>OMDR01001047.1_pt1 | contig 14737 bp, 9 predicted proteins | sample 1645251 | NCBI WGS metagenome assembly OMDR01 (sample SAMEA103958142, study PRJEB25191) | human gut metagenome | biome: human-associated habitat [ENVO:00009003]; feature: intestine environment [ENVO:2100002]; material: feces | place: Germany | collected 2013/2015 | reverse complement strand
CGACGACATGTTCTATGTACCGTGGAATGGAAACGACCGGTCTCTGCACCAGCTCCTAAATATTTTGGAAAAGAACAAAAAGCAGTTGCAAGCCGGGCAAATGTATATCAGCGTTTCGAGCTATGCCGCATCGGCGAACGACATACTGACTTCCGAACGCATGGCATACATTCGTAACAACAGAATAAAATCGGAACTCATCACGCAGGGAGGATTGACCGAACAGATGTTCGTCACCGACCGGGCTATCCTCTCCTCTTATGGGAAAGAAAAACTGCGCAATGTCGTTGTCGTCACCTTTCCGGCCAGCGTAGAAAAAGTAGCCGAAATTGCGGGTATAGAAGCGGCTCGACGGGTCGAAAATTATAATAAAGAGAGATCGGGAAAAGCCGAACGGGAACGTCAGTTCATAGAGCAAGCTGCTCGTGAAAAAGCCGAAGCAGAACGACTGGCGAAAGAACAAGCCGAAAGAGAACACCTTGCCGCCCAAGAAAAGGCCCGCAAACAAGCTGAAACCGAAAGGCTTGCGGCTGAAAGAGAAGAAAAAGAACGTGCCGAAACAGAGCGCCTCGCTGCCGAAGCCGCCGCAAAAGCGAAGGCTCATTCGCTCTCCTTGCGGGCAAATCTGCTCCGTTGGGGTACTCTCACCCCCGACCTCGGAGTGGAATGGCGCTTGAACCGTCACGTAGGCATACTCGTGAACGGCTCCTACACTTCTTGGACGTGGAACAGCAACGACCGTCGTTATGCCTTATGGGAAATCGCACCCGAAGCGCGCTACTACATCGGTAAAGAAAAACGAGGCTACATCGGAGCCATATACAAAGCCGGCTCATTCAATTACAAACTATCCGAGATCGGTAAACAAGGCAATTTAATGGGCGGCGGATTAACGGGCGGCTACCAATTGAAACTGAATAAGGCGCTAAACCTCGATTTCTCTCTCGCTCTCGGCTGCCTCCATGCCGATTACGACAAATACATCGTTATCGACGGCATACGGGTACGTCAGGGAAAGGAGACTAAAAACTGGTGGGGCCCCATATCAGCCGGAGTGACATTAGTATGGAATATATTTTAATTGAAAGGAGGTAATATGCAAACGATACGATATATAATGAGCGGAGTAGCAGGTTTGCTACTGTTAAACTCTTGTGTAAAAGACGAACTCTACAAAACACCTCACCCCGATAAAGGAAGAATAACCATAACGGCCGATTGGTCTCATCGTTTGACAGACTGCCCTTTACCGGAAGAATATGTATTACAGCACTCCTGCTGCGAAGGGAAGGCACTCAAAGCACCTGTGGACCGCGAGTTCTGCCACCCTTCTCTGTTTGAGCCCAAATCCCATACACTCATCGCATGGAACGAAGCCGAGGGAATAACGATCGACCATACTACGGCTCATATAAATACGGTAGAAAGAGGTTTATTGGAGTCATTGCCGGGATATCTGCTGACAGAAGCACAAAACATCAATGCGATAAAAGACGATACACTCGAAGTAGAAATCTACATGAAACAAAAAACGCGCGATTTGTTATTCGAACTGACCGTTAAAGAAGGAGACCCGGATCGCATCTCAAACATCACGGGAACCCTTTCGGGAATAGCAGGTTCGTTCGACCTTTCATCACAACGAATCTGCGGCGAAGCCATGAACACAAGTTTTCCTTTTGCTCGAACTAACTATAAAATAACAGCGCATACCCGACTGTTGGGTACAACCGGTTTGAAACAATCCTTACGAATCGATCTGACTTTCACAGATGGAAGCTCGCAAACCATCGAAAACGATCTCACCGATCTGTTGAAAAATTTCAACGACGATATGCCGACTCCCATGTACATAATCGGAGACTTGCTGACTCCGATCGAAGCCGATATGACGGCAACGATCGTCGGCTGGGGAAACGGCAACGAAGAAAACGGTGAAAACATCGAAATTTATTAAAAGACAAACGAAACAAACCGACTATAAAAATGAAAGTAAAAATTTTGATTTTAGCACTCTCCATCGTCACTTTGGCCGGTTGTGGTAACGATGAATCTCCTCTCGGCGATACAACAGGGAATAGCGGCCCGACAGCCCTGCATGTGAACGGTAATATATGCGTGACATCGCGTGCAAACGACACCCGATGGGAACCGAACGACCGTATCGGAATATATATGCTCGCCGGAAAAACAGTGGAACAAAACAATAGACTTTATACCACGACCGATGGAAGTGGCAAATTCACGGCCACCGAAGCCGAGGCCATCTACCTGCCGACAGACGGTTCGAGACGCAATTTTGTCGCTTATTATCCCTACACGGAAAATCTTGGTGACAACGGTCGCACTTATACGATCGATATAACCGACCAATCCTCCCAAAGCGCAATCGACCTTTTGGGAAGCGACAACCCGGAGACCGATAAAAATACACCGTCCGTGCGTTTCACGTTCTACCACAAACTGGCGAAAATAGAACTGAACATAACCAGCGGAACAGGATTCGACGACATCTCGGTTTTGGAAGGTCTCACCGTAGAATTGACCGGACAACAAACCTCTGCGACATACGACGTCATAGATGGTAATGAGATAGCGATCGTAACAGAAACGCCCCGAACAGTCGATTTACTCGTGACAAACAAAGGGACGAAAGCCGAAGCCATCATTCTACCGAGTGATAATTTCGATGAAATGTCTCTGAAATTCAAGCTAAAAGACGGTGGACATTTTATATGGCCCGTACAATCCGATTTCGCAACCCGTTTCGAAGCCGGTAAAAAATATAAATTCAATGTCACGCTCAACAAGACAGAAATCGGCGTAACGTCCGAAATTGTAGACTGGATATCGGGCAACGGTACAGGCGATAGCGGAGAAGCAGAATAAAATTTGAAAATTCAACAAACCTAAAATAATATGAAACAATATCTCTTTTTAGCGACCGCCCTGCTCGGACTGGCGGCATGCAACGAAACAGAAAATCTGTCGGGTTATGACGGACAAGTCGAATTGAGATTCACCAGCGGCATCAATGTACAGACTCGATCCTCCCACGGACTGGACACACAGCTCAAAGATGGAGAAACGGTACATCTATGGATCGACGATTCTAAAAACCGACAACAAACCATAGATCAAGAAAATCTCTATGAAAATATACTCTTGACCAAAGAAGGAGGGGTTGCCGGGACATTAAGCGGCAGCACGCCCATGTACTTCCCGTTAACCGGCAACGACGTAAACATTTATGCCCTCCATACCAACGCCACATGGTTCGGCAACACCTATCCGGCAAGGTCGCTCACTCATACCGTAGCCGCAGACCAACGCAGCGAGACCGATGGTTATGCCACCTCCGACTTGACTTACGCCAAACTTACCGGAGTCCCACGAAGCGGTAACCCCACCCCCGTGGCCGTACAATTCAGGCATTTGCTCTCCAAAGTCGAAGTAATACTCAAAAAGGGAGTCGGTGAAAACGATTTTCTCGCCGGTATAACCAAAGTAGAGATACTGAATACCCTGCCCCAAGCCCAATTCACGCTTGATAAAGAAAAGCCTGCATATGGCAAAAACACCGAGCTCCCCGACGGGATTGAAATCACGGCAGACGGAACAGCTCAAAATATAACCATCGATACCGACATAACAGCCGAAGGCGCAACTTCGATACTGAACGAAGCCATTATCGTACCGCAAACGATCGAAGCAGGGACGGCATTCATTAAAATAACGTTAGCGGCAGGTGGAGAATTCGTTTACAAAATGAAAGACGGCGGGACGACATTCGAAAGCGGGAAAAAATACCGATACACCATCACAGCCAATCAAACAGCCATAGAAGTATCTTCGAGCATTCACGACTGGGACGAAGGTGTAGGGGACGATGACGGGATAGCTGTAATACCGCCGCCGATAGGAAATATCACAGACCGGACTCAGACACAAGTCGGCGACTTGGCGATGGAAGACGGAACATTTGTCAGAACCGACGATTATACCACCCTCACCGACGAACAGAAAAAAGCGTGTGTCGGTATCGTCTTCTGGACCTACTCAGACACCTATCCCAAATCCACACTGACCAACGACAAGGTATTGATGGCCGATTATCCCGATTGTACCCACGGCCTTATTGTCGCTTTGAAAGATGCCGCCACAGGAAAACCCTGGCAATCTGCAAGCACGACTTTCCGCGAAAGTGTGACAACGTGGCAAGAAACAGCGACTTTCGACAGCAAATACACACAAATCGCCCCTGTCTCTCCGATAGACGAGACACTCGACAGCGAAGCTCACAAACTGTTGGGGTATAACAACACTATGGTATTATTGGCTTATAACAGCGACCCAGCGAAAATACTTTACAGATGTCAAGCCGCTCAATCCATCAAAACCTTTGCCGACAACAACATCACGCCCAAAGGTTGTAGCAGCTGGTATTTCCCTTCTCTGAAAGAACTGGCACTGCTCTGCGCCGAGGACTCATGGGAAAAGCCTCTACCCGGTCGTGGCACGACAAATGTAAACAATCTAGGGAAAATAAACAGTATCTTGGAAAATTTATCCGATAACGGTATCGATATCGAGACTCTCGCCAGTGGCACAAGTTATTGGTCATCGCAAGAAGGATACACAGGAGACAGCTATGCCCGTGCCAATAGAGCTTATTGTATACAAATCATGTCCTCACAAGCACAAATCTCGGGACACGGCCTCTTCAAGAACCAAAAATTCAATGTCCGTGCGATTTGTGCATTCTAAACGATTGACTTCAATAGAAATTACATTCGATCGATTTCGTAAAGTCAAATACAGCTATCCCGGGCAGCGAGCGTAACGCCCGGAGCTACACATAAAGGTGTAGCCGCTCCTTTCGCCGGGAGCGGTAGCACGAAACAAATAAAAAATATCGCAATATGAAAATGACATACAGAAAAGCGGCTTTTATAGGATTATGGGCTGGTGTGATATTCGCCTCATGCTCTTCTGACGAAGACATGATAACCGGAAAAACGTTGCCGCAAGGTAAATATCCGGTTGCCATGACCGTTTCGGTAGAAAGCCCCATCGCCCGTTCCTCTGTGGACGGCACATGGACGAACGGTGAAAAAGTGACCGTACAGGCCATAACCAAAACAGGCGATGCGTACAACTGGAACGATGCGGCCTCCTACCCCTACGAAATAAACAACGATATACCCGCAGCCTCGACAAAAAAAGAAACCCACTATTGGCAGCGTAGCGATGAGACAAAACTCATGCGGGCTTGGCATTGTGCCGATGGCTCGACCTCAAACACGTTGCCCGACTCGTGGAGCGTAGCTGCCGACCAAAACGAAACCGGAAACGGATATGCAGAAAGCGATCTTCTATTTACAGCCCCCGTCGAAGTAAAATTCGGTAGCACAGCTGACCTGATTTTCTACCATCAAACAGCAAGAATTATCGTTAACATCAAAAAAACGGAAGGAATTGATTCCGCCGACCAGATTCAGTCCGTAAAAATCGGAGATAACAACCTCGCCTTGTCGGGGACTTACACGGCTCCCTCTGGTACAGGCGTAACAACAGGGACATGGCTTCCTGGACCGATGGACAAAACAATCACGCCTTTCAAATTATCACAGCCTACCGATCCCTCGAAATACATAGCCAGTTATACGGCTCTTGTCATTCCGCAAAACATGGACGGTAAACGACTAATCGCTATCGACACCGAACTCGGCACACATTATTACACCCCGAAAGAGGGAGCCGCCGAACTCGAAGCAGGTAAAGTACATACTTATAACATCACCATCGATAGCAAAGAAGTAACCATAGAAATTCCGGGAAGTATCGACTGGGGAGAAGGTGAAAGCGGTAGTGGCAGCATAGAATTATAACGACGATAGACCCTCAAAAAAACATAAAACCAGTTAGCAATATTTTACAAGATTCGATATACCTGACGACAAACAATTACAATACTGGCAATTTCGTCCTTGTTCGGATTTATCGGCAAGGACGATGCTTTTTTAAAAGAAACACCCTCCTCTATCTTTTTCAATACCGTCATCGACCTCTACTTAATACTAAGTCAAACCAAATGCGGTTGTAAAAACATTCCTCTTCTTCTCTCCCGAAAGGAAACCTTCGAGCAAACTAATTGCCGATTTTTTTGTATATTGGTATAAACAAACTATCATAATAGTTTCAGAGAGAATTTAATCGTTTACACCTTATTCCATATGAAAGACGGTAAAAAGCTCGTTTATTCCGGAGACTCGCTCCGAAGATTTTTGCATCGAAAAGGTCTCACCTACAAAGATGCAGCCAAAGAGCTTGGCTTGGATAAAAACACCATAGGCAAGGCAGTAAGAGGCGGAAATATGAATATAAACGTCTTACTGAGTATTGCCAATCACTGGAATTTTCCCATTACCGACTTTTTCATTTTCGTAAATCAAGAAGAATGTGAAGAGACCTATTTTATTAGTCCGAACAAATATAATCTTTTGGTTTCCGAAGATTCTAAAATCTATAAAAATATTAAAAATTTATCAACAGAAGAGCTGGCTTTAAAAGCATCCAAACAACAAGAAATTTCTTTATTACAGAATCTGATTCGAAATTATCAAGACAGAATCGATTTATTGCAGCAAGAGTTGGGACAATATAAATCTGAATAGTCATTTCTTTCCCCCGTCATTATTTACATCTCGACAATAATACGGGGAACTATCTCGGTACATATCGAAGCGTAGAAGAATTGAAATATCTTCACTTTATTTTACTCCCTCTCCTCCTATATTGAATCGGTGGGGGTAAACATGAATTTTAGCGAATGAGATGGATTGTATTACCCTTCTCCCTTGCCGTGTCCCGTAACATTACGGGAAGTTGCGGTAACGATATAGGGGATAGCCCGGAGATACAATAGTCTCTGAGGAGGAGGGTTGAAAAGATTTCATAAACTTTTTTGGCTGTAAGAGTTAACCCCTCCGTCACTACGTGACACCTCCCCTATATTTTTGCGTTGCAAAAACACAGTGGAGGAGGAAGAGCGGCATTTCTTGTTTCAGAATAAGAATGGCTTTGTACACCTCTCCCCTGCCATGTCCCGTAGCATTGTGGAGTATCGCAACTTAAAATCGAAACAGGGTAAAAGAGAAATACTCCTCAACCTCTCCCCCTGTGTCGCATAGGGGGGAGTGCCCAAAGGGCGAGGGGGTTAAAACAAAATTGCAGAACCTTCGATAAGCAGAGCAGATTGGGGAGACACCAAAGAAACGGTAGTCTCTGAGGAGAGGGGTTAGATTGTACAAAAACAATCCCCACTAACTATCCTGAGCCCACGAATAACTTGTCTTATCTATTTCAATCGCTCATACATTCGACCGCTACCCATCTGTTTTTCTCGGCGTAACCGACGAAACGCAATCCGAGGTGTTCGGCCTCCGCCCGAATAAAAGGAATATCTTCCACGTAAAAACCACTCATGAAAATACGTGAGCCACGTTTCATACAGGCCACATAAGCATGCATATCGGCCAGCAATATATTCCGATTGATATTGGCAAAAATAAAATCGAACGACTCCTGCTTCAAGGTTTCGATTCCTCCCAAACGGACTTCAACTTCCGATACATGATTCAAACGGATATTTTCAATGGCATTCTCGACGGCGAATTCATCAATGTCGACAGCGACGACGGAAGCCGCCCCCTTCATACGAGCCAAAATACCCAATACAGCCGTACCACACCCCATATCGAGCACCGAGCGACCTGTAAGATCCGATGCCAATATCGCCTGCAACATGAGAGTGGTAGTTTCGTGATGGCCCGTCCCAAAAGCCATCTTAGGGTCTATCAGCACATCGTAACGAGCTTGCGGAACATCGGTATGAAATGTACTATGTATCACGCACTCTTCACCCACGACAATAGGTTTGAAATAATTTTTCTCCCATTCTTCGTTCCAATCCCTCCCGGCAACGAATGTCGCTTCATACGCCACAGATACCCCTTCGATGGGATATTGCGACAACTCTTCTTTAAGTCGTATCTCGTCATACTTTCCCTGAGGAACAAAAGCAGTAACCCCTCGTTCGTCGGGGACAAAACTTTCATAACCGATTTCAGCCAAAACCGCAGCCAAAACATCTGTCGCCATCTCGCTACACGGCTCTACATCGAACCGTACCTGCATATAATCGTTCATAATTGCACTTCTTTTCAAATTATTGTTTTTGTTGCATTGCTTTCAGAGCCCGAGGATAACTCGTATTTTTTACAAATCCATACTCAGGATATTTCTCCATAATCGTCTTGTACATCGCTAACGCCTGCTCATAACGTTCGGATTTCTCATAAACCACCCCGATGGTCACCAACAATTGTACATAAAGCCAATGATGCCCGTTGGTCGAAATATCCTTTTCCATACTCCGGCGAGCTCGTTGATAGCACTCCAAACCTTCCTCTTTATCCCCGCCGAATATTCCCGGCATATAGAACAAAATATTCCCGTACAGAATAGAAACCCAACTATCCCCGGGGGCGAGTTTATAAGAAGTCTTAGCCGATGACAACATACCCGATGCCAACGTAGCCGCACGCATGGGAGAAAGGGCTATTTTCAAACCTATCAAATTGGCATGCAACGCTTTAAACCGAGCATCGTTCGGATACATTTTTCGATAATTCTCAGAAAGCGCCAAAGCGGTTTTCAAATAAGCCTGCGCCTCGTCTTTCCTCTTTTTATCGACTAAATGTCCTACAAGGCCATAATAACCGCACAAAATTTCATGGCGTCCCTCCAATGTCCCGCACGACTTATCGGCACTCATTTTTGACAAGATAGCACCCCACTGGGGTATTTTCTGTTGAATGAACAAATCATACAAATTCTCCCGATACTCCGAAAGAGTCTCACCGCATACGGGATTTATCGAAAACACACCCACAAGAAACAGTACACAAACTATACGTCTCATAAATATTACCTTACTTTTTCAGATGACAAAGATAGCGAAAGGTGAGTGCAGAGACAAATGGAAATCACATTTCCAATTTGGCTATGCCGAGCCGCATCCTATCTTCGTATTTACAAAGATAACGAAAGGCGAGTGCAGAGACAAATGGAAATTCCACTTCCGTTTTGACTATGTCGAACAACGCCCTATCCTCATATCTATATACAGAATCGCCTCCTTGTCAAAGGTTATAAAGAATCTGTAATGCCATACATAAGTTGATCCAACAAAATAGGCATATCGCTCGCAGCGATTCCCGAGGAGATCAAATCGGGAGCATCCTGCTTGAAATTAGAAAGAAACTTAGCAGAATCACCGTTGTCCAGCTCTATACTGCGCCGATAATAATCGATGGCCTTTCTGATATGTCCCAAAGAAAACTCCACATGCCCGGCATTGAAATAATCGAGAGAAACCGGTTTATCGTCCAATATCTTCTCATAATACCGCTGCGCCTGTTCTTTTTTACCGACTAAGAAAGAACACCATGCGATAGGACGCCACGCTTTGCCACCTTCGGGATCGAGATAATCCACCTTGAAGTAATATTTAAGCGCCTCTTCATAATCTTTCTGTTCGACATAACAATGCCCTATATTCATCTGTACCGATAAATTTTCGGGCTGTATCTTTTCGGCACGATGATAATACGAAAGAGCCATCTCGGGCTTTTTCATATTTCTGTAACATGTAGCTATGCGTCTAATCGTCCAGAAATTGTCGGGCGAAATAATTTCTGCTTTGAGGAAAGCCTCCAAAGCGTTGGCATAGTCTCCTTTCTTCTGGTAACAAAAACCTATCTTCTGATAAATTTCACTATCCGAATGATATGCCGCCGAAAGCCTTTCGAACAATTCGAGAGCCTCGGCATAATATCCCCGCCGGAAATAATATTCCCCGATGAGGCGCAAACTGTCCGAATCGCTCAATAACGGATTCAAAACAGATACATGCAATAAATTGATATGCCCGGCAAAAGGATCCGTAAACTCGGTTCGACGTATATACAGCTTGAAGAAACGGTACAAATCTTGAATATAACGATTGGATATATTTTCCCGACTTATTTCTTTCTTCATCAATTCCTCTTTTTCCATCTCTTGAACCGCCGCATTCTCGGCACTGAATTGCCCCATCATCAAATCCCTTTGCGACTCGGGAACCTGAGCCAAACTCAAACAAAAAGAATATTTATCCGAATTACACAATAGAGCCGATGCCGAAATCATCTTCTTAAACGTATCTCCGCCCTTACCGGACAATACCCCCGACAACGCTGTATGATCGGGATTAAACGGCAAAAACCAATTTTGAATCGACTGGAAAAAAGGGAAACTCTTCAAATGAGAAAACGTACTCATGAAAACATCGGCTCCCTCCATCTGCAAATCGGTCAACTCCTTTAACTTATCGGTAATTCCCGATTTGTCGAGCATCTCCTGCCACTCCGGATTTTCTTCCAGCGCATTGATATCGTTCATCAAGTCTTCTTGACGTATTTTCTTATAAAGCGATGGCCCCAGTTTCATCATTTCGGGAAGCAGCTCTTCATTCATTTTTCTGGTAATTTTTTCAGTCTCTTGACTTTTGATGAACTGCAAGAAAATATTACGAACATCGGTCTTGAATTTCGGTTCTTCACACAATGCATCGAGGCGATTCCGCAAACTCTTCAAAAGAGGCAATCTCTCCCGATAAATATACATGACGATAAGAGCACAACAAAGCGAACGCATCTGTATCTCGGGCGAAGAATGGCGATAACCGTCCAGCAGAATGAGCAACTTTTGCTCGTCGAACCGATGCAATAAGTTCAACAACACAGCCGAAAGAAGAAGCGAAACGAAAGTATCGGGAAAACGATCGGTGAAAAGAGCCTCTCTTAACGACCGGTAATCGTCCTCTGCCGCCGGATAATTGGTCCATATATCCATAAAAAGATTTCCCGCCGTATCCTCGATACGGTGTTTCAATGATTGAATTTTAGAAAAATCTTGTTCTTGTTCGCTAAGCAACAAAGCCAAAGAAAGATCGTTGATTTCATTATCGCACACATCGAATTGAGACGATAAGGAAATATCCGTTCGGCTGGCCGACGCATATCTCTTCCACCCATAGTATTGAGAAGGAGAAACCTGCCCGGCCAATCGATCCGAAACCCGATCGGTCAACACATAAGCAGACAAAACCAAATGATCGTAAATACTCTTCCGTTCGGGATCCTCGACACCGTCCAACATATATTGTATCATATATCTATACGACGTCTCCATCTCGTTCAACTTGTCCCGGCTTACCCAATCTTGCAACTCGTTTACCAATAAAGCAAGTTTACCGAAAGCGTCTTTCAATCGTCTCTCGGCAAGCAAGCCGTATATATCGTACTGCAATTTCGTTATCTCTGTCGTAATCATCTTTTTTATAAATATAAAATCGAAGTAAATTTAATAGCTTTCCCTTATATAACAAACTTAATTTACAAATAGTGTGCCGGAAAAAGGTTATTTAATTTTTCCCATTCGCCCTACCCTCCTTTCCACAGCTATTTCTCAAATCCACATTTGGGTGTTTACCGACAATTTTCTATCTTTGCAAAACGGAGTGCACAAATAAGCTACAACCCGCCCCGTTTATTTACGTACCTATTTCACCATTAAAGAAAACTTATATTATGATACAACGAATACAATCGATCTATTTATTACTGACGACGGCTTTAATGGCTGTATTTTTATTTCTTCCGATAGCTCAATTCGATACGACCGATGGCATTTACAGTTTCACGGCACAAGGTATCTCTACCGTAGAAGCTGTGACAACTCCTGTACAGGATAGTGCCGCAGCAATTACACAAACTTCTGTATTTACCCCCACATGGGGAGTATTCGTATTAGGAACCGTAATAGCCGTATTATCGTTTATCACGATTTTCCTATATAAGAACAGACCTACACAAGCGCGTATCTGCATGATCAACGCATTCTTTCTGGTAACTTTCTATATCGTCATCTTTTTGAGCGGTTATACATTCCGCGAAGATCTTTCGGCTTCAAACATATCGTGGACAGCTTATATCGTAATGCCTTTCGTCGCCCTCATTCTCGACATTTTAGCCTATAAGGCCATTAATAAAGACGAGCGTTTGGTTCGAAGCCTCGACCGCATACGCTAAACTTTAAGTTTCTCTTTCAAAAACATTCCCGTATAGGAAGCAGAGCACTCGGCGATCTCCTCAGGAGTACCGGTACAAACCACGTATCCACCCTCTTTACCACCTTCCGGTCCCATATCGATAACGTGGTCGGCATACTTTATAATGTCCATATTGTGTTCGATGATAACAACGGTATGACCTCGTTCGATAAGCTGGTTAAACGATTTCAAAAGCGTGTTTATATCATGAAAATGTAAACCTGTCGTAGGTTCGTCAAAAATAAAAAGAGTCGATTCCTGTTTCTCGTTACTCAGGAAAAAGGCTAGTTTCACACGCTGATTTTCTCCGCCCGAAAGCGTTGAAGAAGACTGTCCTAATTTTATATATCCCAGTCCTACGTCTTGCAACGGCTTCAACCGCTTTATGATACGCTTCTCCTGACTTCCGTTCACCTCCGAAAAAAACTCTATGGCCTGATTGATAGTCATATCAAGCACATCGCTGATGTTCTTACCCCTGTACTCGATATCGAGTACATCTTGCTTATACCTTTTTCCGTGACATGACTCGCATTCGAGGACAATATCGGCCATAAACTGCATTTCCACAGTAATGGTTCCCTCTCCTTTACACTCCTCGCAGCGTCCGCCCTCGGAGTTAAAAGAGAAATACGAAGGAGAAAATCCCATCTGCTTGGCTCCTTGTTGCTCGGCAAACAGTTTCCGTATCTCGTCAAACGCTTTCAAATACGTAGCAGGATTAGACCGGGTTGATTTACCGATGGGATTCTGATCCACGAATTCGACAGAATGAATTCGATCCATATCGCCCGAAAGACGAGAATACGTTCCGGGCATTTCTCCGCCCTCTCCATAATGCCGAAGAAGAGCCCGATAAAAAACATCTCTGACTAATGACGATTTACCCGAACCACTGACACCCGAAACAACGGTCATAACATGAAGGGGAAACTTCACATCGATCGATTTCAGATTGTTCTGAGCAGCCCCCTCTACTTCGATATATTGATTCCATTTCCGGCGATTTGCAGGCAACTCTATTTTACTCTCACCCGTCAAATAACGCATGGTATAGCTACGAGTCGCTTTGGGTAATCGAGACAAGCCTCCTTGATAAACAACTTCACCACCCAAACGACCGGCCAACGGACCTATATCGATAATATAATCGGCCGCCCGTATAATATCTTCGTCATGTTCGACAACGACAACGGTATTGCCCAACTCCTGCAACTGCCTCAAAACTTTTATCAATAAACCTGTGTCCCGGGAATGAAGCCCTATACTCGGTTCATCGAGAATATATAAAGAACCGACCAAACTGCTGCCCAAAGAAGTGGCTAAATTGATACGCTGGCTTTCTCCGCCCGAGAGAGTAGAAGACAACCTGTTCAAAGTCAGGTAACTCAACCCCACCTCTTGCAAAAAACAAATACGATTCCTAATCTCGGTCAACAATCGTTTCGCAATCAAAGCATCATGTTCGTCGAGTTCGAGACGATCGAAGAACTCTTCCAACTCGCTAATCGGTAAATTCACAAGCTCTGAGATTGAACGCCCTCCCACCTTCACATATTCAGCCTCAGGTTTCAATCGGCTGCCTTTGCACACAGGACAGATGGTCTTTCCCCGGTATCGGGCGAGCATTACACGATATTGTATTTTATACTGATTGGCTTCAAGCATAGCGAAAAATCCGTCTATTCCCTCGAAATCGCCGGCTCCATGCCATAATATATCTTTCTCCCGGTCGGTCAATTTGAAATAAGGACGATGTATGGGAAAGTGCAAAGAGTCTGCTTGGCGTATCAAATCGTTTTTCCATTCACTCATTTTCTCCCCACGCCAACACATCACAGCATCGTCATAAACCGACAAGGTTTTATTCGGGACAACCAAATCCTCGTCTATACCGATAACCTTCCCAAATCCCTCACAAGTGGGACATGCACCCACCGGATTATTAAAGTTAAACATCAACTCGCTCGGCTCGTTGAATGTGATACCGTCTGCCTCGAACCTTTTCGAAAAACTAAACTCCCGTATTTCTTCGCCGTCATAAACCAGAACGATACACTCTCCCCCACCTTCAAAAAAGGCAGTCTCGACAGAATCGGACAATCGGCTGACTGTATCGGTCTCATGCGAAACACTCATTCGGTCTATTACCAAACGGACAGTGTTGGGCTCCGGTAATTCTCCATCGGTCAACAAATCTTCTATGGCTTGGAAACGCCCGTTCACTTCTACCCTCGGAAAACCTTCCTTTTGCAAAATTTGTAAGTGAGTTTTCAAGTCTCGCCCTTCCGGTATAACCAAATTCGTAAGCAAAGCGAAACGAGTTCCATCGGGAAAACCTAAGGCACAATGCACGACATCGTCTACCTGATGCTTCTTAACCAACTCCCCAGACACAGGAGAATAAGTTTTCCCGATGCGAGCATACAGCAACCTCATATAATCATATATCTCGGTCGAAGTTCCCACCGTCGATCGAGGATTCCTTGTATTTACTTTCTGTTCTATGGCTATGGCAGG
>OMDR01001030.1_pt1 | contig 14971 bp, 10 predicted proteins | sample 1645251 | NCBI WGS metagenome assembly OMDR01 (sample SAMEA103958142, study PRJEB25191) | human gut metagenome | biome: human-associated habitat [ENVO:00009003]; feature: intestine environment [ENVO:2100002]; material: feces | place: Germany | collected 2013/2015 | reverse complement strand
GTGCAGGGGCAGCGCCCCTGCTGGGGTCAAGGGGCAAAGCCCCTTGGGTCTTCCAACGCCCTTGTCACCCGAACGGCGGCGGGGGGAATAGCGGTAAATCCGGACAAGTCGGCGCAGGGGTGCCGCACGCTTCCCATCGCGTCATGTAGGCTTCGACGAGCAGCTCAATCGTGCAATCAAACACAGGGGGACGGCAGTCATCCGCACACACAGGCGCGCCGCCGTCAATCAGCCGAACACACGGCAGCACCATCATCTGGTTGCGCCAGCATTCCGCTTGCACACAGCGAATCGGCAGCGCAACATCTGTCGTCAGCACACTTTCGCCGCGCAAAACCTGCCCGCACTCCGCCTGCACTTGGCAAACAATCGGAATATTCACCCGCAGAAGGCACGGCGCGGGTCGAGACGGTCGGCATCCGCGGCAGCCGCACGGGCGCGGTTCTTGGTACGGCGCAATCTCCCAATCCGCGTCACCGCACGCCGTAACGCCGACGAGCCGCAGTCGCCCGTTTGCATCCTCCGGCAAACCGCCGACGCACAGCGCCACACACGCGCGGCGCTGCCACTCCCGCCCGCTGGCGAGGATTCGCGGCAATAAAATGCCCTTCTGCGTCGGCGGACAAGCCGGGCAACCGGGTTTCGGCGGGCAAGGCGGTCTGGACGGACAAGGCGCTTGCGGCGGCATGGGACGGCAGCAATTCGGACGCTGATTCATGGCGATTCCTCCCATCGTGTGAGCCGTTCACTCCCAGCATATGCGCGGCGGGAAAATCGGGCACAAAAAAACCCGGCACGAAGCCGGGAATTTTGCGATTAGTTCAGGGATTCGGTCTCGTTTTCGATGGTCACATCTTCCACCGAGCGAATCGCCCAGCGCGCAACAACCATCGTCTGGTCGCCCTTGCCGACACTCAGGGTGATGGTGTCGTCCTTGATGCTCTCGATGGTGGCGTAGATGCCGCCGATGGTGCACACGCGGTCGCCCTTCTTCAGGGACGCGAGCATGTCCTGCTCCTTCTTGCGGCGCTTCTTCTCCGGGCGAATCATCATGAAGTACATCAGGACGAAAACCAGCAGCAGCGGCAGAAGGCTGAAGAGAATACCGACAATGCCGCCAGCGGCAGAATCCGTGGTGACGGCGGCAGGGTCGGCCGCACCGGTGGTGGTTTCCGCAACGGCGCTGGCGATGCCCAAAAGCTTGGTCAGAAATTCCATGCGAATTAGCTCCTTTCAGTAATCCAGAATACTCTGTCTATTGTAGCATATTTTTTCGCGCTTCACAAGAGGGGAAAACGGCCTTTTGCGCCATTCACAGAAATTTTGCATGACGGCATCAAGCATTTTTCCGCGAAGCTGCGCTTTCAGACGCAAATTTGCATCTTTCAGGCATGGAATTGTAAAACTTGCGCATATTCGCTTGCAACAGGTGTTTTTTTTGATATAATGGTAATGGAATGCTGAAAAGCGCACAAACGAATGTCAAGGAGGCTGACGAATGAAGAAGCTGCTTGCGATTCTGCTGACGCTGGCGATGCTGGTGCCGCTGTGTGGACTGGCGGAGGAAAACGCGCCCCAAGCGACGCTGACGACCATCACCTTCCGCGATTTCAACGGGCGGGCGCTCGTGGCGGAAATGGAGGAAGCGGCGGAAACCGCGTATCGGGATTTGCTGGACGCCCTGCGCGTGGAGGTCTATCGGCAGGGGTTCACCTCGTGTGAGCTGTTTCTGAATGGCCAGTCCATTGTGGATTACGGCGTGCAGACTCGCGGCGCGGATGTCTACATCAGCGGTGATGTGCTGGGCGGAACACTGCACCTGAATCTCGAAGAGGATATGCGGCATATCGCGGAAATCCTCCATCAGTGGAATGCGTCGCAGAGCGTGTATGCGGACGCAGGGGTGGAGCTGCCTGCTAAGGAAGTCAGCGAATCCATTGCGCAAGAGTACGAGAACGTGGGCGCACTGCTGGCGAAAATCACGAAAAATCCGCTGATAACGGGCGAAATGCAGCCGGAGGACGTTGCCAATGGCTTGTTCGAGACGGACTGGCAGCAGGCTGCTATGCGCTTGAACAAGATTTTGAAGGTTACGCGGGTGGAGAGTGTCTCGAATCCGCCCGAAGGATGCGAATCGGCGAAGAACATTCTGTACTTCCCCCTCAGCAATGAGCAGCTGATGGAGGTGCTGTGCATTCTGCTGGATACGGTGGAAGAAACGCCCGCCGTCAAGGCGTATGTGGATTTGCTCAATACGTATCGGCAGCTGGTGGCGTTCGCGCAGGATCAGCCCGTCGAGGATACGGACTTGCAGACGTGGCTGCGTCAGCAGACGCTGCTGGTGGAAGATGCGCAGGTGGCGCAGTATGTGGATTCGTCGATGCGCCTGCTGCGGGTGGTGATCAGCTACAAGGTTGCGCCGACCCATACGCCGACGCTGGCGCAGGATACGCTGCTGAACGCAGCAATCACGGTGAATTTCCATCCGACGGGCGACGACGTGCGGCTGGATTGGCGGCAGGAAACAGCGGGCAAGGGCAAGAACGTTCAGATAAAGATGGAGGACGACGGCGGAATAGCGGTGCTGATTGCGTCGGATGACGGCAAACAGAGGCTGTACCGCTGCACCATTTCGTCGCTGACGAACGAAGCGAATGTCCTGCTGGAAATGCACCGCACGGTGGACGGGGAAGAAAAGGGCCTTAGCTGGAGCGCCAGCATGGACACCCAGATGGTGGATGGCGAAGTACGGCAGGACGTGGCTGTGCGGCTGTTGTGGCATAGCGAGCACTTCCTGACGATTGCCGCCGAAACACGCCCGTGCGAATCCCGCCCCCTGCTGTCCGACGGCGACGTGCTGGACTTGGGCGAAATCAGCAGTGTGCGCTTCAAGGCGTACATGACGGGCGTGATGTTCACCACCGGGCAGATTCTGCCGCGGTTCATGATGAATTTGCCGGACAGCACGCGCCAGTTCACCACCAGCGTGTCACAGCTGATTCGCGATAACGCAGAGTAAGTCAACCGAAAGCATCACTGCCCCGCAGTGTTCGCTATAAAGAAAAAGGGAAACCAAATAACAAGGAGGAAAACCCCATGAAGAAACTGCTTGCGGTACTGCTCAGCATCATGATGCTGGCGATGCCCCTGACCTCGATGGCGGAAAACAGCGTGTGGGACAATGCCGCGCGTCAGGAAACCACCATCACCATCCACGACCTGAACGCTGACCTCGTGGCGGCGCTGGGCGGGGATGACACCGCGATGGCCGCCATCAACGACCTGCTGGCGGCGCTGTCCCTGACCGGCTATCAGCAGGGCAACGAAGCTGGCTTTGACCTCAACCTGAGCGGCAAGAGCGTGCTGGGTATGGCATCGCTGACGACTGCTGCGGAAGAAAACCAGCTGATGTATGTGTCCAGCGCGCTGCTGGGCGGCGTGATTGCTGTGAACAGCAAGGACGTGGAAGCCATCAAGGAAAAAGCCCTCCGCGCGACGATGAAGATGTCCGGTCAGAGCGACGAGGAGATCGACAAGGCGATTGAAGAATCGAAGGAACAGCTGAGCGGCAATGCGGAATACACCGCCCTGATGGAAGCAGCGGCGAATCTGAGCAGCATGACGGAAGAACAGCTCATGGAAGAACTGACGCAGGCGGACACCACGGCGTTCATGACCATGATGAACGAAATACTGTCCGGTGCAGAAATGGCAGAAGTGACAGAGCAGCCCGGCGACTGCGACGCGGCGAAGAGCTACGTCAAAGTCACCGTTCCGCCGGAAAAGCTGGCCGAGATGACGAAAGCCCTGCTGGAAATGATCCACAGCTTTCCGAGCATCGGCGCCTACATGGATGCGCTTTTTTCCGCTGCTGACACGAGCTGGGACGACCTGCTGAAAGAACTTGATGGAGCAGATCTCTACGCGGATGACGTCGTTTATGAATACTGGATGACTGAAGCAGGCGAGCTGGTTCGCATGACGGCTTCGGTGAAGATCAACAACGGCGGCGAAGAACCCTTGCCGATCTCCTTCACGATGACCCGCAACACGGCGGACGGCGTGGCGACGTGGCTTGTGACCATCAAGAGCGCGGAAGATACCGCGGCGACGCTGACCTTCGCAGGCGACTTGGAGAACTTCACGGCGAACCTGACCGCCTATGCTGGCGAAGACCCCGTTGAAATCAACGTCAGCGGCAAGGGCATCGGCACGGACAGCAGCGTTGTTGATGTGGAAATCAAGGAAACGGTGGACGGTGTCGAGCAGGGCTTCGGCGTTGTGGTGACGACCGCTACGACGATGGACGGCGAACAGGGCGTCCGCAAGGTGGATGTGCTGGTGCGCTTCATGGGTCTGGACGTTGTGACCATCACGGCGGAAACCCGCACCTGCGACGCGAAGGACGCGCTGGACGTGAGCAAGGCGCAGGATTTGGGCGCGATGACGGACAGTGAGTTCCAGACGTGGTTCGTCAAGGTGATGAACAACCTGCAGAACCTGCCCATGACCCTGCTGATGAGTCTGCCGGAGAGCATGCTGACCCTGCTGATGGGCGGCAGCAACTGATACGATTTCCTGCATTCGCCTGTGCCATCTGCTTGCGCCCTTCCCATGCTGGCGTTTGCGTTAGCCAGAACGAATCATTTGCGGTGCATCTCGGCGCATTCTCATTTGGAAATAGTATCCGCATGGGAGGCTGACTGAAAAAGTCAGCCTTCTTTTCTATTGCCGGAACATGCTGATTTTCGACCAGAAAAGCAATCCAATTGTAAAAATATGCGCGGAATGGTTGACAAGTCGGGCGGATTGCTTTACCATAGTACATGGATTATTCTGTGACTTTACTCCGCACGGCTTGCGGATGATTCAGATGGAGGAACAGGCAAGATGAGGATGCTTGGCAAGCGATTTCTGTCACTCCTGCTCGCGCTGGGAATGCTGCTGATGCTGCTCCCCGCGGCTGCGGCATCGGAGCTGACGATGCTGCAAGTGGATTTTCTGGGCATGTATGCCACAAGCGCGGGAACGTATGAATCCCGGAAATTCACGGGCGATTTTACCGTCATGCAGAACGGGGCGGCGGTCGGCACGATTCGCCTGACCGACTTCGGCAGCGACCCGATTTCCGTCCCCGGCACGGGCAATGTGCAGCTTGTCCCGGTGGCGGAAACAATGCCGGAGGATGCCGTTATGGCGGCGAGCTACACCGTGTCGATTGTCGATGGACGGCTGAACAAAGCGGTCATTGCTGTGCTGACGGACACGGGTCTGTTCACCGTGCACACGGAGAGCAGCTCCTCTTTTGACCTGATTAACGAGCGCGGCGAGACGATTCTCTCCTTCGACACCGACAGCCGGGGCGACTATGCCCTGCCGGCGGCGATTCACACGGGGCTGTATACCCTGCGAATGACGAAGGCTTCGCTGGCCATTGAAAGCTGGCGCGACAAGATTATCAACATTGAGCGCTACACGGGTGCGGATTCTGTGACGAAGGTGAACGCTTCCTATTATTATGTGCCGCCGACGATGGCGCCGACCGCCACGCCTGAACCCACGCCTACGCCGACGCCCACCCCGACACCTACGCCGACCCCGACGGCAACGCCTACGCCAACGGCAACACCTACGCCGACCCCGACGGCTACCCCGACCTTAGCGCCGACGGAAGCGCCGACCGAAAATCCGACCGAGAATCCGACGGAAGAACCGACGGAGAAACCCACGGAAGCGCCGACACCAACCCCGACGGCTACCCCCACGCCGAGCCCGACGCCTACGCCTACGCCGACCCCCACCCCTGAACCCGTGGACGGCACGCTGACGATGCTCATGCGCGGCGTGAACGCGGCAGTGGCGTACCAGATTGTCAGCGAGGACGGCAAAACGACCCGCACGGGTTACCTGACCGATGGCGAGACGGTGGAGGAAGCCGACCTCTTCCACGGGACATACGCCGTCACGGTGACGCTGCCGGAAGGCACGCTGCTGACGGGCGTGAACGGCTGGCCAAACCTGCAGAAGGGTCAGGCACAGTGGCTGGTGAACATTCAGGCGATGCAGACCAGCCGTTATGAACTGGATCTGACGCTCAGCGGCGGCATGACCGGCAGCATCGACGACCTGTCTGCCCCGGCGGAAGTGACGATTTCCGGCCAGCGGATGAGCGAACAGATGACGGTCAGCGGCGCGTTTGCGCTGAACAACCTGTATCCTGATACTTATCAGATTACGGCAACCCTGCCGCGCGGCTTGTATGACACCGAGGGCTGGACGCTCAGCACGACCGATACGGGCGTGATGGCGAGCATTTTGGTGGAAATCGGTGCGGGCGAAACCGTTGTGCTGCCGGCGCTGGCGAACCATGCCACCGGCGACGCTTCCGGCGTGGTGCTGGGGCTGGACGGTCAGCCGATGAGCGGCGTGCAGGTGCAGCTGGTCAATCAGGCGGGCGAAGTCGCGGCGGAAGCGGTGACGGATGAAAACGGCGCTTGGCAGGCGGAGTTCCTCGAATACGGGACGTACGTCGTCCGCTATGACGCGGGCGTGACCCTTGCCAACGGTGCGCTCGTCATTAGCGACGAACCCGCGACTGTGACCGCGAAGGCGGCGAATCCGGCGGCGCTGACCATCCACGCTTTCCGCGACAATGATAACAACGGTTCACGCGGGAAGTACGAGGAAGGCGTGTCCGGCGCGACGATGAGCCTCATCACCGAAGTCAACGGCGTGGAGGTTGTTGTGGCATCCGGCGAAACGGACAAGAACGGCGAAGTGTCGCTGGCTGTCCCGGCGGGGACGTACGTCCTGCGCAGCGAGCTGCCCGCGGGCTTCGGGCATGGCGCGCACGGCAAAAATGTCAGCGCGAACATGTCCATCATGGATGAAACGACCGAACAAGTGCAAAGCAGCGTGCCGCTGACCCTCGAAGCCGGTTCTGTGACCGACGTGGGCGTCGGCGTGATGACGATGGCGGCGCTGCAGGGCCTTGTGTGGCTGGATGAAAACGACGACGGCGTGTATCAGGACGGTGAACCCGGTCAAGCGGGCATCAAAATCCGCGCTGTCGGCGTGAAAAACGGCTTGGTGTACGAAACCGAGAGCGGCGAGGACGGCAAATTCTACATCGGTCAAATGCGCTACGGCACATACAATGTCGAATACAGCCTGCCGGATGGCTTGGTGTTTGCGCGATATAGCCAGACGGGCGGTAATCGCCGCTCTATCATCACCAGCGAATTCAAGCGCTCCGAAACGGATCAGGTGATTCTTGAACGCGGTGACTTGGAGGAAGTCCTCCTTGGCGTGATGAAGGGCTCTGACATCAACGGCATCTGCTTCCTGGATGAAAACAACAACGGCGTGTACGACGAGGGCGAAAAGACGCTGGAAGGCGTGAAGGTCGTCCTGTACCGTCAGGCCATCGGCAAGGAGCTGCTGAACACCGTCTCCGACGAGAACGGGCGCTTCACCTTCGCCAACATCCGCGGCAGCACGTTCCGCGTCAAAGCGACGATTCCGCAGGGCTATGTGTACACCATTGCGGGCGATGGCGAGTACGGCAACCTGTTCGCGCCCGGCACTGACCGCCGCGAGTACACGATTTCCGACGTGGTGCTGGAGAATGACAGCGAGATGACGATGGCCATCGGCGCGATTACTTACGGCAGCATCTCCGGCACGGTGTATCTGGATGACGACTTCTCCGGCAGCCGGATGGACGCGGAAAAGATGGTCAACAACTTCACCGTCACCCTGACGGATGAAAAAGGAAATACCCGCACGGCGAAAACGAACCGCAGCGGCGTGTATACCTTCGATGACCTTGCGCCGGGGCAGTACACCGTGAGTGCGACCGCGAACAGCGGCTTGGCGTTCACACGCACGGGCGACGGCAATATCCTCCGCAACCTCTCCGGCGGCGCGGGCGAAAGCGAACCGGTGGCGCTGACAATGGGCGCGGATTTGACGGGTCTTGATATCGGCATGATTACCCCCGGACATGTGTCCGGCGTGGTGTTTGCCGACAAGAACGACAATGGCCTGCGCGACGCGGATGAAGGCGGCTTGCTCGGCGCGGTGGTTCACCTGATGGACGAAACCGGCGACGTGGCGACCCGCACCATCGGCGCGGATGGCAGCTTTCTGTTTGACGCGGTGCTGCCCGGAACGTACCGCCTGCGCTACGAGCTGCCGGGCGACGGCGTGTTTGCTCCCCTGGCGGACGGCGGCAACACCATCGCGCCGGATTCCGACGGCACGACGGATTCCTTTACCATCGGCGTGGGCGAAGAAGTCACCGCGCCCCTGTGCGGCGCACTGGCTTTGGGCGACATTGAAGGCATGGTGTTTGCCGATCACAACGGCAACGGCGCGCAGGATGCAAACGAAGCGGCGCTTGCCGGCGTGACGCTGATTCTGACCCCCTCCCGCGAGGATTTGACGGAGCAGACCGTCCTCACCGATGCGACGGGCGCGTACAGCTTCACCGGGCTGCGGCCGGACGCTTACACGTTGACCCTGCGCTTCCCGGAGGGCATGGTGCTCTCCAAGCTGGACGGCAATGTGACCCTGCCGCTGATGCACGGGCTGAACGAGCAGCAGGTGAACATCGAAATCGGGCTGGGCGAGGAATGGCTGAATCAGGCGCTTGGCGGCGTGATTCCGTCGAAGATGTCCGGTCAGGTTTGGGTGGATGAGAATGACAACGGGCGCATGGACGCGGGCGAAATCACCCCGGAAAACGAGAAGCTGACCCTGCTGAATGAAACCGGCGCGGTGTTTGCGCAGGTGCAGACCGATGCGGATGGGCGGTTCGCCATCGACGGCATTGCCCCCGGCGTGTACAGCCTTGCCTACGACCTCAAGGAAGGCACGCAGGCGGCGCGCCTGGGCGACAGCACCTTCACCACCGAGGGCAGTCAGCTCGTCATGACCGAGATTGAAATTAGCGAAAACAACAACTATACTGCTCCGATGCTGGGCTTGAAGATTGACACAAGCATCGGCGGCATGGTCTGGTGCGACAACGCGGGCGAGATTGCGCCCCTGTCCGGCGCGGAGGTTATCCTGCTGGACGAAAAGGGCAGCGAACTGCAAAACGCGACGACGGGCGAGGACGGCATCTACCGCTTTGACGGCTTGATGCCGGGCAACTACCGTCTGCGTGTGACGCTCCCGAACGGCTACGTCGTCGTAGAAAAGGACGACACGCGCCTTAAGGACGGGCAGAACATCAGCGTGATGACGACCTACACCGCCCGCGAGGGAGAGAGCGACCTGATTGCCCTGCGCATGAGCCAGCATCAGCTGGAACAGAATATTGGCGCGGTGCAGCCGGGCACGCTGGGCGACTTCTGCTGGCTTGACCTGAACGGCAACGGCCTGCAGGACGCGGGCGAACTCGGTCTGGGCGACATGCGCATCGAGCTGTGGCGAAACGACCAGCTCGTCGCGGAAACGACGACCGACGCGTACGGTTACTACACTTTCGAGAACCTGTATCCCGGCGTGTACACGCTCAAGCCCATCTACCCGGCGGAAGTTGTGCCGACGCGTATGCGCACGGATATTCCGCTGATTGCGTCGATTCTGGGCGAAAACGGCGAATCGAACCCGGTTCAGGTGACCTCCGCCAGTACGACCTACACGGCGGATTTGGGCTTCGTGCTGGTTGATGACGACGTGCTGCCGGCAAACTACGGCATCGGCGAAAAGCAGGACTGGACGAAGAAGTAAGGGACAATGCGGAATTGCGCATCCGCGGATGGCGGGGTGCTGCGGGGGCGAAAGGCTCTCGCGGTGCCCCGTTTTTTGTGAAGGAGGAGGGAAGCAAAGTCCGCTTTTACGGAAAGAATCAACTGTTTGTTTTGGTGAGAATTGAAAAGTAAATAAAAGTCACTTCACTCGCATTTCGTGAATGAAAATGGCGGCTGCTTCATTCTGAAATCCCAAATCCGCGCGAATCAACCGTTTTCCTGCGCGAAAGCGTATTGCAAAAGCGGCTTGCATTTGGTATCATAAATGTTACCAGATGTGGCTGTTCAATATGGAAAGAAATCAGCCAAATCATGCTGGAAATGAAAGGACGGAAACAAATATGAAGAAACTCCTTGCTCTCCTGATGGCGCTCATGATGTGCTGCACTGCCTTTGCGTTCGCGGAGGAAGAAGCGGAAGTGCCGGCAGTTGAAATGAATGTCAGCTTCGAGGCGCAGACGGTTGCGCTGGGTGAAACGGGTCTGACGATGCAGATTCCGGCGGACTGGGCGGTTCAGGAAGTCCCCGCAGGCACGGAAAACGCCGAGAACATCCTGCTCTTCGCCGTCAACGCCGACCAGACGGTCAGCATTACGGCGCAGCTGTCCGCGATGAGCTTTGAAACGCTGCTGCAAGGCATTCAGGACGCGGGCGCGACGGAAGGAATGCTCGCTGAGCTGTATGTCAACGAAAACTATTGCCTGATGTACACGCCGGGCGACACCGTGCTGGCGCTGTATGCTTTCCTTGACGACGAGACGGTTCTCGCCGTGACCTTCCAGGTTGCCAGCAAGGAAGTGGGCGACGCGCTGGAAAACATGCCGCTGGAGATCTTCGGCAGCTTGGCGGCAGCGGAGTAATTCACTTCGTTACCATGATGCAGGACGAATGAGCGTCCTGCATTTTTTGTGCGCAAAAATGAACAGGGACTTGCAGAAAAACTTGATAAATGCAACAACTTGGACGAAAATATTCAAAATACACGAGAAAAACATAAAAAAAACACAGTTTGTGCAACAAAACACTTGATTTTCTCCATACAGTGTTGCATAATAAAGCATCGACATGGTGAAGCCGGTTGGTTTGGCGTGTCGATGAACAAGAAACGCAGGCAGACGCGGCAGCGCCCCTGCCGGGAAGGTGGAGCGGATGAATTCCAAGATGCTGTTTTATATCCTCAAGCGCGTGCTGCTGGCGCTGCTGACCATCTGGATTGTCATCACGGTGACGTTCTTCGTGATGCACTCGATTCCGGGTGGACCGTTCGCAAGTGAAAAGGCAATTTCCGCGGAAGCGCAGGCGGCGCTGGAGGCCAAGTACGGGCTGGACAAGCCGCTGGGCGAACAGTATGTGACGTATCTGCGCGACGTGGTGACGAAGCTGGACTTCGGGCCGAGCCTGAAGCAGCGCGGCCGTCAGGTCATTGACATTATTCTGGATGGGATGAAGACCTCCGCGAAGCTTGGTCTGATTGCGGCGTTCAGCGCGGCGATTGCCGGCATCGTCCTCGGCGCGCTGGCGGCGCTGCGGCGCAACACCGTGCTGGATAAGATTATCATGGTGATTACGACCGCGTTCGTGTCTATGCCGTCGTTCATTATGGGGTCATTCCTGCTGATAGTCTTCTCAGTCAAGTTAGGCTGGGTACCCGCGAACGGCGCGACGGCCGAAGGGCTGATCCTCCCGATTATCACCCTTGCGCTCTACCCGATGAGCTACATCACGCGCCTGACGCGCTCCTCCATGCTCGACGTGCTGGGGCAGGATTATATCCGCACCGCGCGCGCCAAGGGCGTTTCGGGCAAGAAAATTATCTTCGGTCACGCGCTGAAGAACTCGCTGATTCCGGTTATCACCTATTTCGGCCCGATGCTGGCGTTCATCGTCACCGGCTCGATGGTCGTCGAGCAGATTTTCGCCGTGCCGGGTATCGGCCGCCAGTTCGTATCCAGCATCACCAACCGCGACTACACCATGATTATGGGGACGACCATTTTCCTCGCCTCTTTAATCGTGATTATGAATCTGATCAGCGACCTGCTCTACAAGGTGGTTGATCCGCGCATTGATTACGAATAAGGAGGCCGCTGCATCATGATGATGAACAAGAAAAAGCCCTTTAGCCTGCATCTGGATGTGGATTCCTTCATGCCCGCGACGGCGGAGGAAAAGGAAGTCATCTCCCGGATGCGGCCGTCCTCGACCTTTTTCCGCGATGGCGTGAAGCGCCTGCTGAAAAACAAGGTCGCGACCATCAGCCTGATTCTGATTGTGCTGATTACGCTGTCCTCCATCATTATTCCGATGTTCTGGCCGTATTCGTATGACCAGATGCTGGGACAGACGAAGGGTCGCCCGATGGACAACAGCTACAACAACCTCGCGCCGTTCCAGTACGGCAAGACGGAACTGAAGAAAATCGACAAAGGGGAATCTGTTTTCCCGCACATCTTCGGCACGGACGCGCACGGACGCGACTACTTCATCCGCGTCGTCTACGGGACACGAATTTCCCTTGCTGTCGGCTTCTTCGCCAGCATCATCGTGCTGGTGATTGGCATGATGATTGGCGCAGTCGCAGGATATTTCGGCGGCAGGGTGGACTTGTTCATCATGCGAATCGTCGATATTATCTACTCATTGCCGGACATGCTGGTCATCATCCTGCTGTCGGTCGTGCTGGGGCAGGTGCTGCATGTGGAAGGCACCATCTTAGAGAAAATCGGCTCGAACATCATCAGCATGTTCATCGTCTTTGGTCTGCTCTATTGGGTGGGCATGGCGCGCCTGATTCGCGGTCAGATTCTGTCCCTCCGCGAGCAGGAGTACGTGCTGTCGGCGCAGGCGACGGGCGCGAAGGCGCAGTGGATTATCCGCAAGCACCTTTTGCCGAACTGCATCAGCGTCGTGATTATTTCGACTGCGCTGCAAATTCCGAACGCGATTTTCACCGAAAGCTTCCTGTCCTTCCTGGGTCTGGGCGTCAACGCGCCGATGCCCTCGCTGGGTTCGCTGGCTTCTGACGCGCTCAACGGCATCTATTCCTACACCTATCGCCTGATTATCCCCGCCGTGGTCATCTGCCTCATCGTGCTGAGCCTGAACCTGTTCGGCGACGGCTTGCGCGACGCATTTGACCCGAAGCTGAATGCGTGATGAAAGGAGCTGGACAAAATGGCATTGCTGGAAGTCAATGACCTGCATACATCCTTCTTCACCGACGCGGGCGAAGTCAAGGCGGTGGATGGCGTTTCGTTCCGCCTTGACCACGGCAAGGTGCTGGGCATCGTGGGCGAAAGCGGTTCGGGCAAGAGCGTCACGGCGTATTCCATCATGCAGATTCTTGCGCCGACGGGCAAAATCGTCAGCGGCAGCGTGAAATTCGACGGGCAGGAGCTGGTCGGCGCGGACGAGAAGCTGCTGCGCTCCGTGCGCGGCAACCGCATCTCGATTATCTTCCAGGACCCGATGACGTCCCTGAACCCGACCTACACCATCGGTCGGCAGCTGATGGAAGCAATTCTGCTGCACACCGACCGCAACCGCCATCAGGCGCGCGAACGCGCGGTGGAGATGCTGAAGCTGGTCAACGTCAACGAGCCGGAAAAGCGCATGAAGCAGTACCCGTTCGAGTTGTCGGGCGGTATGCGGCAGCGCGTGATGATTGCCATGGCGCTGGCGTGCGAGCCGGACATCCTGATTGCCGACGAGCCGACGACTGCGCTGGACGTGACAATTCAGGCGCAGATTCTTGATTTGATGCGCGACCTGCAGAAGAAGATGGGCATGGCGATTATCATGATTACGCACGACTTGGGCGTTGTCGCCCAGATGTGCGACGAGGTCATCGTCATGTACGCCGGTTCTATCTGCGAACAGGGGACGGCGGATGAAATCTTCTACAACCCGCGCCACGAATACACAAAGGGCTTGATGCGCTCCATCCCGACGGCGGAGAACAACGGACAGCGCCTGGAGCCGATTACCGGTACGCCGATTGACCTGCTGAACATGCCCAAAGGCTGCCCGTTCGCGCCCCGCTGCGAGGCGGCGATGAAGATTTGCCTGAGAGAGAAGCCGGTTCGGATGCTCATCAATGACGACCATATGGCAACCTGCTGGATGAACGTCAAGAAGGGCGTGGAGGACGGCAGCATCACGGAGGAAGGAGGAGTGCCCTGTGTCTGAAGCGCAGATGCACCAGCCGCTGCTGGAAGTCAAAGGACTGAAAGAATACTTTGACATCAACATGGGCTTCTTCCGCACCAAGCCGCTGAAGGCGGTCGATGATGTGTCCTTCACCATCAACAAGGGCGAAACGCTCGGTCTGGTGGGCGAATCCGGCTGCGGCAAGACGACCGTTGGGCGCACCATCCTCCAATTGTACAAGCCGACGGCGGGCGAAATCATTTACGATGGCAAGCCCGTCAAAACGAAAGCGGACTTGCAGAAGTTCCGCACGAAGGCGACGATGGTGTTCCAAGATCCGTACTCCTCGCTGAACCCGCGCATGACCGTGTCGGACATCGTGGGCGAACCGCTGGATGTGCACCACCTGTATTCCTCCAAGAAGGAGCGGGAGGAGCGCATTTTGCAGCTGCTGGGATATGTCGGACTGAACAGCGAACACGCCTCGCGTTACGCGCACGAGTTTTCCGGCGGTCAGCGGCAGCGCATTGGCATTGCCCGCGCGCTGGCGGTGAATCCCGAATTCATCGTCTGCGACGAGCCGGTGTCGGCGCTGGACGTGTCGATTCAGGCGCAGGTCATCAACATGTTTGATGATTTGCAGGATCGGCTGGGGCTGACGTACCTGTTCATTGCGCATGACCTGCTGGTTGTGCGGCACATTTCGGACAGAATCGCCGTGATGTATCTGGGCAAGATGGTGGAGCTGGCGTCGGCGGAGGAAATCTACAATCACCCGCTGCACCCGTACTCCAAGTCGCTTTTGTCCGCCGTTCCGCTGCCTGACCCGAAGGCTGCGCGCGCGAACAAGCGCATTGTCCTCTCCGGCGACATTCCAAGTCCCCTGAACGCGCCGTCGGGCTGTCCGTTCCGCACGCGCTGCCCCCACGCCACCGAAGCCTGCGCGCAGTCGATGCCGCCCTTCAACGAAGTCGAGAAGGGTCACTTCGTCGCCTGCCACCGGGTGAAGGAATTGGGGTAAAAGGGGAGACGCCAGAGGCTCTGCCTCTGGACTCCGGCAA
>OMDR01001015.1_pt1 | contig 15103 bp, 13 predicted proteins | sample 1645251 | NCBI WGS metagenome assembly OMDR01 (sample SAMEA103958142, study PRJEB25191) | human gut metagenome | biome: human-associated habitat [ENVO:00009003]; feature: intestine environment [ENVO:2100002]; material: feces | place: Germany | collected 2013/2015 | reverse complement strand
CCGATTTTTTGCTTATTCCAGCTCGAATGCGCCGGTGTAGAGCTGATAGTAGGTGCCCCTTTCGGCGATGAGCTTTTCGTGGCTTCCACGCTCGATGATGCGGCCGTGGTCGAGGACCATGATGACGTCGGAGTTCTTGACGGTGGACAGGCGGTGCGCGATGACGAACACCGTGCGGCCCTCCATCAGCTGATCCATGCCGCGCTGCACGATGGCCTCGGTGCGCGTGTCGATGGAGCTGGTCGCCTCGTCGAGGATCATCACCGGCGGGTCGGCGACCGCCGCGCGGGCAATGGCGATGAGCTGGCGCTGGCCCTGCGAGAGGTTCGCGCCGTTGTTGGTCAGCAGCGTGTCGTAGCCCTGCGGCAGGCGCGTGATGAAGCCGTCCGCGCCGGCGAGCCTTGCCGCCGCGCGGCACTCCTCGTCCGTTGCGTCCAGACGGCCGTAGCGGATGTTCTCCATCACCGTGCCGGTGAAGAGGTTCGTCTCCTGCAAAACAAGACCGAGGGAGCGGCGCAGATCCGCCTTCTTGATCTTGTTGATGTTGATGCCGTCGTAGCGGATCTTGCCGTCGGCAATGTCGTAAAAGCGGTTGATGAGGTTCGTGATGGTCGTCTTGCCTGCGCCGGTCGCGCCGACGAAGGCGACCTTCTGGCCCGGCTCAGCGTAGACGGAGACATCGTGCAGCACCTCCTTGCCCTCGGTGTAGGCAAAGTCCACATCGGTGAGGCGCACGTCGCCGCGCAGCTCGGTGTAGGTGAGGGTGCCGTCGCCGTGCGGGTGCTTCCACGCCCAATGACCGGTGCGGCGGTCGGATTCGGTCACGGTGCCGTCGGGCGCGACCGCGGCGTTCACAAGCGTCACATAGCCGTCGTCCGTCTCGGGCTTTTCGTCGATGAGGGCAAACACGCGCTGTGCGCCCGCGCCCGCCATGACGACCACGTTGATCTGCTGGGAGAGCTGGTTGATGTTGCCGGTGAACTGGCGCGCCATGTTGAGGAAGGGCACAAGGATGGAGATGTCCAGCGCCTTGCCGGAGAGCGACACGTTCGGCAGTCCGATGAGCAGGAACACGCCGCCGACGAGCGCGAGCGTCACATAGAGGATGTTGCCGATGTTGCCGATGATGGGGCCGAGGACGCTGGCATAGGCCTGCGCGCGGAAGCTGTCCTCAAAGAGAGCGTCGTTGAGCCGGTCGAAGTCCTCGATGCTCTTCTGCTCGTGACAGAAGACCTTGACGACCTTCTGACCCGCCATCATCTCCTGAATGAAGCCCTCGGTGGAGGCGACCGCCTTCTGCTGGCGGACGAAGTATTTCGCGCTGCCGCCGCCGATCTTCTTCGTGACCGCGACCATGGCGATGATGCCGAGCACGAGCACCAGCGTCAGCCAAAGGCTGAAGTAGAGCATGATGGAGAACACCACGAGCACGATCGCGCCGGACTGAATGAGCGCGGGCAGCGCCTGCGAGACGAGCTGGCGGAGCGTGTCGATGTCGTTCGTGTAGTGGCTCATGATGTCGCCGTGCTGGTGGCTGTCAAAGTAACGGATGGGCAGCTTCTGCATCCCACCGAACATCTCGCAGCGCAGTTTGTGCAGGAAGCCCTGCGTCATATACGCCATGAGCTGCGTGTAGACCGTCATGGAGAGGATGGAGAGCGCGTAGAGCACAACGAGCAGCGTGAGATAGGGCACGATCTCTGCCTTGGCGGCGGCCCAGTCGCGGCTGATGTACCACTTTTCAATGATCTGGATGATGTTCTGCGTGAAGAGCGAGGGAACGGAGGATACGATGGAGGAGAACAGGATGCAGACGAAGGTGACGGGCGCGAGCACGGGATAATAGGAAAAGAGCTTCTTCACCGTGCGCCCCAGGGCGGCGGGGCCGAGATCGCGCCGCGTGGGATCGGCGTGCGGATTCACTTTAGGCATTCTTGTCGCCTCCGTTCGTCTGGGATTCGTAGACCTCGCGGTAAATCCCGGAGGTCTTGAGCAGCTCCTCGTGCGTGCCGGAGGCGGCAATGGCGCCGCCGTCCATCACGAGGATGAGGTCGGCGTCCTGCACGGACGCGACGCGCTGGGCAATGATGATCTTGGTCGTCTCGGGGATATAGGACTTGAAGCCCTCGCGGATGAGCGCGTCGGTGCGCGTATCGACTGCGGAGGTCGAGTCATCGAGGATCAGAATTTTCGGCTTCTTGAGCAGCGCGCGGGCGATGCACAGGCGCTGCTTCTGGCCGGAGACGTTCGTGCCGCCCTGCTCGATGTGGGTGTCGTAGCCGTCGGGGAAGGAGCGGATGAAGTCGTCCGCCTGCGCGAGGCGGCAGGCCTCCTCAAGCTCCGCGTCCGTGGCGTTCTCATTGCCCCAGCGGAGATTTTCTTTGATGCTGCCGGAAAACAGCTCGTTTTTCTGCAGCACCATGCTTACGGCGCTGCGCAGCGCGTCGAGGTCGTACTCACGCACGTCCACGCCGCCGACTTTCACGCTGCCCTCCGTCACGTCGTAGAGGCGGGGGATGAGCTGCACGAGGGTCGATTTGCTCGAGCCGGTGCCGCCGAGGATGCCGACGGTCTGGCCCGAGGCGATGTGGAGGTCGATGTCCCGCAGCGCGTATTTCTCCGCGCTGGCGGAATACTTGAAGCTCACGCCGTCAAAGTCCACGGAGCCGTCCGCGACGGTCGTGACCGGCGCGGCGGGATCGGTGAGCGCGGACTCCTCGCTCAAGACCTCGCAGATACGCTTGACGGATTCGGCGGACATGGTGAGCATCACATAGATCATGGAGACCATCATCAGCGACATGAGCACCTGAATGCCGTAGGTGAGCATGGCGGAGAGCTGGCCGACGTCGATGGTCGTGCCGCCGTTCGTGATGATGAGCTTCGAGCCGACGAAGAGCACGAACACCATATTGAAGTACACGCACAGCTGCATGAGCGGGGAGTTGAGCGCGACCACGCGCTCGGCGTGCGTGAAGTCGCCGCGGATGTTGTCGCTCGCGGCGGTGAACTTCTTCGTCTCGTAGCTCTCACGCGCGAAGCCCTTCACCACGCGCATCGCGCGCACGTTTTCCTCCACGGATTCGTTGAGCTTATCGTACTTGCGGAACACCGCGCGGAACGCGGGCATGGCCTCGCGCGCGATGAAGAACAGCCCGACGACCAGCACCGGCACGATGACCACAAAGGTCAGCGCGAGTCTCCCGCCCATGATGAACGCCATGATGATGGAGAAGATCATCATCAGCGGGGCGCGGACCGCGATGCGGATGCACATCATGTACGCCATCTGCACATTCTGAATGTCGGTGGTCATGCGCGTGACGAGCGAGGCGGACGAGAACTTGTCAATGTTCTCGAACGAAAAGCCCTGTACCTTGGTGAAGAGGTCATGGCGCACGTTTTTGGCAAAGCCGGACGCCGCCTTGGAGCCGGTAAAGCCCGCCGCGCCGCCGCACACGAGCGAGATCATCGCCAGCAGCACGAGCACAAGACCCACGCGCACGATGCCGCCGAGCTCCGCGCCGGCCTTGACCTCGTTGATGAGGTTTGCCGTTTCAAAGGGAATGATAACGTCGATGGCGACCTCGGCTAAAATGAGCACAAGCGTCCAGATCGTCGGCTTTTTGTACTCGCGGATACATTTTGTGAGCTGTCGGATCATTCGGTATCACATCCTCTCCCGCACGGGAAAGGCTCCCGCGCGTCGTTCATATTTTTTGCGTTTTCCAGCATCACATCGGTGATGCGTAAAAATTCCGCGATCTCGCCCTCGCTCAGTCCGCGGCAGAGCGCCGTGAACACGCGATCGTCGAAAACACCGATGGCATGATGCAGCTCGTTCGCCCTCTCGGCGGCGGAGACGACCTTGCAGCGGTGGTCCTTTTCGCTGGTGCGGCAGGTGACAAAGCCCTTTTTCTCCAGCTTTTTCAGAAGCTCGGTCATCGTCGGATGCGTGACGTGCGCCGCCGCCTCCAGCGCCTTCTGCGTTACCTCACCCGCGCTCTCGCGCTCCAGACGGCCAAGCTCGCCGAGCACGCCGACCTGCGTGCCGGTCAGGCCCGTTTCACGCACGTATTCATCCATCTGCCGGCGTATGGTTTTTTGCAGGATCGCAAAGCGCAGTCCCTTCGGCATGGGGTGCTTACACATTCTTTCTCACCTCAAAAATAAAATACGTCGTATGCGACCTATTGACCTGCGTATTGTAGCCGAAACATTTTTTCTTGTCAAGCGGGAAAATGAAATGACACAGAAAGTTCACAAATGAAACGGCCCGCCCCTGCGGGACGGGCCGGATCGGCGGAGGGCTTTATTTGCCGGCGGGCACGGCGGTGCGTCGGCGCAGCACGCGCAGCAGCAGATACATCACGGCGAACACCACGGCGAGGAGCACGGGGTAGCCGAGCAGATGGCTGCCGAAGCGCTCAAAGAGCTTGAGCGGGTTGCCCTCGCCGGCGCGCATGAGGAACATGAAGTTCGTGCCGAACGCACGGTTGAAAAACCAGATCGGCACGGCCATCGCCGCGAGCAGGGCAAAGCAGCGCGGGAACGCGCGCGGCTGCGGGTCCATGTCGCCGCGGAGGGTCAGCGCAAGGGGATAGAGCGCGAGCAGGAAATGCACGGTGAAGCTGTGGATCACCATGAAGTTGAGCGGCGGCAGCGGGGCCCATGTCGGAAAGAGCAGGGTCGCGCAGGCAGCGGGCAGGCAGACGAAATACAAAAAGGTGTCGAGCAGCTTCGGCCGCCGCCAGGCGTGCAGGACGATGAGAAAGATATTGATGGAGCACAGGTGCAGCGGCAGGTAATCGAGGCTGAAATTGCCGCCGTAAAGAAGCCCGAAGTCCTTGAAAAGCTCGTCCACGACGAGCAGCAGCGCGACCGTGCGCCGCCAGCGGCGTCGTTTGTCCGTGTCCATGCCGCAATAGCCGCGGCAGAGCACGGCGCCGAGCAGAAGAAAAACGGCGAGCACGGCGAGATGAAAGGGGCCGAAATGCGGCCAGCCGAGGCCCGGCGCGATGGTATCAACGGTTTCCCAGAAATAGGTCATAGCACAGCGATCTGCCTTTCTTTGCGACTTCTGAACAGTACGCCCTGAGTGTAGCACGCGGCGGTGAAAAAAACAAGGGTGCTTGTGCAGTCTTAAAGAAAGTGGTATAATCTTAAGGCATCGCCGCGCAATTGCGTCTGCGCGCTTCGCCGGATCGGCTTGCCAAATTGCGCGGTGCTGTCTTAAAAATCGAAAAGTCTTTTGCGCCGGTCCGCTGTGGGCGGCGCGGAAACGAGGACTGCGTATGAGCGCGATGCTTCCGAGCCGTCAGCTGTGGGCGCAGGGACCGCATATCGTCGCCATTGGCGGCGGCACGGGCCTTTCCACCATGCTGCGCGGGCTGAAAAAATACACGAAAAATCTGACCGCCATCGTCACCGTGTCGGACGACGGCGGCGGCAGCGGTATGCTGCGGCGGGACATCGGGATGCTGCCGCCCGGCGACATCCGCCACTGCATGGAGTCGCTCGCGAACACCGAGCCGGTCATGCAGCAGCTCCTGACCTATCGCTTTGAGAGCGGCACGCTGCGCGGGCAGTGCTTCGGCAATCTCCTGCTCGCGGCGCTCAACGGCGTCACCGGCTCGTTTGACGAGGCGGTGCGCAGCATGGGGCAGGTGCTTGCCATCAGCGGCACGGTCATTCCGGTCACGACGACGGACGTGCGATTGACGGCGACCTTTGAAAACGGGGCATACGTCGTGGGCGAGAGCAATATCTTCGGCTTCAAAAAGCAGCAGGACTGCCGCATCGACCACGTCGAGCTTCTGCCGGCGCACCCGAAGGCGCTCCCCGATGCGCTCGACGCCATCGCGGCGGCGGACCTCATCCTCCTCGGGCCGGGGAGCCTGTATACGAGCATCATCCCGAACCTGCTGGTGGACGGCGTGGCGGAGGCCATCGCCGCGTCCGACGCGCAGAAGATCTATGTCTGCAACATCATGACACAGGACGGTGAGACCGAGGGCTACACCGCCGCCGACCATCTGGCGGCGCTGCTGCGCCACGGTACGGCGGACATGGTGGAGCTGTGCCTTGCCAATTCCTCTCCCATCCCGCCGGAGCTGGCGGAGCGCTACCGCGCCGAGGGCGCGGAGGCGCTGACGGTCGACCGTGAGCGCATCGCGCAGATGGGCGTCGAGCTGGTCGAGCGGCCGCTGGCGTCGCCGTCCGGCGACTTTGCCCGCCACGATCCCGACGCGCTGGCGAGCGCCGTTCTGGACATCTACCGCGCCCGCGCGGTACACATCTACGGCGGCAGCGAAAGCTACCGCATCGAAAAATAACAGAGCCGCCCGGAGTGGGACTGCCGATGCGGCGGTCCCGCTCCGCCTGCCGGCAGGAATAATTTTGTCATCCGCGAAAAAAAGACTTGCAAAGGCGTCTGGAGTATGCTATGGTATAGTTGTAAACCGCCGGTGCGGTTTTTCAAAAGAACATTGGTTAGAGCGCCTTAACCAACAAGATGCGAAAAAGGTCGGAGTCGACGTCTTTCTTTTTTACCATACGGTTAGAGCCGCTTAACCGAAGGAATGAAAGCAGCCATCGTGTGGAATACTACCGGAGGAGGCGAGAGCAAATGTCTGAAGAAATTCTGATCCGCCAGGGCGCGCCGACGCTCGCGGGCATCAAGACGGGGAGTCTGTTTCCCTGTCCCTGTGAGGACCGCGAGGACCTGCTGGCCGACATCCGGCGGCTGAACCGGCTGCTGGTGCCGAAGGGCCTGTGCCTGCTGCCGATCCGCTTTCTGGAGGGGCAGGCGCTCCTTTACCTCTACCGTCCCGCCGAGCTGCGGCGCGACTTGCAGGACGCGCTGGCGTCCGAGCTGCTGCGCCAGGCGGGCTACGCCAATGAGAGCTGTGCGCGCTGCGTGGCGCAGCTCATCCGCCGCTTCCGCGAGAGCGGAGAGTTCCCGCACGAGGTCGGACTGTTCCTCAGCTATCCGCCCGAGGACGTCAAGGGCTTCATCGACCACCGCGCGAACGGCTTCAAGTGCGCGGGGCTGTGGAAAGTCTACGGCGACGAGGCCAAGGCGCAGGCCCTGTTCGCGAAATTCAAAAAATGTACGGAGATCTACTGCGCACTCTGGCAGACCGGCTCGAAGCTCGAGCAGCTTGCCGTCGCAGTTTGATACTATATCATCATCGAAAGGAACATACGAATATGAAAACTGCTGTTGTTTACTGGAGCGGTACGGGCAATACGGAGGCCATGGCGAAGGCTGTGGCCGAGGGCATGACCGCCGCGGGCGCAGAGGCTGTGCTGCTCACGCCCGACAAGGTACAGCCCGGCGATCTGAACGCCTACGACGCCATCGCCTTCGGCTGCCCTGCCATGGGCAGCGAGGTGCTGGAGGAAATGGAATTCCAGCCGATGTTCGACGCGTGCAAGCGCAGCCTCGGCGGCAAGCGCGCGGCGCTGTTCGGCTCCTACGGCTGGGGCGACGGCGAGTGGATGCGCAGCTGGGAGAAGGACTGCGCTGACGCGGGGCTGAACCTCGTGTGCGAGAGCGTGATCTGCACGGAGACTCCCGGCGACGCGGCGCTTGAAGCCTGCCGCGCTCTGGGCAAGGCATTGGTGGAATGAAAAATGATGCCTGCCATTGACGGTAACTTTAGCGGCAGATTGCGCGGGTTGCATTTGCCAAACAGCCTATCCGAAAAGGCAGGGACACCTCTTGCGGTGTTCCTGCCTTGCGCTATGGCGAGTATCGAAAAAGAATATGCTCAAGCATCCAAGACATGTGAACAGAGAGGCTCTGTGTTGAATTGGGCAAACAGAAAAATCACAAGCCTCATTGACAAACTCAATATGCTCGGTTATAATATACCAGAAGTATATACTACCGGTATATCAGGAGGCGTAGAACATGGAACGAACGGAAACCCAAATGAAGATCCTCGAAGTTGGGAAAAAAGAATTCCTGGAGAAGGGCTTCAAGGACGCATCTCTGAACCAAATTGTCGCGGAGGCAGGCTTCACGAAGGGTACGGCTACTACCCGGATAAGACCGCTCTGTTTGAAGACCTTGTGGGCGAGACCGCAAGCGAGCTGCTCACCCGCTTCAAGGCGGCACAGGATGATTATTTTGACCTTATCCCAGAGGGAAGAGCAAAAGACAGTCTGGAGCTTTCCACCCAGCACCTGCACGAGCTTGTCGCGTTCATGTACGACCATTTCGACGAATTCAAGCTGATTCTCTGCCGAGCGGAGGGAACGGGCTATGCGGATTTCATCGAGGTGCTGGTGGAGCTGGAGGTCGATCGATCCGAAGAATACTACGCCCTCCTCAGAAAAAACGGTATGCTCTCCGGGAGCATGACTCGTCAGCTTCATCACATGATCACAAGGGCCTACTTTACGGCGGTGTGTGAAACCATCGTCCACGATATGCCGAGAGAGGAAGCCATGAAATATGTCGATGAACTGGCTGTATTCTTCCACTCCGGCTGGAGCGGACTTTTAAGGCTCGAATGAGCCTTAAAAAATAACTGTTGGTTAGTCATCTCTAACCGGCGCGGCGTATCCTCCAACAAACCTATATATTTTAAGAAAGGAACACGGAATATGAGCAAACAGAAAAGAGAGAAGCAGCCGCCGGTGCTGGGCAGGCTGCTGACATATGCCGGAGGGCATAAGTGGCTGTCCGTCTTGGGCTGCGGGCTGTCCGGCGTTTCGGCGGCGGCCGGCATTTTCCCGTTCGTCTTTGTCTGGTACGCGGCCAGAGGCATTTTAACGCCGGGAGGCAGCGTTCCGGCAGGGCTTGCCCGCTACGGCTGGTATGCGCTGGCGGCGGCGCTTCTGAGCGCGGCGATCTATTTCGCCGGGCTCATGTGTACGCACCTTGCGGCCTTCCGGGTGGCGACGAATATGCGAAAGGCGGCGGCCGCCCATCTCATTGACCTGCCGCTGGGGTACTTTAACGCCAACCTCACGGGACGGCTGCGCAAGCAGATCGACGACAACGCGGCACTGACAGAAACGCTCCTTGCCCACACCATCCCCGACGCGGTGGGCGGGATCGTAACGCCGATACTGGCGGTAGGGCTGCTCTTCGTCTTTGACTGGCGCATGGGGCTTGCCTGCCTGATTCCCATGATTATCGGGCTTGTCTGCCTGATGACCATGATGACTGGGACGGGCATGAAGTTCTTTGAGGAATACCAGCGCGCCGGAGAGCGCATTTCCGCCGAGGCCACAGAGTATGTCCGGGGTATCCCGGTGGTGAAGGTATTCCAGCAGACGGTTTACTCCTTCAAGAGCTTTCATGCCGCCATCCTCAGCTACCGCGACCTTGCCAGCGGCTACGCCATGATGTGCCGTATGCCCTACACCCTGTTTACAGTAGTGCTGAACGCCATGTTCCTGCTTCTCATGCCCTTGGGAATGGTTCTCATCGGCGGCGCGGCAGACGGCTGGGCAGTGCTGGCCGATCTGGTGTTTTACATCTTCTTCGCGCCCCAGCTTGCCTTTATGATGGAGCGGCTGATGTACGCGGTCAACGCACAGATGGAGGCCGCCGAGGCAGTGAACAAGCTGGAGGCGATACTCCGGGAGTCGCCCCTTCCCGAGCCTGCGGCGGACAGCGGAAGCAAGCCCGCGGACAGCGGCATTTCCTTTGAGAATGTCACCTTTTCCTATGACGGCGCGGACAGGCCCGCGCTGACGAATGTGAGCTTCCATCTGCCGCAGGGGGAGGCGTGGGCGCTGGTGGGCCCCTCCGGCGGCGGCAAGACCACCATCGCCCGGCTGATCCCGCGCTTTTTCGATGCGCAGGCAGGGGCGGTGCTCTTGGGCGGACGGGATGTGCGCAGCATCCCCACCGCGGAGCTGATGGAGCAGATCTCCTTTGTCTTTCAGGAGGTGCGCCTGTTTAAGAAAAGCATCCGCGACAACATCCGCGCCGCTCGGCCAGACGCCACCGAGGCGGAGATATTACACGCGGCGCAGCTTGCCCAGTGCAGCGATATTCTGGAAAAGACGCCGGGCGGGCTGGACGCCGTGATCGGCGCCAAGGGCGTGTACCTCTCCGGCGGCGAGATGCAGCGCATCGCGCTGGCGCGGGCGATCTTAAAGGACGCGCCCATCGTGGTGCTGGATGAGGCAAGCTCCTTTGCAGACCCCGAGAACGAGGCGAAGATACAAAAGGCCTTCGAGGCGTTGATGAAGGGCAAGACCGTGCTGATGATCGCCCACCGCCTGTCCACGGTGCGGAACATGGATCGTATCCTTGTCATCCGGGACGGCGGGATCGCCGAGGAAGGAAAGCACGACGAGCTTCTTGAAAAGGGCGGCGTCTACGCCGCCATGTGGGAGGAATACCAAAAGGCCGCGCAGTGGAAGGTAGGAGGTGCCGCATGATCGAATGCATCCGCAAAAAATACGCCATGACGGAGAAGGGCGCAAAAGACTATGTGGCCGCCGTGTTCTGGTCCGTATTGGTCAACATCAGCAAAATGCTGCCCGTGGGCGTGCTGGCCACGGCACTCTCCGGCATCGTAGAGGCGCTGACAAACGGCACCGACCCAAGGGCGGGACTTACGCGCTTTCTGGTCGCGGGCGTCCTTGCCCTCACCGCGCTCTTTGTGACCTTCCTGATCCAGTACAAAGCCCTATACGAAGCCACCTACCGGGAGAGTGCCAACCGACGCATCCGGCTGGCGGAGGTGCTGCGCCAGCTCCCGCTGTCCTTCTTCGGAAACCGTGACCTGACTGACCTGACCACCACCATTATGGGGGATACGGAGACGCTGGAAAAGGCATTCTCCCACTTTTACCCCGCCATGCACGGCGCGCTCATCTCCACGGCGCTGATTTCCGCAGGCATGCTGCTTTATGACTGGCGGATGGCGCTGGCTCTTTTGTGGGTGGTGCCTGCGTCGCTGCTGATGGTCTATCTCTCCCGGCGCATGGAAAAGCGGCATATAAAAAAGGGTCTCGTCACCCGCCGCGCAGCCACCGACGCCATGCAGGAGGTGCTGGAGTGCGCACCGGAGATCAAGGCGTGCAACCAGAAAGCGCGGTATATCGCCGACCTGGACCGCAGGCTGGACGAGGCGGAGCGGGACACCATCCGGGGTGAGCTGTTCACAGGCTCCGTGGTCACGGCGGCACAATCCTTCCTAAAGCTGGGCATCGCCACCACCGTCCTCACGGGGGTGACGCTGATGAGCCGCGGCGACCTGGCACTGATCCCGTTTCTGATGTTCCTTATCGCCGCCACCCGGGTATATGACCCCATCGGCTCCATGTTTGCCAATATGGCCGCGGTTTTCGCCTGCGAGGTGCGCATCGAGCGTATGCAGGAGATCGAGAGCGAAAAGCGCATGACCGGTATGACCGAATACGATCCCGATGGCTACGACATCCGCTTTGAGCATGTGACCTTTGCCTACCGGGAAAAAGAGGATGTGCTAAGAGACGTCTCCTTTACGGCGAAGCAGGGGCAGGTGACGGCGCTGGTGGGCCCCTCCGGCGGCGGCAAATCCACGGCAGCCAGGCTGGCAGCCCGCTTCTGGGATCCGGCGCAGGGAACGGTGCGGCTGGGCGGCGTGGACGTGTCCACGGTGGACGGCGAGGCACTGCTGAAAAACTACGCCATCGTATTTCAGGATGTGGTGCTGTTTGCCGACACCGTGATGGAAAACATCCGCCTCGGCAAGCGGGACGCCACCGACGAGGAGGTGCTGGCGGCGGCGAAGGCGGCGCAGTGCGACGCCTTTGTATCCAAGCTGCCGGAGGGCTACCATACCCTGATCGGGGAAAACGGCTCCCGGCTCTCCGGCGGCGAGCGGCAGCGCATCTCCATTGCCCGCGCCATCTTGAAGGACGCGCCGGTGATTTTGCTGGATGAGGCCACGGCCTCGCTGGACGTGGAAAACGAAACGGCGGTGCAGGCGGCATTGTCCGGATTGATCAAGGATAAGACGGTGCTCATCATCGCGCACCGCATGCGTACCGTCATGAACGCCGACCAGATCGTCCTGCTCTCCGGCGGCCGCGTGGTTGAGATGGGCTCTCCCGCGGAGCTGCTGAAAAAGAACGGCCTGTTCCGCCACATGGCACAGCTCCAGAGCGAGAGCATGGAGTGGACGGCGTAGAAAGTTGCGAGATAAACAGGATTCCGAATGCAATATTGGAAAACGAAGTGTCGAAAACAAGGAGGAGTTTATGAAAGAAACAAATAAGTGGTCTGTCAGGGATGTGATCACCACGGTGCTGCTTTCGGCGGTGCTGATCGTGATCCAGCTCGTTATCAATATGGTCTGCATGGCCAACGACTTTGTCAGCATGGTGCTGTCGGTGGGGATCACCATGTTCCTCTGCGCGCCGGTCTATATGCTCATGGTCAGCCGGATCGGAAAGCGTTTTGTGACGCTGATCTATATGACGCTGCTTGGCGTGATTTTCCTGCTGATGGGAAACTGGTTTTTGCTTCCCTACTTTATCGTTACAGGCATCATCTGCGAGGCGATTCTCTGGAAGGAAGGCTCCTGCCAAAAGCCGAAACGGCTGACTGCCGCTTGGACGGCGGCGAGCCTGCTGTACAACGGGGTCAATCTGCTGCCCATCTGGTTCTTCTGGGACACCTACTACGATTTTGCGCTGGCAAGCGGCATGGAGCAGAGCTATATCGATTCCTATGTGCGTTACTACACCTCTCCCAGCTGGCTGGCCTTTATTCTGCTGTTTACGACGCTGATGGGCTTTTTGGGCTGCATGGTGGGCAGTCGGCTGATCCGCAGGCATTTTAAGAAGGCCGGCGTTCTATGAGGGCGGACGCATCCTTCGCGGTGCCGGTCAAGCTGTGGGCGCTGCTGTGCGTCTTTGCCGGAGTAACCATCGGCGGGAATGTGCTGCTCACCTGCATCCTGACCGGCGGGGCGCTTCTTTATCTCGTCCTGCAGCGGAACTTCCGCCTTGCCGCGTCCTATGGCTGCTTTTATCTGCTGCTGGCGCTGCTGCTCTACGGCATCCGCTTCCACGGGCTGCACATGCCGGTCTTTTCGGAGTTTTATGTTCTGATGTTCTGGAATCTGTCACCGATCTTTCTGGTGTCATGGGATCTGATCACCACGCCGCCGGGGATGCTCTCCGCGTTTTTATCCCGCCTCCGTATGCCCACCCCGTTCATTCTCGGGCTTCTTGTGGTTTTTCGCTTCTTCCCCACCATGCGGACGGAGCTAAAGGGGGTGGGCAGGTCCATGAAAAACCGAGGGCTGACCGCGGCGGGGCAGCTGCTCGCACATCCCGTGCAGAGCATGGAGTTTGTGCTGGTTCCGTTTCTTCTTCGGGTGTTGCAGCTTGCGGATCAGCTTTCCGTTTCCGCCGTTGCAAGAGGCGCGGAGCGCCCGGGTGTGCGCGGCAGCTATTATGAGAAAAGGGCCGGGGCGCGTGATCACATCGCGGCAGCCGCATGTGCGCTGGTCACGGCTTCCTATTTGGTTTTGGAAAGGAGCATGGCATGATCGAGCTTACACACGTCTCTTTTCAATACGAAAACTCGGACAGAGGCGTGCGGGACATTTCCCTTTCGGTAAAAAGCGGCGAATGCGTCGTGCTGACGGGGCTCTCCGGCTGCGGCAAGACCACCGTGACAAGGCTTGTCAACGGGCTTGCGCCGTCCTATTATCCCGGAGCCTTCAGCGGAAGTGTGAGAATAGACGGCAAGGACATACCCAGCCTTTCCACGTGGGAGATCGGACGCTTGGTGGGAAGCGTTTTTCAGGACCCCAAAAGCCAGTTCTTTTCCTCCGAGCTCGCCGGAGAGGTCGCCTTTCCCTGCGAGAATTACGGCCTGTCCGCCCGGGAGATACGGGAGAGGACGGACGCCGCCATAGAGGCGTTGAAGCTGTCCCGTTTGAAGGACAGGGCAGTTGACGTCCTTTCAAGCGGAGAAAAGCAGCGGGCGGCCATTGCGTCCGTATATGCCCTGAAGCCAAAGGCCTTTGTGTGCGACGAGCCGACGGCCAACCTCGATGCCGCCGGGACGCGGCAGCTTGCGCAGACCCTCCGGCAGCTGAAGGAGCAGGGCTTTACCCTGCTCATCGCGGAGCATCGGATCGACTGGCTGATGGGGATCGCAGACCGGTTTTTATATCTGCGGGATGGCAGAATAGCGGCCGAGTATACACCGGAGAATTTACTCCTTCTGCCGGAAGCGGACATCTTAGGTATGGGCCTGCGCTCTCCGCACGAGGGAAAGTGCCCTCCCGCTCCCTCCGTATTGGACGAAAGCCCTGCCGTCTTGAAGACAGCAGGGCTCTCGAAAAGAATAAGCAGAGAAGCTATTTTTGAGGATATTTCGCTGTCCGTTCCAGAGGGCGGCGTGACCGCCATAACGGGGCAAAACGGCGCGGGGAAAACCACCCTTGCGCAGATCCTCTGCGGGCTGGCAAGGCAGACAAGAGGACATATCCTGATAGACGGGAAAAAGGCAAGAGCGGCAGTCCGGCGCAGGGAGATCTATTACTGCGGCAACGACACGTCAACGCAGTTTTTTACGGCAAGCGTGGCGGAGGAGCTGCTGCTGAATACCAGATTGACAGAAGAAAGCAAGAGCCGTGCAAGGAGCCTGCTCAAAGAGCTTGGGCTTTACGAGTACAGGGACGCGCACCCGTCTGCCCTGTCCGGCGGGCAGAAGCAGCGCCTTGCCATCGCCTGCGCCATCTTTTCCGGTCGCAGGATATTGATACTCGATGAGCCCACCAGCGGCCTTGACGGGCAGAATATGCGCCTGATCGCGGAAAGGCTGAGAAGCGAAGCGCGGCGCGGCAGGACCATTCTCGTGATCACCCACGACAGGGAGCTGATCGAGAGCTGCTGCGATAATGTTGTGGAGGTTGAAAAACGATCATCATGAAACCGCCGAGGACTATTATGGGATATCCGCGCCGGGGGAATCGTTTTCTGCCCCTGCCGGCAGCTCTACCGCGATGGTCGTGCCCTTGTCCGAGCTTTCCTCCACCCAAACGGAGCCGCCATGGAGATTGGAGATCTCCCACACCAGAGAAAGTCCCAGTCCCGCGCCGCCGTACTCGCGGCTGCGGGACTT
>OMDR01001007.1_pt1 | contig 15206 bp, 12 predicted proteins | sample 1645251 | NCBI WGS metagenome assembly OMDR01 (sample SAMEA103958142, study PRJEB25191) | human gut metagenome | biome: human-associated habitat [ENVO:00009003]; feature: intestine environment [ENVO:2100002]; material: feces | place: Germany | collected 2013/2015 | reverse complement strand
TACGAGATTCACAACACCCTTCGGAAAGTCGGCGAGGCGGAAGGCCTCCATCATGAGGCAGGCCGTCAGCGGCGTCGACTGGCTGGGCTTCAGCACGACAGTATTGCCGGTGAGGAGCGCCGGGATGACTTTCTGGACGATCTGCCCAATCGGGTAGTTCCAAGGCGTGATGCAGCCGACCACGCCGACGGGCTCGCGAATGACGGTTGAATGTTCAAAGGGTTCCTCAAAGACGACTTTTTCGACTTCGTCAATGTAGGACTGAATGCGGACGAACTGATATTCACAGTGCGCATTGGCACCAAAAGCAATCGGAGCGCCCAGTTCGGCAGCTTCCAGATCAATGATCGCCTGACGCATGGCTTTGAAGTGTTCGAGAAACCGCTGCATCAGCGCCCGGCGCTTTTCGAGCGGAGTAGCTCGCCAGGCAGGCAGTGCTTCATAAGCGGCATCAACCGCACGATCAATGTCGTCGACCGTGCCGTCAGGAATTTCTGCGAATTTCTCTAGTGTCGCGGGATTCTCAACCGCAATGCGGTTGGGAGAGGAGGAAGCCGTCCACTCGCCGCCAATGAATTGGCTGGTGAAGAGCGGCTCAAAGACGTCATAACTGGCCATCGTTGTCTCCAAGCAGAGTGCTTAGGGCAGACAGTCGTCACTTTCTGACGATCGTCCGAATCTGGAGTTGAGTGTAGGACGATGATGGATCGCCGGCGGCATAAAGCGCACAGCAAAAAGCCCGTCCCGGCAATTCACCAGGGCGGGCTTGACCTCAAATCAGCTTGAGCTGATTAGAAGCGGTACTGCATCTGAACGCCGAGGAGGTAGGCGTCGAGGTGACGATAGCGGCCGACTTCTTCACCAGACGTGCGATCGTAGAGAGAGCGTTCATGCACGCCGTGCAGATGAGCGAAACCAATATCCGTCTGGAAGTCCTTGGTCCAATGGAAGGACGAGCCAGTAGCAAACCACCAGCGATCCGCGTCAGGAATGATGGCCGTACGCTTGGTCTTGTCGTCGATCGGAGACGTTTCATAAGCGATACCGCCGCGCAGCGTCCAGAAGCTGTTCACGCGGAGGTCATAGCCGACGGACATGAGATAGGTGTCTTTCCAATCATTGTCGATATTTTTAAGCTGATCGAATACAGCTTTATACCCACCAGCAAACGTGGGATTGGAGGTAGCCACTCCATACACAGCTGTAGTAAGTTCATTACTAGTTGTTGTCAAACTACTAAAACTTGACCAGTCAGCCCAACGGAAAGTCGCGTAAAGGCTAAGGTAATCGTTAACATCCCAAGCGGCTGTAGCCATAGCCCAAGCAGGGCCAGATACTGTTACGGACGCGTTATAGGTACCATCAATACTATTTTGTCCATTACCGTTTGTACCAGAGATAGTTAAATCACCATTGGTGGCATGTTTCGTTTCAGATCGATATGAAAGGCCAAAACGCAAGTTTTCAACCGGCTGCCACATCAGACCGACATTGAAGCCCCAGGTAAAGTCTGTAGCGGTGTACTCAGAATGGATGTTGCCAATAGGAGTATTGGCACCAACACCAAAGGTGGCGTCAACATACTGTAAAGCCAGACCAGCTCCGAGACTCAGGGTGTCAGTAGCTTTCCAAGCAACATTAGGATTGAAATTAATTACAGTAATTTCTGCCTTGGTACCGTGATCCTTTCCAGACCAGTTGTCGCCATAGTCAGTAGCAAGACCATAGGGAACAGTGATGGCGAGGCCAACCCAGGTTGAATCATTGATCTGGTGGGAAATGAAACCGTGCGGAATTACCTCTTCCTTAGCACGACCATTGTTTTTTTCGCCATCTTTGGCTACATATTCGAGGTTGAGACCAACACCAACGCCGCCGAACTGAACCTGCGTGCCCGGATGCAGCGTCATCGTTGCTGCGTTGTAGTACATGCCGGAAACGTCCGTACCATCAACGCCGACGCCGGCATATGCGCGGCCGAGGGCGAGCGCGGACTGTTCGGTGAGCTGGAAACCGCCGGCATAAGCCGTCGAGCTGAGGGCAGAAGCTACGGCCAGGGCCGCCGCAGCAATCTTGAAGGACGTGTGATTCACGAACGTCTCCTGAAGAACTTTATTAAATGAAGAAAATCAATCGGAATGCAATATTCCGCAACATGTGGAACCGCATTCTGCGCGAAGAAAAAGCAGAGAAATAACACGAAAATTAGGTGTTAACCCTTGGTTGATACAAACTTCATGCAGACGGATGATGGGGGCCGATAGTGTGAAGTGAGCCTTTATTGCTTTGATATTTAAATAAATATTTAGCTTCTTGGTATTCAAAACAGAGGCATTTGGGAAGGTATGCCCTAAAGGGGTTAATCCAAAAAAGCCTGTTGCGGCTAAAACGCTTTTACTTGGCAAACCTCGAGTTAACCCGTCATTGCCTCGGGAAGTTTGGGTTAGAGATTCTGCTCGGTAGAATTCGAAGCATCTCATTGACTGCGAGAATGCCTCCATGACCGATGCACCATTAGTCGATTCCGCTCGAATCTTTGCGCTCATCCCTGCTGCGGGTGTCGGACGCCGCATGGGGGCGGACTGCCCCAAGCAGTACATGCCGATAGCCGGCGTTCCCATGCTGGTGCGAACCGTGGAAGCGCTTCTGGCAGCGTCTCGAGTTGAACGCGTTTTTGTGGTGGTGAGTCCTGAGGATTCCTACATCGACCACGCTGCCGAATCATTCGCAAAATGGGGTGACCGCGTGAAGATTCTTCGTGCGGGCGGCGCAGAGCGCGCCGATTCCGTTTTGGGCGGACTGCGCGCAGCCTGCCTGCCGCCCGAAAGCTGGGTGCTGGTTCATGATGCGGCGCGCCCCTGTGTTCGACCGAGTGAAGTGAGTCATTTGATTGATGAGGTGACGGCCGACAGTTCTGCTGCAGGCGGCATTCTTGCCGTGCCGATGGCCGATACGGTGAAGCGTGCCGACGCCCGTCGGCGCATCATCGAAACGGTTCCGCGCTCCGGTCTCTGGCGAGCCGCCACGCCGCAGCTCTTCAGAGCGGGAGAGCTTATCGGGGCGCTGAATGCCGGACTCGACGGCATCACGGACGAAGCGAGTGCAATGGAACGCGCGGGGAAGACGGTTAAAGTGGTTTCCTGCCGCGCGACGAACATCAAAGTGACGGAGCCGGGAGACGAGCGGCTCGCAGAATGTTTGCTTGAAGGGCAAGGAGGCCCTATGCCGATTCCTGAAATTCGTGTGGGTCAGGGCTACGACTCTCACCGTCTCGTTGGTGGCCGCCCGCTCATTTTGGGCGGCGTCACTATTCCGTTTGAAAAGGGCCTTGACGGTCATTCCGACGCCGATGTGCTGCTCCATGCCGTGACCGACGCAGTGCTCGGGGCTGCTTCGCTGGGCGACATCGGCACGCACTTCCCGCCTTCAGATCCGAAATGGAAAGGTGCGGACAGCGGGAAGCTGCTCGCGGCAGTCATGGATCTCGCTCAGGCTGCCGGATGGCTGGTGGTGAATCTCGACGCGACGGTGATCTGCGAGCGGCCAAAGCTGGGCGCCCTGAAGGAGCAGATTCGTGCCAATGTGGCCAAGCTCCTCGGCGTTGCACCAGCTCAAGTCAGCATCAAAGCGAAGACAAACGAAAAGATGGATGCGGTCGGCCGAGAAGAAGGCATGATGGCGCTCGCGACGGTACTTCTGGCCAAGGCCTGATACGCAGTCGGCAATCTTCTTGATGTGCGGCTGACGCTGAGGGCGATGCGCCGAGTAGAATGGCAGTCTTTAGTGTTTCTACTCATCCGCTTTTTCGTCTTTCAATGCAGTCCGTTCCCGAACTCGCCCGCCGCGTGTGTTTCATCCTCTGCGAACCTGCTCATCCGGGCAATATCGGCTCTGCTGCGCGAGCCATCAAGACGATGGGATTTCGCGATCTGCGCGTTGTAGCGCCTCGTGAGGCTGACTATCGGACGCATGAAGAAGCGCTAGCTTATGCAACGAGTTCGGCGGATGTGCTCGAAGCTTCAAAGTCCTATGCGACTTTAGCTCAAGCCCTCGAAGGCGTTACGTACGCTTGGGCGATGACGGGCTATGACCGTGAATTCGGCGCGCCGCTCACGCCGATGCGTCAGGCGGCGTCCGAAACGGCTTCTCGTCTCTCGGCGCTCGAAGGCAGCATTGCTTTCGTTTTCGGCACGGAAAGGAGCGGTCTCACCAACGAGGAAGTCTGCCTTTGTCAGGGGTGCGCGGCGATTCCGGCTGATCCGGCCAGTCCAAGTCTTAACCTTTCACAAGCGGTGCAGATTGCTGCTTATGAGATGCAGCTCGCGCTCCTCGACGCCCGCGGAGATGCCGGTGCGCTTTACGATTGGCAGGGACGCTTTGCGCATGAAGAACCTGCGCCGCTCGAGGCGGTAGAGGGCTTTTTTGATCATTGGGAGAGGGCGATGGCTGCCTGCGGAGCGCATGATCCCAAGAAACCGCGTCACTTTATGGAAGTCTCTCGCCGGCTGTTCGGCCGCGCCGGGCTCACTAAAAACGAACTCGATCTGCTGCGCGGCGTCTGCGCTGCGGTGATTTGTCCGAAGCGGGACCGCATCGGCACCAAGACGCGAGGCAAGGCGGCGATGCGCGAGCAGACGCAGAACGACCCCAAAAATTCGCCGATGCCGCCCGAAGAACGGTAAGTCTTCGATATCCGCTGTCCCATCAGGACTCTTTAGCTATTCACTTGGTTTCAAATCCCCATGTTTAAAGAAGCTCGCGAACTCATCGCCACCATTCGAGAAAAGGATCCGGCCGCTCACGGCGCAGCGGAAATCATCTTTGCTTATCCGGGATTTCATGCGGTGATGATTCATCGTTTTGCGCATTGGTGCGCGATTCAGGGCTGGACGGCATTTGCCCGCTGGGTCTCTCAGGTGGGCCGCTTTCTCACCGGGATTGAAATCCATCCCAAAGCCAAGATTGGCCGTCGGGTTTTCTTTGACCATGCGATGGGCGTCGTGATCGGCGAAACCGCGGAAGTGGGCGACGACTGCACGATTTATCAGGGTGTGACCTTGGGCGGAACGAACCTGACGGCCGGCGCCAAGCGTCATCCGACGCTTGAAAACGGTGTGGTGGTCGGTGCTGGCGCCAAGGTGCTCGGCTCGTTCACGGTGGGAGCCGGCGCCCAGATCGGTTCCAATGCCGTCGTTGTGAAGCCGGTTCCCGCCGGCGCAACGGTGGTAGGTGTCCCGGGACGTATCGCGGTTTCTAAAAAGACGCCGGCGAAAGCCCCAGAGCCTTGCAGCCAGCCGGAGCGCGAGCGCGGCGTTCATGCGGCAGCGGCCGCTTTCCATGCATACGGTCTCGAACCCGGCATGCGCGACCCGTATGCCACCTCTATTCTTGAGCTTGTGCGTGTTGTTGAAGCCCAGCAGTGTGAAATTGCCCGTTTGAGCGAGGCACTCGCTTCGGCAACGGGAAAGAAGGTTGAGCCGTCGCCCGACGCTCACTTCGATACCACAAAGCTTTGGCCGAGCGATCGTGCCCCGCAGCAGAGTAAAAACGAAACCTCCCCCGAAACGCCGGACGCAGCCAAGGAACCAACGAAAGAGCAACCCAAGGCACCGTCGGATAAGGTCTAAGCAGGGCTGACGACATCAAGGCAGAGCAAGGCCGGCCGTTCTCACGAATGGGCCGGTTTTGTGTTTCTGGCGCTTGGGAGATTTCCGCAGGCGCATTGCGCAGCAACAGGTATTTTGGGTGTGTTTTCTTCAGATCGAACGGAATTGTTTGCGCATTAGCGACGAATAGAGAATAATTCTCATTAACATTTAAATGTTTTGAGGAGACTGTCATGAGCGAAGGCACAGTGCATCCGTTGGCGCAGCCGGTTGGCCGTACGCATGCTGCGGGCGCCTTCGATTGGCGTGCGGTGCCATCGGCGGATCCGAGAGCGTCTGCATTCGCGCTTGACACTGCGCCTGCGCTCCCGGCGGCGGCTGAAGAATTCTCCGGCGAAGCCTGTCGTGAAATCGTCGAAGATCTTTTAGACCGCACGCGCACAGGGGCGGCCGTCGCTGAGGTTCATGCGCCGTTTTGCGAGTCCAAATGCGACGGATGCGGCTGCTGGCAGCATGCTTATAAGGAGCTTGAAAGCCGTCGCTGGGCCGACGCACTGGTTCGTGAAATGGCTGCGTGGGCGGATACGCATGCCCAGGCGGGAGCACCGATTCAGGCGCTGCGCTTTGGCGGCGGAACGCCGAGCGCTTTGGAACCTGTCGACATCCTCCATGTGCTGGCCAAAGCCCGTCAATATCTGCCGCTTTCCAACGACTGCAGCATCGAGCTTCAGGCACGTGTGCACGGATTCTCCGAAGAAAAGATTGAGGCTGCGCTTGCGGGCGGCGTCACGCGGTTTGTCCTTCCGGTAAGAAGTTTCTCGACGGAAGTGCGCCAGGCCGCTGGCCGGCTTGATGCCGGTGAGGCTGCCGAAAAGCTCCTCAAGCGTCTGACTGAATATAACGAAAGTGCGGTTGCCGTCGAACTGAATTTCGGTCTGCCTGGGCAGTCGCTTGAAGGATGGACCGCAGATCTTGAGCGGGCATGCCAGCTGCCGCTTGACGGCCTCATGATTCGCGCTGCCGGAGAACCAGACATGTTGGGTGAGGCGGCCAAAACGTTTCGAGCGGCGGATCCGGCCCTAATGGCTCGAATGCATGAACGTGCTTTTGAAGTGCTCGCCGACAACGGCTGGGAGCGGCGGACAGCGCTGGCTTGGAGCCGCTCTGAGCGCGATCGAACAACCTTTGATGTGCTCGCTGCCGGTGATGCGGACAAATTTGCCTTCGGATGCGGCGCACACGGAAGACTCTTTGGCCGTGAGCTTTTGATTGAGCCCGAATTGGGTAAATGGCTCTCGGCAGTTTGGATGGGGCGGCGCCCCGTATCGTCCGTCTCGGAGCCTAAATCAGGCTGGCGCGCAGCTGCGCTCTCGGCTCAGGGCGCACTCCTCGGGCGTTTTTCGCTCGAACGCATTGAACACGCGAGCGGTCTGCGCATCACAGAGTCGCTCGAGCCACTCTTTGATGACTGGACTGCTGCCGGGCTCCTTCGCCGTACAGGTGCTCTTGGTACTTGGATTCGTCTTACCGATGCAGGACTTTACTGGCATCAGGCGCTTGCGGCTCGTATGGCGCTCAGAATCGATGCTGCAGAACTGCTCGAGCTGCCGCATCGACTGTTGGGCGGCCGCCGTTTCGAAGCCGCTGCTCAAATTATTCCTGCCGATGTGTGGAAGAGCGCAGAACGGGCTGCGGCGCTCTCTTGATTCATTATTCCTTCAGAGCCGGACCCGGATCGTTTGATTTTGCTTGAACGGTCTGGGTCTCTTTTTGGCTTGCATAGGTGCGCTTCGCAGCTGTCAGTCTCAAGTCGTTCGGCTGAAGAGTCGCCATGACATGCACCATCTTAGGGCTTTCAGGATGGGAGGCTTCGTTATCCCTAAAGAGATATTTTTTGTTATAAAAAACTAGGAATATCAATATAAAATGATCGTTATGACGTATGACGATGAAAACTTGCTAAAGGATAGTATTTAAGGAATATTCCTATATAATGCGAATCCTTCTCATTATTGTTCGTGTTATACATACGGACAGTTCTCCATAAGAGGCCGCATTTTGTCTGAAAGCCCCGCACCTAAGCCCGCAGCCCCAACCTTTGAGTCGGGTGCTCGCGCGATGAATGAAGCGCTCCAAACTAAAGGCGTTGAAGCCTATTTTGCTGATGCGTCTGATCCGCTGCACAAGGCTTTTATTGCCAAAGCAGCGGTGCATTCGGGGCCCGGCGGTCGGCCGCTGATTGGAGAAGAGGCTGAGAAAGCCATTGACAGCCACTACGACACACCTCGCTCAGGGCGGTCCCTCGCCTATATTCATGTGCCATTTTGCGAGACGCGGTGCCTTTACTGCATGTTCTATCAGAACCCCTGGAAAGAAGAGGCAACGACGGAATATGCCAAGCAGCTCGTGAAGGAGCTTGAGCTTTGGAGCGACCGTGCGGCACAGAATGCTGCGCCCATCAATGCGCTTTATTTCGGCGGCGGCACGCCGACGGCTTTTTCAGCCGACGATATCCGTTTGGTGATGGGAGCGGTGAAGAAATATCTGCCGCTCGCAAACGACTGCGAAATTACGCTCGAAGGGCGAATTCACAATTTCAGTGACGCCAAGATGGATGCGGCTATCGAGTCCGGCGTAAACCGCTTTTCACTGGGCGTGCAGACCTTCAACACGCAAATTCGGCAGTCGGTGATGCGAGTTGATGATCGCGACACGATCATCCGCCGTCTCGACAAGCTCTGCTCCTACAACAATGCGTCCGTGGTCTGCGACATGATCTACGGTTTCCCCGGGCAGACGATGGAGGTCTGGGAAGACGACCTGAAGACCGCCGCTTCACTGCATCTCGACGGGGTGGACTGCTATCAGCTCAACGTTTTTGAGAAGTCCCCGCTCGCCCGCTACATCGCCAACGGGAAGCTTCCGCGTGCGGCGACCTCTGACGAAAAGGCGGATTTCTTCGCCAAAAGCGTTGAGTATTTCACAAGCCAGAACTGGCGCCGGCTCTCCAACAACCATTGGGGCCGAACGATTCGCGAACGCAATATCTACAACGCCTGGGGCAAGAGCGCCTGCGACTGCCTGGCCTTTGGCTGCGGAGCGGGCGGACGTCTGGCGGGCTATTCCTACATGATGGAACGTAAGCTCGCCGACTATTACCGGCTGCTCGGCGAAGGCAGAAAGCCCGTCGCCTTTGCGATGGCGCCGACACACAACTGGCACCTGCTGCGCACGATTTCCTCCGAAATGGAGTCGGGCGCCATCAATCTCAAGGCCATCGGCCGACAGTTCGGCGGACTGCCGCTTGAAGACCTTGCCAAGGTTGTGCTCTCACAGTGGTGTGAGGCAGGGCTTCTCGTCAAACGCGGCGATTGGTATTACCAAACCGTTGCTGGTCAGTATTGGCACGTCACACTCGCTCAGCTCCTGATGGACTTTTTGTCACATCAGCTGCCCGAACCCGAGAGCGAACAAAAGATGGATATGGGGGCTCCCGATTCGATGATGAAGATGGCGAGTGCGGGCCACCACGCGCATGGGCAGATGCCGCCGGGCATCTTAAAGATGCTCGAAGGCATGCCTCGCGACATGATCATTGAAATGGCCAAAAAAATGCCCAAAGAAATGATTACTCAGATGGTCGCTCAGGCGCCCAAAGATGTGATCGAAAGAGTCCTCGGCGAGGACGGACTTCGCGAACTTGGCGTTCGCTGAAGTTTTATCCAAAACAATAAAAAGCACTATTTCCCACAGCGAATCCCTCCAGTTTCTTTTTAGGACCAAGAAGAACTTAGTGGATTTATCCATGAAAACTTATACCCACAACCTTCTTTCTGCCGCTGTTGTTGCTGCAATTACTTTTTCCGGTGCGGCGATTGCCGATGAATATCAGACGCTTGAAACCACAACGGTTACCGCTGGCCGTTTTGAGCAGGACTTGATGGAAACGCCGATGAGCGTTTCCGTGATCACAGCAGACGATATTGCTAAGAGCGGCGCTCAGTCGATTGGTGCGCTGATCGAGTCCATGACCGGTGTTCGCATCAATAACGACGGCGGTCAGGGTATTAAGCGCGCGAAGATCCGCGGTGAAGACGCTTTTCGTTCGCTCGTCATGATTGACGGTCAGAAGATTTCCGAGCAGAAGTCAATGTCCGGATCACCCATTCTGATCGATCCGGCCATGGTTGAACGCATTGAAGTCATCAAAGGACCGGCATCTGTGCTTTACGGTTCCGACGCCATTGGCGGTGCGATCAACATCATCACGAAGAAAGGCGGTACAAAACCGGTGCAAGGCGAGGTTGGTGCCGGTATGAACACCTCCAACTCCGGCAAGTCTGTCAACGCGTCGGTGTACGGCGGCGTTGAGGGCTGGAAGTATCGCATCGGTGTTGCCCACGAAGACGGCGACAATCTGAAAACGCCTGTCGGTGATATGAACCACACGAAGTTCAATTCGACAGGGGCAAATCTCTTTGTGTCGTATGACATCAATGAAAAGGCGACCGTTGGCGCTACGTTGGATCACTTTGACCTGGATTTCATGTCAGGCAGTGCAGAGCCGGGATATGAGCCGTTCTATGTAGATGTGCCGGAATGGAAGCGCACAAAATTGGGTGTGTTTGGTGAGTTGCATGATCTAACGGAATCATTGAAAAAAGTTCGTTTTGATGTTTTTTATCAGAAGAACGATAAGACAATGAACAACCATGTTGAAGTGATAAATAGCCCCGTTGTTGTTGATAACTATGCAGATAATTCACTTGACCAATATGGTTTTTCCTTGCAAACGAATTGGTCTGTTTCTGACTCTACTTTCATCGTTGCAGGGTATGAGTTCAATAATGACGATTTAGATGCTCAAAGTCATGTACATACTGTTGGTGATACTCCAGCTATGCCTACTATGCCGAGCATGCATATCGATACGGAAAAGCAGGGTTTCTTTAAGGGTGCTATGACCACTCATGCACTTTTTGCATCGGCTGAAACAAATTTAGTAGATACGGTCACACTTTCTTATGGTGCTCGCTACACCTACGTTAAGACCGACATGGATGACATTCATGGCTATAAGGTCTATAACCCAAGCAATACCACACCACAACGACCATTCAACCCGGATCAGGAACTTGGTAAGGCTGGCAAACAGCATGATGACCGTGTTGTTTTCAATGCGGGTTTAGTTTGGCATCCAGTCAACGATTTAGCCTTACGTGCTAATTGGGCTCAGGGGTTCCGTGCTCCGCTTTTGCAGGAACGTTACATTGCAACCAGTATGGGTAGCACCAGCACAACATTGGGTAATCCTGATTTGAAGCCTGAGACGTCCAATAACTTTGAAGTCGGTGCACGTTGGATGTCAAACAGCATCATGCTTGATGCCGCGATGTTCTACTCGAAAGCCAAGAACTACATCCAAGCTTTGCCAATCAGTTCATCTCTGTCTCGTTATGAAAATGTTGGCGAAGCTACGACGTACGGCCTTGAATTGACTGGTTCTTATGAAATTAAATCCATCGGTCTCGAGCCGTATGTGAATTTGACTCTCATGCGCCGTCAGTTTGATTACGGTAATGTGGAAACCTATAAGACAGCCACTCCTGCTGTTATCGCTCGCTACGGTTTCCGTTGGAACGGCGAAGCAAATGGTTTGGGACTGCATGCCGACGCGTATGCTCGAACCATTTCAAAAACGGAGTATCAGGATCCTTCTGCTACTGCTCGATCTGATTCGAGCTATCGCCTCGGCGGCGCCACGACTTTCAACCTGACGGGCGGCGTGACGTTTGGCGACCAGAAGCAGTATGGCCTCGATGCGGGTTTCTACAACATCTTTGACAAGGCCTATCGCGAACAGACCGCGATCTACGAACCGGGCCGTTATCTCGCCGTTAAGCTCAATGCGAAGTTCTAACTTCATTCTTTTGAGCTGAAAAAAGCAAGTAGCAGCGCCCTGTATCTCGTCCTAAGAGGTGCAGGGCGCCGGTCGACTTCAGCAAGTCATTTTTTATTTCAGGAGCCGTCACTGAGATGACAACGACCAAGCCTCAATGGATTAAAAGGCGTTGGGAACCGAGAGAGCTCGTGCTCATAGGTGTCTTTGCCGCTGCCGCCAAACTCTCGAGTCTCTTGATTGCACTCGCGGGCGGCGGGATGAATCCCATTTCGCTCCTGGGAAAGAATTTGGTCTATACGACCCTCATGATCGTGCTGCTCACCAAGGTTCCGAAGCTTTGGACGCTCACTACCGTTGTGAGCATGCTCGTAAGCGTCCTGCTTTTGGGTGGAAGTCTGACGCTTCTCCCGGCAGCCTTGACCGGCGCTCTTCTGGGTGAACTTTTCGTCGTGCTTTCGGGCGGCGTTCATAAGCCCTGGGCGCCTTGGGTGGCGGTCGGCGTCTACGACTTCGTGAGCAAAATGCTTTCGCTCGGGGTGTCCTATCTCTTCCTGCGTGAGACCCCGGCACTGATGACGATCATCATCCCGATCGTGCTGCTCGGTTATGCGGGCTCTGTGATTGGTCTCTGGTTTGGATGGAAAACTGTAGGGGAGCTCCGCCATGCGGGTTTTGTTCGTTAAAGACGAGAGCTCAATGCTGCGGGGGCTTGACGCCAAAACAAAGCTCTCGGTCATGCTGGTCACCGCCGTACTTGTTGTGGCTTGTTCCGGCGTCATAAGCCAGATGGTGCTCTTTCTTTTCACGCTTGTCTACGTGCTGATGCTTAAGCGCCCGAAGCTCGTGACGCTGCTCTACATTCTTATGGCCGTGATGATGGCGGTGTCAGCCGGGTTCGGGTGGCTTATTTCGCTCTGGGCGCCGAAGCTGGGCGGTCTCTCCGCCCAAGCGCTCTTCGTTCCGTTTCTGCGAGGCGTCTCCATGATGAATGTGGTGATGGTGCTCGCACTCACGACGCGTGTTGAGGACTTGCTGGGAACACTGGAGCGTTTGCATCTGCCCTTTGTTGTCTTTTTGCCGGCAGTAGTCATGCTTCGCTTCATCCCGACCTTCACAAACGATATTCGTCAGGTTTGGGAGACGCTTCGTATCCGCGGCCGATGGGACCGGTGATGATTACGACGCACCCGATCCTGTCGGCTCGCCTGCTGTTCACGCCGATCCTCTTTCGCGCACTCAAATCCTCTGAAACGCTGGGTATTGCAGCGGAATTGAAGGGCATCGGCACGGCGCACCGCACGGTGCTCCCAAAGGCGCCGCCGCTCTCCCAACTCGATCGAAACATCTTTATAGCGATGGGTGTCTGCGTCGTTCTGGCGCTTCTCGCTGAAATCTTCCTGCGCGAGCTCTTTATGACGCCCGGCGCTGTCATGCCTTGATTAAGCCCATGCACGCGATTGAACTGAAGAAAGTTTCCTACCGCTACAGCGGTGCCGAACCAGACTCGCCGGATGCGGTTCGATGTCTTGATCTCACGGTTGATGCGGGCGAGCTTAAGCTCGTTACCGGCGCTTCGGGCTGCGGCAAGACGACGGTCATGCGGCTGGTGAACGGCCTGTGTCCGCAGATCTACGGCGGCACCCTGTCGGGTGAAGTATTGGTCGACGGCAATCCCACGCAGGATACGCCCGTGGCGGTGCTCTCAGAGCATATCGGCACGCTTTTCCAGGATCCCGAAGAGCAGTTCTTCGCGCTCAATGTGGGCGATGAGATCTCCTTCGCGCTCAAAAGCCGCGGCGTGCCGTTTGAAGAAATCGGTCCCCGCGTAGACCGTGCTGCCAAGCGCATGGGGATTGAACATCTTCTCGCGCAGGACATTCACGAGCTCTCTGAAGGGCAAAAGCAGAAGGTCGGACTCGCCTCGATTCTCGCGCTCGGCCCCAAAGCGCTCATTCTCGATGAGCCGAGCGCCAATCTGGATCCGGAAGCCACAGTGTCGCTTGCCGGCATCCTCGGTGAACTCAAAGCCGAGGGCGCAGCCATTCTCGTGGTCGACCATCGTCTTTACTGGCTTAAAGGCTTGGTTGATGAGGTCCTCGTCATGCAGGCCGGAGCGGTGGCGGTTCGGGGCCCGTTCTCTATTCTTGACGATGAGAATGTGCGCCGACTTTACGGGCTTCGCCAAGCCGAGGTGGAGGATCTCCGCCCGACCCTGCCGCGCATTCCGACGGCACTGGGAGACGGGACCGTGCCGGCGGGCTTTTTTGCGGCCGAACACGTCTCCTTTACGTATAAAGGCGCTCAAAAGCCCATCTTCAGCAACGTGAGTTTTTCGGTTCCCGCAGGGATTACGGCGCTGATCGGTGCAAACGGAACGGGCAAAACAACGCTGGCGCGCATCTTGACCGGGCTCAATGAAGCCCAAGGCATCTTCTCGATTGAGGGCCGGCCCGTTGACCGAGACGGCCTCATGCCGCATTCGGGGCTGGTGCTCCAAAATGCCGACCATCAGCTTCAGATGCGCACCGTGCGCGAAGAGGTTGAGGCTTCGATGATTGCAGCCAAGTCCGCAGCGAAAAAGCACGCAGCTTTCTGGCAGCGTCTGAAGACGCCGAAACTCACCGCTGAAGAAGAAGTGTGGGTCACGGAGCTCCTCACGACGCTGCGTCTGGCTCCGCTCGCGGAACGCCACCCGCAGAGTCTCTCGGGCGGCGAGAAGCAGCGCGTAGTCATTGCTTGTGCGCTTGCCAAGAATCCGCAAATTCTGATTCTGGACGAACCGACGTCAGGGCTCGACGGCGCCAATATGGCCTCCATTTCCAAGCTGCTTAAGGCCGAGGCTGCCCGAGGCCGAGCGGTTTTCCTGATCACCCACGATCTGGAGCTTCTGCAGGCCTGCGGAACTGCGCTCGACATGAAGGATTTGCAGCCGGCTGAAGCTGCCCAATGATTTTTTCAGACTTTGCACAACCTTTTTTTCACTTCACAAAGGAAACAACGTCATGACCAACTGCTGCTGCAAGAAGCCTACGGCCGAACAAGCCAAGATCATTGAAGAAATGCTGGCTGCGCCCTATCCGGTGACGGTGAGCTCCATCGCCGGCCGACTCGGCGTAACGGATCTTGAGGCTGCCGAACTGCTGCCGGAAGCCAACTGCACCTTCGTCAAGGGCGACATCACAGAGCGCTTCACCGAAATTTGGGCGGAACTCGCTTCCTGGGAAAAGATCACGCTTTTCATTCAGCATGAAGGCAGCATCTTTGAAATTCAGGGGCAGCTCCATGAGGGAAAGATTGCTCAGGGTTATTACAACATCCTCGCCAAGTCGGCGACGATCGGCGGCCACATGAAGTATGACGCCTTCTCGGCCGTGGCTTTCACGACCTTCCCCTTCATGGGACGCGAGTCTCTCGCCGTGCAGTTCTTTACCAAGGAAGGCAAAACGGCCTTCTCGGTTTTCGTCGGCCGAGAAAATCATCAGCTCGTCGAATCCGTGAAGGAAAAGTTCATTGCCGCCCGAGCCAAGTTCTCGGCCTGATCGATCCGCTTCAGCTCGTCTCGAACCGCTCTGCCTCCGAAGATCGCATCCCCCAACGATCTCGGAGGCTGCGCATTAAGCCCGTATGAAGGGTGATGCGTTAGAAAAGCGGCTCGCTGAGATCGTGAGCAAACGGCTCGCCGTCATTCTGGTTCAATT
>OMDR01000951.1_pt1 | contig 15889 bp, 15 predicted proteins | sample 1645251 | NCBI WGS metagenome assembly OMDR01 (sample SAMEA103958142, study PRJEB25191) | human gut metagenome | biome: human-associated habitat [ENVO:00009003]; feature: intestine environment [ENVO:2100002]; material: feces | place: Germany | collected 2013/2015 | reverse complement strand
CAGTTTAACAGATTTTTGGGGATTTTGCGACTGCACTTACAGGGTACTACTCCATCTTGACATTTCGCCCGACAATTTGTACGCTTGAATCGTATCACTTTATGGGAAAAGGGAGGCGAAGCCATGCAGGGGGATTTTGAAGCGTTCTATCTGCGACACTTTAAGGCAATCTACCGTGTTTGTTATGCCTTTATGAAAAACGCCGCAGATGCTGAGGACTGCACAGAGGATGCTTTTGTGAAAGCAATGTCCTGTGACATTTCCTTTGAAAATGAGCGGCATGAACGGTCATGGCTGACAACCACCGCTATGAATATCTGCAAGGACAAGCTCAAGCACTGGTGGCGGCAGAAGGTAACGGACCTCGATGAAGCGGCCGAGCAAATCGCCGCCGAACCGGATGAAAAGAGCGAGGTCGTGGAAGCGGTCATGGCGCTGTCGGTGAAATACAAAGAGGTTGTTTGGCTACACTATTATGAGGGCTATCAAACAGATGAGATTGCGGAAATGCTGCACCGCCCACCGTCAACAGTACGCGGACAACTGCGAGACGCCCGCGCAAAATTGAAACTCACATTAGGAGGTGAGCGTATATGAATGACAATGAAGTGAAAAACGCATTTGATCATATAGAGCCAGAATCCGGTGCGCAGGAGCGTATGTATGCGAATATTCTGAAAAAAGCAGCGGCACAAAAAGAAGATCAGAATGCCGAAGAGAATATCGAAGAAAAGCAGCCTACAGTTCAAAAACACAAGACTATCCCGATGTGGCGGCGCTGGGGGAGCTTAGCCGCCTGCCTTGCTATTGTGATTGTTGCCGGATTTACATTTCCTCATTTCTTTGACCGATCAGAGTCGGATAACCCACCTGTATTTGTCGGGGCCCCCTTTGAAGATGTAGATGGTCCTGAAGGATTTGAAAAACTGGGGTTTACGATTGACGCGCCGGAGAATGCAGAAAATGTGTATTACTGCATTTATGATGGTAAGATTGCCCGCGTTGATTTTACACTGAACGGTCACGAATACACTTATGAAGCCGCCCAATTGGACGGGAACTTTTCCCGGGCAGAGGGAGATGCTGTGGGCAGTACTGCGCTCAATGCGGAGTATGGCGCAACGCTCGACAGTCTATCGCCTGACACATGGCGGGCGCATTGGAGCAAAGAAGGTGTCAATTATTATCTTTCTAATTTTGACGGTGCGAGTGAAGAAGCAATTACCGCTGCGGCGGAGCTGCTGATGGGGCAAAATTGAAACAAAAACTGCGGAATTTCGGAGGGCGGTGTGCTCTCCGAAATTTTTTATTTTCCGTTCCAACATTTCCCCATGCTGAATCGTATGAACATATGGAAGGGCAAGAGGGCGGCGTTTCCGGAGACGCCGCCCTGCCCCTCCTATAAAATGAATTTTGAACTACAAAGGAGCAAATAGAGATGAAACGCATTCTGACTTTTTTCTTGGCACTCACGATGGTGCTGTCTCTGGCCGCCTGCGGTGGAAAGGCCGATGACAATAAGGGCAAGACAGAGGTGACCATGACTGCACAAGAGATTATGGACACGTTGAAAGAAAAGCTGGGTGACAGTTTTGGATGCGACGTCGCTGAAACCGAAGATAACATAAGCGGTTATTGGGGACTGGATATGGGGCAAGTGGAAAGCTGGGCATCTATGAGCAATTCCAATTCCGCAGTCAATTCCAGTTACGCTGTTATTGTTAAAGTTAAGGACGGCTACGCACAGGATGCTGCCGCACTTTTGCAGACTGGCTATGAGCAAATTCTCAGCTACTCCCGGATGTACAACATGGATTTGCAGAAGGTCTTGCAGGCTCGTTTGTTCGTGAACGGCAACTATGTGGCGCTGCTGATCCTCGGTGCGCAGGGTGACTGGGAGGCCAGTGATGAGGTGCAGGCTAAATTTGCTGCTGAGGAGGCTGCCAAGGTGGACGAAGTATGGAGAGGTATTTTTGGTTCTGCTGACAACGGTATTACGATCCCGGAGGAGGACGACAGCAACAACAACGGTGGCTTTTTTGATATGACCGACGATGAAGGTAACAACGATCCGGTGCTTGGCGGCTAACTATGGTTTTCTCCAGCCTGACATTTTTACAATGCTTTCTGCCGCTGTGTCTGCTGGCGTATTTCCTTGTCCCACAGAAATGGCGCAACGGTACACTGTTTCTGTTCAGCCTGTTGTTTTACGCATGGGGTGAGCCGGTCTATGTGGTGCTGATGCTGTTTTCCACCGCATTGGACTACACCTGCGGACAGATGGCAGAGCGGCACCGGGGACAGCGGGGAGCAAAGATCGCGCTGCTGGTGTCGGTTTGTGTAAACCTTGGCTTGCTGGGCGTATTCAAATACAGTGACTTCCTGATCGGCACGGTCAATTCCTTGTTCGGCACGGCGCTCCCCCAGCCGAATCTGCCGCTGCCGATCGGCATCAGCTTCTACACCTTTCAGACCATGAGCTATACCATCGACGTCTACCGGGGCGAGGCAAGGGCCCAGAAAAACATCATCAATTTCGGCGCGTATGTGACATTGTTTCCCCAGCTGATTGCGGGTCCCATCGTCCGCTACCAGACGGTAGCGGAGGAGCTGGAGCACCGGGATTGCACCGCTGACCTCTTTGCCGATGGTGTGAAACGCTTTGCCTGCGGTGTCGGGAAAAAGGTACTGCTGGCAAATAACATCGGTCTTTTGTGGGAGGCAGCATCCGCGCAGGCTGCTCCCACGGTACTGACGGCATGGTTGGGTGTCATCGCCTACGGTTTCCAGATCTATTTCGACTTTTCCGGTTACTCCGACATGGCTATTGGCCTTGGCCGGATGCTGGGGTTCCGATTTATGGAAAACTTCAACTATCCGTTTCTTGCCGACAGTATTACCGATTTCTGGCGGCGCTGGCATATCTCCATGGGGACATGGTTCCGGGATTATGTCTATATCCCGCTGGGAGGCAACAAGGGCGGCCTTGCAAAGCAGCTCAGCAATATTGCTATCGTCTGGCTGCTGACGGGCTTCTGGCACGGGGCAAGCTGGAACTTTGTCCTATGGGGCGTGTATTTCGGAATACTGCTGGTGCTGGAAAAGCTGTTTCTATTGCGCTGGCTCAAAAGGCTGCCCGCCGTATTGCGGCATATCTACGCGCTGGTGCTGGTAACGATCAGCTGGACACTCTTTGCGTTTACGGATATTGGCGCAGGCTTTGCGTGGCTGAAAGCAATGTTTTTTGGCACATTATTTGACAGCGGCAGTTTGTATCTCCTGCTGACGTATGGGCCGATGTTGGTAATCTGTGCTTTGGCAGCCACACCGCTGGGGAAACGCTGCTATGAAAAGCTGAACTCCCGTTTGGGACCGCGGGCGCTGACCGTGGTTGACTGCGGCGGCCTGCTCTGTGTGCTGGTGATGGCTGCGGCCTACCTTGTCAGCGGCAGCTATAATCCGTTCCTGTACTTCCGATTCTGAGGTGAGAAAAATGCGAAATAAAATCATTACCTCTTTTTTCTGCCTGCTGCTGGCGGTTTCTGCGCTCATCGGGCTGCTGATGCCGGATCGGTATTACTCGGAACGTGAAAAGCGCACTTTGACGCAAAAGCCCAAATTTACCGTTGCCAACTTTATCTCCGGCGAATTTAGTGACGAACTGGAAAAGTATCTTACCGATCAAGTTCCCCTGCGGGATGGCTGGGTCACGATGAAAACCTACATGGAACTGGCCATCGGTAAACGGGAAAGCGTCGGTGTCTATATCTGCAAAGACAAGTATTTGATGGACAAGTTTACATCTTATAGCAAAAAGCAGCTTGTCGCCAACGCAGCCGCCCTTGTTGATTTACAAGAAAAACTGGCGGCAGAGGGTATCTCCATGAATACGATTCTTGTCCCTATGGCGGCACAGGTGCTAACGGATAAACTCCCTGCCTATGCGCCCGTGGCGGACTACGCCGCTATTCTGCAAGTGCTGACCGATGCGGGCGTTGACACAACAGACGTGCTTTCTGCTCTCGTCGCTCATAGCAGCGAGAACATCTACTACCGTACCGATCACCATTGGACGAGCCTTGGGGCCTACTATGCCTATTGTGCATGGCGGGGCATTGAACCGAATGTGGACGAATGGACGCAGGAAGTTCTCTGCGATGATTTCTACGGTACAACTTGGAATAAAGTCCCGCTGCCCACTGTCCCCGCCGAGGAGATCACCGCATGGTATAAGCACATAAATAGGAGTGTGTCCTACAACAACGGTCAGTATGAGACGGACAGCATCTATGAGCGGAAATACCTGTCCGGCAGCGACCAATACGCCGTGTTTCTGAACTCCAACCAGGCACAGACTGTCATTGAGGGCAGCGGCAAGAGCGGCAAGCTACTGCTCATTAAAGATTCCTACGGCAACACCTTTTCCCAATTTCCCGTGGAGGACTATGCAGAGGTCCATGTCCTCGACCTGCGCTTTTTCAAGGGCGATGTGACGGAATACGCCAAAGAGAACGGTATCACCGATACGCTGGTGCTGTACGGTACGCAGAGCTTTGTGAAGGATACAAGGCTGCGCTTCTGACGGAGACGGCGCGCAGCCTCCGCGGCGCGGGGCAAAAAGCCGACGGTCAAAGGGCCGTGGGCTTTTGCCCATTCTGCCGACTTTGTGCGGGGGAGGCGGGAGACCTTTTGCGCAAAACGGAGAGAAGAAAAAATTTTGCGAAAAGGGGCTTGACAATGGAAGTGCGCGTGCTATAATACGCTACAACAAGTTAAAGCAGTAAAAACCAATGACGGAGAAAAGTAGCCGATGCAGGCAAGCCTTCAGAGAGTCCCGGATGGTGTGATCGGGGCGGCGGACGGTCGGTGAATGGACTTCGGAGGGCGGATCAAAAGGCGAAAGCCGAGTAGAGACCGACGGGTATCCCACCCGTTATCCATCGGGGCGCGTATGATGGTGCGCGTAAGCGAGCGGGCGTTTGATAACGTCAATTTGGGTGGTATCGCAGAAGTTCAACGACTTTTGTCCCATGTAGGTGGGATGAAGGTCTTTTTTCTTTTTCCCCGCTCTGTTCCGGCAAGACAGAGCTTCATCTGCCGCTCAAAATCAAATATATTGGAGGAAAACCAAAATGAAAAACAACATGATGAAAAAGCTTCTGACCCTCGTTCTTGCCGGCGCGATGACGCTGTCCCTCGCCGCCTGCGGCGCAAAGGATCCCCAGCCGGACAGCGGGACGGACGGCAGTACGCCCCGCGGCTTCCGTGTTGCGATCATCAAGCAGCTCGACCACGCCTCGCTCGACGAGATCGCAAACGCCGTCGCCGCCGAGCTGGATCAGCTTGCGCAGACGGAGGGCGTGAAGATCGAGTACGAGATCACCTCCGGCCAGGGCGACCAGACCATTCTCAAGCAGCTTGCCGATCAGGCCATCGCCGATGGCGTGGACGCCATCGTTCCCATCGCCACCACCGCCGCGCAGATCGCCGCCCTCTCCGCCGAGGAGACCAAGACGCCGGTCGTCTACGCCGCCATCTCCGACCCCGAGACCGCCAAGCTCACCGGCATCGACTATGTGACCGGCACGAGCGACGCGCTCAACACCGAGTTCATCATGGATATGATGTTCGCCCAGAACCCGAACGTTGCTAAGGTCGGCCTGCTCTACTCCCTCAATGAGCCGAACTCCGCAAAGCCCATCGCGGACGCCAAGGCTTATCTCGACGCCAAGGGCATCACCTGCATCGAGCAGACCGCCAACACCAACGATGAGGTCGTCGCCGCAGCCTCCGCGCTCATCGCCGCCGGTGTGGACGCCGTGTTCACCCCGACCGACAACGTCATCATGGCAGCGGAAATGGCGATCGCCGAGGACTTTGCCATCAACGGCATCCCGCACTACACCGGCGCGGACTCCTTCGTCCGCAACGGCGCCTACGCCACCTGCGGCGTGAACTACACCGACCTCGGCACAAGGACCGCCGACCTCGCCCTCAAGGCCATGGCTGAGGGCATGAGCGGCATGGAGGATTACTACCTCATGGATGGCGGCATCATTACCGTCAACACCGATACCGCGGCTATGATCGGCAAGCAGGCCGAGTATTCCTGCTTCGACAGCATGGGCACCGTCGTGGAAGTGATCACCACCAAGGACTGAACCGAAACAACAACGCGAAAGCCCTCCGACGAAAGTCGGAGGGCCGAAGCCTGAAAGGAGAGCGACCCCATGCTCATCATCACGCAGACCGCCCTGGAGTTGGGCTTTTTGTACGCGCCGGTCGCGCTGGCGCTGTTTCTGAGCTACCGCATCCTCGACATTGCCGACCTCACGACGGACGGCTGCTTCGTTCTCGGCGCGGCGGTTTCCGTCAGCCTGACGGCGGCGGGACATCCGTTCCTCGCCATCCCCGCGGCGATGCTCGCCGGCGCGTGCGCGGGACTCGTCACCGCCTTTTTGCAGACCAACCTCGGCGTGCCGAGCATCCTCGCGGGTATTGTGACGAATACGGGACTTTACACCGTGAATCTCATGGCGATGGGGTGGAAGGCCAATCAAAGCCTGCTCGGCTCGGATACCGTGTTTACCCTTCTGCGCGATGCCGGCATCGGCGGGGCGTGGTATGAGCTGCTGCTTGCAGTCATCGTTACCGGACTTGCGGCGGTGCTGCTGCGCCTGTTTCTCGGCACGCATCTCGGCCTGTCACTCCGCGCGACGGGCGATAATCCCGACATGGTGCGCGCGTCGTCGCTGAATCCCGCGTTCACCATCTCCGTCGGCCTCTGCCTTGCCAATGCCATGACCGGCCTTGCCGGCGCGATGGTGGGCCAGTATCAGAAGACCGTGGACATCAACTCCGGTACCGGCATCGTCGTCATCGGCCTTGCCTGCCTTATCATCGGCGAAACGGTGCTCGGCCACCGCAGCATGACGCGCGGCGTGCTTGCCGCGCTCGTCGGCTCGCTGATCTACCGCTTCATCTACGCGGTCGTGTTCTACACGAAGATCGTGCCGGTGGAGTGCCTGAAGCTGCTCACGGCGATCATCGTGGCGCTGGCCATCGCCGCGCCGAGCATCCAAAGGTGGGCGGCGTTCCAGCGCCGCAAGGCCGCGGCAAAAGGGAAGGGGGGCAACTGATATGCTGGACATTCAACACATCTCCAAGACCTTCAACGTCGGAACGGTGAACGAAAAGCGCGCCGTTACCGATCTGTCGCTCCATCTCGAGAAGGGCGATTTCGTCACCGTTATCGGCTCAAACGGCGCGGGCAAGTCCACGCTTTTCAACGCCATCGCGGGCAGCTTTTATGTGGACAAGGGCCGCATTCTGCTGAATGGCAAGGACATTACCTTTACACGAGAACATGACCGCAGCCGTGTCATCGGGCGGCTGTTTCAGGACCCGCTGCGCGGCACCGCGCCGCACATGAGCATTGAGGAAAACCTTGCCCTCGCGTATCTGCGCGCGGCGCACGGCAATCCGTTCAGCCGCATCACGGCCAAGGACCGCGAGCTCTTCCGCGCCCAGCTCGCGCAGCTCGACATGGGGCTGGAGGACCGGCTGGGCCAGCCCGTCGGTCTGCTCTCGGGCGGTCAGAGGCAGGCGCTGACGCTTTTGATGGCGACGATGGTGCCGCCGGAGCTTCTGCTGCTCGACGAGCACACGGCGGCGCTCGACCCGGGCACGGCGGAAAAGGTGCTCGCGCTCACGCAGCGCGTGGTGGCGGAGCATCACATCACCTGCCTGATGGTGACGCACAACATGACGCAGGCTCTCGCGCTCGGCAACCGCACGCTGATGATGGCGGACGGCGGCATCGTGCTCGACGTCGCGGGCGCGGAGCGCGCCGGCATGACGGTGGAGGATCTCATTGAGCGCTTCCGCGCGGGCACGGGCAGGACGCTCGACAACGACCGTATGCTCCTTTCCGAATGAAGCCACGCGGACCGGCCCTCCGGTACGCCGACGGCAGAGCGGATTTTCCCTTTTAAGATGCGACAAAGCGGCAGAGCCTTTTGCTCTGCCGCTTTTGCTGTATACTGTAAACCATATGCAAAAAACCTTGAAACCATACGGCTTCAAGGTTTTTCGTGGTGGAGATTATTTATGCCCGCAGGGTTTTCGGCTTACCTGCTGCGGCGCAGGACCTCGCACACCAGCTCATAGACGCGCTCGGTGGAGGGCACGCTCAGCCGCTCGCGCACGGAGTGGACGTCGTGCAGCTCGGGCCCGAGGGAGATGGCGTCGAGACCGGGAATCTTCTCAATGAAGAGCCCGCACTCCAGTCCGCCGTGCGTCGCCTCGAGCTTGCCCTCCGTGCCGGTAAGGTCGCGGTAGACGTCAAGCACCAGCTCGCGGAGCTTTGAATCGCGTGCGTACTGCCAGCCGGGGTAGTTGCCGCGCTCGGAGACCGTGCCGCCCGCAAACTCCACGATGGCGCGCACGCGCTGGGCGAGCATCGCCTTCTGCGAGGCGATGCAGGAGCGGATGGAGTAGGAGAAATGCAGTCCGTCCTCCGTCAAATGCATCACGCCGAGGTTGAGGGAGGTCTGCACCAAACCTGGGAAGTCCGCGCTCATCGCCTCCACGCCCTGCGGCAGCGCAAAGAGCGTGTGGAGCATAACGGAGGTGGTCTCCGCTCTGACAGCAGAAGCCGCCTCGGTCTTGGCACATTCGAGCGTCACGCCCGCGTCGCAGCCGGCGTACTCATTTTTGAGCGTCGCGTCAAAGCCGCGGATGAACTGCTCAAGCTCCGCCTCCTTCCCCGCGGGGACGGCGATGACCGCGTCGCAGCGCGAGCAGATCACGTTGTCGAACCTGCCGCCCTGTATTGCCGCGAGGCGCAGGCCCGAGAGCTGTTCCATCGCGGAATAGAGCACGCGGCCCATCAGCGCGTTCGCGCTGCCGCGGCCCTTGTCAATGTCGCCGCCGGAGTGGCCACCCTGCAAGCCGGAGAGCGTCACGGCGTAGCAGCTCTCGCCGCCGAGCGGCTCGCGCTTGCCGGGAAGCGTGCAATCCGCGCGCATACCGCCTGCGCAGGACACCGTGAAGATGCCCTCCTCCTCGGAGTCGAGGTTCAAGAGCTTCTTTCCCTTGAGGTCGGAGCAGTCGAGCGCGAAAGCGCCGTCCATGCCGACCTCCTCATCGACGGTGAACACCGCCTCGAGCGGCGGATGGGGGAGCGTATCGTCGGCAAGGATGGCGAGGATCATCGCCACGGCGATGCCGTTGTCGCCGCCGAGCGAGGTCTGATCCGCCCAGACCCACTCGCCGTCCGTGCGCAGGTCAAGACCCTCCGCCGCCATGTCCTTCGCGCACTCGTCCGTCTTGGCGCAGACCATGTCGATGTGACCTTGTAAAATGATCGGCTCGGACTGCTCATAGCCCGCGGAGCCGTCCTTCCAGATGATAAGGTTGTTGCACGCCTCTTGGCGGTACCTCAGCCCAAGCTCCTTGGCAAAGCCCACGCACAGGTCGCTGATGATCTTCGTGTTGCCGCTGCCGTGCGGCACGGAGCAGAGCTTCTCAAAATATTCAAATACCTTCTCGGGCCTCAGCCCTTTTAATGCAGCCATGCTGCCTTCCTCCTTTTTGGTGCGCACACAGCCCATGCGAAACGCATGGGCTGTGTGGTGATTGTTCGGTTAGCCGGCGGGTACCTCGTCCATCGTCATATCGTCCATGCCGAAGTCGTCGCCGGAGGGGGTGTCCTCCTCGACGATCTCCGCGTCGGGCGACGGGATGAACTCCGTCAGATAGGCGTCCTCACCCAGTCCCGCGAGGTAGGCGGGCAGGTTGATGATGATGCCGTCCATATTCTTAGGCAGGGGGATAGTGTAGGTCTGCGTCGTCTCGCTGCCGCCCTTCTTCTCGGTGATCTCGAGCGTCACCGTGAACTTCTGGCCGATGCAGGTCGCGCTGCCGCGCTCGCGGTCATAGAGCTTGGCGACCTCGCCGTCCACAAGGACGACGACCTTGTACGGCGTGTCGTAGGTCTTTCCGTTGTACTCTAACTTCTTGTTGTCGAGATACACGGTGTGGCCGCGGCCGACGATCGTCATGGCATAGGCGATGACAATGAGCACGACGACTGCCGCGAGCTGGAAGATCAGTCTGCGATTGGAGGTCTTATTCTTCATTTTGCCTTCGCCTCCTCTTCTGCCAGCTGGTCGGCTGCAAGCTGCAAGCCAGCCGCGCTCTTAGCCTTGCGCTTCTTCGCCTCATACATGACCAGCGCGATGGTGATGACCGCGTAGGACACAAACACGCGGAAGTATTCGCCGATCATCGAGTCGCCGGTGATGACCGTGCCGGTGCGCGGCGCCACGATGAACATGGTGTGGAACAGGATAACGCCGAGGAACACGTTCTTGATGCTCGCCTTCTCCACGCTCGCACCACCGACGAGCAGCGCCGCGATGGAGAACATACCGATCTGGGTATGGGCGGTATAGGTGGGGAAGTTGCCGACGTTCTGCAAATAAATGATCATGCCGAAGCCCGCGAACACGGTGGAGATGACCATGGAGATCACGCGGGTGCGCTCGACGTTGATGCCCGCGTCGCGCGCGACCTCCATATCCTGACCGACCGCGCGCATATCCTGACCGAGCTTGGTGCGGCGGAACCAGAGGATAAAGAGGCAGGCGGCGGCAATGATAATGAGCGTGAGCACGGGGATCTTCACTCCGCCGACGCTGACCGCCAGCAGGTTATCCAAGCTCTGGCGCATATTCAGCAGGCTCACCGTATTCCGGATACCGTAGCCGCGCGGGAGCTTGAGCGTATTGTGGATGATGGGAATGACGGGGCCCATCATAAAGAGCACAAAGAACTGGTACACACCGTCCATGGCGAAGGCGATCATGTAGCTCGTGATCATCTCGCGGCCCTTGGCGCGGTTGAGGAGCTTGCCGATCATGATGCCGAGCAGAACGGAGATGGGAATGGAGATGATCGCCGCGAGGATCAGTCCGGGGATGCCCCAGACCTGCCAGTCGGCGGCAAAGATCAATCCGATCTGGCCTGCCATCGCGCCGAGCGTCATGCCGAAGTTCATACCCATGCCCGCCATAACGGGGATGAGCAGGCTCAGGATGAGGAAGGCGTTGCGGCCCAGACGGGTCATGCCCTCATTGAGCAGATAGTTCCACGAGAGGTCCGCGCGCGGGATGCAGTAGGCGCAGATCAGAACGAACATGATGGGCACGATGTTGTCGCTCAGGAACCTGCGCAGCGCGCGGCCCCATTCGGCGCCGCCGCGAGGAAGATTGTTGTTGATCTTTTTCATACTTACTTCTTCCCTCCCATCTTACGGGTCAGCGCGTAGACGATCATGCCGTTGGAGACGATGATACGAATGATCTCGCTGATGTCAAGGTGGATCAAGGAGTTGATGACCGTCGGCGTCATGGTGACAAGACCCTGATAGAGGAACGTGCCGATGATGACATTGGCGATGCTCGCCTTGTTGACGCTCGCGCCGCCGATGAGGATGGCGGCGACCGCCGGGAATGCCATCTTGAGCGGGGCGGTGTAGATCTGGATGAAGCCGAACCCCTGCTCATAGACGAGGATGCCGACCGCGCCCAGCCAGGTGGAAAGGACGACGGAAATGAGGCGCATCTTGTCGATGCTGACGCCCGCTGCCTTGGCAAAGGAAGGGTTGGAGCCGACGGCGGTCATCGCGGTGCCGGTCTTGGTGTGCAGGAATGCCCACATTAGGAAAGCAAGGATCGCGAAGAAGATCAGACTGCCGGTCGGAATGACGAGGTTGATGCCGAAGCGGTTGAGGTCGATGGAGAGAATGTCCGCCAGCACGCGGTCATAGAAGCCCTCGAGGGAGATGGTGGTACGAAGGCCGGAGCCGGAGAAGCCCCACACCATCTCGGGCTTCTTGTACGGCAGCAGCAGCCACATCATGCACATGAAGGAGACGGAGGAGAAGCCGACGTAGGTTGCGACCATCATCTCGCCGCCCTTGATCTTGTTGAGCAGCCAGCCGTAGCCGCCGCCGAGCAGCAGCGCAAACGGCGTCGCGATCGCGATGGCCATGACGAAGCTCATCGGACCCGTGAAGCCAAGCTCGATGGACAGCGTCGCGCCCAGAAGGCCCGAGATGATACCGAGCGGCAGGCCGAAGTTGAGGCCGCAGCCGGAGTGGACCATCGGGACCATTGCCAGCACCATGATGGCGTTCCAGCTAAAGCGGTTGATAACGTTGCTGATCTGCGTTGCGAAGTCCACGCCCGCGAACGGCACGAGCACGAACATCAGCAGCAGAAAGCCGGTGATGATCATGCGGGGGACGCCGTAGCTGTCGATCATTTGGCGGAGCCTGCTCTTATCGGCAAGGCTGTTTGTTGTATTACCCATATTCTGCCCTCCTTATTTGACCTGACTGACCATCAGCATACCGAACGCCTCGGAGGATTCGGTCGCCGGCAGGATGCCGGCGATCCGGCCGCCGGAGACGATGGCGATGCGGTCGCAGGTCATGCGCAGCTCCTCCAGCTCGGACGAGATCATCACAACGGTGATTCCGCTCTCGCGGTTGAACCTCTTGAGCGCGTCGAGCACGAGAGATTTTGCGCCGACGTCGATGCCGCGGGTCGGCTCGGAGACAAAGAGGAACTTCGGCTCGAGCGCGAATGCCTTGGCAAGGCAAACCTTCTGCTGGTTGCCGCCGGAGAGCTCCTTGGCCTTCTGCTTCGAGCTGGTGCACTTGATCTTCAGCTCGTCAATATAGCGGTCGGTCACGGCGCGGATGGCCTTTTCATCGCGCCACTTCACAAGGCCGCCAAACAGGCTCTTGAGAAACTTATCGTGGATCTGCATGGCCGGGAAGGCAATGTTCCACTCCAGCGACTCGTCGAGCAGCAGTCCCACGCCGCGGCGGTCCTCCGACACAAAGGCAAGCTGCGCGTCGAGACAGCGGCGGGGCGCGTTGAGCGGAATGGGCTTGCCATCGAACTCGACGGTGCCGCCCGCCTCATAAAGGCGTTCGGGATGCCGAGCTTGCCCTGACCGGCGAGGCCGCCGATGCCGAGGATCTCGCCCTCCCTGATGTCGAGATCGACGTTGCGCACGATCTCGCCGGGCATATCTACCCAGAGCTTGCGGATGGACATGATGGTCCTGGCGCCGGAGTGATCGACCACATCCTGTGCAGCGGAGAGCTCCACGCTGCGGCCGACCATCCACCTTGTGATGTCGGAAACGTTCGTTTCCTTCGCCGGGGTATCCTTCACCACATGGCCGTCGCGCATGACGATGACCTTGTCGCACACATCCAGAATCTCCTGCAAACGGTGCGTGATGAAGATGACCGCGATGCCGCGCGCCGACATGCTGCGGATGGAATCGAGCAGCGCCGCAGCCTCCTTTTCCGTCAGAACGGCGGTCGGCTCGTCGAGAATAAGCAGCTTGAGATGCTCCTTGCTCAGCTCACGCGCGATCTCGGTGAACTGCTTATGGCCGACCGGCATATCGCTGATGACCATGTTGGCGTCGATGTGGACGCCCATTTTTTCAATGGCTGCCGCTGCACTGCGGTCCATCTCCTTATAATCGAGCGTGTTCAGACGGCTGCCGAACACCTCGGAGATGACATTTTTCTTCTGGGGCTCACGGTTGAGCAGAATATTCTCTGTCGCTGTAAAGCCGGGGATCAGAGAAAACTCCTGATGCACCATGCCGATACCGGCTGCCAGTGCGTCAAAGGGGGTGTTGAAGGTGACCTTTTCACCGTTGATGAGAACATCTCCGCCGTACCCGCCGGTCTCGCGGATGACGTCCATGCCGAAGAGGATCTTCATCAGCGTGCTCTTGCCCGCACCGTTTTCGCCGACAAGGCCGAGCACCTCGCCCTCGCGGAGCGTAAAGCTGATATCCGTGAGGACCTGATTGCCGAAGAAGTCCTTTTTGATGCTGCGCATCTCCAACAGAGGAGCGTTGTTATTTTCCATAAGCTATACCCTACCTAAAAGAAGCAGGGGGGAGGATTCTCCTCCCCCCTGTTTTTTTGATGTTCGTCAGTGAGCCGAAGGCTTACTTAACGGTGAAGTACTTTTCGGGGACCTCGACCTCGGTGGCGTGCATGAACCAGCCCGGATCGCCCATGATGTAGGTATCCTGATAGACAAGGAAGGTGTTGTCGGCCTTGACGCCGGTGGTGGCGTTGGTGTAGTTGGAGCCGTTCCAGGAGGCGTCGGGGGAGAACTGATGGTAAGCCTTGGCGATATCGTCGATGTCGGCAAGCTCGCTCTCGCCCTTGATGACGTTCATGGCGTGCTGGGCAAGGCCAGCGGAGGTGACGTAGCCGTAGGAGTAAGCCCAGGTGCCGAAGCGGCCCGCGCCGCCCTTTTCGCAGATGGCGGCCTCGACCTTGGCAAGGATCTTCTGGAAGTCGCCCGCCTCAGCGGTCAGGTCGATGCCCAGAGCGCCGGGATAGCCCATCAGCGGGGAGGGCAGGTCGGCCTCAATGAAGTAGCCGCCGTACTCGAGCAGCTGCTTGAGCAGAGGCTCGGTATGCGCGTCGTTGGTGCAGAAGTAAGCGGCCTTCTCGCCGTACTTGTTCACCCACTCGGGAACCTTTTCAAGGATGTAAGCCTGCGCACCGGCAACGCCGACATCAGAGGTGGGGTCGGGAGCGGTTTCCATCTCGAAGCTCATGCCGAACTCCTCGCAGGCCGCCTTCATGACGGCGACGCGGCGGCTCATGGTCTCGTAAGCGAGGTGGCGCGGGAAGGAGATATGAACAAAGGTGTCGCAGCCAAGCTCGTGCGCGGTGCGGATGATGAGGTAGCCGCGGGCAACGAAGTCGTTGTTGCACACGAGGTCGGCAGCAGAGCCGATCTCGGGCAGATCCTCATGCGCCTCACCGGCGATGCAGAGGATGTCGGGGCGGCGCTCCTTGATCTTACGGAAGGCCTCGGTCGTGCCGGGGACGGACTGGTTGACGATGATCGCCTTCATGTCGGGGTCGTCGGACAGGTTGACGATGCACTGGATGGTGGTCTCCAGCTCTTCGGTGAAGTTACCGATGTGGATGGTCTCCTCCTGCTTGTCGGGAGTGTCGGGGGTGTCGGGCGTGTCAGGGGTCTTCTTGTCGCCGCAGGCCACGAGCGAAAGCACCATGACCATAGCGAGCAGGATACTCAGGAATCTTTTCATGCGGAACCTCCAATTTCATTTTTACGATGTATTGCCAGGGTGTCTTATTACTATATACAAAAATATTCACCTTGTCAATGACAGAAATTAAACAATATAGCGAAAAGCGGTGCAAAAAGGACTGCGGCACCTGCGGAGACGGGGCCATTCCGCACTCAAATGGAGAACCGAGCTTGAAAAATCCGAATGAGGTACACAGCGTCCACGGCATGAAAGAAAAAATTATCGCATACCCTCTACCAAAATAAAATGGGGAGGATATGCGGATGTTTTTGTATTTTAAGCGGAGAGAGAAGCGCGGGAAGAGGGAGGCGCCGCGGCTGCGATTTCTTGTCCTGCGGCGCAAAACACTGACAGTTGGCACTGCGCTGCTGGCTGCGGCAGCCATTTTCGGTGCTGTGAATGCGCCCGCTGCCGTGCGGGCATCAGTTGCGACGCGCCAGCTGCCCATCTACTGCGTGGAACGCGATCAGAAGGTGTGCAGCATTTCCTTTGATGCCGCATGGGGGGCGGACAACACGCAGAAGATCCTGGATGTACTCGCGGACTACGGCGTCAAGGCGACCTTTTTCGTGGTCGGCAACTGGGCGGACCAGTATCCGGAGCAGGCCAAGGCCATCGTAGACAGCGGCTGCGAGCTGATGAACCATTCCATCTTGGAAATGTCAAGAAATGTGCAGTCGGGAAACACCCAAAATCTGAAAAGCTCGGC
>OMDR01000950.1_pt1 | contig 15903 bp, 16 predicted proteins | sample 1645251 | NCBI WGS metagenome assembly OMDR01 (sample SAMEA103958142, study PRJEB25191) | human gut metagenome | biome: human-associated habitat [ENVO:00009003]; feature: intestine environment [ENVO:2100002]; material: feces | place: Germany | collected 2013/2015 | reverse complement strand
CGGCAGATTGGCAAAGCTGTCCTCTTCGGGGTAGTAGCGCTCAAAGCACTCGTTCAGCGTGATGCTGCCGGGAAAGAAATCGACCTCCGCGTCGTCCGTGCCGAAGAAGAAGCGAGCCCCGTCCAGCGCCTGCGCGTCGAAGTACGGGAACAGCGCATTGAGCCGCGCCTTCATATCGGCATAGGCTTTCACATCGGTGGTCGGCTCAATGGCGAACAGACAATGGAATCGCGGCCTTGCGGATTTCTGATCCTTGGGCTTCATATGATGGCGACTGAAGTGAATCGCCAGCGGCACATCCGGGAAGTTGCGGCGCACATCGTCCGGGGTGATCCATTCGTGCTCATGGTCGGTATGGTCGTTATCGCAGTCCATGCCGAGACAGTCGCTCGTGATGAAGTTGCCGCCGCTGCGGTAGCTGTTCTTATACTCGGCGCATACATAATCGTGCATGACCGCTTCTCGCAGACCGGCAGCATCCGTGACCTCGTGCCGGTATGGATATAAACAGTTGCCCCGGATGCCTGTAGAATCCGAGGAGTAGATCGTAATCACTTGCTCGTAACCTCCCTCATGTCTTCATCGAAGTAACGAATTGGCATAGCGCGTTCTCCGGCCTTGGCGATTTCGCGTTCCATGCCGGGTGTGACACGGTTACCGAAAACCCAGAGCTCGACACACTTGGTCAGCATGACGTGTCCCATGAACAGGCCGAGCGCCCGTTCTGCCGGATTGCGGTCGTCCAGAAATCGGGGGAAGTAGATGTGCGGCGCGATGGGAATGCAGCCATGACGCACGGCAAACCGGCAATAGCGGATTGCCCGGCGCTCATTGTTCAGCGGGTCATCCGCGTAAGGGCTGCAGATGAACACAATGGGGCGATAGGCCTTCATGGCGAAGGGCGGTTGTGCCGCACGCCGCTGCGCTTCGATGTTTGTGAAGGCTTCATACGCGGTCGGGTCGTAGTAGCCTTCCTTGTTGTATTTGCTGAATTTCATTCGTCAACTCCGCCTTCCATCAGGAACGCCACGGACGCACGCGTCGTGCCGAACTTACCTGTGTTTGTCATGGCATACCATTCCAGATGGCGCTTGCGCTGCTGATAATCCGGGACGGCCAGCAGCAGACCGATGTCGACGGTTTGTAAAAGGTCAAGCATGGCAATCTGGTCGTCGCGGAGGTAAGGTCGGATGCTCTGTCCCTTTTCCAAGCCGTGTGCTTCCCGGAACTGTTTTGCCGACATTCCGATCACGATGCGGTTGAGCATGTCGCATTCGTTGGAGTAGTGGTAGGGCTTCGCGTCCGGGTGGAGCAGACGAATCTGCGCCGTCAGCTTCGGGAACTGTTCACGCGCCGAAACCAGTGCGCCGATGAATCGCTCCATTTCGTTGAATCGCTTGATATAAAACTCCTTGAACCGGGCTGCCTTTTTGCCGGTAAAGCCCATGACCAGCGCGGTGAAGCCGTCCCGCGTCATGGCATAACAGCGCTGCTTTCTGCCGCGCACATCGGTGTAGCTAATCGGTGCAAAATTGCACCGATTGAATTCGGCGCTGTAACCGGAATCCTCAGAGAGAATCTGGTCGATACTGCGAAGAACTTCTCTGTGCCCCTTTTCAAAGGCATCTGCTACAAAGCGACTGTCAACCAGTGCAGTATCGTTGTAGTCGGCAAACATACCGTGTTCATCCATAGGGATCAGCTGCTTCATTTTCACATGCCTCCTTTGTGCCTGGGTTTGTTGCTGGCAGCGTTCCAGCGCTTGCGGCTGCATTCCGCGCAGCAGACACCCATGCCGAACAGATCCAGCTGCCCTTCATCGTCGATGACGTCGTTCAAATCGACGGAAACCTCCTGTCCACAATCGGGGCAACGGGTGAACACGTTCTCATCGGTGATCTCGGTCAGCAAGGTTGTGCTCTCATCGAGCTGGGATTTGACATAAAACATATCGTGGAAACCTCCCTGTGCGTGATAGAGCAAAATGCCCTTCGCTTTCCTGTTCGGACAAGCGAAGGGCGAATGTGGACATGGGAGGTCAATCTTTTTTATAGAAATCGGTGGCATAGCCGTCGGCGCGAAGGTGCAAGCCCGGAGCCCACGGCGGCGTTCTGCCCATCTGCTCGCACACGGCTTCCACCGACATACAGGGATCGGCCTCGATAATCAGTTCGTCGTGGACATGTGCCACAATGGAGCAGCAGCGCAGCGTCTGCATGGCGTAGCACAGAATGTCGCGGCTGATCGCCTGCACGATATTCTCCACGAATTTCGGGCCATAGCTTTCCAGACGATCCCATTGCCGGGCTGCGTTTGTGCCCATATAGGTCGCGGCGGGGCTTCCGAATTGGTTCTCGCCGATGCGCGGCTTCACATAGGACAGCTGCCGACCGGAGGGAAGCGTGATAAACAGCATGCCGGACTGGCAGGTGAATCTGATACCGTGTGTCTCGGTGGAGGATTTCATGCGGATCACCGTCATAACCGCGTCGTCAACAGCCCACCAGAGCTTGACGATCATGGGGGTTGCTGTGCGCCAAGCGTCCACCAGCGGTTTCAGTTCTTCCTCTTGCAAGCCCATTTCGAGTGCGCCCATGGCTTTCAGGGCACCGACCGAGCCGCCGTAACCGAGTGCCAATTCTGCGATTTTTCCTTTTTGCCGCAGGTGAGCATTGATGCCGTGCTTCTCGACCGGTACACCGAACATCTGGCTTGCACTGGCGCAGTAGATATCCTTCCCGTCGGCGAACACCCGCTGCCGCCAATCCTCACCAGCCAGCCACGCGATTACGCGGGCTTCGATAGCCGAGAAGTCGGCGACGAAAAAGGTGTGGCCGGAACGAGGTACAAAAGCCGTGCGGATCAGCTGGGAAAGCGCATCCGGGGTAGAATCGTAGAGCATACGCACCGCGTCATAATCCCCGGCGCGGACGATGGCACGCGCCTGTTCCAGATCGGGCATCTTGTTCTGGGGCAGATTCTGAAGCTGAATATTCCGGCCAGCCCAGCGTCCAGTTCGAGCGCCGTAGAATTGAAAGCATCCGCGTACACGCCCATCGGCGCAGACCGTCGCTTCCATAGCCTGATATTTTTTTACGGAGCTCTTCGCCAGCTGCTGCCGGAGCACAAGCACAGACCGCAGTGGTTCCGGGGCGGTCTTGAGCAGTTCGGTTACCTGCTTTTTACCGAGCGTTTCTGTTTCCAGTCCGTTATCGGCAAGCCAGTCCTTCATCTGCTGCACGGAGTTCGGGTTATCCAGCATGGTGAGCTCTTTCAACTTGGCAGTCAGTTCCTCGCGAGAGTGTTCGTCGATGGAAATGGCGCTGCGCACCAAAGCCATGTCCACGGCGATGCCCCGGTCGTTGATCTGCTGGTCGAGGTGATATTGATCCCATACCGCATCTGGCACAGGATACTTCCGCAGCCGCTCCTGAATGCCCATTTCGGTTTCCACGTCGCGCAGGTTGTAGGCTTTGAAGGTCGACCATTTGTCAGGCGCATCAGCGGGCAAATGCCGCTGTCCGTCCTTGCCCGGAACACAGAAATATTTGATGAGGTCTTTGCCTTCCGTGAGCTTTTGCTTATCCAGCCCCAGTGCGGCTCCAACATCCTTCAGGGACAGCGGCAGACCAAGATAGGCGGACCAGACCATGGTGCAATGCCAGCCCACTGGATCGAGATAGCCCATACAGGGATCGTTAGGGGTAGAGTAGTGTTCGTTGTGAAGCGGATAGCTGTTTCGGCGCAGCCACTCAGACAGGCAGACGCGTTCAAAGTTGGCGTTGAATGCCCACTTGTGTACTCGCTCATCTGACAGTGCGTCGATTATTTCGGGAGGGATCTGTTCACCCTGCGCCAGATCGACCACCTGTACCGGGCTGCCGTCGGTGCTGAAACCAAGCAGCAGGATGTCAAAGTTGGGGCTTTCCACATAGCGATAAACCGAGGATTTTCCTAAATCGACGCTGCTGTACGTTTCCAAGTCGAGGGATAGTGTTTTCATATAGAACCTCCTGCGAAAAGGGCGGCGATGAAACACCGCCGCCCCGTTGGGTCACTTGTCGCTGGTTTCCTTGAGTCTGCGCTTCTTGGCACGATGCTTCGATATCAGATCACTGATGAGGTTGATCAGAAGACCGAGGAACGTGCCGATAAAGGTTCCAATCGTCGCCGAGAAGCACACGAGCAGCATTCCGTGTTCAAATTCCGTCATAGCGCCCACCTCCGTCAGGACAGGAAATCCTCGTCGTCATCCGCGAAGTCGCTCTCCGCAGAAGCCCTGCCGCCCAGAGGTTCGCCGTCACGAATCTTCTGCAGGTTGTTCAGCCCGCAGGCGATGCCGCGATTGCCGTTCGAGTTGAAGGCGTAGAAGGAGATGCTGGCGCGACCGTACACGCCGGAGTAAACCTCGCTGCGGGTCAGGATGGGATTGCAGTCCGCATCTACCACACCCGGCGCAGTGGCAGAGTTCGCATTGACAAAGTAAGCGTTCTTGTAGGCCGGATCGTCGGGGCGCTCCGTGTCGCCGTCGCGCAGCGGGTTCTTGATTGCCACCAGCGGGGGTATGGTCTTGCCGTTGCCGCGCAGCTTGCTCTCGCCGTCGTGGTAGGCGGCCTCGATGGCAGCCTTGATCTTGCGGACGGTCGCTTCGTCGGATTTGGGGATGATCAGGGAAACGGAGAATTTCGGAGTGCCGCTATTGATGCTCTTGGCGTCCCAGACGTTGCAGTAGCTCCAACGGGTGTCCTTACCGGTGATAACCTTGGTGGGATTGCTATTCTTAGCCATACAGATATACCTCCAATCAATTGTTGGCGAAGTCGTTCTTCGCGTTTGTCATTTCGGGTCTTTTGTCTCTGGCGGGGACGAGCACAGGCTTACCCTGCGGGCGCTCCACCAGATCGGAGAGTAATGTGGCAAACTGCTTCTTACCGAGCAGCTTTTCCATGGCGGTAATGCCGAGCAGCTTGTGCTCGTAGGGGTCGTGGCCGGTGTCGCTGACGATCTGTGCTACGGCGGTTTCGTCGGTATACCGGCGGTTCGATCTGCCTTCGACCAGCTTCCAGCCGTGGAAACGTGTGCCGTGTAGAGCCGCGTTCAGGGCGTATTCCTTGACGTCACCCGCCCAGTTGATCAGGTTATCCAGCTTATCGAGGATCACGGCGATCTCTTCGTCGGACAGCGTGGGCGGCAGCTTGAAATCGTGCTGTGCCATGGCAAGATTGGCTTCTGCTCGTTTTCGGCAGGTGCTGCGCAGCTTACAGAACCGGCACCAGCTGCCCGCGTTCAGGTCGCCTTCGCCCTTGTAGGCCAGATCAGCCAGCGGGCGAAGCGTGTTCTCTGCCCAATCCAGCAGGTCGTCCTTGGAAATCGTGTCCGTACTGATGCTGGAAAGCCGGGGCTGTTAGATCGTCATGACCACCGTGTCGATGTCGTACAGTTCGCCAAACATATCGAGCGCACCGAGGGCGTACAAGCGCATCTGACTGTTGCCTTCTGCCGAAACGGGCACCCCGGTTCCGTACTTGAAATCAACCACGTGGAGCGTACCGTCCGCGACGATGACCGCGTCACCTGTGCCGTAGCCGTCCTTCACCCAGCGGGAGTAGTCCAGCTTCTGTTCCACCATGACGATGGGATCGGAGCAGGTTTTCCGAATCTCCTCCAGCAGTTCCAGCACGAAGGCTGCGTAGCCGGTGGCCGCGTCCTCCATGGTGCCATCGTAATACTGAAGGCCGATGGGGGTATCCAGAGGGTTGTGCGCTTCCATGCCCAGCAGCTGCCGGAGCTTGAATTCGCACAGTTCGTGGGCTTCGCTGCCCTCGGCGGCGTAGATGCTGCCGTTGTCTGGGATGCGCTCGGTCAGCCTGACCGAAGGCGGGCAGTTCAACCAGCGGTGGCTGGCTGATGCTGAAAGGACAGCGTGGTTACTCATCCGCGCCAACCTCGGTTCCGATTGCCTGTGCCTCAAGAAGCAGATCCGCATAATCGTCCGGGTTTACAGCGGAGAGCTGTGCCGCGCCGTATCGTTTGAGCAGTGCGCGTACCTGCACTCCGTAGCCCGCTGCGCTCTTGGCGGCCAGTTCGGCACGGACTTCTTCTTTAGTGATGGGCTTGGGTGCCGGTTCTTCCTTGGCGGGCTCTTCACCGGAGAACAGCTGCGTCAGGGAATCTGCCACACTGTTCAGCGCTGCCGCCGCGTTCCTAAGCTCGTCGATTGCGATTGACAGTTCGTTCATGCGGGACATGTGTGCTTCCTCCTTCCTTGTGTTGACTCTGATTGGGACTGTACTTGGACCGTTCCGGCGCTGTAGCGTCCTTACACCTTCCTGTTCGGACAGGCCGGAACGGAATGTGGACATAGGGTCAGGAATATTCTTCGATTTTCTTTTCAAGTCGTGCAGCGGCACGCTTGACGAGCTTCAGCACACCGGAAGGGTCTTTACCCAGACGCCGGGCAAGCTCACGGGCGTTGTAACCCGCGTTGATAAAGCCGGTCAGAATTTCACGGTCGGAATCGGACAGGGCTTTGAAGGATGAAGTGTGGATAATAAAGTGTTCCTTGGTAAGGAACTCACTTTCAGGAGTCACTTCCGAAACGAGCACACTTTTTTTCGGCTTGCCGTCCGCATCTGTGGCGTCTTCACGCTGATCAAGGCTCTCTGCCTTTCTCAGCCGTTCGGCACGAGCGTCATGGTGTTCTCGATAGACACGCTTGTACTCGGTTTCAAATTCCTGATAGGCAGCCATGAAGCGTTCTGCGCGTTCGGGTTCGTAAGGGAAGAGATAAACGATGCCGTCATCAAGATCGATGAAGACCTGACCCTTGGGGCAGGGCTGCTGTGCCAACAGCCGCATAAATACTGACCTCGAAAGCAGTTTGGCAGACGTGTCGGTCTCGCAGAGGTAGTGCTTCATGGGCTTGAACTCGCGGGACAGCTTAGGGATGAAGGGAATGCGCTTTTGATTGATCATAAAAACTCTCCTTGTCGCTGTTTGTCGTTGGTGGACTGAAGCGCCAAGGAGAGAAAAGTGCAGCTCCTTCAACGCTTCATTGCGTTTCCGAAGGAGCTGACCTCATTTCGGGCATACTTTAATAAGCCCAACACGAAAATGAAATCATTCCTTCGTGGGGCTGCATTACCGTCTGCCCACGGTAAGCAGGTCTTCCAGCCGGATCGGGAAGAACCATCGAGAGCGACTCGATGAGATCAGGCTGTACAGTCGGTCAAGTGACGGGGTACATGCTCATCATAGTGATTTCTTTGATCTATTGGAAAACTCGGTGAGTCGGTGAAAAGGGCTATAATACTGGCAATTCTGGAGACTTCAATATGAAAACAGAGCATGAACTGCAACGAAAAAGGAGTCTAAAGACAAAAAATGCCGACTCGCCGAGTCGGAAAAATTATAAAAAAAGAGCCCTCCAACTGTTAATGAGTTGGAAGGCTCTATCAGTACCGATTATCTTTTCTGTTTTGTTCCAAGTGGAGGATATCCATATGATTCGAGGAATGTGTTTCTATCCTCTATTGGGTGCCCTGACAATCCACCAATGCAGAATTTATATGCGCGGTGCAGGTCACTTTCATCGAAGGCGTGCGACGCAAGTTGCATGATCTTCTCGGCTGTCTGAATATCCAAGTCAAGTCCACAGGAAAAGGCAACAATAGTTTCGATGCTTGGACGTGTGTCTGCACCATTGACTGCCCTGCGATAAACCACCTCGTCAAGGCCGGTAAGTTTGCAGAAATGCGGCGAGCTCATGCCACGCTGTGTAATGATCTCACCCATAAGCTGCCATGCGGTTTTTTGCGGATTGGCGAGGCGGTACGAACTCGTCTGTCTTTCAAATTCGTCACGTTTCCTTTGGAGTTCCTCAGAAAGTACTATCGCGGCCTGATTCTCTTTTGGGACAAATGCCGATACTCGTTGAGAGGCATTCGCCCTATGCATGAGCACAACTGGGGCATGGGGATGATCGATTTTAGGAGCTTCGATCCATGAAAACGACAATGTGCAAGTATCGAGGTGTTCAAGAGCAAATTGCGTCAGCTCCAGTTTTCCATCCTCTGTTCGGAAGACATATGACGGATCGTTGACCACAAAGTGTTTATTGGCGTAAACGAACAACCCTTCATCCATCAACCTGCGCAGTTCGGTATTTGTGCTGTAAACGAAGAAAGCATCTTCTTCCTCGATATCGTGGTGCGGCTTGTTCAGGGATTCAAATTGAGAAATAGCCTTTGCTTCGGTGAATCCCACCTCCTGCATACGAATAAGCACCGATTGTTTCGAGACGGCGTAGAAAGTTGCTAATTCCTCCGTAACCAGATCCATGAGCAAGGGGTTTTGAGTATCTTTTTCTTCTGTGATCCGATACTTGCTATATACCTCGGCAACCTTCATTTTGAAGGTAGAGAGGGGCATCAGAATACGAGGTGCCAAGCTGTTGGCCTGCCACTCCATCCGCTGTTCATCTGTCCACGGCATATTTTCCTCTGGATAGACAGCGTTTGAGGGACACCGGCATGCCACAAAGCGTTCTTTCCGCAGAATATGATTAATCGCGGCGTACATCCTGTGTTTATACCAGTGGAAGACTTCGTGGGCGATGGTGTTGTTAACGCATCCGAGATTACGTTCCCAAAATGTATAGGCATCGATCAGTATCGTTCCACGACTAACCTCGACCTTACTTTTGCTGCACTTGAAGAAATCGTAGAGTTCAACATCCCCAGCAGAAAAACAAATTTCACCAAAGATGCTGAAATCGTCTGTCAGGCATCTGCCCTGAACGATGGTAAGCCCCATGCTTTCGGCAATAGCCGAAATAGGGACACACATCGGCTTTTCCAATGCTTCGGGGCAGAACTGTTTCAGAAAGGTCTCCGCTTCCTGTTCCAGTTCTTCCTTTTTGATGTAAGGGACAATGTTGGATGAAAAGGTTCCTTTTGCTGCTTTTCGATGACCGCGCTCATAGGGGGCAATGTTCGTTATTCTCAAGTGCTCAAGCCGGTCTGTGATCTTCGCTTCGCAGGATATCGTCAGCCACTGCATGGTATCCGTATTCCCGCAGCGCCATTCAGTTTCTTCGATCAGGTTTATAGCACAACTTGCAACAGCATCGAAAGACAGGATGTCTTCCACAATGTGGATGTTGCAGGTGAATTCGATTGCCATGTTCTCCAAATAGGCAGATGTCGGATATTTGATTCTGGCTCTGGATAAATCCAGCGCATAAGGGTGTTCAGATATATACCGAGCAGCTTCTTCCCAAATCGATTGGAAGCATACTTCGTAGATAAACTGTTCCAATTCATTCTGATAATTGCCCACAGCGGTTTCCTTTCATTGGCATCTCGTCGGAGTTTGGCATACAGACTGACATATCTATTATAGCGCACGCTGTCTGTTATTTCAATTGATGTAAGAGAAAATTCGTGCATTTGCAAAGTAAATCTCTTGATATACGTCCCATTTGGTGGTATACTAATACATGTGGAACTATATTTTCCCTTATCGTACTTAGAGGTGACGTTCGTGGATATCAGCTACAAGAAATTATGGAAGCTACTCATCGACAAGGACATGAAGAAAAAAGACCTGCAAGTGTCCGCCGGGATTAGCTGGGCTTCGGTAACAAAGCTTTCAAAAGGCGAGCCTGTAAGCATGGATGTGCTGATTAAGGTTTGCAAAGCGTTGGACTGTAACATCGGAGATATTGTCGACTTTATTCCTGAAGACCAGTAAAGGAGAAAGTATGGCCAGCAGCAATAATAATGAAACGATCAGCCGGGCAAGCCTGCATACACAGAAAAAGTTTGAGCTGATTGAAAAATACATCATGCCGTGGGCGCAGAAACTGATGAATAATGCCAGCTGCAAGGGCTTGGTCTTTATTGACTGCATGTGCAATAGCGGTCTTTACCATGATGAGAATGGCGAAACGATAGAAGGAACGCCTCTCAGAGTAGCACGAATCTTACGCGACATTGCTGGTCAATATCCTTTTAAACAGGTATATCTGTATTTCAACGACCGGGATGCAGCAAAGACGGCTTTATTGAGTGAAAAGGTTCCTAAGGAAACGGCGAACTTCCACATCGAAATAACCTGCAAAGATGCAAGTGAGCTGCTCAAAACCATCGGCCCCAAGCTGGATCAGCCTAATCTCCACTATTTTTTGCTTTATGATCCTTATGACGCGAGCATTAATTGGGAAGCACTGCTTCCTTTCTTCCGCTACTGGGGCGAAGTTATGATCAACCACATGGTGTCTGATCCTATTCGCGCTATCAGTCAGGTCAAGAAAGAAAGTACCATGCAGAAATATGAAGGAACATATAGGGTTTCGGATTTCGAGCAATTGGTTCCCTTTGGAAGCGATAAGGCCGCCTATGAAAAACGGGTTCTTCAGATCATTAACGCACTGAAGGGGCAGCGTAGATACTATGTAGCAGCGTATCCGTTCTATAACACACAGAATTCTCAAATGTATAGTCTGATCCACTGCACGAGTAATCCTGTTGGATTTGAACTGTACAAGAAAACTGCATGGCAGACCTTTGGCGATCATTCATCCAATAAGAACACCCATGGTAATGAAAATCAGCTGATGCTTAATTTTGACGGTTCTGGCACAATCACAACTATGACGGATGAGTCCTGTTTTAACGTCCGTGATATTGCCAAGTATATTCAATACCGTTTCAAAGGTAAGCGTGATGTACCGCTTGAGGAAGTCTATCGTTCGCTTGAATCGCACCCCATTTTCCCGGCAGATGGGTATCGCTCTCAGATAAAAGATTACCTAAAGACGGACTTTGGTGCGGAAATTAATGTTATTAAGAACCCTGTTACAGGCAAACGAGAAACACGGGTATCATTCTCGGAAGGAAAGATTAATTATGAGTGACGTTGCGGGATATGTACAGCGTAAGTCTATGCTGTACCAAACCGGCGTAGAGTATGGCGACTATACGATGAACTTTGTCCAAGGCTGCTCTCACGGCTGCAAATTTCCATGCTATGCTTTTATGATGAAGAAACGCTTTGGACAGATAAAAACATATGAGGAATGGTGTCATCCGTATTTGGTCTCCAATACGCTGGAACTGCTCGATAAGGAGATCCCGCGTTTGAAAGCTAAGATCAAGTCCGTGCAGCTTTGCTTTTCGACCGATCCCTTTATGTATGGGTATCCAGAGATCGAAGCAATGGCGATGGCATCCATCAGAAAGCTCAATGCTGCAGGAATTAAGTGCACAACGCTAACAAAGGGTATTTTGCCAGCGAGCTTGGCACAGTTGTCACCTGAAAATGAATATGGTATCACCCTAATTTCGCTGGACGAAGAGTATCGGAAAAGAATGGAGCCCGGTGCGGCTTCTTACAGCGAAAGACTGTCGGCTCTACGAAACCTACATGACTCGGGGTGTAAGACGTGGGTCAGCATCGAGCCATATCCGACCCCCAACTTGATCGAACAGTCGCTGGCCGCTTTGCTGGACGCCGTTGGTTTTGTAGACAAAATCATCTTCGGACGCACCAATTACAGTAAAGAAGTAACTGCCTATAACGGGCACAAGGACTTTTATAATAAAACCGCTGCAGAAGTGATTCAATATTGTGAACAGCGCCATATTGCCTATCACATCAAAGACGGCACGATTACAGACTGAGGAGGATATACTAATGGACGCCCATATGCTCAATACAATCGCAAATTTCATCTGGGGTATCGCCGATGATTGCCTGCGGGATGTGTATGTGCGCGGCAAGTACCGCGATGTGATTCTGCCCATGACGGTCATCCGTCGCCTTGATGCTGTGCTCGAGGATACCAAACCGCAGGTGCTGGCGATGAAGAAGAGGCTCGGTACGGCAGGCATCACCAACCAATGGGGCGCGCTATGCAATACAGCTGGGCAGGCTTTCTGCAACGCTTCGCCCTTCTGCCTGCGCGACCTGACCAGCCGCCCAACCCCGCAAAAGCTCAAGGCGGATTTTGAAGCATATCTCGACGGCTTTTCGCCCAACGTGCAGGAAATTCTCGATAAGTTCAAGTTCCGCAACCAGATTGACACCATGATTGAGGCCGACATTCTCGGCGCGGTCATCCAGAAGTTCATCAGCAAGGACATCAACCTCAGCCCGAAGCCGTGCGGCAATCTCCCCGGTCTGGACAACCATGCCATGGGCACCATCTTCGAGGAGCTTGTGCGCCGCTTCAACGAGGCCAACAACGAGGAGGCCGGTGAGCACTGGACGCCCCGCGATGTCGTGGAGCTGATGGCCGACCTCGTGTTTGCGCCCATCGCAGATCAGATCAAGGACGCCACCTATTCCTGTTATGACGGCGCGTGCGGCACGGGCGGTATGCTGACGGTGGCGCAGGATCGGCTGAACAGGATCGCTGCGGAGAACGGCAAGAAGGTCTCCATCCATCTGTTCGGGCAGGAGATTCAGCCCGAAACCTACGCCATCGCCAAGGCGGACATGATGCTCAAGGGCGACGGCGAGGAGGCCATGCACATCGCCTACGGCTCTACGCTGTCCAGCGACCAGCATGCAGCGCGTTCGTTCGATTTCATGCTGGCGAATCCGCCCTACGGCAAGAGCTGGAAGACCGACGCGGAGCGCATGGCCAGCGGCAAGAAGAAGGAAATCCTCGATCCCCGCTTCAACGCTACAACCGCAGATGAAGAGCCGCTCCCGATGATTCCCCGCTCCTCCGACGGTCAGCTGCTGTTCCTGCTCAACAACATCAGCAAAATGAAGCAGGATACGCCGCTGGGCAGCCGCATTGTCGAGGTACACAACGGCTCCAGCCTGTTCACCGGCGATGCGGGAAGCGGCGAGAGCAACGCCCGGCGCTACATGATCGAAAACGACCTCGTGGAGGCCATCATCGCGCTGCCGGAAAAGATGTTCTACAACACGGGCATCGGCACGTTCATCTGGGTGCTGTCCAACCGCAAGGAGAAGCGCCGCAAGGGCAAGATTCAGCTCATCGACGCAACCGCCATCAAGACGCCCCTGCGCAAGAACATGGGCGAAAAAAACTGCGAGCTTTCCCCGGTGCAGCGTCAGGAGATCGTGCGCATCTTCATGGCGTTTGAGGAAAGCGAGGTCAGCAGGATTTTCCCGAACAGCGAGTTTGGCTATTGGAAGGTATCCGTGCAGCAGCCTCTGCTGGATGAGCAGGGCAACCCCGTCCGTGACAAAAAGGGCCGTATCCAGCCGGACAAGAGCAAGAGCGACACGGAGATCATCCCGTTCCGCTACGAGGGCGGCATCGAGGCCTTTATGGACGCCGAGGTGCGCCCCTATGCCCCCGGTGCGTTCATCGACCCTAAGGCGACGAAGATCGGCTATGAGCTGAGCTTCACCAAGTATTTCTACAAGCCGGTGCAGCTGCGCCCGATGGAAGACATTGTGGCCGACCTGAAATCGCTGGAAAAGGAAACGGACGGCATGCTGGCGGAGATTCTTGGAGGGATTCAGGGATGAAGCGGTATGAAGCTTATGATAGCTTTCTGGATATATGGGTGGATGAGATTCCCGCACATTGGGAAACGCATAAAATGAAATATCTGTTTCATGAGCGTTCTGAAAAGGGATATCCAGATGAGCCGTTACTGGTAGCATCCCAAAACATGGGTGTTGTTCCAAAGAATGTTTATGGGAACCGAACCGTTGAAGCACAAAAAGACTTGCACTTGCTAAAACTCGTCAGAGTTGGTGATTTTGTCATAAGTCTTCGCTCCTTTCAGGGCGGATTGGAATACGCCTATTATCAGGGCATCATTAGTCCTGCATATACGGTTCTCACACCGCATGAACCTATCACAGCAGGATATTTCCGCTATTTGGCAAAAAGCAAGCTCTTTATTGGACTGCTGACGCTCTGCGTTACAGGTATCCGTGAAGGTCAGAATATTGACTATGAGAAGTTGCGCAATCATTTTCTTCCCGTCCCTCCCCGCGAGGAGCAAGACCAGATTGTGCGATACCTCGACTGGCAGGTGTCGAAAATCAATCGGCTCATTGCGGCGAAGAGGAAGCAGATTGCTCTGTTAAAGGAGCATAGAACCGCAAAAATCAATCAGGCTGTTACGACTGGAATCCATAGTGACACACAACTTGCATACACCGGTTATAATTGGCTGCCTTATGCCCCTGCAAACTGGAAGCCTGTCCCCGCAAAAGCCCTTTTTAGAAACGTAACAGAGCTTCGCCGACAGGATGATTCTATGCTTGCAGCAACGCAGAAGTATGGATTGATTGAACAATCCGAATACATGCGTCTTGAAGGACGTCGTATTGTATTGGCGAATGATAATCTTGATAAGTGGTTACACACGGAACCCAATGACTTTATCATAAGCCTGCGTAGTTTTCAAGGCGGGTTAGAAATGTGTTCTAAACCCGGATGTGTGACATGGCATTATGTAGTTTTGAGGTCTCAACGGGATATATTCCCTGACTTCTATAAATGGTTTTTCAAATCCGCTGCTTATATTGCCGCTTTGCAGAAAACATCTGACTTTATTCGTGATGGTCAGGATTTACGCTTTTCCAATTTCGTCAAAGTTGGCTTGTTCAACATTCCAATGGACGAACAGCGTGAGATTGCTGAATACCTGAATCGAGAAATCCCTAAATACGATGTAGCGATTGATAATCTTGAAAAGCAGATTGAGCAGATAACAGAGTTACGTATCCGCCTGATCTCCGATGTCGTCACTGGGCAGGTGGATGTACGAGGGATTGAGGTGCCGGAGTTTGAAAAGTTTGAGGAAGTAGTTCCAACTGACAAAGATGATAAGGACGTCGAAGAAAGGAAGGATGCAGAATGAAGTTTTCAGAAAGCACATTGAAAGAATATGCTGCTCCACTGAGCGAAACTGAGGATGCAAAATGTAAACGAGCTATCGAAATGATTCGAGATGCACTTAAGAATTTGGGATATACAGATGATAATAAACCGTTGACCCTACTTGCGGAAGATACAGCATCATACTCAATTCAAATGCGTTCATCACAGTCAACTGAGAGAGTCTCAATTTTCGTTCAAGGTTCCTATGCAAATAATACTTGCGTTCGCACAGAAAGTGATGTTGATATTGCTGTTGTTCGTGAAGACTTGCATGAGTTCTCCTTTTATCATAATGCTGAATCGTCAACGACGACGCAGAAGGATAAAGCGCGCGCCTTTAAGGATGCTGTTGAAATTGAATTGCGCAAATCTTTTCCATATCAAGTACATCGAGGCAACAAGTCTATCAAAGTTGATGGTACCACTTATCGAAAAAAGGCAGATGTTGTTCCCTGCTGCGCGATGACGTGCTATAACAATTGGATTTATGGTGATAAAACCTCCTCACAGGCAGGTATTGTGATTTATGCTGATGACGGACAAATCATCAGGAACTTTCCAAAACAACATATTGCAAATGGTCGAATGAAGAATGCTAATACAGGATACCGATACAAAAAGGCTGTTCGCATTTTCAAGAAGATTCGTTATCTTATGGAAGACTGCGGGTATTCGAGTGCGAAGAACATATCTTCGTTTGGAATAGAATCTCTTCTCTGGAATGTACCGGATACTGTATATACAAAATACTATGCTCTTGGATTCATTGTCGATGAAGTGTTGACCTTCCTACGCAGTAATTCGCAATCCATTTCTTCCTATCAAGAAGCAAATGGAATTAAGAAACTCTGTCCAAAGAGCGGCGATGCAGATAAGTATATAGAATTCATCAGAGATATGAACACATTTTTTGACTATGCATATGGAGAATGATTATGGAAAAACGCAAGCAGGAGCATAATAAACGTTTACTGTATCTTTCTGGAATACTTGCGGTTGTCCGAGTGCTTATTTCGAAA
>OMDR01000941.1_pt1 | contig 16003 bp, 13 predicted proteins | sample 1645251 | NCBI WGS metagenome assembly OMDR01 (sample SAMEA103958142, study PRJEB25191) | human gut metagenome | biome: human-associated habitat [ENVO:00009003]; feature: intestine environment [ENVO:2100002]; material: feces | place: Germany | collected 2013/2015 | reverse complement strand
TACCATATCTATCAGAAAAAGCCCAGCTCCAGCCGGACTTTTTCGACGAGCTGAGAGACGGAGCGCCGCTCCGTCTCTTTTTTGCGGAAAAGGGAAAATTGGGTATTGACTTCGCGCCCAATTTTGGTATAATGATGCTTGCTGTTGAGCATTGAGATATGCAGTGGTATCGAAGTGGTCATAACGAGCACGACTGGAAATCGTGTGACGGCCAAAAGCCGTCCGAGGGTTCGAATCCCTCCCACTGCGCCAAAAAGAAAAGCACCGCAAAGCGGTGCTTTTCTTTTTGGGTTCCGGTCCAAACCGACATTTCCATCCGGATGGAGGGGAAAAGCCTTGACAAACACAGCACTTGAGGGATAGACTAAACTATCTCTTTGTGTCCATTGACGGAGAGACAGTTGTGAAATTTGGAGGACGACACCATGAGCAAGCAGACGGAGCGCGACGCATTCCGCAGCCGCTGGGGCTTTATCCTCGCCTGCATCGGCAGCGCAGTGGGCATGGGCAACATCTGGCGCTTTCCCTATCTCGTGTCCGCGTGGGGCGGCATGACCTTCCTGCTGCCGTATTTCCTCTTTGTTCTTCTGATCGGCTCGACCGGCATCATCGGCGAGATGGCGCTTGGCCGCTCCACCCGCTCCGGCCCCATCGGCGCGTTCGGGCAGGCGGCTGCCCTGCGCGGCAGACGCAGCACGGGCGAGGCGGTCGGCTATATCCCAGTGCTCGGCTCGCTGGCGCTCGCCATCGGCTACAGCTGCGTGGTGGGCTGGATCTTCAAGTATTTTGCGCTGGCGCTCGACGGCGGACTCTTTGCCATGGGACAGAATATGAATGTCATCGTCGACCGCTTCAACGGCACGGCCTGCGGCTGGGGCAATAATTTCTGGCTGGTGATCGCGCTGGCGGTCAACTTCGCCATCATGGCCTTCGGCGTGGGCGGCGGCATCGAGCGGGCGAACAAGGTCATGATGCCTGTGCTGTTCTTTCTCTTTGCGGGACTGGGCGTCTACATTGCGACGCTGCCCGGCGCGGGCGACGGCTACCGCTACATCTTTACCCTCGACCCCGTGGGCCTTGCCGACCCGAAGCTGTGGATCTACGCCTTCGGTCAGGCGTTCTTCTCGCTCTCCGTGGCGGGAAACGGCACGGTGATCTACGGCTCCTACTTCTCGGACGACGAGTCGATCCCCTCCGCCGCGCGCAATGTGGCGCTGTTCGATACGCTGGCGGCGCTGCTGGCGGCGCTCGTCATCATTCCCGCGATGGCGGCAGGCGGCGCGGACCTTTCCGACGGCGGCCCGGGACTGATGTTCATTTTCCTCGTGAACGTGTTCAACGGGATGCCCGGAGGGCGCGTGATCGGGCTGGTGTTCTTCCTCTGCGTGCTCTTCGCGGGGCTCACCTCGCTTGTGAACCTCTACGAGGTCTCGGTCGAGGCGCTGCAGGATAAGCTGCACTTCAAGCGCGTGGCGGCGGTCGCAGTCATTGCCGTGATCGGCACGGCGGTGTCGCTGTGCATTCAGGCCATCGTCTCCGACTGGATGGATGTGGTGTCCATCTACATCTGCCCGCTCGGCGCGCTGCTGGCCGGCATCCTGTTCTTCTGGGTGGCGGGGAAGGACTTCGTCCTTGCCGCGGTCAACAAGGGCGCGGGCAAGCCCATCGGCGCGTGGTTCTATCCTCTGAGCAAATACGTCTACTGCGCCTGCGCGCTGCTCGCGCTCATCGCGGGCGCGCTCCTCGGCGGCATCGGCTGAGACGAAAGCGCCGTCCCACGGACGGCGCTTTTCGACGAAATGCGGTTAGATATACTTAACCATCCATGATTTCTTAACGATTTGACCTATTGACAGAGTAGGGAAGTGCTCGTATAATATATGACAGATTGTCATTTTACGACAGCTTGTCATACAGGAGGGGCCTATGCCGACCGATACCTTTTTCCGTCTGCCGGAGGAGAAGCGAGCACGCATTTTGGAGGGCGCGTGGAGCGAATTTACCGCCGTGCCCTACGCCGAGGCGTCCATCAACCGCATCGTGCAGACCTCGCGCATCCCGCGCGGCAGCTTTTACCAGTATTTCGAGGATAAGAACGACCTGTTCCTCACCCTCATCGACGAGATCCGCGACCAGTTTCTCGATCTGTTCCATGATACGCTCGAGCGCTCGGGCGGAGACCTTTTTGCCATGCCGCTCGCGCTGCTCGACGCCATGGTCGCCCCGAGCGGCTGCATCACGCCGGCGTTTTCCCGCGCCTTCGCGCTGCTGAGCCTGAATGTCAATATGGACGTGCAGCAGCTCTTCTTTGAGCGCGCGGCGGGGGAGCTCTGCCCGCAGAAGCTCCTCGAGCACATCGACCCCACGCTCCTGCGCACGCAGGAGGACGGCTTTGTGGACGACGTATTCACCCTGCTCGTGGGAGCGCTTGCCTGCGCCATCGCCCGCACGCTGAAAAAGCCGGAGAGCTTCGCGCTCGAGCGCGAGCGGATGCGCGGGCGCATTGAGATCATCAAAAACGGCAGCGCTGCCGTACCCGAAGGAGGACACCGCAAATGAAGAAAAGATGGACGGCTCTGCTGCTCGCCCTCGCCATGCTCTCAGCGCTGGCGGTCGGCGCGCTGGCAGATGAACAGGACAAAGAGAAAACCGCCGCGGAGGAGACCGCGCAGACCACGCCGGACGCGGCAGGCACGCTGAGCTTTGAAAACCTCGGCGCGCGTATGCGCACAGGAAACTACACCCTTCTCTCGCTCGAGGAGAATGTCGCCGCGATCGAGTGCTTGGACTATGACAAGATGTACGAGGACCTGCGCAACGGCCTCAACAGTATCGCCTCCGCCCAGTGGGGTCTGATCCAGATGGGACAGGGCGAGAGCTACACCTATGAGACCCTTACACAGCGCTACGACGCCCTGCGCAAGACCTTCGACGACATCAAGGAGGGCAAGCTCCAGCAGGACAACGCCGACCTCGTCCGCCAGCTGCGAAATATGCAGGATTCTCTTACGGCGATGGGGGAATCCCTTTATGTGAATCTTCTGTCACTGGAGGAGCAGTCCGCCGCGCTGACGAGACAGACCGCGGCGCTTGACCGCACGATCGTGGAAGTGAAGCTGCGCTATGAGCTCGGTCAGGTCAGCGCCATGACGCTTCAGCAGACGGAAGCGGGCAAGGCGCAGGTGGAGAGCGGAAAAGCGGCGCTTGATGCCGCCGTCGCACAGCTGCGCCGTCAGCTCAACGCCATGATCGGGGAGGAGCTGACCGCGCCGCTCACGCTCAATGCGCTTCCCGGGGTGACCGCAGAGCAGCTTGCCGCCATGGATGTGGAGAAGGACCTGGAAAAGGCAAAGGCGGCGAGCTATGATCTCTACGCCGCCAAGCTCACGCTCGAGGACGCGGACGAGGAATACAAAGACAAGGCGGGCGATCTCGGCTACAACAAGGACAATTATGAGTATATTGCCGTCAAGCACCAGTGGCAGGCGGCGCAGTACACCTACAACGCCGCCGTGCAGAACTTCGAGCTGAGCTTCCGCTCGCTCTATGACAGCGTGCAGAGCTACGCGAGCGCGCTGAATGCGGCGAAGGTCTCGCTCGAGTGCGAGCGCAGCGACCTCGCGGCCGCACAGCTCAGGTACGAGCAGGGCACGATCTCCGAGAACGCCCTGCATACGGCAGAGGACGAGCTTTACACCGCGCAGGACACCGTCTCCGGCGCGGAGCGCGACCTGTTCACCGCATACAACAACTATCGCTGGGCCGTGGACTACGGCCTGCTGGCCGGCTGAGGAGGGCTGAAACGATGAAACAGAAAACGATTTCCCTGCTGCTGGCGCTCGCGCTGGCGCTGAGCCTTGCGGGCTGCAAAAAGGAAGAGACCGTCACCGCGCCCGCCGGTGTCGCCGTGCAGGTGCAGACGGTCGAGGCGCAGGACATCGCCTCGGAGAACACGGTCTCCGGTCCGGCAGCGAAACGAGCGTCTACGTCACGGCCACGGCCAAATGCACCGCCGTTTATGTCGAGGCGGGCGACGCGGTCAAGGCGGGCGACGTGATCTGCTCGCTCGACATGGAAAGCTCGCTCGCGCAGTACCGCGCGGCGGAGATCGGCTACACGAGCGCCGCGTCGAGCTACAGCGCCCAGAAGGACATCCTCGACCGTCAGGTCGCCCTGTACGAAAAAAACTGGAACGACACCAAGGCGCTTTTCGAGATCGGCGCGGCCTCCCAGTCGGAGGTCGACCAGATGGAGCTGCAATACCTCTCCACCAAGGCGCAGCGCGATTCCACGCTCGCCCAGCTTGAAGCGAGTATGCAGAGCGCGAAGTCGAGCTACGAGCAGCTTGCCCTCGCGATGGAGAACATCGACAGCCATGGCAACGTCATCGCGCCGGTGGACGGCGTGCTCGCCTCGCTCACCGCGAGCGAGGGCGGCATGGTCTCGCCCAGCTACGCCGTCGCCGTCATCGACGGCGCGGAGCAGATGAAGGTCACCGTCATGGTCTCCGAGGCGCTGGTGCCCAAGCTCGCCATCGGCGACACGGTCACGGTCCGCGTCAGCGCGGCGGACGCCGAATTTGAGGGCGTGATCCGCTCCGTCGAAAAGACCGCCAATCAGGTGACAAAGCTCTACACCGTCACCGTCACGGTGCCCGCGGAGGTCGAGGGCCTGCTCTCCGGTATGTTTGCCGACGTCACCTTCCACACCGCCGTGAGCGAGAGCGCGGTCGTCGTGCCGAGCGAGGCCATCCTCACGAGCAGCGACAGGCAGTATGTCTTTATCGTCGAGAACGACACGGCAAAGCGCGTCGACATCACCACGGGCCTCACCGGCAGCGGCATGACCGAGGTCACGAGCGGTCTTGACGCGGGCGAGCAGCTCGTCACCGTGGGCCAGCAGTACCTCTCCGACGGCGACGCCGTGCGCGTCGTGGAGGGATAAGCTCCATGAACATTGCAAAATTCTGCATCAGACATAAGGTCACAACGCTGCTCGCGGTCATTATGATCGCCGTGTTCGGCGTGGTCTACACCACCCAGCTCCAGATGGCGCTGCTGCCGAACATCGAGTACCCCGCGGCCTATGTGTACTGCTACTACAACGGCGCGGGCCCTGAGGACATCGAGCAGCTCGTCACGCGCCCGCTCGAGTCCGCCATCATGTCGGTGCCCGGCGTCGACTCTGTCACCTCCTCGAGCGCCGACAGCATCTCGACCATCCAGATCATGTACGTTGAGAACACCGACGTGGACATCGCGGCGACCAAGCTGCGCGAGAAGTTCGACGCGCTCAGCCTGCCCGACGGCTGCGGCTCTCCCGTCATTCTGAACATCAACGTGTCCGAGATGATGCCGAGCGCCATCGTCGGCCTCCTCGGCGACGACCTCGCTGCCCTCCAGCAGCAGGCGGAGAATGTGGTCGCACCCGCGCTCGAGCGCATCGACGGCGTGGCGTCCGTCTCCGTCTCCGGCGGTGTGGAGCGTCAGATCACCGTGACGCTCGACGCGCAGCGCGCCGCGGGCTACGGCCTCTCCACCAGCTACATCACGCAGATCCTGCAGGCGGAGAACCTGCTCTATCCCGCCGGCGAGGTCTACAACGGCAGCCAGAAGCTCTCCGTCACCACCGACGCGCAGCTCTCCACGGTCGATGAGGTCGCCAACATCAACATCCCGCTCCAGACCGGCGGCACGGTGCGCCTCGGCGAGGTCGCCGACGTCGCCTTCGAGACCTCCGACCGCGACGCCATCGCCGCGATGGACGGTACGCCCGGCATCATCCTACAGGTCAGCAAGCGCTCCGGCGCGAACGAGGTTAAGACCGCCGAGGCGGTGGCCGCGGCGATGGAGGAGCTGGCGGCGAAGGACGGCTCCATCCACTACGCCATCCCCTACGTCGCGAGCGAGTACATCAACGTCGCCGTCGACGCCGCGCTCGAGGGCATCATCCTCGGCGTCGTGCTTGCGGCGCTCGTGGTGTGGCTGTTCCTGCGCCGCGGCGGCGCGACCATGACCATCGCGGTCTCCATGCCCGTGTGCATCCTCGCGGTGTTCGTGCTGATGTACGTCTGCGACCTGACGCTCAACATGATGAGCCTCGGCGGCATCGCCATGGGCGTCGGCATGATCGTGGATAACTCCATCATCGTGCTCGAAAACATCTACCGCTGGGCGTCCGAGGGACACGACCGCATGACCAGCTGCGTCGAGGGCACGAAGGAGGTCACGCTCTCGCTGACCGCCTCGACCCTCACCACCGTCGCGGTGTTCCTGCCGCTCGGCCTCACCGGCGGCATCGCGGGTCAGATCTTTAAGGACTTCTGCCTGACCATCGCCTTCCTCATTCTCGGCTCGCTCGCTGTCGCCGTGACGCTCGTGCCGCTGCTGTGCTACTTCCTGCTCGACGAGAGCAAGGTGCATCTTGACGCCCTGCAAAGGGCGCAGAAGGGCGGACGCCGCGCGCAGAAGCTCATGGACTGGTATGTGAAAAAGCTCGACTACTATGTGCATCACCTCAAGCGCGGCGTGCTGGTGTCCGTCGCCCTCGTCGCGGTATTCCTCGCCGCCTGCCTGAACACCAAAATGGTGCTCCTGCCCGAGATGGACGAGGGCATGGTCACCGTGACCGTCTCCATGCCCATCGGCTCAAAGGTCGAGCAGGCGGCGGCGATGGCGGAGCGTGTCGCCGCCATTGCCGAGGAGACCATCCCCGAGCTTGCAAGCTACTACTACACCGCTGATAGCGGTCAGAGCGCCAGCCTGGTGCTCAACCTCACCGACAAGGGCGAGCGTGACCGCAGCGCGACCGACATTGCCAACGCCCTGCGCGACGCGACCTATGACGTCGCCGGCTGCGAGATCACCTGCTCGGCCTACGACATGGGCGCGATGATGGGCGGCAGCGGCGTGAGCGTCAACATCACGGGCGAGGACTACACCACGCTCAAGATGATCGCGGATGACCTCACCGCGCAGATCGCGGCGATCCCCGGCGCGGTGGACGTTTCCTCCACGGTCGCCGAGCAGGTGCCGCAGGTCAAGGTGACCGCGGACCGTCAGGCGTGCTCGCAGTACGGCCTGACCGCCTACAGCGTCGCCGCAGCGGTGCGCTCCGGCCTGACCGGAACCACCGCCACCACCGTCACCATCGACAATAAGGAGGTCGACGTGGTCGTGCGCGGCGACGGCCGCGCGGAGGAGAGTCTGGACGCCCTGCGCTCCATGGCGATCTCCACACCGACCGGCGGCAGCGTGCCGCTCGGCAGCATTGCCGACGTCAGCGTCGTCATGTCCCCGCAGACCATCACGCGCTACAACCAGTCCCGTCAGGTGACCATCTCCGGTGACGCTGCGGACGGCGACACGAGCGCCATGGCCAAGAGCATCCGCGCCATCCTCGCGGGCTACACCCTCCCCGGCGGCTACACCGCCGAGCTTGCCGGTGGCTACGCGGAGATGATGGAGAACTTCTCCGACCTCGGCCTTGCGCTCATCGTCTCCGTCGGCCTTGTGTACTTCGTGCTGGCCTCGCAGTTCGAGTCCTTCGTCATGCCGGTCATCATCATGATGATTCTGCCCATCGCCTTTGCCGGCGCGCTCTTCGCGCTGCCGCTCACAGGCAAGGACCTTTCGATGATCTCGCTCGTCTCCCTCATCATGCTTGCCGGTACGGTGGTCAACGCCTCCATCGTCCTCGTGCACTACATCAAGCAGCGCCGTGACCGCGGCGAGACGCGCGAGGAGGCCATTCTCCACGCCTGCCCGCTGCGTATCCGCCCCGTGCTGATGACCACGCTCACCACCATCCTCGCTCTCGTGCCGACGGCGCTCGGCATGACCGGCAAGATGAACGAGATGATGAGCGACATGGGCACCACCATGATCGCCGGTATGCTCGTCTCGACCGTCATCACGCTGCTCTTCACTCCCGTGTACTACTGCGTCATCGACGACCTGACGCACCGCCGGGAGCGGAGGAAGGCCAAAAAGCTCGCCGCCGCGCAGAGCGAACCATAAAACAGCAAAGCAAAACGGAAGGACCGCGCTCGCGGTCCTTCCGTTTATTCAATAGGCTCTCAGCCGTTGTCTCCGCCGTCCGCCGGCTCTGCGGCGCCCTCCGCGGACGCTTCCCCGCCGGCGGCGCCCTCTGCGGGCGCCTTCGCCGGGCGATCCGCCTCCGCGGGACCGTCCGCGATGGGACGCTCCTCGCTCCGATCGGGCAGGACGGTCGCCTGCCCGTCGAGCCGGCGGTTGACGAACATCCGCGCGGGATCGGCGCTGCGGTTCTTCAGCAGGATGACCGCCGTGAGAACGACCATCACCAGACTCAGCGCCTGCGACACGCGCACGCGCTCGCCGAAGAGCGTCAGATTGAAGAGATACAGGCTGTCGGTCCGCAGCCCCTCGATCCAGAAGCGCCCGATGCCGTACCAGAGGAAGTAGAAGCAGGTGTTCTCCCCGTCGAAGCGCCGCGCCTTGTCCACCACAAGGCAGAGGAGCAGCAGCCCCGCGACGTTCCAAAGGCTCTCATACAGGAACGTCGGATGCACGTCGATATAGTAGGTGCCGCTGATCCACAGCCGCATCCGCCACGGCAACTCGGTCATGCCGCCGAAGGCCTCGCGGTTGAAGAAGTTGCCCCAGCGGCCAATGGCCTGTCCGATGAAAAAGCCCGCCACGCAGCAGTCGGCAAGCGCCCAAAGGCTGAGCTGCTTTTTTCGGCAAACGAGCCACGCGGTCAAAAATGCCGCGATGACTGCCCCGTAGATGGCAAGCCCGCCGTCCCAGATGCGGTAGGTTTCCGCCCAGTCGATGCTACCGTCCGCAAGGCGGAACTGGTCAAGGTAAAAGAGCACATAGTAGACCCGCGCGCCGACGATGGCAAAGGGGATGGCCCAAAGCACGGTGTCGATCACGTCGTCCTCGCTCAGACCGTAGCGCGGCGCGCGCTTCATGCAGAACCACAGGGCGATGAGCAGCCCCGCGGCGATGAGCACGCCGTACCAGTAGATGCCGTTGCCGATGTCGAGCAGCTTGGGCGAGAGGGTAAAGCGCCAGTCGCCGAACAGCCCGGGAAAGCTGATGTCTGCGTTGGGATAACTCATTGGGAAGCTCCCTCCTTCTTGGGGATAAGAATGGACAGCGCGCTGCGCTCCTCGACGATGCTCTCGCGCAGAAACGCCTCCACATCCGCGCGGGTGACGGAATCGTACACCTCGGGGAAGCGGAAGGGATCAAAGCCGCGGAACGCGCCGTCCGCGACGGATACGGCAATGTTCTCGAAGCTGTTGAGCGCGCGCAGCGTCGAGCCGAAACTCGCGCGGCGGAGCTGCTGATAGAACGCCTCGTCCACGCCCTCGCGCGCGAGGCGCTGCGCCTCGTCCAGAATGGCGCGCACGACCGTCTCGGGCTCGTTGCTGTCGCCGCCCGCGTAGAGGTAGGCGATGCCGGGCAGCTGGTCGAAGCCGCCGCCGAAGCTGCCGTTGATGAGCCCCTTGTCGTAGAGCCGCTGGTAGAGCGGCGAGGAATCGCCGAGCAGGATGTCGCAGGCGATGTCCGCGATGATGTCCTGCCGCATCAGCGCCGCGCCGTCCGCCGCGGGAGGGCACTTGAAGCCGACGAGGAACTGCGGCATCGAGACCTCCATCGCCTCGCGGCGGCACTTCTCGACGACGCGCATATCCTCCTGCCCGTAGTCGCGCTCGATGACCTCGCCCCGACTTTCCGGCAGGATCTCCTCCGCGATGGCGGCGATCTCGTCGGGCTTCACGTCGCCGACGACGCACAGCATCATGTTCGCAGGGTCGTAGAACGCCTTGTGGCAGGCATAGAGCGTTTCGGGCGTGATCTCCGCAATGCTCTCCACCGTGCCGGCGATGGCGACGCGGGCGGGGGAGGAATGGTACAGGCACTCGAGCAGGTTGGTGTAGACCCTCCAGTCGGGCGTATCCTCCACCATGCGGATCTCCTGACCGATGATGCCGCGCTCCTTGTCCACGCTCTCCTGCGTGAAGTAGGGGACGGAGACGAACGAGAGCAGGATCTTCAGATTCTCCTCAAAATGCTCCGTGCAGTCGAAGTAATAGGCGGTCGTCGCGTTGGAGGTGAAGGCGTTCGGCTCCGCGCCGTTCTGACTCAGCTCCTGCAGGGCGTTGCCGTCCTCGGTGTCGAACATCTTGTGCTCCAGATAGTGCGCGATGCCAGCGGGCGTATCGTGCCACACGCCGTCGAGCCGGAAGCGCATATCCATGCCGCCGTAGCGCGTGGTGAAAAAGGCGTAGCGTTTGCGGTAGAGCGGCTTAGGCACAACGGCGACGGTCAGGCCGTTCGGCAGCGTGGTCCGCAGCACCGTTTCGCCGATGCGGGGATAATTCGTTTCGTTCCACTTCATTGCGCCGCGCCCTCCTTTCCGGTGAGGAAATAGACCGTGTCGAGCCGGATGCTCCGCGCCGCCTCGGCGACGCGCTCGGGCGTGACGGCCTCGAGCTGCGCGATCAGCGCGTCGGTATCCTCCCACAGCCCCGTCGCAGCCTGTCCGAGATAGTATTCCTCCAGCCGGCCCGCGCTGTCCTCGCGCGAGCGGAGCGAGGAGAGCATACAGCTCCGCGCGCCCTCCAGCTCCCACGGTTCGAAGTCACCGTTCTGCACGGCCTCGAGCTGCGCGGCGATCTCGCGCCGCGCGACCTCGTAATTTTGCGCCTCAATGCCGCTCGACACCGTAATGATGCCCTTGGACCGGTGGTAGCCGGACGAGGCATAGTAGCACAGCGAGAGCTTCTCGCGCACGTTCAGAAACAGCTTGGAGTTGGAGTAGCCGCCGAAGATGAGGTTCGCCAGCAGCAGCGCGGGCGTGTCCTCGCTCGCGGCGCGGTAGCCCATGGCGAGCTTCGCCTGCGTCACGTCCATCGTCTCCGTGATCTCGCGCACCGTTTCGGGCGCGCCCATACGCTCGGCGACCGCAGGCTCGGCGACCCGCTCGCGCGGGAGCGCTGCCAGCGCACGGTCCAGCACCCCCTCCACGCGCGCGCAGTCCGCGCTGCCGCAGTAGAACAGCTCAATGCGCGCCGTGGCAAGAAGCTCGTTGTAATAGCGGTAGAGCGTCTGATTCGTCAGCCTTTCCACGCCCGTCACAGTGCCGAGCCGGTCGATGCCGTAGCGCTCACCGCGGCACATCTCCTGCAAAAGCCGCGCGTCGGCGTAGTCGCGCTTGTCGTTGAGGATGCTCTCGATGGCGTCGATCAGATTTTCCTTCTCACTCTCCACATAGTCGCTCAGGAAGCGTCCGTTCCGCGTGAGCGGATCGAGCAGCAGCTCGCCGAGCAGGTCGGCCATCGGCTCGAGCAGCCGCTCTCCGCCGGGGACATAACGCTCGTCAAGAAAGCTGCCGACAAAGCCGAGGCATTGATTCTCGCCCTTCTTGCGCACGGTGTAGGCGATGGACGCCCCGTAAAGACGGTCCAGCTCCGCGGCGATCGAGCGCATATCGCGGTGCGCGGTCGTGCCGCGGCGCAGCACGGCGGGCAGCAGCGCGCCGGCGGCGACGGTGCTCTCTTCCAGCGGCGTGATGAGCTGCGCGCCCAGCACGCCGGTCTTGAATTTTGCGGCGGGGACGTAGGTCAGAAAAACGCCCTCCGCCAGTTCCTTTCGCAAGGGCTCCATAAAAGCGGCTCCTTTTCCATTCTATATTGATGGTAGCATAGCACGAAAATGTGAACATTACCACATCTTTTCATAAAATCTTTCCCATTCGCCGTTTTTCCCGCGAATAAGCCTTGACTTTTCTGCTAAACTCGTGTAAACTGATTCCTGTTGTAAAGTGTTATGACTTTACACGGAATACTCAAAGGAGGATTCCCCGTGAAAAATCAGACCTTTCGCATGACGATGCTCTTTGACTTCTACGGCGAACTCCTCACCGAGCGGCAGAAGGAATTTTACGAGCTTTACTACGACGAGGACCTGTCCCTCTCCGAGATCGCCGAGAACTACGGCATCTCCCGCCAGGGCGTGCGCGACGTCATCGTCCGCGCCGAGGCGTACATGACCGAGATCGAGGATAAGACCGGCCTTGTCAAGCGCTTTATGCAGCGCACCCCCCACCTCGAGCGCATCGAGGCGGCGGCGGACGAGCTGCGCAGGCTCAATGACCGCCGGTATGAGGATTCCCGCATCGCAGAGCTCGTGACCGTGATCGAACAGGAGACCGCGGCACTCAAGGAGTAAGAAGGAGCATTTCATGGCATTTGAGGGCCTGAGCGAAAAGCTCAACAGCGTATTCAAGGGCCTGCGCGGCAAGGGCCGCCTGACCGAGGAGGACATCAAGCTCGCGATGCGCGAGGTGCGCATAGCGCTGCTCGAGGCGGACGTGAGCTACAAGGTCGTCAAGGACTTTGTCGCCAGAGTTTCCGAGCGCGCCGTCGGCGCCGAGGTGCTCGACAGCCTCACCCCCGCCCAGCAGGTCATCAAGATCGTCAACGAGGAGCTGACGGCTCTGATGGGCGGCGCGAACGCGCGCTTGACCTTTGCCAACAACCCGCCGACGGTCGTGATGATGGTCGGCCTTCAGGGCGCGGGCAAAACGACGAACGTCGCCAAGCTCGCCGGCCTTCTGCGCCGGCAGGGCAAGCGCCCGCTGCTCGCCGCCTGCGACGTGTACCGTCCCGCGGCCATCACGCAGCTGCAGGTCGTCGGCGCACAGCTCGGCCTGCCCGTGTTCGAGATGGGGCAGATCGACCCCGTCACCATCGCGGTCGAGGCCGTCAAATACGCCAAGGACCACGGCAACGACATCGTCTTTCTCGATACCGCCGGCCGCCTGCACATCGACGAGCAGCTCATGGACGAGCTCAAGCGCGTCAAGGCGGCGGTGAAGCCGAACGAGATCTTGCTGGTCGTGGACGCCATGACCGGACAGGACGCCGTGAACGCCGCCACCGCGTTCGACGAGGCTCTCGGCATCGACGGCGTCGTGCTCACCAAGCTCGACGGCGACGCCCGCGGCGGCGCGGCGCTCTCCATCCGCGCGGCGACCGGAAAGCCCATCAAATACATCGGCACGGGCGAAAAGCTCGATATGCTCGAGCCCTTCCACCCCGACCGCATGGCCTCCCGCATCCTCGGCATGGGCGATGTGCTCAGCCTCATCGAAAAGGCGGAGCAGCACGTCGACGAGGAGAAGGCGAAGAAGCTCGAGGAAAAGCTCAAGAAGAACCGCTTCACCCTCACCGACTACTATGAACAGCTCGTGCAGCTGCGCGGCATGGGTGACCTCAGCCAGCTCGCCGAGATGATGCCCGGCGGCATGGGCAAGCAGTTGGCCGGTGCCGAGATCGACCCCAAGGTCATGGCGCACACCGAGGCCATCATCCTCTCCATGACGCCGGAGGAGCGCGAGAACCCCAAGCTCCTCGGCGCGAGCCGCAAAAAGCGCGTCGCCGCCGGCTGCGGACTGGAGGTCGTGGACGTCAACCGCCTCTTAAAGCAGTTCGAGATGATGCAGGACCTTGTCAAGCAGATGACCCGCGGCAGGATGCCCAAGGGACTCGGCGGCTTCGGCGGCAAGGGCGGCATGAGCCGGATGCACGGCTTCGGCCGCAAGAAGCGCTTCAAATAATACCCCGTTGATTCATGCCAAGTGCATACGATCATACAACAAAAAACATATTTTATTTCGGAGGAAAAACATCATGGTCAAAATTCGTCTGCGCCGTATGGGCGCCAAGAAGGCTCCTTTCTATCGCGTCGTCGTCGCCGATTCCCGCTATCCCCGCGACGGCCGCTTCATCGAGGAGATCGGTACCTACAATCCCTGCGTGAGCCCCGCTGAGATCAAGATCGACGCCGAGCGCGCTCAGGAGTGGATCAAGACCGGCGCCCAGCCCACCGACACCGTCCGCGCGCTGCTCAAGAGAATCAACGCGATTTGATCCGCGGGGGACAACGCATGAAGGACTTGCTGCTCTACATCGCCAAAAATCTGGTCGAGCATCCGGATGAGGTCACGGTGACGGAGAAGCAGGGAACGGACGAGCTGACGTTGGAGCTGCACGTTGCGCCCGACGATATGGGCAAGGTGATCGGCCGTCAGGGCCGCATCGCCAAAGAGATCCGTACAGTCATCCGCTCCTATGCGCAGCGCACCGGAGAGAAAGTATCGGTCGATATTGTTGACTGAGAAAATGCACCCAAAGCCTGTGGCTTTCGGGTGCATTTTTTTGCCGCACGCGAAAAAATGCAGCGCGCCGCGTTAAAAATTGCAGAAAGGTAGTGCAAAATCCGAAAGGCTGTGCTATAATGCAAATCACTTTTATTTGTTACTGAAAGAAAGGAGCCTTTCTTATGCGTATCGTTGTCAAGGTGGGCACCTCCACGCTCGCCTACCCCACAGGACGGCTGAACATTCAGCGGATGGAGCGGCTGTGCAAAACGCTCAGCGACCTGAAGAACGCGGGCCACGAGATCATTCTCGTTTCCTCCGGCGCCATTGCCATGGGCTTCGGCAAGCTCAACCTGTCCGAGCGCCCCAAGGATATGCCGGGCAAGCAGGCGTCCGCTGCGGTCGGCCAGTGCGAGCTGATGTACGTTTACGACAAGCTCTTCACCGAGTATAACCACATCGTCGGCCAGCTCCTCATCACCGCGCCGGACATCGCCGACGGCGGCAGCCGGAAGGCGAACTTCCACAACACGATGGACCGCCTGCTGGAGCTGGGCGCGCTGCCCGTCATCAACGAGAACGACACCATCTCCACCGAGGAGATCGCCGTGGGCGACAATGACACGCTCTCCGCCATCGTCGCCGCCACCGTCTCTGCGGACCTGCTCGTGCTGCTCTCGGACATCGACGGCCTCTACGACGGCGACCCGCGCAAAAACCCTGACGCGAAGCTTATCCCCACCGTGGAGACTGTCGACGAGCGCATCATCGCCCTCGGCGGCGGCAGCGGTTCGAGCCTTGGCACGGGCGGCATGGCGACCAAGCTCTTGGCGGCGCAGATCGCTGTCGGCGCGGGCTGCGAAATGGTCATCGCCAACGGCGAAAAGCCGGAGCTTTTGTATGATATCGTCGCGGGCAAGCCCATCGGCACCCGCTTTCTGGTCAAGAGGTGAAGAATATGACAACGCTGGAGCTTCTTCAAAAAACCCGCGCGGCGATGGGCAGCATTGCTGCCGCCGGCGCGGAGAAAAAGAACGCGCTGCTCCTTGCCATGGCGGACAGCCTGGAGGCGCGCTGCGCGGAGATCCTCGCCGCGAACGCGGAGGACATGGCCGCCGCGCGCGGCCGCATCACCGACGTCATGCTCGACCGGCTCAAGCTCGATGAAAACCGCATCGCCGGCATGGCGAACGGCATCCGCGACACCGTCAGGCTCCCCGACCATACGGGCCGCGTTCTCAGCGAGGTCGTGCGCCCCAACGGCATCGTCATCGACAAGGTGCAGGTGCCGCTCGGCCTCGTCGCCATCATTTACGAGAGCCGCCCCAACGTCACCTCCGACGCTGCGGCGCTTGCCGTCAAGAGCGGCAACGTCTGTATGCTCCGCAGCGGAAAGGAAGCCTACCGCAGCGCCCGCGCCATTGTCGCTGCGCTCAAGGCGGGCGTTGCGCAGGCGGGCGGCGACCCCGACATCGTGAACATCGTGGAGGATACGAGCCACGCCTCCGCGCAGGAGCTGATGACCGCCAAGGGCCTCGTCGATCTCCTCATCCCGCGCGGCGGCGCGGGCCTGATCCGCGCCTGCGTGGAGAACGCCACCGTCCCCTGCATCGAGACCGGCACCGGCATCTGCCACGTCTATGTGGACAAGGCCGCCGACCTTGCGAAGGCGGTCAGCATCATCGTCAACGCCAAGGCCAGCCGGCCCTCCGTCTGCAACGCGGAGGAGGTCTGCCTTGTCCATCGGGACGTCGCGGCGCAGTTCCTGCCCCTGCTCAAAAAAGCCATCGTGGACGACCGTGCCGCTGCCGGCCTGGTCCCCGTCGAGCTGCGGCTCGACCCCGCC
>OMDR01000933.1_pt1 | contig 16145 bp, 8 predicted proteins | sample 1645251 | NCBI WGS metagenome assembly OMDR01 (sample SAMEA103958142, study PRJEB25191) | human gut metagenome | biome: human-associated habitat [ENVO:00009003]; feature: intestine environment [ENVO:2100002]; material: feces | place: Germany | collected 2013/2015 | reverse complement strand
GTGCCGCAGCCGCCGGAGCGGTGCTTGAGCCGTTAGGCGGGAATTGTGCGGTATTCCCTTAGAACCCCCAGTGCAGAAAATCAGCATCTTGCACGATTATTTGAAATATTTTTTGTGAATACTCTTGACAGAGCGTGGTTTATCCGCTATTATAATAAATGCGTGAGTTAAGGGGTCAAGTGCGGCCAAAATGGAAGCACAACCCCCGCAAAAACTGCGCGGAATAATCAAGAAAGGAGAAAAGAAATGCCTACTTTTAACCAGCTCGTACGCAAAGGCCGTGAGGTCCTGGTAACCAAGAGCACTGCTCCTGCCCTTCAGAAGAGCTACAACTCCCAGAAGAAGCAGTACACCACCATGAACAGCCCCCAGAAGCGTGGTGTTTGCACCGCTGTTCGTACCATGACCCCCAAAAAGCCCAACTCTGCTCTGCGTAAAGTTGCCCGTGTCCGCCTGACGAATGGTATCGAGGTCACCTCCTACATTCCTGGTATCGGCCATAACCTGCAGGAGCACAGCGTTGTCCTGATCCGTGGCGGTCGTGTTAAGGACTTGCCCGGTGTCCGTTACCACATCATCCGTGGTACTCTGGATACTCAGGGTGTTGCAAACCGTAACCAGGCTCGCAGCAAATACGGCGCAAAGCGTCCCAAGGCCGGTGCCAAGAAGTAAGGAAACATCTTTTCGCCATAAAATGGTCAGCTGACCCTTTTGTGGCATAACGGGAGTTTTCTTTAACTTTCGAGTACCGATGATATCATTAATGTGAAGGAGGGAAGAAAGATGCCCAGAAGAGGTAAAATCGCAAAGCGCGAAGTTCTGGCTGATCCTATTTACAATTCCAAGCTCGTCACCCGTCTGGTCAACAGCATCATGCTGGATGGCAAGAAGGGCGTCGCTCAGAAGATCGTTTACGAAGCTTTTGAGACTGTCAAAGAGAAGACCGGCAACGATCCTCTCGAAATGTTCGAGAAGGCCATGGAAAACATCATGCCCAGCCTCGAAGTTAAGGCCCGCCGTGTTGGCGGCTCCACCTACCAGGTTCCCCTGGAGGTCAGCCCCGCCCGCCGCGAGACCCTCGGCCTGCGCTGGCTGACTCTGTACAGCCGCAGCCGTGGTGAAAAGACCATGTCCGCTCGCCTGGCCGCCGAGATCATTGACGCTACCAACAACGTTGGCGGCGCCGTCAAGAAGCGCGAAGATACCCACAAGATGGCAGAAGCCAACAAGGCTTTCGCGCATTACCGTTATTGATCTGCTTACTGAGGAGGTTTAAGCCATGGCAACGCCGAGAGACGTATCCCTGCAAATGACCCGAAATATCGGTATCATGGCCCACATCGACGCAGGCAAGACCACCACCACCGAGCGCATTCTGTACTACACCGGTATTAACCATAAGATCGGCGAAGTTCATGACGGCGCTGCTACGATGGACTGGATGGAGCAGGAACAGGAACGTGGTATTACCATCACTTCCGCTGCAACCACCTGCTACTGGAGCCACACCGAGACCCAGCACGATCCGGCTCTGTTCAAAAAGAACCGTCATCGTATCAACATCATCGACACCCCGGGCCACGTTGACTTTACTGTTGAAGTTCAGCGTTCTCTGCGTGTTCTGGACGGTTCTGTTACCGTTCTGGCCGCAAAGGGTGGCGTTGAGCCTCAGTCTGAAACCGTTTGGCGCCAGGCTGACGAGTACAAGGTTCCCCGCATGGTTTACGTCAACAAGATGGATACCATGGGTGCTGACTTCTTCCGCTGCGTACAGATGATGCATGATCGTCTGCATGCCAACGGTGTGCCTATCCAGCTGCCTGTCGGCCAGGAAGACACTTTCCGCGGCATCATCGATCTGATCGACATGAAAGCCGATATCTACTATGATGATATGGGCAATGATGTGCGCGTTGAGGAAATTCCTGAAGACCTGAAAGAACAGGCTCAGGAATATCATGACAAGCTGATCGAAGCTGTTGCTGAGACCGACGAAGAGCTGATGATGAAGTACCTGGAAGGCGAAGAGCTGACCAAGGGAGAAATCAAGGCTGCTCTGCGTAAGGCTACTATTTCCAACGAGATCGTTCCTGTTGTCTGCGGCTCTTCTTACAAGAACCGTGGCGTTCAGAAACTGTTGGATGCAATCGTTGATTATATGCCTGCTCCGACCGACGTTGCGGCCATCAAGGGCACCAACCCGGAGACTGGCGAGGAAGAAGATCGCACTTCTTCCGATGATCAGCCGTTCTCTGCACTGGCATTCAAGATTATGACTGACCCGTATGTCGGTAAGCTGTGCTTCTTCCGCGTGTACTCTGGTACCGTTGAGGCTGGCACCACTGTTTACAACTCTGTTAAGGATCAGGACGAGCGTATCGGCCGTATCCTGCAGATGCATGCAAACAACCGTAAGGATATCGACATCTGCTACGCTGGCGATATCGCCGCTGCTGTTGGTCTGAAGAACACCACCACTGGTGATACCCTGTGCGATGAGAAGCATCCCATCATCCTCGAGTCCATGAACTTCCCCGAGCCGGTTATCCGCGTTGCCATCGAGCCCAAGACCAAGGCTGGCAGCGAGAAGATGGGTATTGCCCTGTCTAAGCTGGCTGAAGAGGACCCGACTTTCCGTACCTGGACCGATGAAGAAACCGGTCAGACCATCATCGCCGGCATGGGCGAGCTCCACCTGGAAATCATCGTGGACCGTCTGCTCCGCGAGTTTAAGGTCGAAGCTAACGTTGGCGCACCTCAGGTTGCCTACCGTGAAACCATCCGCAAGGATGCTAACCAGGAAACCAAGTACGCACGTCAGTCCGGTGGTAAGGGCCAGTATGGTCACGTTAAGATCAAGATTGAGCCCAACCCGGGTAAGGGTTATGAGTTTGTCAACGGTATTGTTGGCGGCGCTATCCCGAAGGAATACATCCCCGCTGTTGACAACGGTATCCAGGGCGCGATGAAGTCCGGCATTCTGGCTGGCTATCCCGTCGTGGATGTCAAGGTCACTCTGTGGGACGGCTCCTATCATGAAGTTGACTCCTCTGAAATGGCGTTCTCCATCGCCGGCTCCATGGCATTCAAGGATGCTATGAAGAAGGCTGATCCCGTCATTATGGAGCCCATCATGAAGGTTGACGTTGTTGTTCCTGACGAGTATATGGGCAACGTCATTGGCGACTTGAACAGCCGCCGCGGCGCGATCCAGAACCAGGAATCCACCGATGGCACTGCCCGTGTCACCGCTATGGTTCCTCTGTCCGAGATGTTCGGTTACGCTACTGACCTGCGTTCCAAGACCCAGGGCCGTGGCCAGTACTCCATGGAGCCGGCTGATTACCAGCAGGTTCCCAAGAGTGTTGCAGATAAGATCATGACCGAGCGCAATAAGGGCTGATTCTGCACAAATTCGCGCAAAATACTTGATTTTTCTTGAAAAATCTAGTATGATAGCCTTACAACAGGCTATTTTATCTGTTTGAATTAAAGGAGGATACTTCCAATGGCTGAAAAGGAAAAATTTGACCGCTCTTTGGAGCATGTCAACATCGGTACCATCGGTCACGTTGACCACGGCAAGACCACTCTGACTGCTGCTATCACCAAGGTTCTGGCTCTGAAGGGCGACGCCGATTTCATGGATTACTCCAGCATCGATAAGGCTCCTGAAGAGAAGGCTCGTGGTATCACGATCAATACCGCTCACGTTGAGTACCACACCGCGAAGCGTCACTATGCCCACGTTGACTGCCCGGGCCATGCTGACTACATCAAGAACATGATCACCGGTGCTGCTCAGATGGACGGCGCTATCCTGGTTGTTGCTGCAACCGATGGCCCGATGCCGCAGACTCGTGAGCACATCCTGCTGGCTCGTCAGGTTGGCGTGCCCAAGATCGTTGTGTTCCTGAACAAGTGCGATATGGTTGACGACGAAGAGCTGCTCGACCTGGTCGAAATGGAAGTTCGCGAACTGCTGGACAGCCAGGATTTCGATGGCGACAACACCCCGATCATCCGTGGTTCCGCTCTGAAGGCTCTGGAGAGCACTTCCAAGGATCCCGATGCTCCGGAATACAAGTGCATTTGGGAGCTGATGGACGCTGTTGACAGCTACATCCCGACCCCGGACCGTGCTGCTGATAAGCCGTTCCTGATGCCCGTTGAGGACGTTATGACCATCTCCGGCCGTGGCACCGTTGCTACCGGTCGTGTTGAGCGTGGTACTGCTCATGTCGGCGATCAGATGGAAATCGTTGGTCTGAAGGAAGAGAAGCTGACCACCACCATCACTGGTCTGGAAATGTTCCGCAAGAGCCTCGAGTTCGCTCAGGCTGGCGACAACATCGGCGCTCTGCTGCGTGGTATTGACCGTGACCAGATCGAGCGTGGCCAGGTTCTGGCTGTTCCCGGCTCTGTTCATCCCCACACCACTTTCGATGGCCATGTTTACGTCCTGAAGAAGGAAGAAGGCGGCCGTCATACCCCGTTCTTCAACAACTATCGTCCTCAGTTCTACTTCCGTACCACCGACGTTACCGGCATCATCACCCTGCCCGAAGGCACTGAGATGTGCATGCCCGGCGACAACGTTGATATGCACGTTGAGCTGATCACCCCGGTTGCCATGGAAGAAGGCATGCGTTTCGCTATCCGCGAAGGCGGCCACACTGTTGGTTCCGGCGTTGTTTCCAAGATCGAGAAGTAATTTTCGGCTTGTGATATAGCTTTCAAGGCTCCTGCTGTTAAGGCAGGGGCCTTTTTGTTGTGTACGACTTATGGGGCGGGGAGGGGGCAAAGGCCGGGTGTGGAAGACCAAGGAAGGCATCATGAAAACATCAGGAATTGTAGATAGGGGAGAGGACACCATTCGGAACTTTGAAAAAGTGGAGCAGGAGGGGGCACTCACACCGCCCTACCTTGGGAAGGTGTATTTCAGGTCGCGGTTAAGGGGCAAGGGTTGATCTATCCCTAAGTTTTCGGAACGGTCAGGAACGCTCTCTACAGTACAATTTATAATGGGCAATTCTCAACCTCCAATTTTCCCTTCAAGTTTCCTCCAATCTCTGCCAAATCTCTCAACAACAAGCCAAACCGAAATGGCAAAAAATGCGCGATCACAATACCGGGTGATTGTATTAAGAGATTGCAAAGAACATTATCGGGGTAAATGTTTAATCATTTGATAAAATCAGGAATAAACCATTCAAAAATGTTAATAAATATCGCCAAAGAGTCACCGCACCGCAACGCAAATAATGTGCGAAAAACAGGTTTCAGTTGATTCAAGGACAAAAATTTACATAGAAACCGCTCTAATTAACTATGCAAATTCTGGCAACTGTGATATAATGTATATACCTAGATGTGTCGGAAAGGTTATCATTTGCGGGATCAAGGCATGCAGCCGGTACAACGTTTTGTCAGCCGCTGTGCCGGGGCCAAAAGCCCCAAAAGCAGGCCGCAGCCCGGCAAGGGATCGCCAGACCGAGGGGGCATAACCAGGCGTTTTGCAATCAACACCTGCAAAGTGCCGCACATCTGCCGTACCACTTTTCACATAAAAGGGGAAAGTAGTAACACTTAAGGGAGGATAAAACTATGAAGAAAAACCTTCAGCGTTTTGGTGCATCCGTGCTGGCAGCAGCCATGGTTGCCCAAAGCGTGGCGCTTCCCGCAGCAGCCGAAACTACCAAGATTGATTCTTCGGTAGCGCAGTCTGTTGCAGCTAGCGCAGCAAGCGCGGCCAGCGCTGTGCAGTCCCTGCCCAAGTTCACCAGCACCGCAGACCTGATCAAGTAGACAGCCCAAACGCTGGCTGCCCAGGGCGAAGTGCATGAACTGGAGCAGGACGATGCCAAGCTGGAAGCGACTGCACAGAGCAAGGCGGGCATGAGCCTTGCAGCGTTGGAAAATGCACTGGCCGATGCCATGTACGCCAACGCCGCAGCCGGCAAGATCAACACCGAAGCCTATGGCCTGAACAAGGACGAGATGGCATCGGTGATGGCTGCCACCATCAAAACGTATCATCTGTCCAGCGCCGTTACCGACCTGGGCTATGAGACGAACGCCGCAGGCGTTGTGACCGCCGTTACCTTTACCGGCAGCTCCGGCATGACCTCTGCGATGGAGTCCATGACCAACAGCGATGATGAAGTGATTGCGCAGCAGGCTGACAGCTACGCACAGGCTTACGTTGCTGAAAACTCCGATACCTTTGCGGCCAGCGCCGCTGCAGACGGCCATACCTATGGCGAGCCGAAATGGTACTGGAATGACACCAACCCGGAGGATGGCCACACCCATACCTGGAAGGAAACCCCCGATGGTTACTGGACCAAGACCGATGACGGCTGGGCTTACACCGCTGTGTATACCTGTGAAAAGGACGATGCCTACCAGAAGGTAGAAGGCACCGTAACCAAGGATACCACCGAGGCAAAGCCCGGCGCTGCCGGCAAGACCGTTTACTCTGCCAGCGTGCCCGCTGACAAGAGCCCGGTTAAGAAGGAATACAAGGAACCCACCACCCGCACCGACGACATTGCCGCCCTGCCCTGCCAGAACCATGCCGTGCCCAAGGATGCAGATGGCAACTTTGTTGCTACCTTCAACTGGGAAATGAAGAAGGTCGAGGGCAAGCTGGAAGCTGACTACAGCAACGCCCAGCTGTTCTATGACAGCGAAACCGGCAAAATTTCTGCCGGCGCTCCCGTTACCATTGACTGGGAATGCACCAGCGTCACCTTCAAGTGCGCTGTCTGCGGCGAAGAAATCAAAACCCAGCCGGTAATGACCATGCCGGTCAGCGTTGTGGTAGACCAGAATGACAATTCCGTCTACATCAACGTGGGCGGCACCCCGACCCTGGATACCACCTCCGGCGGCACCGGCGTTACCCTGGTGTCCGCAATGAAGGACGGCAACTGGTACGATATGCAGAACAACCCGGTTGACGCAAGCAAGGTGAACTTCACCTATCAGAGCGGCGACAACAAGGGCAAGAACAGCCTGCTGCTGTACGACAGCCAGAAGACTGCCGTGTATGTGGACGACCAGGGCAACCAGGTCACCAATACTTACGATGTCTCGACTGCGCAGATGAACTACTACTACTTCCAGCTGTCGCAGTTCAACCAGGACGAAGCAGAGTACTTCGGCGTGGTTGCCCCGTTCTGGACCTCCAAGGGCGTTCAGAAGCAGGGCGAGGATGGCAGCATCACCGGCACCATGGGCGCAATCAAGATATTGTGCAGCATTGATCCGAACGATGATGTCCCGCCGACCACCATGGCATTCATGCTGAACATGCTGCCGCAGGCGTTCATGTCTTACGTCATGAACTATGGCGAAGCTCTGAAAGCCATCCGTGATGCAGGCTTGGCACAGGTTGCCAAGCTTGGTGACAGCGCTGACTATGTCACCAAGCTGCTGATCCTGCACGACTGGATCTCCCAGGTTGCAGAATTCGATATGGGCTCCATGGGCGATATCACCGGCGGCGGCAACAACGACCCCATCCAGACGACTGCTTTCGGTGCCCTGCTGGGCGGCGAGATCGGCGCTAAGGGCGTTGAGTATGGCTGCATCTGCCTGGGCTATGCATCTGCATTTAACTACATGGTCCAGAATTTGCCTGACAACAAGAGCATCTATAAGAATGATGACGGCAGCTGGAAGACCCCCGATGAAGTAGGCGATAACGCTGTTGTTGACTTTGCCCAGATCCTGTATTACTGCGATACTTCTGATACCAGTGTTGCCGGTAATGCGTTCGGCGGCGGCATGTTCAACAACGTCCACTACTTTAACGCAGTCAAGGTCAACAAGCTGCAGGGCGACAGCAACTCTGCTACGATGACCACCGGCGAAGCCAACAAGAACTGGTACTATGTTGACGTCTGCTATGACGACGTGAACACCGAGTGCATGGCCCAGACCCGCGTTGAGAACGCAGGCGACCTGCGCCATGTCAACTTCCTGGTTTCTCCCTCCGGTCTGGAAGGCCGTTACAGCAAGTACTATGATTACATTGACTCGCTGTACGATGGCTACACCTACACCAAGAACAAGAATCCCGATGTGGATGATGACGGCAATGTTGTGTTGAACAACGGCAAGCCGCATTACTCTTACACCAAGGCGGATAACAAGAACGAGACCCGTTACACCGATACCTGCTACGAGGATACCTGGTTCACCTCTATCTGCAGCCCCATCTACTTCGACAATAATTACTTCTATTACGTTGATACCACGACCAACCAGAACCTGTATAACAACATGCGCCGCCAGCAGGCCGAGAACGGCAACAGCGGCAGCTCTGGTTCCGGCAGCTCTGGTAACAACTCCCAGATGCAGCAGTTCATGAAGAAGATGCAGAACCAGGGCCCCGATACTCTGGAAGCACGTCCGCGTAATGCGAACTACTATATCCGCAAAGAGGATTCCAGCAGCAGACCCGGCGGCTTCAGCATGAGCAGCTTTACCAAGACGGATGACCCGTTTGATATCATCCTGATGTACTACAACGATCTGAAGGAAACCAGCAGCAACTTCAATGATGACGACAGCAATGCCAAGGTCCTGGCCGAAGCTGGCACCATCTATAAGATCGATACCAGTGCAAAAGATAAGCATACCAAGGTTGAAAACAACCTGAACACCGAGTGCCTGGCAGACGCTGCTGCAAAGCGGATCTACCCCGCACTGGTACACTCTACCGCACTGTATGATGGCAAGCTGTACTTCAACGTCAACAACGCCATCTACCGTATGGACCCGACCACCGGCACAGTGGAAGAAGTGAAGGAATACAACACCGTCTATGGCGGCATTAAGCTGACCAAGGATAAGGACGGCAACATGGTTCCCGATACCCACTTTCCCGGCATGAGCATGGTTATCATGGACAGCGCCCAGGATACCAGCAGTGTGAAGTATCTGGGCACCTTCAAGAACCATCCTCTGGCTGGCCTGACCCTGCGTGACAGCTACAGCTTTGCTACCACCACCCAGCAGGGCCAGACTGTGATCACCGGCATCAACACCACCAAGGATCAGCTGGTCGTTTCTGTCGGCACCAACCTGTCCAACACCTATAAGGAACTGGTGGACGGCAAGGCAGAAGTCAAGACCGATGTCTCCGGCACTTCTTATGCAAACCGTAAGAGCTACAAGACCGAGTCCTGGAACTACAACCCGAGTTACAACCAGAACATGGGCAGCTCTGACGAGAAGAACAAGAACGAAGAGTTCATGTGGTGCGCTAACCTGGTTGAAACCATGCCGATGTCCGACATGGTCAGCGACCTGAGCAGCGGCGCAACCACCAATGTTTCCGTTGAAGCATGGTGCGATACCCCCGCTTACACCCAGGACCGCACCACCAAGTACGGCCTGACCAAGGGTGAAAAGAAGTACGCTGACGGCGCACTGCCCAAGGGCCATACCTGGAAGCTGGACGAGCTGGAAACCAAGTCCGTTGGCAACAATGTGTACCTGTGCTCTGATTGCCATACCGCAACCGAAAGCACCCCCCACACCGTTACCCTGCCCGATGCAGTTGAAGGCGTTACCCTGACCCTGGGCACCACCAGCAACACCTACATCAAGGACGATACCGTTACCCTGACCGTAGAAAAGGAAGGCACCGATATCGTTACCGTTACCGCAAAGAACGGCGATACCGATGTTGCTCTGACTGAAGTTCAGGAAGCAGCGCAGGACGAAGCCGCAGCCCAGGCTACCACCGAAAAGGCTAAGACGGTTTACACCTTCACCATGCCGAACGGCGATGTGGACATCAGCGTTACCAAAAACGCCAAGACCTATGCGGTCAATGTTGCTCCCCTGACCAATGGTGAGATCACTGCTTCCGCTAAAGAAGCAGCTGAGAAGGAAACCGTAACCCTGACTGCTAAGCCCGCGACCGGCTATGCCCTGAAGGCTGGCAGCGTGAAGGTTACCTACAAAGACGCTGACAACACCGAACAGACCGTAAAGGCAACCGTTGACGAAAAAGACGCCAATGTTTACACCTTTGCAATGCCTGCGTACCCTGTCAACGTCAGCGCAGAGTTTGTTAAGGAATACAAGGTTACTGTGGCAGACACTGCTAACAAGAACGGCGAAACCAAGGTGAGCGCAACCGCAGCTGTTGAAGGCGCCGAAGTTACCGTTACCGTTAAGGCAGCTGATAACTACCAGCTCAAGGCTGACAGCCTGACCTACAGCTATAAGAGCGGCGAAGATACCAAGACCGAAAAGCTGACCCTGACCGATGGCAAGGCTACCTTCAAGATGCCAGCCGCTGATGTTACCGTTAGCGCTGTGTTTGAAGCACTGACTGCAACTCCGACTGCAACTCCGACCGCAACTCCGACTGCAACTCCGACTGCAACTCCGACTGCAACTCCGACTGCAACTCCGACCGCAACTCCGACCGCAACTCCGACCGCAAAGCCGGCAGAGCCGACTGCTGTGCCGGAGCCGACTGCTGTGCCGGAACCGACTGCTGTGCCGGAGCCGACTGAGGCACCGTCTACTGAACCCGAAACGCGCACCGCTCACGGTGCCGCTGAAAAGACCACCATTACCGCAATGGCTGTCTTTACCTGCACCGATAAGAACTGCGCAAGCGCTCAGTTCGTGGATGCAACGGTAAAGCAGACCAGCGGCGTTACCACCGCTGCTGTCAACTTCAACGGCAAGGACTACACCGCCAAGTACGGCGAGAAGAACGGCTGGGTTGAAGAAAACGGCAAGAAGTACTGGTACGAAAAGGGCGTGAAGCAGGGTACCACCGGCCGCGGCAAAGAGATCTATGATCCCGATTCCGACGCTTGGTACTGGCTGGATGCTGTCCAGGGCGGCGCAATGACCGTCAGCAAGGACGTTTACCAGGAATCCGCCGCCGGCCAGTGGGCTGATAAGCCCGATGGCACCGGCAAGTGGGTCCGTTACGATGAGAACGGCCACATGGTCAAGGGCTGGCAGACGACCGATAAGGGCACCTACTACTTTGACCTGATCACCGGCGCTATGGCTAAGGGCGCAGGCGATATTGACGGTGTACCTTGCGCATTTGACGAGTACACCGGTATCGCTCTGGACGGCCAGTGGCTGACCATCAAAGGCGCTGACTTCTGGTACGAAAAGGGCGTTCGCCAGGGCCTGGATGGCCGCGGCAAGGAAATCTATGACCCGGCTTCCGATGCTTGGTACTGGCTGGACGCCGTTGACCAGGGCAAGAAAGCCACCAGCAAGGATGTCTATCAGGAATCCGAAGCTGGCCAGTGGGCTGATAGGCCCGATGGTACCGGCAAGTGGGTCCGTTACGATGCACAGGGCCACATGATCAAGGGCTGGAGCGCTGACAAGCGTTACTATTTCGACCCGATCTATGGCACCATGGCTAAGGGCGATGCAGTCATCGACGGCCGTACTTATCACTTTGATAAGAACACCGGCGTTCTGCAGTAATCCCACAGCCGAACAATGAGCTGTAACCAGCCCATTAACCTCTAAATAAAAATGCCGCAGCAGATGTAATAGTCTGCTGCGGCATTTTTGTATTTTGGGGCATAGGTTCAGTGAAATATTTGCCGGGCCAGTAGGGCAGGGAACCCCATGATTGTGGTGGCTCCCCTGGAGGGGAGCTGGACGCGAAGCGGCCTGAGGGGTGGTTCCTTGCCGCAAACCTAAAGCAATCGAATCCAACGCCTTGGAACAGTCACTGCGCCCGCAGGCACCTTGCCCTGCCACAAATCCCATCACGACCAATCGGACAAGGCCTCGGAACGGTCAAGACCGTTCCCTACAGAACAAATTATAATGGGCAGCACACCCTTAAACAATCAGTAGGGCGGGGGACCCCACCCCGCCGAAAGCTAGAAATAGTACACGATTAAAAAATCGCAATTTGCCTTACCCGCATAATAAAGGCAACACACAAAAACATGGCGAACACATCAGGCCGGTGCAAGGGCAAAACCTACTAAAAAGCTGCGGCTAAATTTGGCAAATATGGCGCGCGAAGTATAATTTTTGGAGGATATCACAAGCAGAACAAACAAACTTTGTCAGTTCAAACAACAAAAAAGCAACAAACTGGCATGGATGCCAAAGAATGCGGCCGCGAATTGTGAAAGATTTTAATATATTTTCTTCGTTTTCTCCATACCTGTTATCATTTGAATTTGCAATCGAAATATGGAACTTGTATAATAGAATAAAAGAAAAGTGCAAACTAAATGGGTGAAGAGGATTTGGTGCAATGGAAGATAAAAATAGATTCAGCATTCTGCTGGAGCATTTGCTGGAAGTTGCGGAAGTCAAGAACTATACCCTGGCCAAGCGCCTGCAATACGATGTTTCCTATATCAGCAAATGGGTCAGCGGCCGCATGCTGCCTGCCAAAAAGACTGAAAAGCGCGTGATGGAGGGCATCAGTGCCTGCGTGGTGGATGAAGCCACCGATGATGGCCGTGACCTGCTGCTGCGGGAATACAGCGTTAGCATCCCCAGTGACCTGAAAGCCGCCATTTATGATAACCTGATTGCTGAATATGATTATTTGCAAGAGGAGCTGAACATGCTGCAATACCTGACCAAAATGGCGCACCCCGTGCTGCGCCGCGTCAGCCAGCTGGACATTGTGGCTGTGATGGACCTGATGGAAATGGCGCGCGAATACCGCCTGAAAGTTGCCAACCTGCAAAACGGCCAGCTGGTGGACCAGCGCAGCTATGATAACGTCTATTTCAAGCTGATGATCGATATCAGCCGCGAAAAATGGGACCCCATCTATGATGCCGCGCTCATTATCAACGTGTTGACCAACTTCAGCCATATTCATTTCAAGCTGTTTGGCAGCACCGCGGCTGCCGGGCGCGCGGTGTTTGTGGTCAAGGGCGATTTTGCCATTACCGGCCTGCTGGTCAGCCACAGCCGCTGCGCTGCCGTTACCGCCACCGAGGACCCGCAGAACTGCGAAAGCCTGTATGATAACTTCTCCAAGCTCTGCGTGCGGGATGACCAGCTTTTCCGCGATACCAGCATGCGCCAGCTGATCAGCCAGTACGACTATATGCACACGCTGCTGGCCTCCAATCTGCGGTGGATGTTCGGCCACCTGAATGAGCTTCTGCTGCCGGATGACTTGTTTGAAGAGATCCTGACCGCCCACGAGGCCGAGCTGAAAGATTTTTTGGGTGCTACCCCTGCAGAGCTGCGTAGCGTACACAACCTTGCCAAAGGTGTGGTGGAGGAAACAAACATCCGCATCCTGATTTATGAAGCTGCATTTTCCTCCATGGCGGTTTCCGGCGAGCTGGACTTTTTCAGTTACAAGGTCAGCCTTACCCCGGATCAGCGCAGCCGGTGCATCAGCTATGTGCTGCAGCTTTGCAAGCAGCGTGAAAAACTTGAATTCCGCTTGATCAGCGGCCGCATTGTGAACGATTTCCAGTATGTGGCGGACCCCAATATGTTTCTTTCTGGCGCTGCATCGTATCTTCGGCTGGATAACAACTGCCCCATCAACCGGATTGCAATGGTCAACAACAGTGTGATGGAAGACCGCCTGAGTGAATATTTTGATCAGGTCTGGAATTTGGATGACCAGAACGTGACAAAAGAGCGCAACGCCATTGCGGAGCACATCCATCATGTCCTGCAGGGAATCCATCTGATTACCCGCGCCAAAAGTGATGAAATGGAAGAACTGCAAGAGAGCTGGATGAACAAAATCTAAAAATACAACATACATACGCATAAACATAAAGCCCTGGCTGCTGCGGTAGCTGGGGCTTTTGTTGCACCAAGGAAAATGAAATTGCAAGAAAACTCCATGCCAAAGCGTGAAAATCCATGTGAAAAAAGTGAATCATGCGGAATCAATTTCTGGAAATTTGTGCCATGGGATTCTCGTGCTTTCCGTAAACAGGAATGGTATACTATATTCAGCACCGAAGATAATTGTAGCGTTATGGTTCGGTGACGCTGTGCAACGATGTGCACAGCAGGGGAAAGCGCCATAAAGGTTTGGCGTGATTTGATTTGGATAATTTAATTCCCTGCAACTATAAGGGAAAGACATTTGGAGGAAATTGCAATGAATGAAAACGCGATGTTGACTGGCAAGCCCAGCATTGACCGCCCCTGGATGAAGTTCTATCCAGAAGTTCTGCGCGGTATCCAGGTTCCGGCCTGCACCGTGGAGCAGTACCTCTCCGTGCGCGCTGCAGACCCTAACGTGATTGCCATGCACTACTATGGCGTGGATATCACCTGGGGTACCGTGTTCCGTAAGGTAGACGTCACCGCCCGCGCTCTGCAGGTGCTTGGCATCAAGCAGGGGGACCAGATCCCCGTGTTCCTGCGTTCTGTGCCGGAATTCATTTATCTGCTGCTGGCAGCCGAGCGCATCGGCGCTTCGCTGCTGTGCCGTGACAACACCCTGGAAGAAAACATTGAAGCTGTTCAGAAAGCCAATGCCAAGGTGATTTTTGTTCACGACTTCTTCTCCAAGGCCGAAATCGAAGCCTACCGTGAGCAGACCAACGTGAATACCTATGTTATCGTTCCCGCTCTGGAAAGCGGCGACCGCGCCGCTATGCCGGTTTACCTGCAGCATTCCCTGGATGCCCTGTATCCGGATGTTCCCGCCCGTGGCTCTGATACCATGATGTGGGCTGATTTCTGTAACATGGGCCAGCGTTTTCGCGGCTTTGTGCCCGCTCCTGTCAACATTGACCGCCCGCTGCTGCGCGCCTACACCAGCGGTTCCACCGGCCCTTCCAAGCAGGTCATCCATTCTGCACACAGCATCATCGGCGTGCTGGCCCAGATGAACTTTTATGGCTCTTCGGATAAATTCCGCCCCACCTGGCTGCTGACCATCCTGCCCCCGGCTCTGATCGCTGTTGTGGTTTCCATGATGCTGCTGCCCCTGGCCGGCGGTATGCTGCTCATTCTGGATCCGTTTGTGGATGTGTACGATGTTGACCTGGAAATGATGCGCTACCGCCCCAACAACTGGCCCCTGATCCCCATGTTTGTGGAGGTTATCCGCCGCAGCAAGCGTCTTCCGGCTGACTATGATATGTCCCACATGCTGGCCATCGGCGCCGGCTGCGAGGCATTCAACAACAAGCAGCTGCGCAATGTTGAGGAGTTCCTCAAGCAGCATAACTGCAACCTGCGCTTTACTGCCGGCTACGGCAGCAGCGAGGCCGGCTCCAACGCCACTCTGCCCATGGCTCCGTTCCCGGTGCGTGACGGCAACGTTGGTGTGCCGATGATCCACAGCGTCATCAGCATCTTCAAGCCCGGCACCCAGGAAGAGCTGACCTACAATACCCCCGGTGAGATCTGCATGACGGGCCCCGGCGTGATGCTGGGCTATGACCGCCCCGAAGCAACCGCCAAGGCACTGCAGGTCCACGCAGACGGCAAGACCTGGCTGCACACCGGCGATATTGGCTATATGTCCGAGGACGGTGTGCTCTACACGATGACCCGCGGCGCATCCCCGCGCTTTGGCGGCGGCGACCTGATGGTGCAGCCGCTGGAGAACATCGTGGCCGATGCCGACATCAAGGGCATCAAGGACGAGTTCTTTGTTATCGTGCCGGATGATGAGCACGAGGGCTGCTTCCTGCCGTACCTGTACGTCCAGCTCAAAGATGGCTACACCTTGGACGATGTGCGCGATAAGATCAATGCCTGCCTGCCGGAACGTTACATGCGTCCGGTGGAGATTTTCACCGTACCGGAACGCCCGTTCTTCCACTTCAAGACCAACCGTATTGGCCTGAGCAAAGAAATCATCGCCAAGCGCAACCAGCAGAAAGAGAAAGCCAAGCGCAACAGCTTTGCCGATGGCTGCATTGCCTGATGACTTTGGCGTGATAAAATCATGATAATGTAACGGCATGTGCCCACCTTATGATAGAGATAAGGGGGCACATGCCTTTTGTTTTGGGGTGGGGGAGCGGATGAAGATGAACGGTACGCGCGGTTGGGGGATAGGGGAGAAGGGCAATCGGATTCCGGTACGGGGGAGATACTTGTGAAGTTGTAAAGGCAATACCGCATAATTCTAAGTGCCGATACGGCGAGCGAGGTGCGGC
>OMDR01000924.1_pt1 | contig 16290 bp, 8 predicted proteins | sample 1645251 | NCBI WGS metagenome assembly OMDR01 (sample SAMEA103958142, study PRJEB25191) | human gut metagenome | biome: human-associated habitat [ENVO:00009003]; feature: intestine environment [ENVO:2100002]; material: feces | place: Germany | collected 2013/2015 | reverse complement strand
CGGCCGTCGGCGAGCCGCTGGGACGCATCTACGGCTACAAGACCTCCCATATCATCGAATCCGAGGCGCAGGCCGACGCCGCGCTTTACGACTCCAACTCGCACGGCTACCGCCGTTCGGACGGCCTGTCGATCGCCGGACGCAAGGACGTGGGCGACTACGAGTGGAAAAACCGCGCGGGGTCGGCGCTTACGGCCGACGGCCGCGAGCAGATCAACGGCGAGGACATGTTCCTGCTGGGCAATGTCGTGCCCCATTCGACGGGCGGTATGAACAATACCTTCAAATTCAAGAACCTGACCCTTTCGGTCTACCTCGACTATGCGCTGGGACATTCGATCTACAACTACCAGTATACGCGCTGCTTCCAGACCTCGATGGGCAACTGCAACTGGAATCTGGTCTACGATGCCCTGAATACATGGCAGAAGCCCGGCGACGACACCAAGTTCGCCCGCCTGACTCCCAACGACGCCGACGGCGGCAACCGCAACTACTCGCGCATTTCGAATATCAACGTGCAGAAGGCCGATTACCTCTGCCTGCGCGACGTGACGCTCTCCTACGATCTCCCGCTGCGCTGGATCCGCAAGGTCGGTCTGGGCCGTCTGACCGTTTCCGTGTCGGGCAACACGCTCTGCTACTGGACCGGCGTCAAGGGTATTTCGCCCGAATCCGCCTCGGTCGGCAGCTCGACGGGCATGTACAGCGTTACCAGTTCGAGCGCCACTTCGTTCAACAACTATCCTCCGACGCGCAAGGTGCTCTTCGGCCTCAAGGCGACCTTCTGAGAATGCGGATGATTCGGTGATCTAAAAACAAGAATGCTATGAAAATATATGGAATAATCCTTTCTGTTCTGGGGGCCGCCTCGGTTGCGCTGAGCACTTCCTGTCACGGGGAACTCGACGTCACGCAGTCCGACAAGCTCAACACCACCAACATGTGGACCAGCGAGAGCGACGCCCTCACCGCCACTACCGGCATCTACTACCGCCTGCGGCAGGCGTTCGCCCAAAGCAAGGCCAATCCTTTCTTCTGGGGCGAACTGCGCGTCGGCCCGGCCATGTGGGGCAAGGGCACCGGCCGCTCGCTGTGCGACAACGACATGCTGGACGTCATGCTCAACACCCTCAGCGCCTCCGACGCCTCGACCGACTGGAGCTATCTCTACACCACCATCGACCAGTGCAATCAGGTGCTCAAATACGCTCCCGGAATCGGCATGTCCGAGGACAATATGAACTACTGTCTGGGCAACGCCCGTTTCATCCGGGCGTACTGCTACTTCTGGATCGCCCGCGTGTGGGGCGACGCTCCGGTGATTACGACTCCGACCGAGGGAACCGGCGAGGCGATCTATCCCTCGCGCCATCCGGTCGCCGAGGTCTATGCCCGGATCGAAGACGACCTGAACGCTGCGGCGGGGTATATCAGGACCAATGCGAAGGGTTGCTACTATGCGACGGCCGACAACGTCAATCTGCTCCGTGCCGACTTCGCGCTCTGGATGTATGCGGCGGGCGGCGGCGACGGTTATCTGACCATGGCCGAGACGGCTTTGGGCGCGGTGCAGTCGGCCGGCCTGCTCGACCGGTTCGCCGATGTGTTCAGCATCTCGAACAAAAAGAACAAGGAGATCGCTTTCGCCCTGCATCTGGAGAACGGCGAGTATACGTCGGGCAGCTACTTCTCCTACTTCATCTGGGGCAGCACCCAGATCAAGGCCGAGTACCGCAACGCTCCCGACGGGGTGCCCGTCAGTTCGAACCAGTGGTTCCTCTACTCGGACGACTTCATCGGGTTCCTCAAGCAGAGCAAGGAGCTGGGCGACCAGCGGACCGATGTGACCTACATGGAGCGCACGGGCGTCAGCGATATGTACGAAGTCATCCAGTGGCCCAACAAGCTCATCGGCAATATCTCTACGGGCACGATGGTCTGGGAGCAGGATTTCATCCTCTACCGCTATGCGCAGTATTACACCATGCTGGCCGAACTGCGCTACCACCGGAAGGACTATTCGGGAGCGCTCACGGCCCTCAATACGCTGGCGCAGCGCGCCTACGGCAAAGCGAATTTCTATACCGACTCCTCGGCCGCGGCCGTCCGGCAGGCGCTCGTGGACGAGAACCTCAAGGAGTTCGCCGAAGAGGGCAACGTCTATTTCACGCTGATCCGTCTGGGGGCGATCCATGATTATAATCCCTACCGCTATGTGGACGGGCTGGGACAGTGCGGCATCGACACGTCGCGCCCCAACCAGCTGCTGATGCCCGTGTCGAAGAAGGCGATGAACAAGAACAACAAGATCACGCAGACACAGGGCTGGTCGTAACGGTGTATTGTTTAATGAAAAAAGCTGACTCAGAATGAAAACATTACGAATGCTATATACGGCGGCGCTGCTTTCCGCAGCCATGCTGCTTGCGGGCTGTTATTCGACCGATACCGACGACGACCTGCTTTCGACGGCGACGCTCATCAGCATCTATCCCTCGACGGTCTCGGTCGGCAGCGCCGCCGCGACCCAGAATGTGGTCGTCACGCTCGCCCCGAAGTCGAAGCGGAATCTGGACTGGTCCTGTTCGGTCCAGTCCGCATGGGTGACCGCGGTCCGGGAAAAGGTCCCCGGCGAAAGCACGGGAACCGTTTATGAGGACGCCGTTGTCCTCGCCTTCCTCGAAAATACGGCTTACAAACGTCAGACGACGCTTACGATCACGGCCTCCGACGGCACTGTGCTGGAAGTCCCGGTCGTGCAGAAGGGCATCTATGCCGACGCCTATGTGAAGGCCGCGCCCGAATCGCTGACCTTCATGGCCGAGAATCCGCAGCCCGCTGCCGTTGCGATCGACACCAATATGGACACCTTTGCGGCCGTGTCCGATTCCGACTGGTGTACGGTCGTCGATAACGGCGACGGCACGATAACGGTGACCTGCACCGAATACGGCGACAATACGGCGGACCGCACGGCCGAAATCACCGTCACGGCCGGCACGCCCGACACGAGCGAAGCCCGGACGGTCATTCCCGTCACCCAGCTGCGCAAGGACGTCTACTGCTACCTCTACGGCAGCGGCGTGCCCAAGTACCCGACCCGCGAGAAGTGGGGTCAGATGACCAAACTTTCCGACCGGGTGTATGTGGACAGCGTCTATGTCAAGAACGGACGTTTCTCGGTTTACACGACCGAAGGCGATACCTACCACCTCGACGGCGCCGGCAATCTCTCGGCGGCCGAAACCGACCTGACGGTCGATGTGGCCGGACTGCGGATCGTTACGCTCAACCTGAACGAGAAGACCTATTCGATCGAGCGCATCACGACTCCCAACTGTCTGCCCGACAGCGAAGTGGCGAAATACGCGACCTCGACCTACACGGCCAACGGCCGCACCAAGGTCTGGATGCGCGCGGGTCTCGACTGGAACGGCGGCGAGAATATCGGCGGCATCAAGCTCGGCAGCCGCATGGTCTCCGATGCGAACAACGTCGGCGGCTATACGTCGAACGTCAGCAGCTACGAGACGGTCCGTGTGAGCGATTACGACGAAGTCGAGAGCGGCGGCAAGGCGCAGGGCGAAGTGGAGATGTCCGCCAAATACGGCCGCATCTATACGCTGACCGAGTTCCTGACGGGCACCCCGAAGGCCGCCGTTGAGCTGGCGCGCCTGCTTACGGACTGGCCTGCGGAGTACCGTCCCGGCAGTACGTTCGTCGATGCCGTCGGCAACGATATCCCCGTGAGCAGCGTGAAGTCGCTTGCCTCTGCCGATTTCGAGAATACGCCGAGTCTTTCGATGCAGATTCAGGGCATCTGCCCCTACGGCTGGCATATCGCCAACTTCCGCGACTGGTACGATCTGGCCTATGCGGCGCTCGAAGCTTCGCGCGGCGATGGGACCTATCCCGTCCGGGAGGAGATGCTGACCATCGCCAAACTCGTCGCCACCAACGCCAACAACGTGGCTCCGTGGCTCCGCACGCAGGAGGGCTGGAACAGCACTCCCGCCCGTGCCGCGGGCGCCGACGCCTTCGATTTCAACCTCTATCCGACCGGATGGCGGCTCAACAAGAACGGCTACGGTCAGTACGGCGACACGGCCCACTCGTGGGTGCCGCTGATCGGCTCCTCGGCCAAGAAGACGTGGCGTCTGAACAACGTCAAGGCGACGAGCAACTACTGGTTCAACGACAACCTCGACGCCGGCAACCCGGCCGTGGGCATCCGCTGCGTGAAAAACTACAAAGTCAAGAAGTAATCAACCGACCGGGGTGCGGCTCGCCGAAGGACGCTCCCCGGTCCAAAACCGACAAGAACGATGAAAAAGCTGAAATATCTGCTGATGGCGTGCTGTGCGGCCTGCGTCTGGCTGGCGGCATGCTCCGACGACGATTACGAACCGCTGCCCGACTGGTGGTGGGAGCAGACGGGCGAACCGGCGGTCTATCCCGAACCCGAACCCGTCGACAACAAGGTCGTGGCGCACCGCGGCTGTTATGCCGAGACCGGATTTCCGCAGAACTCCGTCGCCGGGCTGAAAAAGGCCGTCGAGATGAAGCTCTTCGCCTCGGAGTGCGACATCCACCTGACCAAAGACGGCAAAGTGGTCGTCTACCACGACGATTACTACCTCGGCAACACCTGCTTCAAGGACGCCACCTATGCCGAGCTGTGCGCCAAGGGCACGCTGGCCAACGGCGAGAAACTGCCGCTGCTGGAGGAGTTCATCGACGTGGTGCTCGAAGGCGGCTGCACGCAGTTGTGGATCGATGTCAAGACGCTCGGCGACGAGGCGGGCGGCAATGCGGAAGCGAGCCGGACCGGCATCGCCGCCGCGCAAATCGTCCACGAGAAGAGGGCCAAGAATTTCGTGGGATTCATCGTCGGCCGTCTTGCCATACGCGACAAGGTGATTCCCGCGGTCCGCTCGGCGTGGCCCGTGTCGTACGGAGCGGCGGCCTACGAACCGGGCGACTTCATCGCCAGAGACATTCCGTGGGCCAACATGAAGCTCGCCGATTTCGGGCTGGATACCAAGCGGGCCAAGAGCTTTCCCGAAAACAAGGTGCGGCTGAGCCTGTGGCAGATCGACACCGACGAGCAGATGCAGTGGTATCAGGGCATCCGCAGCGATGTCTACGGCATCACGAACTATCCCCTCAGGATGATGGACAAGCTGGGACTCCGCTGACGGATTTCCGCATGAAAGGAATGCCGCGCCCCGAAAGGAGCGCGGCATCGCTTTTTGCAGGCCGGAATCAGAATCCGATGAAGTCGGTCTGAAGTTTCGACGTGCGGTAGGTGTTGCCCATGCCGTCCTCGACGACGATCTCGAAATCGGCCGTTTCGGGCGTCCCGGAGGTCAGCCTGCCGTAATAGAAGTGGTCGAGCTTCTTGCCCCACGTGCTGCCCACGCTCTTGCTGAAGTAGAGCACGTGGTAGGCGTAGGCCCAGTAGTCGCAGGTCGAAATGCGGGTCATATCCCCCACCTTCGCGCCGTTCTGCCAGAGCGATACTTCCCAGTCGCCGCCCGTGTCCGAATTCCAGACGTTGGCCACGATGCACTTCGCGTCGTTCATGGCCGAGGCGTTGGCGGCGAAGCCGAACGTCGTGCTGCCGGAGGTGCCGAACACCTGCTTGGCCGAGTAGGCGCGGATCTGGTGGTCGGCGGCCTTGTTGGTCGCTTTGTAATACTGGTTGGGAACGGTGCTGCCCGAAATCTCATACACGCCGTATCCGTTCGGCGTGCCGTCGGCGCAGAGGGTCGAGGTCCACCACGCGCCGCAGGCCGCTCCGTGGATGTGTTCGAAGATCTTCTTGCCGTTGCGGGTGTGGATGTACTTCTGCTGGTAGTGCGTGTGCCCGATCATGATGTGCGCTTCGGCGAACTCCGAGAGCAGGTCGAGCACCCCGGCGTGATTCATGTGGCTTTCGTCCGTTTCGCTCGTGCCGCCGCGGAAGGGCATGTGGGCGCAGAAGATCACCAGCTTGTCCTTCGCCACGTGCGACAGGTCCTGACGGAGCCATTCGAGCTGCTGGTCGGTGATGCCGCCCTTGTAGTTGCTCGACGGGGTGCTGCCGCCGACGTAGAAGACGTTGTCCATCGAGACGATGTGGGCATTGCCGCGGTTGAACGAGTAGTTGCGCGGTCCGAACTGCGATTCGAAGTTGGCGGCGGCCTTGTCGTCCGAAGTCTCGGTCTTCAGGTGGTCGTGGTTGCCGATGGTCGAGAATACGGGGATTCCCGTCTGTTCGGGCTGCAGGGCCACCACCATGTTGCTGTAGAGCGCCCATTTGTTGTTCACCAAGTCGCCGAGGTGGATGGCGTAGCACGGGATGTCGGCCGAGGCGGAATACTCCCGGATGTCCTTGGCCGCTTCGCGCTTGAACCGGACGGCGTGCGCCGCCTCGTTGATCTGGGGGTCGCCGATGCAGATCAGGTCGAACCGGGTTTCGGGGGCGTCCAGCGCCGTCAGCGTGAAGTCGTAGCGGGCGGTTTCCGGTTTGAGTTTGGTGAAGAACTTGGGCAGTTTGTAGGTCTTGTGCATGTTGACCTTGTAGCCCGAAGGCAGGGAGTAGAAGACGAAGCCCGATTCCGCGTTGCGGGTCAGCACATACTGGCCCTCGGCGTCGGTCTGCGTGCAGGTGAAGCCGTCGCTGACGACAACCCCCGGAACGGGGTTGCCGTTTGCGTCCGTGACATATCCGTAGGTGTCGCCGCCGTCGGGAACGATCTCTCCGCCGTTTCCGCCGTTATTGTCATTGCCGTCGCTGTCCGAGCAGGCCGCGAAAACCGCGATCGAGCAGAAGAGAAGCAGCAGTCTGTATAGCCGTTGTATCATGGTGTGTTTGTTTTTATTGTTATTCCTCGATTGAATGGCCGGCATAACCGGGGTTCTGGGTTATCAGCGGATTGGCGATGCGCTCGTCCTCCGGAATGGGCCACAGGGCGTCTTTCATCGGGTCGTAGGACATCGTGATGAATCTGCGCAGGTTCATATCCTTGCCGTCGAACGTCTGGCCGTTGTAGGTTACGTGCCAGTCGGAGTCGATCGTCGGTACGGCGTTCGATACCGAACCGTCGAGAGCCGGTGCGTAGAGCGTCCCGGAGATGACCGATTCGGCCATATCCCAGCGGCGGATGTCGAACCAGCGGAAACCCTCGTTGCAGAGTTCGACCATACGCTCGTAGCGCAGTGCCGAACGCAGGCCGTCGCGGCTGAGGTTTTCACCGAGACCGGGCATGTGTGCGCGGCTGCGGATCGTTTCGATGTCGGCTTTGGCGACGCTGAGGTCGCCGCCGTTCCACTCGATGTTGGCTTCGGCGCGGATCAGATAAAGCTCGGCCAGACGCATCAGCGGATAGCTCAGCACGCATACCGAGCTGGTGCCGAATGCATTGTTGTATTTGTACTCCTGAATGTCGAGGTATTTGCGCCACAAGTAACCGCACGGGCCTTTCGAACCGTTGGCGCCGTATTCCGATTTGCTGCCGTAGGCTTCCGAGTTTGCGACGTCTACGCCTTCTTCTTTGTCATTGTAGTTCTTGATGGTCTGGGCGGAAGGATTGGTCTCGAACTGCATGCCCAGTACGCGGGAACCCGGACGTACGCAGAAGAGATCGAGACGCGGGTCGCGGTTCTTCCATGGATTCTGGTAATCGAACAGGGGCGATTCCACGATCGACTTGCCGTCCGTGCACTGGATGGCGTCGAGGAAAGCCTGCGTCGGGCTGAAGTAGGAGCAGCCGCCTGCGATACGCGGCGCCGCATAATAGCCGGCATTGTGCTGGTTGCTGGAGATCGCCGTATTGTACTGCAAGGCCCAAATCCATTCGTCGCTGTTCTTGTGACCGTTGATGCCGAACAGGTTGGAGGGAGTGGGTTCGCCCTTCGTGTGGTCTTCGCCGCAGTAGCGGATGTCGTATGCCTGAAGGGAATATCCGCCCTCTTCGGCCAGTTTCAGCGCTTTGTCGGCATAATAGGCCGCCTCTTCGTAATATTTCCAGTTCAGACAGATGCGGGCTTTGAGTCCGTAGGCGCCTGCGCGTCCCAGACGTGCCGATCCGTAGCTGTTCTTGTTGTGGCGGATCGGCAGAAAGTCGAGCATTTCGTCCGCAAGATCTTCGTTGAGAATCCGTGAAATCACCTCTTCTTTCGGCGTGCGCGTGTAGGTGTCGCCCAATTTCAGGGTGTGGTCGATGTAGGGGATGTCGCCGTAAAGCTGGCAGCCCCAGTCGTAGAGGAAGGAGCGGACGAGCAGCAGCTCGGCTTTATACATATTGTACTCCTGCTCGCTCATCAGCTCGCGGACGTTGTCGATGCCGTCCAGTACGAGATTGGCGCGGGCTGCGGTTTTGTAGATTTGGGTGTAGACTTTGGTCACCCATGCGTTCGAAGGCGGGAGTTTCGACTGCTGCTGGTAGTTGTAGTTGGCGGCGTTCAGACGCGATGCGCCGATGTCGGAAGCATTGTCCTGAATGCCGGGGAACGGCGTCGAGGATGCGTCGATCAGGGTAAGGCCCTTGTAGGTCGCGAAGACGCCCGCTTCCACCTCCGATTTCGTAGCCGGGAACGTGGACGCATTCGGACCGTTGAGATATGCTTTGTCGAGCGAGCAGCCTGTGATGAAGAGACTGCAGAGCGCTATGCCGGTGATTATTTTGTTTTTCATGGTTGTAATGCGTTAAAATTTGAGTTCGAGTCCGACCGTAACGATCTTTACCTGCGGATAGTTGTTTGCCGAGCCGAGTTTCACGACGTCGAAGTCGCCGCTCGAATCGCCTCCGTAACCCACCTCAGGATCGTAGCCGTCCCAGAAGTTGGTGACCGTGAAGAGGTTCTGCGCATTGACGTAAAGATAGGCCGAATTGAGACCGATCCGGTGCATCCACGACTTGGGCAGTTCGTAGCCCAGCTGGATGTTCTTCAGGCGGAGGTAAGCGGCGCTTTTCATCCAGAACGACGAGTCGTACCAGTTGTTTTTGTTCGCACTCGTCAGACGCGGAGTCTTGCCGTTGGGATTCTCTGCGCTCGCCCAGTCGAGGTGCTCCTTGCGGAACGTACCGCCTTGGTTGCTGGGCATTACGTAATAGGTGTTCAGATAACCGTCCGTTTTGCCGACGCCTTGGAACAGCAGACCCAGACGCAGCCCTTTCCAGCCGAAGTTCAGGTTCAGGCTGTAGGTGTAGCGGGGGATCGTGCTGCCGACGATGTCTTTGTCGTTCTCGTCGATCGAGTTGTTGCCGTCGATGTCGGCATAGCGGATGTCGCCGATCTGGACGGTTTCCTTGAACTGCGGGCAGTTGGCGTTGACCCAGTCGGCCTCCTCCTGCGTGCGGATGATGCCGAGACTTTTCAGCGCATAGATGCTGCCGATGGAATAACCCTCCTGATTGCGCAGCACGCCGCTGGTCGAGGTCTTGCCGCGCATGTCGAGGATTTCGTTCTTGACGTCGGACAGGTTGGCCTGCACGCCGAACGAGAAGTCGCGCCACTGGTTGTTGTAACCCACGCTTACCTCCCAGCCCGTGTTGCGGACCTTACCCGCATTCTGGTAGGGAGCGTTGAGACCGATGCCGAGGGGCATGTCGAGTTTCATCAGAATGTCCTTGGTCTCCTTGCGGTACCAGTCGGCCGTGATGTTGAGCTTGTTGAAAAGCGAGAAATCCACGCCGACGTCGAGCATCGTGGTGGTTTCCCATTTAATGTCGGGGTTGGCCAGCGTGTTGAGGGTGACGAGCGAGTAGATATTGTCGTTCATCGAGATTTGTCCCATTGCGAGGTTCTGCGTGGTGGGATAGTAGCTGGCTGCGTCGCCGCCGGCAAGGTTCTGGTTGCCGAGCGTACCGTACGATGCACGGAGTTTCAATCCGTCGATTATGTGTTTGACATCCTGCATGAACGGCTCCTCGGAGATGCGCCATGCACCCGATACCGAGGGGAAGTAGCCCCAGCGGTTCGATTTGTTGAAGCGCGACGATCCGTCGATACGCAGGTTGGCCTCCAGCAGGTAGCGCTCCTTGTAGTTGTAGTTCAGACGGCCGAAGTAGGACTGTATGGCCCACTCGTAACGGCGGCCGGAGTTGTCCATGTTGTCGATTTCGCCTACGTCGATCTGGTCGTAGTTGTAATTGAAGACCTGACGGTAGGCCATCAGGTATTTATAGTCGTACGTGTTGCGCTCGGCGCCGAGAATCAGTTTCAGGTCGTGGCCGCTGAAGTTGTGCTTGAAGGTAGCCAGAAAGTTGTAGTTGCCGTAGAAAGCGCGCGAACCCGATTCGGTGAGGGTGGCATAGGAAGCGGAGGTCAGCGTGGAGGTGCCTTTGTAGTCCTGATAGGTCGTAACGGGCTTCTTCCAGTTGTGGCGGTTGGTGGTCGTATAGCGCGGCGCCAGCATACCCTGCAGGGAGAGCCATTTTGCAGGCTCGTAGGTCAGCGTGATGGCTCCCGAAAGCCGTATGGTGTTGGTGTTGTTGCTGCCGCCGTAAAGCATCAGGGCTATGGGGTTCATGCCCTGCATTCCCAGACCGTTGTAAAGACCGGTCGAAAATTGGTTGGGAATGTCGGCCGGACGGGTGTTCATGTAGTTGAAGATCGTGCTCTGATAGGGCGAGGCCTTGCGGTCGTCGTTCGAGAACGAAAGGTCGAGTTTCATCGACAGTTTGTCGTTGAACTTGACGTCGGCGTTGTTGCGGAACGTGTAACGCTGGAAGTCCGCATTTTTGATGATGCCTTCCTGATCCACGTATCCCAGCGTGGTGAGCATGCGTACGCGCTCGCTGCCCACGCTGAGCGAAACATTGTGGCTGTGGGTGAAGCCCGAACCGGTCAGCACGGCGTCCTGCCAGTCCGTATTGGGATAAAGATCCGGGTCCTTGCCCCAGTTTTTGCGGTATAGCGCCATATCCTCGTCGTTGTAATCGGGAATGGGGGTGCTGCCCGGCTTTTCGCCGTTGAGGTCCACGCCGTCGTTGAGGTACATGGCGCGTGTCAGCTCGCGGAATTCGAGTGCATTGACCATGTCGGGCAGGTCGGTCGGCGACTGCCAGCCCACATAGCCCTTGTAGGTGATGGAGAACCGCTCCTTCGAACCGCGCTTGGTGGTTACGAGGATCACGCCGTTGGCGGCGCGCGAACCGTAGATGGAGGAGGACGCGGCGTCCTTGAGGATGGAGATGGATTCGATCAGGTTGGGATCGACGCTGTCCAGACTGCCCTCGATGCCGTCGATGAGCACCAGCGGCGAGGTCGAGCTGCCGCCGAAGGAGTTGATGCCGCGGATGCGGATCGCGCCGCCGTCATCGCCCGGTGCGCCCGACTGCGTGGTGACGGTGACGCCCGGAGCCATGCCCTGCAGGGCGGCCGAGGTCGAGACGATCGGGCGTTTGTCGAACGCCTTCGAGTCGATGGTGGCCACCGAACCCGTCACATTCACCTTTTTCTGGGTGCCGTAGCCCACGACGATGACTTCGTCGATCTGCGCATTGTCGCTTTCGAGCCGGATATCGTAATCGGTTTTGGTGGTTACTTCGACCGAAGTCTCCTTGTAGCCGATGTAGGAGACGGAGAGCCGCTGGCCGGGAGCCGCCGCAATGGCGAACTTGCCGTTTGCATCGGTCGTGGTACCCCCCCCCGGCTGAGTGCCTGTAATGACGATCACGGTAGCTCCTACGAGAGGCATGCCGTCCGCGTCGGTGACTGTTCCGCGGACTGTCGTCTGGGCGTGCACGGCCACACTCAGGCAGCATGCGATGACCGCTGCCAACAGTTTTGTTAAGGTGCGTAGCTGTTTTTTCATAGTTGGTGGAATTAGTAAAATTTTAAGGTCTTTGGTCTTGGGATAAAACACCACGGGGCAGACGCGATGCGCCTGTCCGTCGGAAGGAATCCGGGTTATTGGCCCGAAAAGGCCGGAAATTCAGGGTTCATAATGCGATGTCGTTTGTCTTGGTTGTGTGTGCGGGTGTTTTCTCTTTGTTGTCTGAATTATGGGTGTAGTTTCTTTTTGTTGTCGTAAGGTATTCTTTAGGCGAAAGGCGCGCTCGAAAGAAAATACGCGTCGGATTATGCGGAAATTCCGAGTCCGATACTTATTCGGGGCGATTTCCGTTTGTTGTATAAAATATAGGTATAAGGCCGGCGCATTGAAAAAGGGTTGTCGGAGGTTTTTGCCGCATGAGCTTCGGAGAAACCGCCCGGATTACAGCGAAATGGCCGGTCCGCCGGATATGCCGTCCGGAAAACGGAACGTCCGTTTGCCCGGCAGGCAGAGGATAAGGTCGTCGCTGTAAAATTAGTCATTATTTGCTTTTATTTGTTTTTCTTATCTTTTTCAGGGGTGAATTTATATTTATTTTTTGTATTTGCAAAATTTATTGCTGAAAATTTTCTTTTTGTAGCAATATTTTAATATATTCGCAAAGTCAAATAAAGGGTTTTGCTCTCTTTTACCTTTCGTTTACCGGACGATTTGCACTGAAACCAAGCTATAATGGAACACCTGTACGTTATTGGAATAGACTACGGCACCGACTCGGTGCGGGCGTTGCTGGCCGACGCCGAATCCGGCGAAGAGATCGCCGTCGCCGTCTGCAATTACTCCCGCTGGGGCCGGGGTTTGTACTGCGATACCGCGAAGTCGCAGTTCCGCCAGCACCCGCTGGATTATCTGGAGGGGCTGGAGCAGGTGCTGCGGCAGGTCATTGCCCAGTGTCCTGCGCCGGAGGCGATACGCGCCATCGCCGTGGATACGACTGCCAGCACGCCGTGTCTGGTCGATCGTACCTGCACGCCGCTGTCGCTGACGGCGGGTTATGAGGAGAATCCCGATGCGATGTTCGTTTTGTGGAAGGACCACACGGCGCAGCGGGAGTCGGAGGAGATCACCGCCCTCTGCGCCCGCGGCGAAATCAATTACGCCCGCCGTTCGGGCAACCACTATTCGTCGGAGTGTTTCTGGTCGAAGGTCCTGCACCTGCTGCGGGGTTCCGAACGGCTGCGCCGCGATGCGTGGGCCGTCGTCGAGTTGTGCGACTGGATTCCGGCCGTGCTGACCGGTTGCCGCGCTATGGAGGATTTGCGGTCGGGGCTTTGCGTCGCTGGGTCGAAGGTGATGTGGGCCGAAGAGTGGGGCGGATATCCGCCCGAAGAGTTCTTCGCCGGACTCGACCCCGTCCTGCTGCCCGTCCTGCGGCGTCTGCCCGTCAGGACGTACGGCTGCGATACGCCCGCAGGTACGCTCAGCCCCGAATGGGCGGCGAAACTGGGGCTGTCGGAGCAGGTGGTCATCGGAGTGGGGAATGTCGACTGCCATTCGGGCGCCGTCGGTGCGGGCATCTGTCACGGGACCGTGGTGCTGAATCTGGGTACGTCGGCCTGCTACATGGCCGTCATGCCGCCCGAAAAGATGGGCGGCCGGATGGTCGAAGGCATTTTCGGTCAGGTGGACGGCTCGATACTTCCCGGCATGGTCGGATTCGAAGCGGGGCTGTCGGCCTTCGGCGACGTGTACGCGTGGTTCAAGCGCCTGCTCTGCTGGCCGCTGCGCGAAGTGCTGCTGCCGGCCGATCCTGAGAACGAGACGCTCCGCGCGCTGGCCGCGCAGACCGAAGAGCGGTTGCTGGCCAAACTGGCCGAAGCCGCCGCGCAGCTGCCCCTTCGGGCCGATGCGCCGCTGGCGACCGATTATCTGAACGGCCGCCGTTCGCCCTATCCCTGCAACCGGCTGACCGGTTCGGTCGTGGGGCTGAACCTTTCGGCGACTGCACCGGAGCTTTATTACGCCTTTGCCGAGGCGACGGTTTTCGCGACGAAGGCCATACTCGACCATCTGGCGGAGAACGGCGTGGAGATCGGGCGGCTGGTGGGTATCGGCGGCATTTCGCAGAAATCCCCCTTTGTCATGCAGCTGCTCGCCGACGTGACGGGCATGGCGATCGAAGTCTCCGGCAGTGCGCACTCCTGCGCGCTCGGCGCCGTGGTCCATGCGGCTGCCGCCGCGGGACTCTACCCGTCGGTCGGTGCGGCGCAGCGGGCGCTCTGTCCGTCCGTCGCCCGTGTTTACACGCCCGACGCCGCGAAGTCGGGCATATTGGCCCTCCGCTATGAGCGTTACCGCGCCTTGGGCGCTTTCACCGAGAACCTTTTTATAAACCGATAAGCCAAAAGAAACCCGAATGAATTTACTCCAAAACCCGAACAAGCGTCGTTGGTATATTGTGGCGACGATTTTCGTCGCAATCATCTGCAACTACCTCGACCGCCAGCTGCTGTCGATCCTCAAACCTGAAATCCTGACCCATTTCGGCATCGAAGACCTCCAGTACGCGTGGATCGTCAACGTATTCCTGATCTGTTACGCCATCATGTATCCCATATCGGGCATTCTGGTGGACCGCTTCGGTTCGAAGAAGGTGATGCTGGGAGGTATCGTCGCATGGTCGCTGGCCTGCATCGGCGGCGGCCTTTCGACCAACGTCGTCGAATTCACCATCTGCCGCGGCATCCTCGGACTGGCCGAGCCGACGATCTTCGCCGGACAGATCGTGGCCGTCACGCTCTGGTTCGAGAAACGCCACCGCGCCACGGCCAACAGTCTCTGTACGGCGGGCGGTTCGCTGGGAACGGTCATCGCGCCGCTGGTCATCGCGTGGATGGCCCGGTTCCTGCCATGGCACGACGTCTTCATCGTGGCCGGTCTGGTAGGTCTGGTGATCGCCGTGGCATGGGCGCTGATCTATAAGAATCCGCCGCAGGAGGTGCTGGCCGTCACGATGGCCCCCGACAAGGACGAAGTCGCGCGGAACAACGGCGAACAGCAGCGGGCCTTCACGTGGGGCGAACTGTGGACGACGCGCTCGCTCTGGGGCGTGCTGCTGATCCGTCTGATCAGCGACCCCGTCTGGTATTTCTGCTGCTTCTGGCTGCCGGGATACCTGCGCAGCATGGGCGAAGCGCAGGGGCTTTCGCAGCAGGCTACGCTCGACATGATTCAGTATATCGGCGGACTGCCGTTCCTGTTCGGCGCCGTGGGCGGCATCCTCACCTCGGTCTGGTCCGACTGGCTCGTGCGCCGCGGCATGCCGGCGCTGAAGGCCCGCAAGACGATGATGATTATCATGGCGTTCGTGGCGCCGCTGTGTATCCTCACGCCCTATGTGAGCGAATGGCAGGCCGTGTCGTTCGATGCGCGCATCGGGCTTGTGGTGGCGATCTTCAGCCTGATCGCGATCATGTGCCTGAGCTGGCTTTACACGATCTGCGTGGTCATCGCCGAGGCATTCCCCGTGAAGAACGTCGCCAGCGTGGTCGGCATCACGGCCGGCGCGGGAGCCGTGGGCGGCGCGGTGTTCAACATTTTCATCGGTTCGCTGCTGGCGACGATGGGCAACGTGCTGTTCGCCGTCATGGGCGTGATGCACCTCGTCACGGCCGTTATCCTGTGGCGCATGGTACGCCACGAAACACCCAAAAACGTAAAATAAACCTTAAAACATTGCAAATATGGCAAATCAGAAAAAAACGATTACGGAACTCCGGCGGGAGATTCCGGTTCGCGCCGAAGTGGACGTGCTCGTCGTGGGCGGCGGCCCCGCGGGCATCATGGCCGCACGTGCGGCGGCAGGCAAGGGCCTGCGCGTCATGCTGATCGAAAGCCGCGGCTATCTGGGCGGCAACCTGACCATCGGTCTGCCGATTCTGGGTTATCTCGGACGCAAGGGCAACCAGATTATCAAAGGACTGCCCCAGCTCTTCATCGACCGCCTGCGTGCGCGGGGCGCCGCCGGCGAACACCGTCCCTGCAAGCTCCATGTGAGCCTGACGATCATCGACCCCGAAGAGGCGAAGACCGTGGCGCTGGAGATGCTGCAGGAGGTCGGCGTCGAGGTGCTGATGTACGTCTTCTGCGTGGACGTCGTTAAAAACGGCGATGCTGTCGAAGGCGTCGTCGTCGAGAGCAAGGCGGGACGCGAGGCGATCCTCGCCAAGACGGTCATCGACTGTACGGGCGACGGCGACGTGGCCTGCCGTGCGGGCGTCGAGTGTCGCAAGGGCGATGCCGACGGCGGCATGCAGCCCCCGACGCTGATGTTCTGCATGAAGGGCGTCGACGTGCAGAAACTGCGCGATGCGCTGGTCGGCCGGCCCGATGTCTTCGACATGGACACCATGCCCGCCGAGCAGTTCCGGACCGGGAAATTCATCACCGTCGGCCTGCGCAACCAGATCCGCAAGGCCGAAGAGGCGGGGTATAAGATTCCCGTGGCGCGTACGATCCTC
>OMDR01000916.1_pt1 | contig 16383 bp, 16 predicted proteins | sample 1645251 | NCBI WGS metagenome assembly OMDR01 (sample SAMEA103958142, study PRJEB25191) | human gut metagenome | biome: human-associated habitat [ENVO:00009003]; feature: intestine environment [ENVO:2100002]; material: feces | place: Germany | collected 2013/2015 | reverse complement strand
GGTGGGGAAGTAAATGCCCATCATGCCCAGCTTGCCCATCTTCTCGACGGTCTCCATGGGGAAGCGCTCTTCCTCATCGAGTTCTTCGGCTAAAGGCTTGACTTCGGTTTCTGCAAATTCGCGATACATTTTGCGAACCAGCAGATGCTCTTTGGACAGATGGAAATCCATAGTCTTTTTGCTCCTTCACTATAAATTATTTGGATTGTCTAATTTTTCACAAATCAGTCCCGTTCTTCTGTATTATAAGCTCTCGGCGCTCAATACGCAAGAAAAAGTCTCAAATCATTTCTCGATTTGAGACTTTCACCAAATATGCGGAAAAATTTTTGTCTCTTCTGCCCTTTTTATGAAGGAATCCTTTCATAATCGGAATTCTCTGCATTTTTCATTTTCATAGCAGACGAAAAAAGCACCGCCGAAGCGGCGCTTCGGCGGTGCTTTTTTCTCATTTGGCGTATTCGATGACCTTCGTCTCACGCAGCACATGGACCTTGATCTGACCGGGATACTCGAGCTCGCTCTCGATGCGCTTGGCCAGCTCGCGGGCGAGGATGACCATATCGTCCTCGCTCACCTGCTCGGGCTTGACCATCACGCGGACCTCGCGGCCCGCCTGAATGGCGTAGGAGGTCCCGACGCCGGGGTAGGAGCCGGTGATCTCCTCGAGCTTTTCGAGGCGCTTGATGTAGTTCTCGATGTTCTCGCGGCGGGCGCCGGGACGGGCGGCGGAGATGGCGTCAGCGGCCTGCACGAGGCAGGCGACGACGGTCTGCGGCTCGACGTCGTTGTGGTGCGCCTGCACCGCGTGGATGACGTCCTCGCGCTCATGGTACTTGCGCAGGAACTCCACGCCGAGCGCGACGTGGGTGCCTTCGAGCTCGTGGTCGACGGCTTTGCCGATATCGTGCAGCAGGCCGGCGCGCTTCGCCGTGGCGACGTCCGCGCCGAGCTCGGCTGCCATCATGCCGGCAAGATGCGCGACCTCGATGGAGTGCTGGAGCACGTTCTGGCCGTAGCTCGTACGGTAATGCAGGCGGCCGAGCAGCTTCACCAGCTCGGGGTGCAGGCCGCGCGCGCCGGTCTCGAGCACCGCGCGCTCACCCTCGGACTTGATGACGGCGTCCACCTCGCGGCGGGCCTTGGCGACCATCTCCTCGATGTGGGTGGGATGGATGCGGCCATCGGCGATCAGCTTTTCGAGCGCCAGACGCGCGACCTCGCGGCGCACCGGCTCGAAGCAGGAGACGGTGATGGCCTCGGGCGTATCGTCGATGATGAGGTCGACACCCGTGAGCGTTTCAATGGTGCGGATGTTGCGGCCCTCGCGGCCGATGATGCGTCCCTTCATCTCGTCATTGGGCAGGGGAACCACACTGACGGTGATCTCGGCGACGTGATCGGCGGCGCAGCGCTGGATGGCGGACGCTACGATCTCGCGGGCATACTGGTCCGCTTCGTCCTTGGCGCGGGCCTCGATCTCCTTGATCTTGAGGGCGGTCTCGTGGGTGACCTCGGACTCGACCTGCTCGATCAGGTACTTCTTGGCCTCGTCAGCCGTAAAGCCGGAGATGCGCTCGAGCATCTCGGTCTGGCTGCGCTTGATGATCTTGATCTCTTCGTTCTCCTTGTCCAGAGCAGCGTGCTTCTGGGCAAGGGCCTCTTCCTTCTTCTCGATCGCGTCGGTCTTGCGGTCGATGTTTTCTTCCTTTTGCTGTAAGCGGCGTTCCTGCTTCTGCAGGTCGGCACGACGTTCCTTTTCTTCCTTCTCGTATTCCTTGCGGGAGCGGAGGATCTCCTCCTTCGCCTCCAGCGTGGCCTCGCGTTTTTTGCTCTCGGCGCTCTTGATGGCATCGTTGATGATGCGCAGCGCCTCCTCTTCGGCGTTGGCGATCTTTGCCTTATCGTCCTTCGCCTTCTTGTTGCGGTACAGAATACAAGCAAGAATACCAATGAAAAGTCCCGCCGCCAAGCCGATGACAAGGCTGGGTATATTCATTTGATTCCTCCTGTGTCCACTTTTGCTTCCATCGGAGCGGCCGGTCCGACCGTGTCCCGATGGTATATCAAAACGGGTTTTTGAATCAACAAACGGGAGAGCCCCTTCTCTCCCCTCCATAAATCCACCGAATATTGTAACCTTTTTGTAAACAAGTGTCAAGCAAAAACTATTTGTCGAAAAAGCGCGCGGGGTCAGCCGCGCGACGCACGGCTTTTGTCAAAGGGGTGATTCTCTTCCGAAGAGAACCACCCCTTTGGAACCCCAAGAGAACGCAAGGGGCAAGTCCCTTGACCCCCGGACCTCAAATCTCGACCGGATCTTCGGGAGCAGTGTGCTTGTTTTTCCGAAAACGATCCGGTCTGCTTCTATTTCCGCTCGGCCGCTCCTGCGGCGTGTTTCCGCACTGCCCAATTAAAAAGCGGCATTCCCGGCTGCCCGTCAGCTCTCGATGTAGGCCTCGGCGGCGTAGCCGAGGTTCCCATTGTACTCTACCGTGTTCCAGCCCTGCCAGGTGCCGTAGACCGTGACCGACGCGCCGTTCGGCATGAGCGCGATGGTCTGCCCCGCGGCGCTCGGGTAGGCGCGCAGGCGCAGCGGCGAGCCGCTCGTGGAGACAGTCCCCTGCACGACTGGCTGCGGCTCGATGAACGGCAGGCCGAAATACTCCGTCAGCGAGCGCGCCAGCTCGCGCGCGATGGCGTCCATATTGTTCTCGACCCACGCGGCGTCGGCATAGTTGTCGTGGTAGCCCAGCTCAAGCAGGTTGGCCGGATACTTCGGCTGACGCACCTCGCCGAGCGCGGTGGTGGGCACGGTGCGCACGAGGTCAGGCAGCGGATAAACGCGCTTGAGGTTCGCGGCGAACAGGTCCGCCGCGCGCTTGCCCTCCGCGCTCGTCGGATAGTAAAACACCAGCACGCCGCGCACGCTGCCGGAGTTTTCCGGCGCGGCGGCGTTGGAGTGGAGCGCGAGATAGAAGTCAAAGCCGCCGAGGCGGTTCGCCTGCGCGATGGAGGACGCGGCGGTCATGTCGGGCGTGTTGCGCACAAAGCGGATGCCATTGGCATAAAGATACGGCTCCAGCGCGTCGGCGAGCCGGTTCATATTGTACTCCTCGCTGCCGCTTCCGGTGATGTAGGGATTGGACTCCTGCGTGGAGGGGCTGAGATAGATCTTCGGCATGGCGATGCCTCCTTTTCCCTGCATTTTATGCGCCGCCGCGCCGTTTCATGTGCCGACTTCCCCGACCTTGATGAGCGATCGGGCAAAAATAAAGAGACGCCGAAGCGTCTCTTTATTTTCTCGTGTTTTCGGGAGCTCAGACCGCAGCCTTCTTCTCCTTCTTGTTCTCAGCCCTCTGGATGAGCAGGATAACGATCAGAATGGCGAGACCGGCGAGGTCGGTGACCGTGCCGGGAATGACCATCAGCAGACCGCCTGCGACCAGCGCGATACGGGAGTACCACTTCAGGTCGTGGATCAGATAGCCCATGAAGCCGGAGGCGATGGAGGCCATGCCGAGCGTCGCGGAGATGACGATGGAGGCCACGCCGAGGAAGGTGACATCGCCGACGAAGATCATCGCATTGTTGTAAGCGAAGATGTAGGGGATGATGAATGCCGCGATCGCCAGACGGGTGGCGTTGAGCGCAGTCTTCATCGGGGGCGCCTTGGCGATGGCAGCACCGGCATAAGCCGCGAGCGCAACGGGAGGCGTGATATCGGCGACGATGCCGAAGTAGAACACGAACATATTGGCAGCCAGGATGTGCATGCTCATACCGTTGATGAGGATGGGCGCGCAGGTGGAGGCCATGATGATGTAGTTCGCGGTGGTGGGCACGCCCATGCCGAGGATGATGCAGCAGATCATCGTGAGGAACAGGGCGATGAACAGGTTGCCGCCGGAGAGCTTGACCACATAGGTGATCAGCTTGCCGCCGAGACCGGTCATCGTGATGCACACGGAGATGATGCCGGCGATGCCGCAGGCGATGCCGATGGACAGGCAGTTCTTACCGCCGTTTTCAAGACCGTTGACGAACTTGCTCGGGGTCATGCGGTCGTCCTTGTTGATGATACCGACCACAATGGCGACGATGGTGCCGTAGATGGCGCTCTTGGCCATGGTCTGACCGGCGACGACCATCCAGGTCAGGACGATCAGGGGCAGGAGCAGATAGATTTTCGGCAGCAGGATCTTCCACTTGGGCAGTTCCTCACGCTTGAGGCCGACGAGACCGAGCTTCTTCGCCTTGAAGTGGACGCCGAGGAAGATGCCGAGGAAGTAGAGGAACGCCGGCAGGATCGCACGGACGATGATATCGGAATAGTCATAGCCGGTCATCTCCGCCATGATGAACGCCGCGGCGCCCATGATGGGAGGCATGATCTGGCCGCCGGTGGAGGCGGCATCCTCGACCGCGCCGGCAAACTCTCCGGGATAGCCGGTCTTCTTCATCATGGGAATGGTCACGGAGCCGGTGGTAACGGTGTTGCCGACGGAGGAGCCGGAGACCATGCCGCACAGAGCGGAGGAGACGACCGCGACCTTCGCAGGACCGCCGGACGCCCAGCCGACCAGCGCGTTTGCGCAGTCGATGAAGAAGTTGGCGACACCGGTCGCCTCAAGAAACGCGCCGAAGAGCAGGAACAGGGCAATGTAGGTCGAGCAGACGGAGATCGGCGTACCGATGATGCCGTTGGTGGTATAGAAGATGTTGTAGACCACCAGGTCCAGGCTCATGCCGCGGCCGATGAAGGCGTAGAGCACGAAGCAGCTCGCCACGACCAGAATGGGCAGGCCCACCGCGCGGCGGCAGCACTCAGCCAGCACCAGCGCACCGATGATGCCGAGGATGATCTCGGTCTGGCCGATGGCGATGCCCATCGCCACAATCCTCTTGAAGTTGGCAACATAGTAGAAATAGGGAATACAGCCCGCGACAGCGAGCAGGATATCATACCACGGCATGGAGTTGGGCTTCACATTGCCCTTCTTGACGGGGTAGATGAAGAATGTAAACAGGACGACAAAGCCGACAAACAGGCAGCGGCGGATCTGGCCGCTCCAGGTGGCCCACAGGTTCATGTAGACCATGAAGAGCATAAAGGCGGCCAGCACGTAGCGCAGGATCAGCTTGGGCGTGCCCTCCCATACACGGGTGTTGGACTCGCGGTCGAACTTTTTCATGATCGCGTCAACGTCTTCCATCGTACCGACTTCAACGTCTACGCTTTCAACGACGACCTCTTCGTCCAAGACTTTCTTTTCAGCGTCAGTCATTGGTGTTTTTCTCCTCCTTTTTATTGGTGAACACTGCGACGTCAATAGAGGAAGAACTCATAATTGAGCGTCACCAGCGAATTTCTTCCACACAAATCACGCAGACTGATATCCGGACCGTCCTTTACCTTCAAAAAGAAGTCGTAAACGGTGGCCACGGCATAACAGACTCCGGTTCTATCCTGATGTATGCCGGTGATGAGCATGGCTCCGTCGTCGGTATAGCTGAGCTCTTCTCCGGGATTCAGCTCCACCTGCACGCCGGCGCCGTAAGCATAGTACTTACACTCCTCGGCATAGATCTTTCCTTCACTGATCTCAAAGGTGTCCGTCAGCGGATATTGGTTGACGGAATGCTTAAAGGTAATGGAAAAGCGATCCCCCTCGTCCATGCGGTAGCGCGCATAGAGCTCGCCGCTGTCCTTATTGCGGAGCGTCAGGTAATAGCCGGCGCGGGGAATCAAGAGGGAGGCCGCTGCAATAATCAAGACTATTGCAGCGGCCATGCTTATGCGTTGTCGCAGTTGCACTTTCGCACTCTTTCAGGATCGGGTGTTCTTACAGAACGCCGATCTCCTTGTAGTACTTCTCGGCGCCGGGATGCAGGTCGAAGGAGCCGGCAACAGCACCCTCGGGGCTCAGGAAGCCGAACTTGGCCTGAGCTTTGGCCAGGTCAGCCTGATTGTCGAACATGGCCTTGGTGATCTCATAGACGACATCCTCGCTGAGGTCCTTGGAGGCGGTGAAGACGGCCTTGACGGCGACGCAGACGGTCTCGTCCGCAACGCAGGTGTAGGTGTTGGCGGGCAGGTTATCCTGAACCAGGAACGGATAGTTGGTGGTCAGATAGGAAACAGCCTCATCGCTGAGGGAGGGCATATTGAAGTTGTAGGCGGTGGCGAGGTCGGTCAGAGCGGGGGTGGGGGCGCCGGAAACGGTGAAGGCCGCTTCGCACTGGCCGTTCTTGAGGGCCTCAGCGCCGCCGGAGAAGGAGTCGTACATGACCTTGATATCGTCGAAGGTCATGCCGTAGGCCTCGAGGACCTGAGCCGCGTTCAGAGCGGTACCGGAGCCGACGTCGCCGACGCAGACGGTCTTGCCCTTGAGGTCTTCAATGCTGGTGATGGAGGGAGCGGTGACGAGCTGGACGGTCTCGTTGTAAACGCCCGCGACCCACAGGGAGTTCATGTCGGCAGCGCCGTCGAACATGGTCTCACCGCCGGAGCCGTTGTGAGCATAGTTCAGAACATCGGACTGCAGGATGGACATCTGGGCCTGGTTGGCGGTGACGAGCTGGACGTTCGCCTTGGAGGCGCCGGAGTCGACAGCGGTGAGCTTGGACAGGCTCAGCTTGTCGCCGATGGTGGTGACGAGCGCGTTGCCAACGGCATAGTAAGTACCGGTGGTGCCGCCGGTGGCGATGACGATGTCAACAGGAGCGGCGGGGGTATCGGTCTGCTGGGGGTCGCCGTCGGTGTTGGGGGTATCACCTTCCTTGCTGCCGCAGGCAACAAGAGCGAAGATCATAGCGACGGACAGGATGAGGGCTAAGAACTTTTTCATACGCAATCTCCTTTTTGTTTTACCGTTTCGGCAACGTTACCGCCGGTCGGGAACATTCTGCACAACGTTGTCCAATGTTGTGCATGAGCGTCGGCCGGCGCTTCTTCGTTTTGCAAAACGGCCAATGTACCTCTTTGAGGCATAGCCATTATAACTTATTGCAAGTTTTATTGCAAGATACTTTTGCACTTTTGGCTATTCGCACAAAATTAAGGCGGAATCCATTTTTCTTAGCCCTTTCTTTTTCCGCTCGTTCCGTTATTTCACACAAATTTTTTGGTGACGACAAATTTTTACTTTTTCTTCATATATGAATTTTTCATGCACCTTATTCGAATTTATGCAAGTTTTCCTTCACCGTCCGTCATTTTGGCTAAATCCAAGGCAAAAAAACAGTCACTCTGACGAGTGACTGTTTTTTCAAAAAGATCGGTTTACTTCTGCTCCTTGTTGTCCACAACGTGCTTGAGCAGGGCGGAGAACTCGTCCACGCTCATCGCGCCGAGATCGCCGTCCGCGCGGTGGCGCGGGGAGACGGTACCGTTCTCCATGTCGCGGTCGCCGACGATGACCATGTAGGGCACCTTCTCGGTCTGCGCGTCGCGGATCTTGCGGCCGATCTTCTCGTTGCGGTAATCGACCTCGGTGCGGAAGCCCTGCTCCTCGAGCTGCGCGGCGATCTTCTCGCAGTATTCGTTCGCGCGGTCGGTGACGGGCAGGAAGCGCACCTGCTCGGGCGCCATCCACGTCGGCAGCGCGCCGGCATACTCCTCGATGAGGTAGGCGAGCGTGCGCTCGTAGCAGCCGAGAGAAGTGCGGTGGATGATGTACGGCAGCTTCTTCTCGCCGTTTTCGTCGATGTAGTACATGCCGAAGCGCTCGGCGAGCAACATGTCGATCTGGATGGTGACGAGGGTGTCTTCCTTGCCGTAGACGTTCTTATACTGGATGTCGAGCTTCGGGCCGTAGAATGCGGCCTCGTCGATGCCGATGGTGTAGTCGACGTCGAGGTCCTTGAGGATGCGCTCCATCACGCTCTGGGCGTGATCCCACTGCTCCTTCGTGCCCTCGTACTTGTTGTTCGGGTTCGCGGGATCCCACTGGGAGAAGCGGAACGTGCACTTGTCAAGAAGGCCGACGGTGCCGAGGCAGTACTTGGCAAGGTCGAGGCAGCCCTTGAACTCCTCTTCGAGCTGGTCGGGACGCAGGACGAGGTGGCCTTCGGAGATCGTGAACTGACGCACGCGGATGAGGCCGTGCATCTCGCCGGAATCCTCGTTGCGGAACAGCGTCGAGGTCTCGCCCAGGCGCATCGGCAGGTCGCGGTAGGAGCGCTGGCGGTTCAGGTAGACCTGATACTGGAACGGGCAGGTCATCGGGCGCAGGGCGAAGCACTCCTTCGTCTCGTCATACGGGTCGCCGAGGATGAACATGCCGTCGAGATAGTGATCCCAGTGGCCGGAGATCTTGTAAAGGTCGCGCTTGGCCATCAGCGGGGTCTTGGTGAGAAGATAGCCGCGCTTCTGCTCGGTATCCTCGACCCAGCGCTGGAGCACCTGCACGACGCGCGCGCCCTTGGGCAGCAGCACCGGAAGACCCTGACCGATGCAGTCGACGGTGGTGAAATATTCGAGCTCGCGGCCGAGCTTGTTGTGGTCGCGCTTGACGGCCTCCTCGCGCTCTTTGAGGTAGGCGTCCAGCTCGTCCTTTTTCGGGAAGGCGACGCCGTAGATGCGCTGGAGCGTTTCACGCTTGCTGTCGCCGCGCCAGTAGGCGGCGTTGCAGGCGGTCAGCTTGATGGCGTTGCCCTTGATGCGGCCGGTGGAATCGAGATGCGGGCCGGCGCAGAGGTCGGTGAACTCGCCCTGCTTATAGAAGCTGATGTGCGCGTCGGCGGGCAGATCGTTGATGAGCTCGACCTTGAACGGCTCGTCCTTCTCCTCCATGAACTTGATGGCTTCCTCGCGCGGCAGCTCAAAGCGCTCGAGCTTGAGCTTTTCCTTGCAGATCTTGCGCATCTCCGCCTCGATCTGCTCCAGATGCTCCGGCGTAAAGGCGAAGGGAGCGAGCAGATCGTAGTAGAAGCCGGTCTCGATGCTGGGGCCGATGGCGAGCTTCACCTCGGGCCACAGGCGCTTGACGGCCTGCGCCAGCACATGGGAGCAGGTGTGCCAATAGGTCTTGCGGTACTCGGGATTTTCAAAGCTGTACTGGTTTTCTTCGTTGATCTTGACTTCTTCGGACATTTCAGTTACCTCCATTTGACTCTGAGGGTGCAAAAATGCTTCACCCCCGACGGTATCAGGGGTGAAGCATTGCTATACTCCACGGTTCCACCCTGCTTGCGCGTTTGCGCCGCTTGTGTCCGCTGTAACGGGCGAACCCGTCCCGCTCGTCGCGGGCTGCTCGGGAGTGGTACGGCCGCCGCTCACGCAGGACGCTTGCACCGAAATGCGTCCCTCTCTGTGCGGTGCTCTGCGGTTTCTTCTCCGTCGATGCCGGTTTGATGGATAGCAGTATACGCCGTCGCTGCGGATTTGTCAAGGGGCAGGCTCAGAACTCGGGCGGCTGATTTTTGCGCGGCTTGTCGTCGTCCCTGCCGCCGAAAAGGCCTGAGAAAAATCCGCCGCGCGGCGTACTCTCCTGCTCACGCTCCGTCTCCTTCGCGCGGCGGCGCTGCTCCGCCGCGGGAGTCCAGCACCTCGCGCGCCGCGTCCCGCAGCAGCGCGGGCGCATCCGGCGATTCCAGCAGCGCGCTGAGCTCCTCGTCGGTCCTGCCGCCGCACTCGGCGCGGTAGCGGTCCTTCCGGTCCTTCTCCCGCATAAAGAACGCGATCCGTCCGCAGCGCGGGCACACCCACAGCTCCACGTCCATATAATCCTTCAGGAGACTTTCGCCGTGCAGCTCCAGCACCTGGTAACCGCCGCTTTCCATCTCGTGTCCGCAAACGCACTTCTTTTCGCTCATGGTGTTCCTCCCCTTTCCGGTGTTGAGAAAAAGAGCCGGTCGAAACCGGCTCTTTTTCTGTTATATTTTGTCGAAAAATTACTTACTGTAATCATAGAAGCCCTTGCCGGACTTCTTGCCGAGCTGGCCGCCGCGGACCATCTTCTTGAGCAGCAGGGCGGGGCGGTACTTGGGATCGCCGGTCTCCTCAAGCAGCACGTTCATGATGGCGAGGCAGACGTCGAGGCCGATGAAGTCGCCGAGGGCGAGGGGGCCCATGGGATGGTTCGCGCCGAGCATCATGGCCTTGTCGATATCCTCGACGGAGGCGACGCCGGTCTCAACGAGGCCGATGGCCTCGTTGATCATGGGGATGAGGATCTTGTTGACGACGAAGCCGGGAGCCTCGGCGACCTCGACCGGCTGCTTGCCGATCTCCTCGGAGAGCTTGTAGATGAAGTCGAAGGTCTCCTGCGTGGTGTTTGCGCCGCGGATGACCTCGACGAGCTTCATGCTGGGAACGGGATTGAAGAAGTGCATACCGATGACGGGGTGCTTGAGGCCCAGGCCCATCTCGGTGACGGACAGAGAGGAGGTGTTGGTGGCAAAGATGGCGGATTCCTTGCACAGCTCATCCAGCTCGCTGAGCATGGCGCGCTTGTACGCCATCTCTTCCTTGGCGCACTCAATGACGAGGTCGGCATCGGCGGCGGCGGACTTCTCCTCCACGAAGATATTCGCCATCAGGGCATCCTTGGCCTCCTGAGTCATCTTGCCCTTCTCGACGCGCTTCTGCAGGGAAGCGTCGAGCTTGTCCTTGTGGCGCTGCGCGGAAGCGACGCTGGACGCGTACATCAGAGTGGTGTGGCCGTGCGCCGCAAAGACCTGCGCGATGCCGCTGCCCATGGTGCCGGCGCCGAAAACTGCAACTTTCATTTTTGTGTTCCTCCTATGAATTGAAATTTATGAATTGTCAAGTAACGCTTACTTGTTGGTGAACGGTTCGTGCTTGCGCTTTTCGAGGAAGGCGCCCATGCCCTCCTGCTGGTCGGCGGTCTCGAAGCAGGAGCCGAAGGCCTTCTCCTCGACCACCACAGCCTCGTCCATCGGGAGGTCAAGCCCCTCGTTGATGGCCTTCTTCGCCGCGCGCACCGCGATGGGCGCGTTCGCCGCGATCTGAGAGGCGAGCTTCTCCGCGGCGGCGTAAAGCTCCGCGAGCGGATAGACGGCGTTGACCAGACCGATGCGCAGGGCCTCGTCCGCCTTGATGTTGCGGGCGGTGTAGACCATCTGCTTGGCCATGCCGGGGCCGACCAGACGCGCGAGGCGCTGGGTGCCGCCGAAGCCGGGGGTGATGCCGAGACCTGTCTCGGGCTGACCGAACACGGCGGTATCGGAGCAGATGCGGAAATCGCAGCTCATGGCGAGCTCACAGCCGCCGCCGAGCGCGTAGCCGCCGACCGCCGCGATGGTGGGAATGGGCAGGGTCTCGAGCTTGCGCATCACATCGTTGCCCTGCTTGCCGAAGCTCTCGCCCTCGGCCTTGGTGAGCCCCTTCATCTGCGCAATGTCCGCGCCGGCGACAAAGGACTTCTCCCCCGCGCCGCGCACGATCAGGCAGCGGACGGCGTCGAGGTCAATGGCGTCGAGCGCCGCGTCAAGGTCGGCGAGCACCTGCGAGTTGAGCGCGTTGAGCGCCTCGGGACGGTTGATGATGAGATACGCGACCGCGCCCTGCGGTTCATAGGTCACGAAAGACATGGTATGCCCTCCTTGTTTTCTCTTAATGGGGCTATTATATGCAATTCCCCCGCGTTTTGCAAGAGGAATATCATTTCATTTGAAATTATTTCCAGTTTGCTCACATTTTTTGCAAGAATTGATTCATTTCTGACGATGTAACGCAGTTCCTGCGGCAAATTCCTCTTTGCTGACGGAAAGACTTCATTTTTCTCTTGTGTTATCGCCGCGTTTCCGCTATGATAGGCAGGAAATGAACGCAAAAAGCGAGGTATTTCCCCATGCGAATGAGAAAGAAAAAGAACCTGCTGCCGCGCATGGAGCGCTGCGCGGCGCTGCAGATCAAGGACCCCATCGCGCACCGCGGCCATTGGCGCGAGCTGATGCCGGAGGCCCGCGAGCTGCGTGTGGAGCTGGGCTGCGGCAAGGGACGCTTCACCGTGGGCACCGCCGCTGCGGAGCCCGACGTGCTGTTCGTGGCAGTGGAGATGGTGCCCGACGCGATGGTGGTCGCCATGGAGCGCTGCGCCGCCGAGGGGCTTCGGAACGTCCGCTTCATCGACGCGAACGCGAACATTCTGCCCGAGTTTTTCGCCCCGGGCGAGGTCGACCGCATCTACATCAACTTCTGCGACCCGTGGCCGACGAAGCGCCACGCCAAGCGCCGTCTGACGCACGGCAATTTCCTCAAGCTCTACCGCAAGGTGCTCAAGGACGGCGGGCAGATCCATTTCAAGACGGACAACGCCCCGCTTTTCGCCTGGTCGGTGGAGGAGATCCCGCAGTTCGGCTTTACGCTCTCCGAGGTCACAGACGATCTGCACGCGAACGGCGCCGTCGGCGTGATGACCGACTACGAGGCGAAATTCCACGAGCTGGGCACGCCCATCCACCGTCTGGTCGCCACGATGACGCCGTGGGAGGAGCCGGAGGAAGAATAACGGCCGCGCAACGCGCGGCGTATAGCAAAGGGGGTATTCTCTACCGCAGAGAATACCCCCTTTAGAACCCAAAGAGAGCGCAAGGGGCAAGCCCCTCGACCCCCGAACCGCTCATATTAAATCAGCTTTCAGCAACCGTATGAGAGTGCATCGGCGCGGCGCAGCCGCGCTTTTTGCGGCTTTCGATTTGATCTGCTCCTTGCGGCCGCTGCCGCTCTGCGGCGGGGTCTGAAGGCATCAGCCTTCGGCGACACCGCTTTTTTGCGCGAAAAAGCGGTGAGAAAACGCGCGAGGGGGCGCACCCCCTCAACCCCGCCATCGGAAGCCTGACAATAGGCCGACTGCACGCGCTGCGCAAAGGAGTGCGTGCAATTTCTTTTTGCGGCTTTCGATTTGGGCTGCTCCTTGCGGCCGCTGCCGCTCTGCGGTGAGGTTACGGGGAGTTATTTTGCGGCGGCTTCTAAAGCGGTCAGAATTTCTTCGCGCATTTTCTCAAGCTCACCCTGCTCGAGATGGACGAGCGCAGCCGCCGCGCCCGATGCCAGCGTGATGATCTTCGTCCGGTATGGCGAGTGGGCGAAGTTACGTCCCCGCATGGCTTCCTTGGCCGCAGCCAGTGTATCCGCCAGAACCCGCGATAGAAATGCAGGGTCTTTTGTTCCCGCATTTCGGGAGAGAAACAGCAGCTTGCTGTGCATTTTCAGAAAATAAAGCTGATAGATCCCCATACTTTTCACCTCAACATCATTTTATGCGTTTTTCGCATGAAATGCAATATGCAATAACCGCATTTTTATAATGTCGTTGAGGTGATTTCATGTATCGGCGACTGCGTGATATGCGTGAGGATGCGGACAAAACGCAAGCGGAGCTTGCCGCTGTACTGAATGTCGGGCAGACGACCTATTCGCGCTATGAAAACGGTGTGCTCGACATTCCCAGCATAGCCTTGATTGCGCTTGCCCGTTATTATCAGGTCAGCACGGATTATCTGCTCGGTCTGACCGATGAGCGCAAGCCTTATCCCCCGGCAAGAAAATGACCGAAACCCCGCCGCAGAGCGGCAGCGGCCGCAAGGAGCAGACCAAATCGAAAGCCGCAATAAGAAATTGCACGCACTCTTTTGCACAGCGCGTGCAGTCGGCCTATTGTCAGGCTTTCTATGGCAGGGTTGAGGGGCCGCGGCCCCTCATGTGTTTTCCGACCGCTTTTGCACATACAAAAGCGGTCCCTGCGGAGCACAGGCGTGCTCTGCCCCGCGCTGCTCAGCGCGAAAAGAGGGGGTATTCTCCGCCGTAGAGAATGACCCCTTTGTTATAAAAAAAGAGACGCTTTTACAGCGTCTCTTTTCGTTTGCACTTTTTACGCGTTCTTCGCGAGGTCGCAAAGAGCGGTGAACGCGACGGCGTCGTTGATCGCCATCTCGCTGAGCATCTTGCGGTTGATCTCGATGCCCTTGACCTTCAGACCGTGCATGAAGGTGGAGTAGTTCATTCCGTTCATCTTGCAGGCGGCGGAGATGCGGGTGATCCACAGGCTGCGGAAATCTCTCTTCTTGAGCTTGCGGCCGGTATAAGCGTAGGTCAGGGACTTCATCACGGCCTGGTTGGCCATCTTGAAGTGGCGGGATTTGTTGCCCCAGTAGCCCTTCGCGAGCTTCAGAGTCTTGTTTCTTCTTTTGCGCGTCATCATCGCGCCCTTAACACGTGCCATATCAGTAAGCCTCCTTAAAGCGTATCGTAATTATCTTATTTGTAGGGGATCATCTTGCGGATGGTGCCGGCAACGGTAGCGTCGGCATAGCCGCCCGCACGCAGGTGACGGGTACGCTTGGTGGGCTTCTTGGTCAGGATGTGGCTCTTGAAGGCCTTGGCCATCTTGACCTTGCCGGTCTTGGTCAGGTTGAATCTTTTCTTGGAACCGCTGTGGGTCTTCAGCTTGGGCATGGTAGTTTCTCCTTTTCGTATATTGTGTTACTTCCCGGTCTTGGGGGAAAGGAATATGGACATACTGCGTCCTTCCAGCTTGGGCTCTTTATCCAATGTCGCCACCTCGGCACACTGCTCGGCGAAGCGCACCAACAGGTCTTTGCCGATGTCGGTATGCGCCATCTCGCGGCCGCGGAAGCGGACCGAGACCTTGACGCGGTTGCCGTCGGCAAGGAACTTCTGGGCATTCTTGAGCTTTGTGTTGAAATCGCCGACATCGATGCCGGGCGACATACGGATCTCTTTGATCTCGACCACGTGCTGGTTCTTCTTCGCTTCCTTTTCGCGCTTGCCCTGTTCAAAGCGGAACTTGCCGTAGTCCATGAGCTTGCACACGGGGGGCGTAGCCTGCGGGGAGATCTTGACGAGGTCAAGCCCCTGCTCGTCGGCGATCCGCTGCGCCTGGGCGGCAGACATGATGCCGAGCTGCTCACCGGTGGAACCGATCAGACGGATCTCGCTGTCTCGAATGTCCTCATTGAGCTGATGCACATCCTTGCTAATACCGAAGCACCTCCATTAAATGATTTGACCAAACAAAAACGAGCGCAGCCATGCCGCACCCGTACAACAAACGCAAAGCGCCCACGCGCTTTTTCGATCATTGACCTTCTCGCTTGCGCTAAAGGTGAGAACGGATGCTGCCGTTCTTCTTTGTTTTGCGTAGGTATGATACCACCTCCGCTGCCGTTTGTCAACGATAATTTGCGGGAAAATGCCGTGAAGAAGAAATTTTTCCATTTTTCGGCCGCGCTGCGGATTTTTGCGCGCCGTGTATAGTTTTTCCGCCGCGCGGAAAAACTATCTGCCGTAGCAGAACAAAGGAAAGGAGGCGGGCACATGAAGGAGAAGAACCAGAACAAGGAGCAGAACACCAATCAGAACCAGGAGCAGAACCAGAACACCAACCAGCGCTGAGCTTGCATAAGAATGGGAAGGGGACGGCACGAGGCCGTCCCCTTCCCGCGTTTCTTCCTGCAAATCTTTTCTTGTATTTTCCGGTGAGGTTTTATATAATAGGTGCGTTATCATTCAGGAAAGGAAGCGGCGCATGACAGACGCGATCGTGCAATGGCTGCTCTCGGCGGGTGAGGGAAAATTCCTTGCGACCGTGCTCATTTCGATGCTGCCGGTCATTGAGCTGCGCGGCGGGCTGCCCGCGGGCATGGCGATGGGGCTTCCGCTCAGAGATGCCTTTCTCGCGGCGCTGCTCGGCAACCTGCTTCCCGTTCCGTTTATCATCCTTTTCGCGCGCAGGGGCTTTGCGTGGGTCCGCGCCCATATCCCGCGCCTCGGGCGCTGGGTCGACCGGATCGAGCGGAGGGCCTGGAGCAAGAGCGATAAGGTCGTGCGCTATCAGGCGTGGGGGCTGCTGCTCTTCGTGGCCGTGCCGCTGCCCGGCACGGGCGCGTGGACCGGCGCGCTGATCGCGGCGCTGCTCGATCTGCGGCTCAAGCTCGCCGTGCCCGCCATCACCGCCGGCGTGTTCCTTGCGGGCATCATCATTTCACTTCTCACCTACGGAGCTGCTGCGCTGCTATGAAAATTCTCGTTTTTTCCGACTCCCACGGCAATGAGGACAACATGATCCGCGCCGTGGAGCGGGAGCGCCCCTTTACGCTCGACGCCATCGTACACCTCGGCGACGGCTGGCGCGACGCGGAGGCGCTGCACCGCCTGTATCCCCGCATCCCGCTCGAGCAGGTGCCGGGCAACTGCGACCTCGGCCGCTTTGAGGAGCGCGAGCGCGTCGTCTTTTTCGGCGACTGCCGCGTGCTGCTCTGCCACGGGCACACGCTGGGCGTGAAGTCCTCGCTGCTGCGCGCGTCCTACGAGGCGCGAGAGCGCGGCGCGCAGGCGCTCATATCCGCCGATATCAAGCATAATTACATATGCGAAGCGCTGGACTTGGGAAT
>OMDR01000910.1_pt1 | contig 16521 bp, 19 predicted proteins | sample 1645251 | NCBI WGS metagenome assembly OMDR01 (sample SAMEA103958142, study PRJEB25191) | human gut metagenome | biome: human-associated habitat [ENVO:00009003]; feature: intestine environment [ENVO:2100002]; material: feces | place: Germany | collected 2013/2015 | reverse complement strand
CTTTATAATATTGTTGAGAAATTAATAGGAGGACGTAATGAAAAAAGAATTAGTCATTGTTCTTGATTTTGGAGGACAATATAATCAGTTGGTTGCACGTCGTGTTCGTGAGTGCAATGTATATTGTGAAATTTATTCATATAAAACAGATTTAGAAAAAATCAAAGCTATGAATCCAAAGGGAATTATCTTAACTGGAGGGCCAAATAGTTGTTATGAGGCAGATTCACCTACATATTCAAAGGAATTATTTGAATTGGGTATCCCAGTTCTTGGTCTTTGCTATGGCGCACAATTGATGATGCATGTATTGGGTGGAAAAGTAGAAAAAGCAGATCACCGTGAATATGGTAAGACAGAGGTTCTTGTGGATAAGACTTCTTCTAAAATCTTTGAGGGTGTATCTGAAAAAACAATTTGTTGGATGTCACACTTTGACTATATTTCACAGGTAGCACCTGGATTTGAAATTACGTCTCATACAGATAACTGTCCTTGCGCATCAAGTGAAAATGCAGAAAAAGGATTATATGCAATTCAGTTCCATCCAGAAGTATTACATACACAAGAAGGTTCAAAAATGTTATATAACTTTGTTCGTGGTGTTTGTGGATGCTGTGGTGATTGGAGAATGGATAACTTTGTTGAAGAACAAATTAAGGCTATTCGTGAAAAGGTTGGAGATGGAAAAGTTTTATGTGCCCTTAGTGGTGGAGTAGACTCTTCTGTTGCAGCTGTATTATTATCAAAAGCAATTGGTAACCAATTGACATGTGTATTTGTTGATCATGGTTTACTTCGTAAAAACGAAGGGGATGAAGTAGAGGCTGTATTTGGTCCAGAAGGTCCATATGAATTAAACTTCATTCGTGTAAATGCGCAACAAAGATATTATGAAAAGCTAAAGGGTGTTGAAGAGCCAGAAGCAAAACGTAAGATCATTGGTGAAGAATTCATTCGTGTATTTGAAGAAGAGGCTAAGAAAATTGGAAAAGTTGATTTCTTAGTTCAGGGAACAATTTATCCAGATGTTGTTGAGAGTGGTTTAGGTGGAGAATCTGCTGTAATTAAATCTCACCACAACGTTGGTGGACTTCCTGATCACGTAGATTTCAAAGAAATTATTGAACCATTGCGTGACTTGTTCAAGGATGAAGTTCGTAAAGCTGGTTTAGAATTAGGTATTCCTGAATACTTGGTATTCAGACAACCATTCCCAGGACCTGGTTTAGGAATTCGTATTATTGGTGAAGTTACTGAAGAAAAAGTAAAAATCGTACAAGATGCAGATGCCATCTATCGTGAAGAAATCGCAAATGCTGGATTGGATCGTTCAATCGGTCAATACTTTGCAGCATTGACAAATATGCGTTCCGTAGGTGTTATGGGGGATGAAAGAACATATGATTATGCCATCGCTTTACGTGCCGTTAATACAATTGACTTTATGACTGCTGAATCTGCTCAGATTCCATATGAAGTATTAAATAAAGTTATGTCTCGTATTATCAATGAGGTACGTGGGGTTAACCGTGTAATGTATGACCTTACTAGTAAGCCTCCTGGAACAATCGAGTTTGAGTAGCGGACTAAATTGCGAAAAAGCCCATAAATAAAGGCTTTGCGGGCTGTCTGGATGTTCCAGTGGAGTGCAAATGGAGTTAAAAAATATTTTTTTTCTTTGTTTTCTTTCCGGAGTTATCTGAGATTTTCGCAAAAAGCAACTATGCTCAGAAAATATAATTAGTGTGAATATGAAGAACAGTTTGTTTTGATGGAAATATTTTCCGTCAGGGCAGACTGTTTTTTTATACCCTTTTTTAATGATATAAACTCCATGGTTCAGCGATAACACATATGGAAACTGTGAAATTAAAATAATTAGCTAAATTTCGGAAAATGATGTCCGATTTTGTATCTGCCAGTACAGAGTATATGAAGAGATAAATATTCAAAACACAGGAGGTACTGATTATGCAGAACAAATTATTTTTAAAGGCAGCTGATATATGTGAACTTCTGGAGGTGAAACAGACATCGGCTTATGAGATCATTGGCAATCTGAATAAGGAGCTGGAAGAACAGGGATATTTGACGCTTAGAGGAAAAGTTCCGACAAAGTATTTTGTGAAGCGTTTCTACGGGGTAGAAGATACCTGTGAGATTCCACAGGAAGAAGGAAAGGAATGGTTTCATGCGTAAAAGAAAAATGTATTTATCAGTGGAAGACATTGCCGAACTCTTTGAGTTATCAGTTTCGTTTGCTTACCGGGTGGTGGAAAGAATGAATGCTGATCTGGCAAGTAAGAACTATTATGTGATTCTCGGTCGGGTACCAACCCGTTATGTAGAGGACAAGATCTATGGTCTGGAACACGTTGAGCAGTATTTGAAGGAGGAAAAAGCGGTATGAGTATGGTACAAGAAAAAATGTATATGGATGTGGATGATGTGTGTGCAATCCTTGGTGTTTCTAAAGCGTATGCATACAATTTGATGCGGGAATACAACAAGGAGTTGAAAGCGAAAGGCTATATTGTAGTAGCTGGAAAAATCTCTACCAAATTTTTGGCAGAAAAGATTTACGGAATGAAGGTTGAGGATTAGCAATGGGTGTTTACAAAGAAGGAAAGAACTGGAAAGTACAGGTCTATTATAAAGACTGGCAGGGTAATCAAAAGAGAAAACAAAAACGTGGATTCCGAACCAAAGGCGAGGCAAAAGAGTGGGAGCGAGACTTCCTTCAGCAACAGAGCCAGGGTGTAGATATCGAATTCGGGAACTTTCTGGAAATTTACTATAAGGATATGGATGTCAGACTTCGTGAACACACCATGTATACAAAGCGTTACATCATTGACTTGAAGATCAGACCATATTTTGAAAAAAAGATTCTTAGTGAGATTACGGTGGCAGATGTACGTGCATGGCAAAATGAACTGCTTAGCTATAAGGATAGGAATGGAAAAGGTTATTCACAAACGTATTTGAAAACAATTAACTGTCAGCTGACTGCAATCTTCAACTATGCTATCCGATATTATAACCTGCAGGATAATCCCTGCAGGAAGGCAGGAGCGATAGGCAAAAGCAAAGGAGAACCGAAAGACTTTTGGATGCAGGAAGAGTTCAATAATTTTCTGGAGACAGTAAGTGATAAGCCGGAGACAAGAATGGCGTTTCTTCTGTTGTACTGGACCGGAATGCGTATCGGTGAATTGCTTGCCCTTACTTATGACGACATCAATCTTGAGGAGAAGACTATCTCCATTACGAAATCTTATCAGCGATTAAAAGGAAAAGATGTGATAACACAGCCGAAAACACCGAAAAGCATCCGGATTATAACCATGCCGGTTTTTTTGGCGGATGAGTTCCGGGAGTATTGCAGCCATCTGTATGGAATTATGAAAAATGAGCGTTTATTTCACTTTACAAAATCCCATATGGAGCATTGTATGGCGGCTGGAATTGAAAAATCAGGTGTAAAGCGGATACGACTTCATGATCTCCGCCATTCCCATGCCAGTATGCTGGTTGATATGGGGGTGGCTCCATTGGAGATTGCAGAACGCCTTGGACATGAAAAGGTGGAAACCACGTTGAATACTTATTCACATCTGTATCCGTCTACACAGAGTAAATTAGCAGGTTTGTTGGATAAGAAACATGAGGAAGAGGAGGAATAAGCGATGGCTGGTGACAGACATGGAAAACACAACACAACGACCATTTCTTTTCGGGTGAATTCTTATGAAAAAGCAATGATTGAAGAAAGAGTGAAAGTGAGCGGAATGAAAAAGCAGGATTATATCGTCCGGTCATGTATTTACAATCATGTATGTGTTGTTGGAAAGAAAGAAGCGATTGAGATTATCCGGTCAGAAATGAGGGAAATGAGTTTGGTTTTGGAGGATGTGGCAAAAGATTTGAAGTCGGAAAAACCAGTTATCTCAGAACCAGCTCTGGATAGTATGACAGAACGGTATCTTGCATTTTTGGAAGCAGCATTATGGATGCTGAAGGGTTCAAGTTATTTATGGGAGGATAAAAAGGATGGAAGAGAAAGTAATGAAGGATTGTAAAGTGCTGGCATTGTGTTCACAAAAAGGCGGGGTTGGCAAGACAACAAGTTGTGTGAATCTGGCAGTCGGACTTGCAAAAGCAGGGAAGAAAGTGCTTGTGATTGACAATGATCCGCAGGGAAGTATGACAGCAAGCCTTGGGTATCATAACCCAGATGAATTACCGATCACACTGGCTACTATTCTGACAAAGATTGTAGAAGATGAACCATTTGAAAATACACTGGGAATTTTGCATCACCAGGAAGGAATTGATTTGATTCCGGCAAACATCGAACTCTCTGGAATGGAAGTTTCACTTGTAAATATTATGAGTAGGGAACTTGTCTTAAAACAATATATAGAAAGAATGAGAGAAGAATACGACTATATATTGATTGACTGTATGCCATCACTTGGAATGCTGACGATCAATGCACTTGCCAGTGTCGATGCAGTTATTATACCTGTCCAGGCGGCTTATCTTCCTGTAAAGGGTCTGGAACAGCTGATACGGACGATAGGAAAGGTGCGAAGACAGCTTAACAAACAACTGAAAATTGGCGGTATATTGATCACAATGGTGGATAATAGAACGAACTATGCAAGAGATATATCTGATCTGATTTTTGATACATATGGAAACCAGATCAAGATTTTTCCACAGAGTATTCCATTTTCAGTACGAGCAGCTGAAATCAGTGCGGAAGGAATCAGCATATTTGAGCATGATCCAAAAGGAAAAGTAGCGGCTGCATATTGGCAGATGACACAGGAGGTGCTTTTGGATGAAAGGTAGAAGTGCATCGAAGATAAAACTGACATCTTATGATGAATTACTTGGCGGAGGAGAAGAAACGAACGATATCCAGCAGGTTTCACTTGAGCATTTACATTATTTCGAGAACCATCCATTTCAAGTAAATGATGATGAGGCAATGGCGGAACTGGTAGAAAGTGTGAAAGAAGAGGGAATCCTTACAGCATTACTGGTCAGACCTCTGGGGGATGGTGAATATGAAATCATCGCCGGTCACAGAAGGAGACATGCGGCACAACTTGCCGGTCTTAAAGAGGTTCCGGTTATTATCAGAAATATGGATCAGGATACAGCTGTTCGGGCGATGGTAGACAGCAATCTGCAGAGACCTAATATACTCCCAAGTGAAAAGGCATTTGCTTACCGTATGAAGATGGAAGCAATGAATCATCAGGGAACATCAGGCGGTACCAGTGCGAAAGACATTGGAAAGAACGCAAATGACAGTGCAAGGCAGGTGTATCGCTATATTCGGCTCACGTATCTGATGAATGACCTATTAAACGCAGTAGACCGTGATGTGATTGGATTGCAGGTAGGTGTAGAGCTTTCCTATCTTGCGGTTCCAGAACAGGAGATGGTGGAGGAAGTGCATGAGAGTACCGGAAAATATCCAAGTCTGGAACAGGCGAAAAAAATAAGGCAACATCGAGAAGAAAAAACGCTGACAAAAGAGATTGTGCGGCTCCTGGTTATAGGAGAGCGTAAAAAGAAAACAACGGTAACATTAAAACAGGATGAAATTAAGAAGTATTTTCCTCCAGAATATGATGAACAGAAGATACGGACTGTTATATGTCAGCTTTTGGAGGAATGGAGCAATCAGAATCATTGATAGGTACGAAGGGAGGGATGTGTCATGAGTATAAGAGCAACATTCCATTATTTTCAAGGAATGGAATGCGATATGTACAGTTTTTATCGTATTCCCAAACTGCTGTTTACAAGTGAATATTTTAAAAATCTCTCCTGTGAAGCAAAGGTGCTGTACGGACTGATGTTAGACCGGATGTCACTGTCCATCAAAAACCGGTGGTTTGACGAAGAGGACAGGGCATATATTTTCTTTTCGGTGGAAGAGATTATGGAAATGCTTAACTGTGGCAGGAATAAGGCTGTGAATTGTCTCAAAGAGCTGGATCAGGAAAAGGGGATTGGATTGATTGAGAAGAGGCGAATCGGACTTGGAAAAACAAATGTTATTTACGTGAAAAATTTCAGCCTGACAGAATATCCAGATGAGCCAGCAATCTTTGATTTGGAAGAAACACCGGAAAATGTAGCAGAGAGAAAAGAAAATACAGAGACAGAAATAGAAGAATATGCGAAAAAAGAGCCGGAAAAGCCCGTAAATACACAGAAGTTTGAAAAACAAACTTCAGGAAGTTTGAAAAATAAACTTCAAGAAGTTTCAAAAACAAACTTCAAGGAGTTTGAAAAACAAACTTCAAGAAGTTTAGAAAACAAACTTCAAGAAGTTTCAAAAACAAACTGTAATAATACTGAATATAATTATACTGAATTTAACGAGAATGAATCTTATCAATATCTATCTGAACAAGAGAAAGGGAAAGATAGGATACAGGAAAGAAATGAGTATCGACAGTTAATCCATGACAATATCGAATATGCGATTCTTTGTCAGAGCTATGGAACTGGACGAGTAGAAGAGCTGGTAGAGCTGATGTTGGATGCAATATGTTCGGCAAAGTTATATCAGCAGATCAATGGGGAAGCTGTGCCTACACAGGTGGTCAAGAGTCGTTTGCTCAAAGTCGGGTATGAACACATCCAGTATGTGTTTTTTAGCCTTGACAGGAGTACAAGAAAAGTGAAGAATATCCGGCAGTATATGCTGACGGTATTGTATAACGCTCCGGCAACGATCAATCAGTTTTATGATGCTGAAGTTCGACATGACATGTACTGGGGTAAGGGTATTCCAGACGGGTAAGAACTTTGTGCCCACTGGGCACGAAGTTTAAGAAGAGATAGTCATATCTGGCGGATATGGTAAAATAACCTTGTGCCCACTGGGCACAAAGTGAGGAGGAAGAAGTATGTTGAGATTTTTGATAAAACTGCCATTTCGAATTATTGCAGCTCCTGTTTGGCTGGTACTTGCAGCGGTGAATATTGTGCTGGTGTTCCTGGTTGGATTATCTGCAGGATTCTGCTATCTGGTAGCTGGAATCTCTGTTGTGACAGAAGTCTTGAGTATTGGATTTGGGATCAGCACGGACTGGACAATGAAATCAGCGATTCTTACGACAGTAGTGTTTGTTCTACTCCCACATATCGGTATGGGGATAGTTGCAGTGCTTGAGGTCGTGAAATGTGGATTACAGGATTTTATCCTGGGATGATGGTGGAAAACTTTTGAGTATGCTATACATAGAAAGGCAAAATAGATGATGGAAGAATTATATAAAGTGATGGACGATTTACTGGATGTAGAATTTCAGATGAAATCGGGGATAGATCTACTGAAAGAGTTGGAAGAGTTTTATATGTTGGAAAAAGAAACTGAAGAATCGGAAGCTAGAAAAGTATCTGTGCTGATGAAAGGGTATCTGCAGTCGATGAATTCAAATATTCGAGAAATCATTCGTTATATTGATGACACGACACTTGAAAAATCAAATGATGAAAAGAAAGCTAAACAGGAATCAACGAGTACCATATCAGAGGAAGTGCAGGAATTTGTGAATCTGACAATTACAGAGCATATGGGGAAAGCATATTCAGAATGGAAGTTAAATCAGGATAAAGAGCCAGTAAGTGAAATTGATAAGAAATATCAGGAATTACTGGAAACGTTATCCCCAGAACAGGAAGAAGTGATTACGGAATACTGTAATGCAATTTTCAGTAGTGGAGCAGATACAGAAGAGTTTTTCTATCGGTTGGGATTAAAAGATGGACTGAATCTGAAAAATACGGTAAAATTTGTATTAGAAATGATATCGTGAAATCGGAAGTTAATAAAGAGTTTGGCTAAATAGAGCTATTTTCTTGAAGAAGGGAGTTCTTTTTATGGGAAACAAAAACTTAACCTATAAATGGTGGAAAAATAATATGGCAGACAAAATTGTTATTGAAAAGGAAATACTCGATTGGGAAAATCCAATACGTGGTATTTACGGAATATTTACTAGAGAAAACGAAGATGTTTATTGTGCGTATGTAGGGAGAGCAAATAATATATATAATAGGTTCTTTTCATCTAAAGGGAATCCAGGTCATTTGGTCGAAATCAAAAATAACAATTATAAGAATGAAAAAGTGAAACAAGCATTAGAGAAAAAGGCTGCTATAATCGAAATTAAAGTATTGGAGGAAGTAAAATGTCAATATGATGATTATTATAAGGATATGCATAGACTTGCATTTGCAGAATATAATCATATCAGGAAATATCAGGAATTAAACCAATGTTTAGAACAATTACCAGATGGTCGTAATATGAACAAAGATGTTTGGGATGTTGAATATAGAAAAAGACACAATATATAGGATGAAACTTTTTATTTTCATACCTATAGGCGGGAGAATAATAAATGATTGAAGATACAATAGAAATAAAATATCCTATTGAAAAGTTATGGACGGAAGAAGTTGACAGAAATCACAGAATAGAAGAGATAAGACAAGTAACTATAGAATATATTTTGCGTTTTGGTGAAAAAGAAATACCATCAGTTTTTCTTAGAAATGTCAAAAATGCAATTCATGCGGGATTTGATAACAATTCTCTTGCGAGGGTTGATATGGTAGCTAATGAAGTGTTGTCGTTTGATACCTGTTTCCGTCTATTCTTAACGTTACAAAAAACGGAATTTCGGATTACACCACAAGTAGATTTAATAGGAAGAAATCATATTACTATATCCGATTTTATCAAGAATGCAGAAGAAACTATTTGGTCTATAAATTATTATGATGACAAGAAGGTTAATTCTAAGCAATTGTCTAATAATTCTATATTAGAGAATTTTATTACTCAACATGCAAAACGCTGGAAATCTGGGGATATTGGTGATAGCTATGAATCTTTTAGGATAAATGATATTGAATTAGATGAAGATGATAGAGCAAAATTAACAGCTCTATTAAACTGGTTAGACGAGTATTCTCGGATTTCAGTTGTCAATCCAAGAAAGGTACCATACTATATTTACGAGCGAATGGCAGCTGTAGTGGATAAAGATTTTTATCATAAACGTTGCTTGCTTAGAACACTTCATAGAGTTGATCCAGGTAGCGTTGGACATTCAAAACTTTTTACTTGTTTCGTGTTGAATGTTCAAGATTTTAAGGAGTATATTAGACGTCTCAAAGTCGTTTATATTCGATATGTAGAGGATACAGTTAATAATTATTTATCTGCGGGGCTATCGGAGACAGATATAGCTGTAGTTGAAATCGTACGTGATTATTTGAATCGAGAAAACAATACTAGGTATCAGAAGAGATATAGTTGGAATCATAAACCGGAGGGATGCGTTGGATTATTACTATCTCCCAAAAACAATTATTTTTCATTTAGTGGATATCAAGATGTAAATAATTCAACGTTGTGTGCAAATATACCTGGAGCTCATGATAAGTTGTCTGGTCTCATTAAATCTATAGAAAATGCATTAAATCAATATCACTTCAAATCGGAAATTACTAATAACGATGAACGCTTTTACGAAAAAAATACTTCTACATTTTATAATCTTCAGAGTGATTTACCTTTAAATGATAAAATAAAAGCAAGATATCAATGTGCTGAGAAAAAACTTTTTAGTCATGCTTATAAAAATTTTACATCAAAGGATAATATCATTGTTATTGTCACATTTCCACCTTGCTTACAAAGAGGATGTCAGGATTTGATAAATGAATATAAAAAAATATGTAAAAGGATACGAATATTCTGTATAGGGGATTATAATACTGGCACAATAATAGAGTGTTAATTTAGTTATGGTGAAAATCATTAAGTATAAAAATAAAATTTTTCTATGTAAAGGATTCAGTAACTTCAAGTTTGCGTTTGGGGGCAAAAGTTGTATATTTAAATAAATACAGGAGAGATGGTAGAATGAAAGCTCATGAATATTGGTCTATCGGAGCATTGATAACGATGCTAGGAACTTTTTACACAGGCTACAAAGGAACAAAATCAAGTCATAAATATTTTGCGGTTAGTTCTTTGATCTGCATGGTTATGGCTATTTATTCAGGTCATAAAATGCTTTCTGGGAAAAAGAAACTCAAGAAAGAATTGGCGAATGCAGAAAATGAAGAATAAGCAACAAACTTTAACAACACGAAAAAAATGTGGTGTTAATAAATGGATGATATTATTAACAGAATCAATGATTACAAGAAAGGAATAATGAACCAACCTTGTGCCCAGTGGGCACGAAGTTGGCACAGTCATTACGGTGTCAGGAGAAATCCTGGCATCTTTTTTTATATCTTTTTACACTTCAAAAAAATAATTTCAAAAAATTTCTAAAATCATGTCCGATTTTGCCTCTCCCAATACAGAGTATATGGAAGACAAATTGAAAATCCTCTGATTTCCAAAAATCACAAACGTAAAAGAGGTTCAGACAGTTCTTCCGATTGCACCTTGACAATTGAAGGAGCTGATACATCGTGAGGAACATGCTTACCGGAGATAATCCGGCTCGTGCAGGCGAAGACTCCTATGGGAAGAGCGAAGCAATAATGATACCACCGAAAGGTATAGGACCTCTGCTGAAACAGAGACTGTGACTGTATTTTTACAGCCGGGTTATCTGGAATGATAACGATCAGATGTATATGTACAGACAAAGCCCAAATGCGAATACTTAGATTTTCTTATTTATATTACAGGAGAAATCCTGTAGCAAGTGGGGAATGGTTCGAATCCATTCCTCATTTTTTCGTGCAGAAAATGCACAGATTATTATCCTGATTGAAATACCAGGGAAAGGTGTTGTAGGAAGAAAGGAAGGACAAGAAGCATGAATACGATTGTTTTAATGGGGAGACTAGCTAGAAATCCAGAAACTAAGCTGGCATCTACGCAAAAGGGACAAACCAAAGTATCCAGGTTTCCACTGGTAGTAAAAAGAAATCGCACGAGCAAAGCATTTGTAGTGATGATCACAGCTTATGGAAATAATGCAGAATTTGTGGAGAAATATCTTGAAAAAGGAATTAAGATTGCTCTTTCCGGAGAGTTAGTAATCTCTCAGATTAAAGATGAACAGGCTGGAACTGCATCCTATTATACTGAAGTCATTATGGATGATGTGGAGTTTGCAGAAGCCAAAACAAAAAAAGAAGAATCTGACGGATTTCAACCAGCAGAGAAGAGAAAGATTCCATTTGATATACCAGAAGAACTTGAACAAGAAATGCCATTTCGATAGGAGGACAAGATTTATGAGAAAATACTTTTTAGAATTATTTGCAATAGGATTGGTTGATTCAGAAGGAAGAATCAATACAGAACATATGACAAGCGATGCACTTATGACTTCCATGAAAACAATGGAAGAGCTGACAAAAATGAAAATGGATCGTTTAGTTTTGGAAACAACAATGGAGATGATCTTATGTATGTTTGAGTCATGTGACACAGAGGAATTTACAGAAATATTAGGTAAGCTGCTTGGCGGAAAACAGACTTCTAAAGTGACAGCTCACTTGGAAGCACTGGAGGAATTACTGACAGAAGAGGAATATAGAGGTTTCCTTGCAGAATATCTCGGTTATTTAACAGTGAATGTAGCAGAGTTTATTCGGAGCACAATCATTGAAAATGGTTTGATGTTACTTTCCGGCACAGGAGGGGAAGAGGATGGAGAAGACGGATTATAAAATCACAGAGTTTCACAATTCGGAGTTTGGTTCCATCCGTATGATTGAAGATGGAGGCAGACTTTTATTTTCTGGAATTGATGTAGCATTTGCTTTGGGATATGCAAAACCAAGAAATGCGATAAATGTTCATTGCAAGGGGGCCCTGAAACGGGGCGTCCTCACATCTGGCGGTGTGCAGCCAATGATTTTTATTCCAGAGGGAGATGTATATCGGCTGATTACAAAAAGTCGTTTGAAGTCAGCACAGATTTTTGAGAAGTGGGTTTTTGATGAGGTACTTCCGGCTATTAGGAAAACAGGCGGATATTTAGAGACTGATCTTTTGGACAGGGTAAAAGATAACCCGGAACTTCTTTTGGAATTTGCCGAGAGACTTTTGGCAGAAAATAATCGAAATCGAGAACTGCAAAATCGTGTAAATGATATGCAGCCAAAAGCAGATTATTATGATCATTTCATGATTACAGGAGAATGCACCAATATTCGAACGACGGCAAAAGAGATTGAATTTCCAGAAAGAAAATTTGTGAAACTTCTTTTAAATAGAGGATTTCTATATAGAAGTCCATCCGGCACGCTGCTTCCCTATGCGGTGGAGAAGAACAATGAGCTTTTTATTGTAAAAGACTATTTTAACAATGGACATCTTGGTTCACAGACATTGGTTACACCAAAAGGGAAAGAATTTTTTAAAGCGTTGTGTGCGGAGGAAGAGTAAAGAATGAAGGAGGTGGTTGCCATGATTACAGATCTGGACAGCAGTTAAATCGCTGAAAGGAGGGAAAATCATGCAGGAAGAGGTAACTCAGAAAACGGTCACGTTCTGCATTCGGACTACCAAAGTAACAGCAGATCTATTGAAAAAGGTTCTTGCTGCTTATCTGCGTCATCAGAAGCAGAAATCGGTAGAGAAGAAAGCGAAGAAGAATCAGCCGAAACAGGGAAAGGTCACGGTAAAAGAGCTGGCAAAACAAAATGCCGGGATGGTCAATATCGAGATCACAAATAAGAATATCAAGTCCTTTGAACGCTATGCCAGAAAATACGGGATCAATTATGCTTTGAAAAAAGATAAGAGTAAAGATCCACCGATGTATCTGGTGTTTTTTAAAGGACGTGATCAGGATGCCCTCAATGCTGCTTTCCGTGAGTTTTCCCAGAAACAGATTCAAAAAGCGAATAAGCCTTCGATTCATAAGCGTCTTTCAGCTTACAGAGCAATGATGCCAAAGAAATCGAAGGACAAAGTAAAGAAACGGCATCAGGAGCAAAGCCGATGAAAAAACAAATCGGTAAAAATCTGATGCAAAAATGGAAGAATAAAATCAGGGTCAGGCTGTCCGCCCTGGATAAAAAGAAACTGGTTCTTACCAATATCCCGTATATCTTAACTGCTTTTTATACAAATCGGGCATCGTTTCTTTACAGAAATAGTCCGGGAAAAGATATTGGGAATAAGCTATTATATGCAATGGAACATGCAGACAGGATTCTTACTGGATTGCAGCCAAGTTTTAACTGGCGTGATATGCTGACAGGAATTGTAGCAGCTGTCATTTTGAAATTACTGGTATGGCAGAAACAGTCAGATGCAAAGAAACTCCGGAAAGGAATCGAGTATGGTTCAGCCAGATGGGGAAACGCTGAGGATATTAAACCTTATATGTCGGAAGATCCCTGGATGAATATTCCATTAACAGCAACAGAAGCATTGACTATGGAAAGCAGACCTAAACAGCCAAAGTATGCAAGAAATAAAAATATAGTGGTCATTGGCGGCAGTGGTTCCGGAAAAACTCGATTTTTCGTTAAGCCGTCAGTCATGCAGATGAACTGTTCCATGGTCATTACAGATCCGAAAGGCAGTGCGAGACGTTCCAGTCTGAAAAGGACTGGCACATCTCAACTGAATCATTGTTTATTGTAATGAAATTAGTTCGAGTTGGAGAACTGAATGCGTGAATAGTCGAATGAAGGGGTAACGCCCTGAAAGGCTACTCTAATACTCCGGCTGGCATGGAAATGAGTAAACATTGAAATGTCAGAAGCCCGGTGAAGTCGGCAGAGAGATACCGTAACAATAGTAGTTGACGAAAGCTGTCCAGAGGTGGATGGTGTATCCTATATGCCGGGAGTCTAAAAAATACCTATGGTTAGAATGGTGGATGTTACATAATCCACTGACGAACCCTCGAATGTACGGGTCTATATCGGGACTAAGTAGAAATGCTTAGTAACACAACTAGTGTTGCTACTGCGGGTGAGTAAGACTTCTGCCTTTATGAAAATCCGTGCAATGTTACAGGCATTGATGTGGTAGCAGGCTCAGAGATGGGAACCTACGGGTATATATGAACAGATAACGCATTCGGAACGTCGTAAGCTGACAGCGTGGAGATTTTACTGTCTATGAAACGTATCGAACGGGAAAGTCATCGTGAGATTAGCGATGATATAAGGGAGATAATGTCAGTGAAAGCGGTGGCATAGTACCGACGAAACCGTGATAACAAGCGGTGGAGGGATAGCCACTAGTCATACATTAGAGTAAATAAGTTACAAATGGTATGGGTTCGAGTAAGACTAAGAGATGTAATAACTCCCAGATAGGAGGTTACAGACCATACAAAAGAAAGCTAAGCTCCGGTACAACGAATATTACGATATGCAGAAAGCATTCGATGAGTTGTATCAGCAGAGCAAAAATGGTAACAACTTTTATAAGTTATTAGAAATTATCGGTTCAGAGCAGAATATTTGCCTGGCATACCGAAACCTAAAAACCAATAGCGGAAGTAAAACCGCTGGTACAGATGGTAAAACAATCGAGGATATCAAAGGTCTATCGGACAGGGAAGTAATTGAAACTGTCAGAAAACAATTAGCAGATTATCATCCGCAATCAGTCAGGAGGGTCTTTATTCCTAAGCCCGGAAGCGATAAAAAGCGTCCGTTAGGGATTCCATGTATCTGGGATAGATTGATACAACAGTGTATCTTACAGGTGTTAGAGCCGATTTGTGAACCTAAGTTTCATAATCACTCCTATGGATTCCGGCAAAATAGAGATGCCCACCATGCGGTCAGCAGAGTTGTCAGCATGGTAAATATGTATAAACATTATTATTGTGTGGATGTGGACATCAAGGGCTTCTTTGATAATGTAAACCACGGAAAGCTGCTAAAACAGATATGGACATTAGGTATACGAGATAAACGATTGCTATGTATCATTAGCAAAATATTAAAATCAGAAATTGAAGGAGAAGGAATACCGGACAAGGGTACACCGCAAGGTGGGCTGATTAGTCCGCTACTTTCGCTCATTGTGCTGAATGAACTTGATTGGTGGGTAAGTAGCCAGTGGGAGACTTTTACACCAAATGGAGTGAAGGAAGGCAACATGAAAGGAAGTAAGGGCTGGTTGAGTTATGCACGAAAATATACAAATCTAAAAGATGGGTATGTGGTGCGTTACGCTGATGATTTTAAAATTATGTGCAGAAGTTACACTGATGCACAAAGATATTATCATGCGACAATAGACTTTTTAAAGTCAAGATTAAAACTCGACATTAGTCCGGAGAAGTCCAAAGTTGTTAATCTCCGAAAGAACTCTTCTGATTTTCTGGGATTCAAAATTAAAGTCCTGCCAAAAGGCAAGACCAGATATGGATACATTGCTAAAACTGATATGAGCGATAAAGCCATCAAAAAGGTTACTGCTGAATTAAAGGCAAAAGTGATTAATATAAGGAAACATACAACTGTTGGTAGAATCAATGCCTATAACATGGCAGTGATAGGGATACAGAATTATTACTGTATTGCTACCAACATATATAACAATCTAACGGATGTTAATTACGCTCTCTTACCAACCTTTAGAACCAGATTATCATGTATTGGAAGTACAATTCCGTTTGCGGAAACGCCCTATGAATTTCAACAGAAAACTGTAGGAATCAAGAAAGAAACCAAAATTATAACAGTAGGCAAAATGCCACTACTGCCACTTACAGGAGTTCATCACAAACATCCTATAAATTTCTCACAAGATATTACCAGCTATACAGCAAAAGGAAGAGAAAAGATTCATAAATCTGTCCAATGTGTAGAAACACAGGAATTACGAAATGTGATGAAGTATAGGAATCCTAATGAAAGCATTGAATTTAATGATAATAGTATTTCTGCATACCTCGTGCAACAGGGGAACTGCTATGTCATGGGAAATAGGCTGAATGTACATCAAATGAAATGTATAAGGAAAATTCCAGTAGGTGAAGGTGGTACAGACAAGCATACTAATATCGCATTTATTTCAGAGGAAATATGGCGAGCTGTTATGACAGAGGATATTTCAGAAACTATCAGAATAATGAAGAGATTCAATATGGACGACAAGCAAAGACGGAGATTCAACCGATTGCGTGAAAACTGTGGATTACTACCAATTAAGAAAAGATAACTTATAAATTTACTTGAGTATGATGGCACGCCGTATGATGCGAAAGCATCATGTACGGTGTAGAGCGGGGGAAAAGGTGGAGATTACTTCAAAGCCTTACCTATCGCTATCTCTGATTGAGGAATGCGGGAAGATGTTAGCAAAGGGACCACCTAAGAAAGATAAGAATGGAAATATTATGAAAGATAGATCTGGAAAAGTAGTTCATGAGCCATATGTGATTAAGGTTCTGAATACTATCAATTTTTCCAAATCGCTTCATTACAATCCATTTGCTTATATACGGTCTGAAA
>OMDR01000907.1_pt1 | contig 16574 bp, 10 predicted proteins | sample 1645251 | NCBI WGS metagenome assembly OMDR01 (sample SAMEA103958142, study PRJEB25191) | human gut metagenome | biome: human-associated habitat [ENVO:00009003]; feature: intestine environment [ENVO:2100002]; material: feces | place: Germany | collected 2013/2015 | reverse complement strand
CCTGGCGGATGCTCTGAATGAGCTGGAAGATCTGGCCCTTGTCCACAATGGCGCCGAAGGGGCAGTTCACCAGACACTGGCCGCAGTTGACGCACTTATCGTAGTCGATGTCCGCCCGGCCATACTGGTCCTTGCCGATGGCGTTCATGCCGCAGGCCTCCTGACAGGGCCGCAGGAATTTGATGATGGCCTGATAGGAGCAGGCCTCCTTGCACCGGCCGCACTTGATGCATTTGGTCTGATCGATGCGGGCCCGGCCATGCTCCAGCTCGATGGCGCCCTTGGGGCAGGACTGATAGCAGTGCTTGGCCAAGCACCCCTGACAGGCCTGCGTCACCTCGTAGTGGGTGTCCGGGCAGGCGTGACAAGCGTACTTGATGATGTTGATCAGCGGTGGATCGTAGTATTTTTCGGAGATGGCGCTAGCCTCCACGCCGTCGGAGATCATGTTCTCCTCCGTCACGTCCCGCAGCGGCAGACCCATGGCCAGCCGGATGCGCTCGCCAACGATGGCCCGCTCCAGAAAAATGGATTCCCGATAGGTCCCCACCTCACCGGGGATGATCTCATAGGGCAGCTTCTCCATGCGGGAGCAGTAGTCCCCCCCCTCATAGGCCAGCTTTGCCACAGCGGCAAAGACCTGCTTACGCAGCGCCTCCACGTTGCAGTACAAGTTTCTCATGTGTTCCCTCGCTAAGTTCCCGTTAAGTTCCGAATGTATCATTCTCTGCCGACAACCCGGCACTTTTCACGCATATTATAGCAGATGTCCTCCACTCTTGGCAATAGAGGATTCCGTTTTATTATTAAAATAATAAATAATCATTACAGCCTGAATATCCCCTCTTGACGGCCCTGCTGCCAGCGTGGTAAGCTAATCCATACCATGGATACAAAAAAATTCTCCCCTATGGAGGTGCCGCTATGGACATTCGGGAATATACCTCCCCCACCCTGCCAGTGGCTCAATTCGTGGAGCGGTATGTGGATACCGACCACTATGACGCCGGGTGCCGGGGGTGTGATAACTACGGGCAGGTGTGGGTATGTCCCCCCTATGATTTCTCCGTCTCCGGCTACTGGAGCGGATTCCGGGAGGTGTGCCTGCGGGGCGTGCAGCTCCGGTTCTCCCCGGAGGAGCAGGCCCGCAGCTATCATCCGGAGGATCTGGCGGAGCGGCTACGGCAGCTGTTCTCCCGGACGGCCCGGCAGATGATCCTCCGGCTGCGGGAGGAGTATCCCCGGTCGGATATCCTCACCGTTGGCGGGTGCCATCTGTGCGAGCGCTGCACCCGGCCGGAGGGCCGGCCCTGCCGGTATCCGGAGGGCATCGGCTATACGCTGGAGTCTTTGGGCTGCGACGTGTCCGCTGCGGCGGAGCAGCTGCTGGGCTGGCCGCTTCTGTGGAGCCGGAAGGGATGCCTGCCGGAGTATATGGCGCTGGTCTGCGGCGTGCTGATACGGTGAGAGACGGTCTTGCCATGATCGCCGCCGAGGGTAAAAATAAAGTCCGGAAACGGCTGGTTTCCGGACTTTAATTCTATAATACAGAAGAAACTCAAACCAGGAACTTCGCCAGTCCCAGCACCAGCGGCATAGTGATCATGGACAGCAGCGTCTGCACCGCCACCAGCGATGGAGCCAGAGACACATCCCTGTCGAACTTGGCGGCGAACATCCCCAGCAGCGCCGCCGGAGGCGTGCTGGCCGCAATGACCACCGCCAGCGTCACGCCGGAGTCCAGATGCATCAGCATACACACCCCCAGTGCCAGCAGCGGCAAAATCACCAGTCGCAGTGCCGCCGACACCCAGAAGCTGGCCCCGTGCAGCGCCCGGCGGAAATCCGCCTGAGACAGCTGGTAGCCAATGACCACCATGGGCAGGGGCGTATTCATGTCGGAGAGATATGTAATGGGGGATAGAATGATCTCCGGCAGAGTGATCTGCAGCAGGTACAGCACCATGGCGATAGCCACGCCGATCACACCGGGATTCATCAGCAGCGTGCGCCATGAGAACGCCATCTTGCCGCCCTTCACCAGCTGGATGCCCAGCGTCCAAGTCAGGACGGTGAACACCAGAAGGTAAGCCGAGCCGTAGAACACACCCAGCGAACCCAGGATAGCCGTTTGCAGCGGCACTGCCATGAAGCCGCAGTTGGAGAAAATGGCGGAAAATCGGAAGAAGCTCTTTCGCATGGGATCCCGGTCCCGGATGACCAACTCGCTGACCAGAATATTGATGCCGTGGATCACCAGCGCCGCCAGCAGCGCTACCCAAAAATTGTGGAAGGTCTCCGTCTCCAGCGGCCGCTGGAACACCACGATGAGGATACATGGGGACACCACATACATCAGCAGGTTGGACATGGACACCGCACCCTTGTGGGTAATGAGGTGCAGCTTCCCCAGCACGAAGCCCGTGCCGATCATGAGGAACAGGATCAGCACCTGTGTGCCTACCGAGAGAAATGATTCGATCATACCGGATTCCTTCCCGCCCGCAGGGGGCTGCGTACACACAGCCGGGACAGACGGCTTGCGCCGTCTGTCCCGGTGGGTCACGCTGTGATTTTTTCTATCTGTATTTTAGTCCTTGTTGTAGCTGTGTGCCAGCGCCACATAGGTCTCATAGCGGGCATCTGCCTCCACCTGAGCCTCGGCAAAGAGCTTGGCCGCCGTCTCCGGATACTTGATCTTCAGGCCGGCATAGCGGACCTCGCCGTTGAAGAACTCCTCCACAGGCACAGAGGGCTTCTTATAGTCCAGAGAGAAGGGCTTTTCGGTCTTGTTGGGATCGTAGCGGTACAGGGGCCACAGGCCGCAGTCCACAGCCTTCTTCATCTCGGCCTGCACGTTGTTCATGCCAGCCTTGATGCCGTGGTTGATGCAGGGGGCGTAGGCGATGACGATGGAGGGACCCTTGTGGGCCACAGCCTCGGTGACGGCCTTCATCAGCTGAGCGGGATTGGCGCCCATGGCCACGGAGGCCACATACACGTTGGGATAGGTCATCATCAGACGGCCCAGATCCTTCTTGGCAGTCTTTTTGCCGCCGTCAGCGAACTTGGCGGAGGCGCCCACAGGCGTGGCCTTGGAGGACTGGCCGCCGGTGTTGGAGTACACCTCGGTATCCACCACAAAGACGTTGATGTCCTCGCCGGAGGCCATGACGTGATCCAGTCCGCCATAGCCGATGTCGTAGGCCCAGCCGTCGCCGCCGAAAAGCCATACCACCTTCTTGCCCAGCTGATCCTTGTTCTTCAGCAGCTTCTCGGCCAGCTCGGCAGCCTCACCGGTGAGGGAGGCAGACTCCAGAGCCGCCGTCAGCTTGCGGGCATCGGCATCGTTGGCATCCAGATCGTCGAAGGAGGACAGCCAAGCGTTGATGGCCGTCTCCAGCTCCGTGCCGGGGACCAGCGGCAGCAGCTGCTGAGCCACCTGCTTGACGTAGGCCCGGCGCTGCTTGGTAGCCAGCACCACGCCCAGACCGTTCTCGGCCTGATCCTCGAACAGGGTACCGTAGAAGGCAGGGCCACGGCCCTCCTTGTTCTTGGTATAGGGCAGGGACGGGAATGCACCGGCCCAAGCCAGAGAGCAGCCCACGCCGTTGACCCAGTAGGTCTTTTCGCCGTACAGCTGGGTGATGAGCTTGGCATAGGGGGTCTCGCCGCAGCCGGCGCAGGCGCCGGAGAACTCCACCAGCGGCTGGCTGAACTGGCTGCCCTTGAGGGTCTTGCGGTCGAACACACCGGGCTTGTCCTTCAGGGACAGGGCATAGTTCCAATTGGTCTCATCATACATAGTATCATCCACAGGCTGCATCGTCAAGGCCTTATCCTTGGCGAGACAGGAAGCGGCGCAGCTGCCGCAGCCGGTGCAATCCAGCGTGCTGACCTGCAGGCGGTACTGCAAGCCCTTGGCTCCCTTGGCAGGAACGGTGGTGAAGGCGGCGGGAGCCGCAGCGGCCTCCTCCTCGTCCACCAGATAGGCCCGGATGGCGGCATGGGGGCAGACAAAGGTACACTGGTTGCACTGCAGGCACTTGCTGCTGTCCCACTGGGGCAGGAAGGCGGCAATGCCACGCTTGTCGTACTTGGAGGTACCCAGCGGATAGGTGCCGTCCTGATAGGGCAGGAAGGCGGACACAGGCAAATCGTCGCCACGCTGACGGTTGCAGGGGACCACGATGTTCTTCACCACATCCGGCAGGCTCTCGTCCACGGTGCGATCGTCGGCGGCATTGGCCCAGTCAGCGGGAACGTTGACCTTCACAGGGCTGTTGATACCGGCGTCCACGGCGGCCATGTTCATGTTGACCACCTTTTCGCCCTTCTTGGCGTAGGTCTTTTGCACAGCCTCCTTCATATGGCGCACGGCGTCCTCCACCGGCATCACCCCGGAGAGCTTGAAGAAGGCGGCCTGCAGGATCATGTTGGCGTGGTTGCCCAAGCCCAACTCACGGGCCAGACGGTTGGCGTCCACGATATAGAACTGCACGTTGTGGCGGGCGATGTACTGCTTGACGTCGCCGGGCAGCTTCTCCGTCAGCTCCTCCTCGGTCCAGGAGGTGTTCAGCAGGAAGGTGCCGCCGTCCTTGATCTCGTGGATCATGTCATAGCGGGTGATGTAGGACTGGGAGTGACAGGCCAGAAAATCCGCCGCCTTGATGAGGTAGGTGGAGCGGATGGGACTCTTGCTGAACCGCAGGTGGCTCTTGGTGATGCCGTAGGACTTCTTGGAGTCGTACTCGAAGTAGGCCTGCGTATACATACCGGCGTAGTCACCGATGATCTTGGCGGAGTTCTTGTTGGCACCCACCGTACCGTCGGAGCCCAGACCCCAGAACTTGCAGGACACGGTGTCGGCGGACTCGGTGATGAGAGGCTCATGGACATCCAGAGACAGATGAGTCACATCGTCGTTGACGCCGATGGTGAACAGGTGCTTGCCGCTTTCATCCTTCATGTTGTCGAACACGGCCTTCAGCTGGGCGGGTGTCACATCCTTGGAGGCCAGACCATAGCGGCCGCCGTAGATCTCCGGGGCATCGCTGCGGTTGGCAAAGGCGGCGCACACATCCAGATACACAGCGCCGGCAATGGCGCCGGGTTCCTTGGAGCGGTCCATGGCGGTGATCTTCTTCACCGTTCTGGGCAGGGCGTTCAGGAAGTACTCCGTGTCGAAGGGGCGGAACAGATGGATCTGCATCAGGCCCACCTTCTCGCCCTTGGCACACAGATAGTCCACCACCTCACGGGCGCACTCGCAGGCGGAGCCCATCATCACCATGACACGGTCGGCATCCTTGGCGCCGTAGTAATTGAAAATGTGGTAGTCCCGACCGGTGATCTCGTTGATGCCCTGCATATACCCCTCCACCACAGCGGGGATGCTGTCATAGGCGCCGTTGTTGGCCTCCTGAGACTGGTAGTAGACGTCGGGGCCCTGCACGGTGGTACGCATCACCGGATGCTCCGGGTTCATGGCGATGGCATGATAGTCCTCCAGCGCCTGACGGTCCAGCAGCTTCTCCACCTTGTCCAGATCGATGACCTCGATCTTCTGGATCTCGTGGCTGGTGCGGAAGCCGTCGTGGAAGTGGATGAAGGGTACACGGGTCTTGATGGTGGTCAGGTGGGCCACGGCGGCCAGATCCATGACCTCCTGCACGCTGCCGGTGGACATCATGGTGACGCCGGTGGTACGGCAGCTCATGACATCCTGATGGTCACCGAAGATGTTGTTGGCGTGCTGGGCCACGGAACGGGCAGCCACGTGGAACACGGCGGGCATCCGGTGGCCGACCATGATATACAGGTTGGGGATCATCAGCAGCAGACCCTGAGAGGAGGTGAAGGTGGTGGCCAGCGCACCGGCCTCCGCCACGCCGTGGAGGGCGCCGGCAGCGCCCGCCTCGGACTGCATCTCCACCAGCCGCACAGGCTGGCCGAACATATTCTTCTTACCGGCGGCAGACCACTCATCCACCTTCTCGCTCATGGGAGAGGAGGGGGTGATGGGGTAGATACCGGCTACATCGGTGAAATGGTAGGCAACGGTGGCACAGGCCTCGTTACCGTCCATAGTTTTCATGACTTTCTTATCGGACATTACATTGCCTCCTAACGTATCCGTCGCCCGGCAGCAGCCGGTGCGGCATTTTTCTATCTGTCGGATGCTGAGTTACGCCTTGATGATAGCGCCCTCGTCGGCAGAGGCAGCCACCTTGGCATACAGCCGCAGATAGCCGTTGGGGATGTTCTTCTTGGGCAGTTCCAGTGTCTTGTAGCGCTCAGCGATCTCCTCGTCGGAGACGTGCAGCTCCAGAACGCCCTCATCCACGTCGATGAGGATCTCGTCGCCGTCGTGAACGATGGCCAGAGGACCGCCCTCGGCAGCCTCCGGGGAGATATGGCCCACGAAGCAGCCGTTGTTGGTGCCGGAGAACCGGCCGTCGGTGATCAGGGCAGCGGACTTGCTCAGGCCCACGCCGTACATATACTTCATGGCCTTGAACATCTCACGCATACCGGGGCCGCCCTTGGGACCCTCGTAGCGGATGACCACCACGTCGCCGGCTTGGATCTTGCCGCCCAGAATGGCCTCCTCGGCCTCCTCCTCGCTGTTGTAGCACTTGGCCTTACCCACAAAGCGGTGCATGGAGGGATCGATGGCGCCGGGCTTGGACACGGCGGTACGGGGGCAGAGGTTGCCGTGCAGAACAGCCACGCCGCCGGTCTTGGAGAAGGGCTCCTCCACCGTCTTGATGATGGTGGGATCCTCCGGATACTCGTAGACGTAGCCGGCCAGATTCTCGGCCAGTGTCTTGCCGCTGACGGTCATGACGGAGGTATCCAGCAGGCCGCCCAGATGCTGCATGACACGGGGGATACCGCCGGCCCGGTAGAATGCCTCCATCTCCGGCTTGGCAGCGGGATTGACCTTGGCGATCTGGGGTGTGGTCTTGGTGAGGGCCTCGAACTCCTCCAGCACGTTCATATCCAGCTCCGCCTCGTTGGCAATGGCGGGCAGATGCAGCACGGCGTTGGTGGAGCCGCAGATGGCCATGGTCACCTTGATGGCGTTGCGGATGGCCTCCTTGGTGAGGATCTGGCGGGCGGTGATGCCCTTCCTGCACAGCTCCACGATGGCACGGCCGGACTCGAAGGAGTGGCGCAGACGGCCGGCGTAAGCAGCGGGGATCAGAGCGCCGCCGGGCAGGGTCATGCCCAGTGCCTCGGACACGCAGCACATGGTGTTGGCGGTGCCAAGGAAGGAACAGGAGCCGCAGCCGGGACAGGCGGTGTTCTCCAGAGAGTTGTACTCGCACTCGGTGATCTTACCGGCCTTCAGCATACCCAGGGCCTCGGAGATGGAGGTCAGGTCGGACTTACGGCCGTCGAACTCGATGCCGCCCAGCATGGGACCGCCCACGCAGACAATGCAGGGGATATCCAGACGAGCCGCCGCCAGCATGGCAGGCACGATCTTATCGCAGGAGGCCAGCAGCACCAGACCGTCCAGCCGGTGGGCCTGCGCCATGATCTCCACGGAGTCGCAGATGATCTCACGGGAGGGCAGAATGTAGTGCATACCCTCATGGCCCTGTGCCACACCATCGCAGGCAGCGATGGTGCCGAACTCCACAGCGGTGCCGCCGGCGGCATAGATGCCGTTCTTCACATACTCAGCCACCTTGTCCAGATTGTAGTGGCCGGGAACCAGCGTGTTCCAGGTGTTGGCAATACCGATCAGGGGCTTGCCCTCCTTCAGTTCGCTGTCCGTGTAGCCCATGGACTTGAACAGGGAGCGGGCAAATGCGCTGTCCTCCATGCCAAGGATCGCCTTACTACGGTTTTCCATTGTGTTTCCTCCTTCAAATATGACATATCTCTTTTTCTTATGTTACTGGCCGCAGGCTGCGGCTCGGTTTGGCAGTTATTCTATAATGCCGTTTACCATTCTGAAAATATTATAAAATCCATGGTGCCTTTTGTCAATAGGATATCTTCTGCTTTTCTAAAAAACTTGACTGTTTTCCGGTATTAGTTGACTTTATCTGTGAGAAGGTCTATAATGGTCTGAATTAGATCGGTTCGCAATGTTCTATGATACAGAACGAACAAGGAAGGAAAAGATATGGCAACCACAAAAACCATCCAGTCGGTGGAGCGGGCCTTCTCCATTCTGGAATACCTTCAACAGTGCGGCGGCGGAGAGCGCAGCGTCAAGGAGATCGCTGATGCACTGGAGCTGAACAAGAGCACCGCCTTCGGCCTCATCAACACCCTGACCACGCTGGGCTACCTGCAGCAGAACGCAGATAACCAGAAGTATGTGCTGAGCCTGAAGCTGCTGAGCTTCTCCAACACCATCAAGGTCCAGAACAGCATCATCCGCACCGTCCACCCCTATCTGGAGCAGATCAGCCTGAAATACGGCGAGATCGCCCACTGCGGCGTGGCTCAGGGGGACAGCGTCATCTATGTGGACAAGGTGGAGTCCAGCCGGTCGCTGTCTATCAACACCCAGATCGGCACCAAGAACTACCTCCACTGCACCGGCGTGGGCAAGTGCATTCTGGCCTATATGCCGGAGGATGAGCAGCAGCACATCCTCGCCGAACCGCTGAAGGCACTGACCTTCAACACCATTGTGGACCCCCGTCAGCTTCAGGCGGAGCTGCGGCACATCCGGGCCGACGGCTACGCCATGGACAACGAGGAGGTGGAGGTGGGTCTGTCCTGCGTGGCAGTGCCGGTGTTCTCCGCACCGGGGCAAGTCTCCTGCTCCATCAGCATCTCCGGCATGACCCCCCGTGTCCGCACTGCCCTGCGGGGTGGACTGCTGGACGATCTGAGGCAGGCCTCCGCCGACATCTCCCGCAGTCTTTACGGCTATCAGCCCGCCGATGACCTCCTGTAACGGGTCCTGCGATCCAACTGTATACCGATCGTCTCACAAAGCGGAGGGGAAACATGGTTTCCCCCTCCGCTTTCTTTTGCCTCAGTGCCGCACAGCAGACGGCAAATCTCTCACGGAAGGATCCATTCACTCCTTCCGCAATTTTTTAATAGCACGTCACGCCGCCGTCGATGGGCAGGTTCACGCCGTTGAGGAAGGACGCCTCGTCGCTGGCCAGATACAGCACCGCATTGGCCACATCCTCCACGGAGGTCAGGCGGCCCAGCGGGATCTCGTTGAGCCGGGCCTGCTTCTTCACCGGGTCCGCCATCAGAGCCGCCACAAAGGGCGTGTCCACGGTGGCGGGATGGATGGAGTTGCAGCGGATGTTGTCCTTGCCATACCGGGCGGCCACAGACTTGGTCAGCAGGGTGATAGCGCCCTTGGTGGCCGTGTAGGCCTCCGGAGTGTTCATGTGGCCGATGAGGCCGCAGATGGAGGAGGTGTTGATGATGGCGCCGCCCCCCTGCTTCCGCATCACCGGCAGAACATACTTGGTGGCCAGAAAGACGCTGGCGGTATTGACCTCCATCATCTTCATCCACTCGTCCTTCACCATTTCCTCGATGGGCTTGCGGATGTTGATGCCGGCGTTGTTCACCACCACATCCAGCCGTCCGCTCTCGGAGACGATGCGCTCTACGATGGTCTTCCACTCCTCCTCGCTGGTGACATCCGCCACGGCGCCGTGGACCTTGCCGCCCTGACGCTTCAGCTCCTCCACCAGCTGGTCGATCTTCTCCTGCACCAGATCCAGGATCCAGACCTCGGCCCCATTCCGGGCCAGCAGCTTCGCCTGTGCCGAGCCGATGCCGCCTGCACCGCCGGTGATAACGATGACCTTATTCTGTACGTTCATGTTAAATTCCTCCCTTTCGTGCGTTACGCTCTGGTTTCCTTATCCTTCCACGCCTTGGCGGGGTTTTGCACACCCATCTTGCCACCGCTGATCTCCAGCGTGGTGCCGGTGATATAGCGGGCATAGTCCGATGCCAGAAACGCCAGCGCCCACGCCACATCCATGGGCTCACCGAAGGTCTGCATGGCGATGACGCTCTTCATGGCCTCGCCGTTGCTGACGGTAAGTGCGTGGGTCATGTCCGTATCGATGACGCCGGGGATATACCCGTTGACTCGGATGCCGTAGGGGGCCAGCTCCGCTGCCAGCGTGTTCACCATGGACTTTACGGCGGACTTGGTGGCGGCATACACGCCGCTGCCCACAGAGGGGAACACCGCCGCAAAGGAGGAGGCCAGCAGCATGACGCCGCCCTTATCCTTCATGGCCTCATACGCAATGTGTGCGCCCAGATACACCGACTTCATGTTGGTGTCCACCGTCTTGTCCCAGACGTTCTCCGGTGTGTCGATGATGCTGTACTGGGGATAGACACCGGCGTTGCTGACCCAGATGTCCAACCCGCCCAGTGCTTCCTCGGCGTGGCAGGCAAAGCCCTTCAGGGACTCGTCGTCGGACACGTCGCAGGTCTCGCCGAAGGCGGTGATGCCCTGCGCCTTCAGCTCCTCCAGCGCTGCAGCCAGCTTCGTGGGATTGGTGCCGCAGATGGCCACCTTGGCCCCCAACTGGCCGAACAGCTGGGCGCAGGCCAAGCCGATGCCGGCGGTACCGCCGGTGACGACGGCCACCTTGTTGTCAAAACGGATGTTCATGCTCATGACAGGATTCTCCTTTCTATGGTTCCGGTCCCCCGGAAAAAAGCGGCCGGGGACGCCCCGGTGAACGGAGCGTCCCCGGCTGGGAATGCACGTTTGATTCAGTTACGCAGAGATCAGCCGAAGACGCCTACGGCGTTAAGGATGACCACGGCGATCAGGCAGATCACGGAAGCCACGGCGCAGGGTACCGTGACGTACTTCACGGACTGCTTGGTATTCAGGTGGAAGAACTGACCCATGACCCAGAAGCCGGAGTTGTTGTAGTGGTTGCCCATCAGGGTACCACTGCCGATGGCCAGCACGGCGGCCAGAGAAGACAGGCCCAGGTCGGGCATCATGGGCAGCACGATGGCGGCTGCGGTCATACCGGCGGTGGTCATGGAGCCCACGGAGGTCATCATGATAGCGGCGATGGCCCAAGGCACCAGAATGGCGGGGATGGGGCTGTCAGCGATGAGCTTGGACAGGGGCTCCAGAGCGGGGGAATTCTTCAGTACGTTGCCGAAGGCGCCGCCCATAGCGGTGATCAGCAGAGGAGACAGGCAAACCATCAAGCCACGGGCCACCCACTTGTTGAGCATGACCTCGCCCAGCTTTGCCTTGGGCTCATTGTAGGTGTCGGCGTACACGCCCAGCACCATCTTGCGCTGCTTGTAGCCCAGATAGAAGGAGTACAGCAGGCCGATGGACAGAGCGATGACCTTGTTGCCGATGGTGGTGCAGATGGTGTAGATAGCGCTGCCCTCGGCGGCATACATCTGAGCAAAGGAGGACACGGAGATCAGCAGCACAGGCAGCAGCAGGGGCAGGAAGCCCTCGCCGGTGTGGGGCAGACCGGGATCCTTGATGAGGATGTCATCCACGCTGTCGGAATCGGTCTCCTCCATGCCACGGACGAACTCAGGATTGGGCTCGATCCACTCCTTCTCCGTCCACTTCCGCAGCAGGAAGTAGGTGCCGAAGAAGCCCACGAAGCTGATGACCAGACCCCAGACGATGGTCATACCCAGATCGCTGCCGAACATCAGCGCAATGGCCAGGATGCCGGGGGTGGGAGGCACCAGACCGTGGGTCAGGAACAAACCCAGACCGGTGAAGGAAGCCATGGTGGACATGGAGATGTGCTTACGCTTGGAGAGCATAGAGGCGATGGGGGCAGTCAGCACCATGGTGATATCACCGAAAACGGGGATAGACATGATGAAGGCCGTCAGGGCCGGAGCCAGCTCCATACGCTTACCACGGAACAGCTTGATAAAGAAGTTTGCAATGACCTTGGCGGCGCCGGTATCCTCGATGGCCATGGAAATGATGGCGCCAAGGATGATGGTGATGCCCACGCTGCCCAGCGTGCCGCCAAAACCGTTGCTGATGTAATCCACGGAACCGGTGACGCCGTAACCCAGGGCGATACCGGTACCCAGCGCAGCAATAAACAGCGCCAGCACGGGATGCATCTTTGCTTTGACGATCATCAGCACCAGAGCTGCGATCGCCACTACCAGAATCAGAATGAATACTCCAGCAGACATAGTGTTTTCTCCTTTTCAGATTTTCTCTCTGACTTGCAGCAGGCTCTCTGTCCGCTTACTCATGCGACACCTTCTCCCTTGCGCCGCATCGGTAAGCGGATATTTCCGTTCGCCGTTCTACAATGTCGATGCTCGTATTTTATTCCCAAATGGGTCATTTGTCAATATCCTCTGCCGCATTTTGTCGTTATTTACATATTTCTTTTCTTGTTTTGTATATTTCAGAGAAAGTTCCTGTGGGCATACACTTTTGCATACAAAAGTGGTGTCATTGCTCTCGTCCTTTTGCGTTTCTCGTTCTATTATACAGAATGAGAAACGCATCTTATCCTAAACATCACACACCGAACTCTGCCCTCTGCGCTTTATGCTTTCCCCCAACCGGCCCGCCCTTTTCTCACTGGCCTAAAAGAATACACGCCTCTCCTTCACGCTCCATAGGATCTCGTCCCTATTAGAACGCCTTGCTGCACTTTCTTCTGCCCCGCTCTCCCCCACGCCGTATTGCTCAGTTCTTCGCTTTGTAAGAAGATGCCGCCTCCGATTGGAAAGCATCTCCCTAAGCGGTGCAAAAATAATGCAAGGCACAAAAATAAGGCGCAAGCGGAAACCGCTTGCGCCTTATCTCGTACTATTTCACCTCTGGCTACACCGATGGTGTGCCGTTGGGATCACAGTTCTTCGTTCAATTAGTCCTGGTTGATGGCGATGACAACACCGGAACCAACGGTACGGCCACCCTCACGGATAGCGAAACGCAGACCGGTCTCGATAGCGATGGGGGTGATCAGCTCCACGTTCATGTCGACGTTATCGCCGGGCATGCACATCTCGGTGCCCTCGGGCAGAGTGATGACGCCGGTGACGTCGGTGGTACGGAAGTAGAACTGAGGACGATAGTTGTTGAAGAACGGGGTGTGACGGCCGCCTTCGTCCTTGGTCAGAACGTAGACCTGGCCAACGAACTTGGTGAGGGGGTGGATGGAGCCGGGCTTGCAGAGGACCTGGCCGCGCTCGATCTCGGTCTTGGCAACACCGCGGAGCAGAGTACCAACGTTATCGCCGGCTTCGGCGTAGTCGAGCAGCTTGTGGAACATTTCGATACCGGTGACGACGGTCTTGCGACGCTCGTCGGTCAGGCCGATAATCTCGACTTCCTCGCCGAGCTTGAGCTGACCACGCTCAACTCTACCGGTGGCGACGGTGCCGCGGCCGGAGATGGTGAAGACGTCCTCAACGGGCATCAGGAAGGGCATGTCGGCCTTACGGTCGGGAGTGGGGATATAATCGTCAACAGCGTCCATGAGCTCCTTGATGCAGGCATACTCGGGGGCGTTGGGATCGGTGGACTCGGAAACGAGAGCGTTCAGAGCGGAGCCCTTGATGATGGGAATCTCATCACCGGGGAACTCGTAGCTGGAGAGCAGCTCACGGACTTCCATCTCGACGAGCTCGAGCAGCTCCTCATCGTCGACCTGATCGCACTTGTTCAGGAAGACAACGATGGCGGGAACGCCAACCTGACGGGCGAGCAGGACGTGCTCGCGGGTCTGGGCCATAGGACCGTCGGAAGCGGCGATGACCAGGATCGCGCCGTCCATCTGGGCAGCACCGGTGATCATGTTCTTGATATAGTCGGCGTGGCCCGGGCAGTCAACGTGAGCATAGTGACGCTTCTCGGTCTCATACTCAACGTGGGCCGTGTTGATGGTAATGCCGCGCTCGCGCTCTTCGGGAGCCTTATCGATGGAGCTGTAGTCGGTGTACTGGGCCTTGCCCTGCATGGCGAGCCACTTGGTGATGGCAGCGGTCAGGGTGGTCTTACCATGGTCGACGTGACCGATGGTGCCGATGTTTACGTGGGGCTTAGTTCTCTCGAATTTCTGCTTAGCCATTAGAGTGATCCTCCTATTATGATTTTTTCATTGTTTTCGGTGTCACTTGCATAACACCATGATTTTACCGTAAATCGAGCCGATTTGCAACTGTTATTTTCGTGCCTCAGCTCATGTGGCGCCCGGTGCGCTGATCGATGATCTTTTCCTGAATGCTCTTCGGGATCTCGATGTAGTGCGAGGGCTCCATCGTGTACTGACCGCGTCCCTGCGTGCGGGAACGGAGGTCGGTGGCATAGCCGAACATCTCGGCGAGGGGAACGAACGCATCGATCTGCTGCGCGCCGGAGCGGGCCTCGAAGCCCTGGATCTGACCGCGGCGGCTGTTGAGGTCGCCGATGACATCACCCATATACTCGTCGGGGACAATGACGCTGACCTTCATGATCGGCTCGAGCAGCGTGGGGCCGGCCTTCTGGCAGGCTTCCTTGAACGCCATGGAGCCGGCGATCTTGAACGCCATCTCCGAGGAGTCGACCTCGTGGTAGGAGCCGTCGTACAGCGTGACCTTGACGTCGACCACCGGATAACCGGCGAGCACGCCCGCGAGCATCGCGCCCTGGATACCGGCATCGACCGCGGGGATATACTCCTTGGGAACGCTGCCGCCGACCGTGGCGTTGACGAACTCGTAGCCCTTGCCGGACTCGTTGGGCTCAACGTGGATCTTGACGTGACCGTACTGGCCCTTACCGCCGCTCTGGCGGGCATACTTGGTGTCCTGATCGACGGCCTTGGTGATGGTCTCCTTATAGGCGACCTGCGGCGCGCCGACGTTCGCCTCGACCTTGAACTCGCGGAGCAGACGGTCGACGATGATCTCCAGATGGAGCTCGCCCATACCGGCGATGATGGTCTGACCGGTCTCTTCGTCCGTGTAGGTCTTGAACGTGGGGTCCTCCTCAGCCAGCTTCATCAGCGCAATGCCCATCTTCTCCTGACCAGCCTTGGTCTTGGGCTCGATGGCAACGCGGATCACAGGCTCGGGGAACTCCATGCTCTCGAGGATGATCGGGTGCTTTTCATCGCAGAGCGTGTCGCCCGTCGTGGTGTTCTTGAGACCGACCGCCGCGGCAATGTCGCCGGAGTAAACGGTCTCGATATCCTCACGATGGTTGGCGTGCATCTGCAGGATACGGCCCATGCGCTCACGAACATTCTTGGTGGAGTTGAGAACGGAGGAGCCGGTGTTGAGTGTACCGGAATAGACGCGGAAGAAGCTCAGGCGGCCGACATAGGGGTCGGTCATGATCTTGAATGCCAAGGCGGAGAAAGGCTCGTCATCGCTCGGCTCACGCTTGTCTTCTTCGTCCGTCTTCGGGTTGATACCCTCGATGGCGGGGATATCGGTCGGCGCGGGCATATAGTCCACAATGGCATCGAGCAGCTTCTGCACGCCCTTGTTGCGGTAGGATGTACCGCAGACCACAGGGATCATCTCGACCGCGACGGTCGCCTTGCGGATTGCTGCGCGGATCTTGGCGGTGGGGATTTCCTTGCCCTCAAGATACATCTCCATGATCTCATCATCGAACATGGAAACGGCGTCGAGCAGCTTCTCACGGTATTCCTCCGCGAGCTCGCGCATATCCTCGGGGATCTCCTCCACGCGCATATCCTTGCCCATTTCGTCGTAGTAGACGTCCGCGTTCATCTCGACCAGGTCGATGATGCCGCGGAATTCGGCTTCCTTGCCGATGGGCAGCTGGATGGGCACCGCATTGCACTTGAGACGCTCGTCGATCATGCGCAGGACGTTATAGAAGTCCGCGCCCATGATGTCCATTTTGTTGACGTAGATCATGCGGGGCACATGGTAGTGATCCGCCTGACGCCAAACCGTCTCGCTCTGCGGCTCAACGCCGCCCTTGGCGCACATGACGGTCACAGAGCCGTCGAGCACGCGGAGGCTGCGCTCCACCTCGACCGTGAAGTCGACGTGGCCCGGGGTGTCGATGATGTTGATGCGATGGTTCTTCCAGAAGCACGTCGTGGCGGCAGACGTAATGGTGATGCCGCGCTCCTGCTCCTGCTCCATCCAGTCCATCGTCGCAGTACCCTCGTGGGTCTCGCCGAGCTTGTAGTTGACGCCTGTGTAGTACAGGATACGCTCGGTCGTGGTGGTCTTGCCTGCATCGATGTGGGCCATGATGCCGATATTTCTTGTTTTCTCCAGAGATACTTTTCTCGGCATAAGATTCTCCTTGCTTTCTTACCAGCGGAAGTGGGCGAACGCCTTGTTGGCCTCGGCCATCTTGTGGGTATCCTCGCGCTTCTTCACGGCGTTGCCGGTGTTGTTGGCAGCATCCATGATCTCAGCAGCCAGGCGCTGGGCCATGGTCTTCTCACCACGGCTGCGGCTGTAAGCAGTCAGCCAGCGCAGGCCCAGAGTCTCGCGGCGAGCGGGGCTGACCTCCAGGGGGACCTGGTAGTTAGCGCCGCCAACACGGCGGGTCTTGCACTCGAGGCTGGGCATGATGTTCTCCATCGCCTTCTCGAAAG
>OMDR01000894.1_pt1 | contig 16686 bp, 9 predicted proteins | sample 1645251 | NCBI WGS metagenome assembly OMDR01 (sample SAMEA103958142, study PRJEB25191) | human gut metagenome | biome: human-associated habitat [ENVO:00009003]; feature: intestine environment [ENVO:2100002]; material: feces | place: Germany | collected 2013/2015 | reverse complement strand
CATTGAATTTGAACTCACGTTTGCAACCCATGCACAGACATGATTTGGAAGATGCACTTCAAGAAATTCTTGAAAAGGGAAAATTGGGAGAAGTAACGGGTGGAGGAACACTACAAAATCCACAAACCGGAGAAATTGTATCCTGTGATATAGAGATTCACCTAAATGATGATAAACAAGATAGTGTAAACCGTTTGGTGGAGCTTATGAATATAATAGGAATCCCCAAAGGCTCAGCTTTATTATGCACAGTACCTGAAATTAAGATAGAAGTAGGGACTTTGGAGGGATTGGCTTTTTATGTCAATGGAACGGATTTACCAGATGAAATTTATGAGAGTTGCGATATCAATCACGTCATTGAGCAGATGGAATCAGCAATGAATGGCATAGGTCGTTTTTATAGTTATTGGGAAGGTAATGAATGGACAGCCTTGTATTTTTACGGGGTTTCATTTGTTGAAATGAAACAAAAAATAGAACCGTTCATTGCTTCTTATCCTTTATGTCAAAAAAGTCGAATAGAACAGATTGCATAGTTGGATAACAGGCGCCTATTCTAATGGTGGCAAACTGTACCCCGTTAGCAATCTCGAAATGACAGAAATACAATGAATAGAATTTAACACTATACATCTCATTTTTATTGTTGTGCGGTATGGTTCTCGCACAATAAATAGTAAAGGAGCGATTTGCAGACTATAATGGATAACTCGACGGTTCTTATTGTGTGGAATCGACACGGGACTGCAAGCCTTATATGTTGCTAAATCGTTACCTCTACTTCTTAAATAATTAGATAAAAGTTTATTTTTCAATTAGTTAAGCTGATTTGATGAAAATCTAAAATAAATTTGTTTCTCTACATCGCTTCTGCTATCTTTGTAAATACGAAGATAGGATGCGGTTCGGCATAGCCAAGTCGGGAATGCGATTTCCGTTTGTCTCTGCACTCGCCTTTCGCTATCTTTGCAGTTTGAACAAAATGAATAAAAAGAGAACGATATGATAGAATATATTACGGGAGAGGTTACCGATTTAACTCCCGCCACGGCGGTAGTGGAGTGCATGGGAATAGGTTATTTGCTTAATATTTCGTTGAATACTTATTCTTGCCTTTCGAAAGGGCAAGCTACACGTCTGTATGTTTATGAAGCGATTCGGGAAGATGCCTATCAGCTTTATGGCTTTTATGACCGTCACGAACGTGAACTATTCATATTGTTGATTTCTGTTTCGGGAGTAGGGCCCAATACAGCCCGCATGATATTGTCTTCATTGAATCCTTCTGAGTTGGAGCAGGCGATTGCGTCGGAGAATCTAAATTTATTGAAGTCGGTAAAAGGAATAGGCGCTAAAACTGCACAGCGTGTAATTGTTGACTTGAAAGATAAAATAAAACCTACCGACAATCCGTTAGTAATAAGTACGCCCGCAGCCTCGGAAATTTACGAGGAAGCTGTGGCTGCGTTGGTGATGCTTGGATTTTCACAGCCCCAATCGCAAAAAACAGTTCAAAAGTTATTGCGTGATACTCCTTCGATGAGAGTTGAAGAGGTAATTAAGCAGGCTCTGAAAATGCTCTGATACCGGCGTCGTCGCCTTTTGAGTAAAGGCGGGAATTTGTGTAGGAGTATCGAATGAGAAGACGGATAAGGATTGGAACAATAGTTGTGCTAGCAGTGAGCGGATTAGGAGCCTATTCCGCTTTTGCTGCTTTGCAGTCGGCCGATCCGCAAAGTTCATCGAGCAGTATATCGGCAACGCAAAGCAATAAAGAATCCGATTCCATACAAGTCCGTTATCCTGTCACTAAAACATCACCCGAATCGTACGATGAAATCGGGCAGTTAGCTCCGATGGATTTGAAAAATCCTTCTAATCTGAAAACAGAAGTAGAGTATGATGCTGAAACGAATTGTTATGTAATCCATACCCGAGTCGCCGGGGTTGATGTTTGCACTCCTTTCATGTTGTCGGCGGCCGAGTATAACGATTATACGTTGCGTAAATCCATGCAGCAGTATTATCGGGAACGAAATGCACAGAATTTTGCAGAGAACAGCAAATCGGAGTTTAATTTTTTGGATATGCAGTTCTCTCTCGGGCCATTGGAAAAAGTTTTTGGACCGGGTGGCGTACAATTGAAGACACAAGGTTCTATCGAGTTGAATATGGGATTGAAACATAACAAACTCGATAATCCCGCACTACCGATGAGTTCCAGAAAGAAGACTTATTTCGACTTCGACGAGAAGATACAGGCTTCGGTAACGGCGAAAGTCGGTGACAAGATGTCGTTCAATATGAACTATAACACCGATGCGACATTCGATTTCGACTCGAAAAATCTCAAATTACAATATCAGGGAAAAGAAGACGAGATTATTAAGAATATCGAAGCCGGTAATGTGAGTATGACCACAGGGTCGTCGTTGATACGTGGTAGTACGGCTTTATTCGGTGTAAAGACGACTATGCAGTTCGGTAAACTGACGGCTACCGCTCTTATTTCTCAACAACAGTCCGAATCGAAAACGGTCAATGCGAGTGGTGGGGCACAGACCACGCCGTTCGAAATCCGGGCAGACGCTTATGACGAAAACAGGCACTTTTTCTTAGCTCATTTTTTTAGGGACAATTACGATAAATTTGCTTCCAAATTGCCTTATGTCTCATCGGGCGTGAGTATCAATCGAATAGAAGTTTGGATTACGAATAAACAAGGTAATTATGAAGAGTCGAGGAATATTGTCGGTTTTATGGATTTGGCCGAAAATGTTCATATCGGTAACGACCATTGGATATCGGCTACCGCGCAGCAGAATCCGATGAATAACTCCAACTCGTTGTATGCCGAGATTAAAAACGGTTATCCCGATGCTCGTAATATCAATTTGGTGACACAGGCTTTGGAGCCTCTTTCTGTTTATGGTATCGAGGGGGGGCAGGATTATGTGAAAATAGAGAGTGCCCGGAAACTTGCTTCTTCTGAATATACGTTGAATTCCCAATTGGGCTATATCTCCTTGAAAAGTAAGCTGAATGCCGATGAGATGATTGCTGTCGCTTATGAATATACTTATAACGGACAGGTTTATCAGGTTGGGGAATTTTCGGGAGATGTTACCGATACGGATCAATGTCTTTTTCTGAAAATGTTGAAAGGTTCTACCATTTCGACCTCATTACCCATTTGGGATTTAATGATGAAAAATGTTTATTCGCTGGGGGCCTATCAGGTTCAGAAGGATAAATTCAGGTTGTATATTAAATATCAGAATGATTCTACGGGGGTAGCTGTAAACAATATACCGGAGGGGAATATATCCAATCAGACTTTGTTGCAAGTAATGAATCTCGACCGCTTAGATGTGAATGAATCGGAATATTCCGATGGCATTTTTGACTATATAGAGGGGTATACGATTCAATCTTCGAACGGGAGAATTATATTTCCGGTCATAGAGCCGTTCGGTAGTCACTTGGCCGAAAAAATAGGAAATGCGGCGATAGCGGAAAAGTATGTTTATCAAGAGCTGTATGATTCGACATTGACTATCGCCCAGCAAGTATCGGAGAAGAATAAATTTATTATGACCGGAGAATATAAAGCATCTTCGGGCGCAGAGATAAGATTAAATGCGATGAATGTACCTCGGGGATCGGTGGTTGTTACTGCCGGAGGTATGACTTTGGTCGAAAATTCCGATTATATTGTGGATTATGCGATGGGTGTCGTGACGATATTGAACCAAAGTATAATCGAGGCGGGAACTCCGATTAGTGTATCGCTTGAAAATCAATCGATGTTCAATATGCAACGTAAGACAATGCTGGGACTCGATTTGAATTATGCGTTCTCCAAAGATTTTAATGTAGGAGCGACGATTATGCATTTGTCCGAAAAGTCCCTGACAGAAAAAGTAAATATGGGCGATGAGGTACTGAATAATACTTTGTGGGGAGTGAACTTGTCTTATAATACGAATTTTTTATGGTTGACCAATTTGTTGAATAAAATTCCGACTGTAAACGCAACAGCTCCTTCTACGTTGGCTCTCACGGCCGAATTTGCCCAATTGATACCGCATAAATCCAAAAACGGCAGCTCGCAGGGAACATCGTATATCGATGATTTCGAATCGACACAAACAGGGTTGGACTTGAAGTCTCCTTATTCATGGACGTTGGCTTCCACTCCGTACGACCCTTCATCTGATGCTTTGTTTCCCGAAGCTCGCTATTCCAATGATATTCGTTATGGGCAAAATAGAGCATTGCTATCGTGGTATTATATCGATAGAATGTTTACTCAGAAAAACTCGACATTGATACCGGCTCACCTGAAAAATGATTTGGACCAATTGTCCAATCCTTATGTACGTGAGGTGAGTGTACGGGAAATATTTCCCAATAAGGAAATCAATTATGGAGAATCGACGACCTTACAGACATTGAACCTTTCATTTTATCCACAGGAACGGGGGCCGTACAATCTCGATGCCGATAATATCGACTCACAAGGACTTTTGTTGAATCCGGAGAACCGTTGGGGCGGGATTATGCGAAAAATGGATTATACCGATTTCGAATCATCGAATATCGAATATATACAGTTCTGGCTCATGGATCCGTTTTTAGATGAGAATCAGACTAATCATAACGGGGGAGAATTGTATTTTAATTTGGGAGAAGTGTCGGAAGATATTCTTAAAGACGGTATGAAGTCTTTCGAGAACGGTTTGCCTGTCGACGGTGATACAACACAGATAGCGACTACGGTGTGGGGAAAGGTATCCAAACGTCAGTCTTTGACTTATGCATTCGATAATACCAGTGGTGCACGGGCTTTGCAAGACGTAGGTTTAGACGGTCTGTCGAATGACGAGGAATATGGGTTCTCATCTTATAGAGATTATTTGGACAAGCTCGAAACTAAACTATCTCCGGTGGTAGTAGAGGCTATGCGACAAGATCAGTTTTCTCCGTTTAACGATCCGGCCGGGGATAATTACCATTTTTATCGTGGACACGATTATGACGATGCCCAAACTTCTATATTGGACCGGTACAAACGATATAACGGAACAGAAAACAATTCCCGGTCTCCCGAGGAAATGAATGATTCGTATTATCAGTCTTCCAAAAGCGTTCCTGACGTGGAAGATATCAATCAGGATAATACGTTGAACGAATATGAAAGGTATTATCAGTACCGCATATCGTTATGCCCCGATAGTTTGGAGGTGGGAAAAAACTGTATTACCGACAAACGGGAGACAACCGTCCGGCTCCGCAATGGTGAAGAAGGAAAAGCTGTGTGGTATCAATTCAAAATTCCTTTGTCTCGTCCTCAGAAGAAAGTGGGATCTATTCAAGATTTTAAAACGATACGTTTTATCCGCATGTTTATGACGGGTTTTGAGTGTGAAACACATTTGCGTTTTGCCACGTTGGAATTGGTTCGGGGTGAATGGCGAACGTATAACTATGCTTTGAATTTGAAAGGAGATGCTCCGGCTCAGGGTAAGATGGATATATCGGTGGTAAATATTGAGGAAAATGCAGGACAGGTTCCTGTTAATTATGTTTTACCTCCGGGAGTAACCCGTATTATAGACCCGGGGCAATCGCAAATAACTCAGCTTAATGAACAAGCCATGTCTTTGAAAGTAACCGATTTGCAGTCAGGAGATGCTCGTGCGGTTTATAAGAACAGTGGTATGGATATGCGTACATACAAGCGGTTACAGATGTTTGTACATGCAGAGAAGCTGATTGACGATAAAACTAATTTACGAGATGGCGATGTGTCTGTGTTTTTACGATTAGGATCCGATAGCAAATCGAATTATTATGAGTATGAGGTCCCGTTGTCATTGACGGAGCCGGGTAATTATAGCACATATAATGCACAAGATCAAGAAGCGGTTTGGCCACAATCCAATATGTTTGATTTTCCTCTTTCTTTGTTTACCGATTTGAAGCTGGAACGGAATGCAAAGAAGCGTATGGATAATTCGACGGTGACGTTTCAAACTCGTTATTCCAGTTATGATCCCGATAAAAATCAAAATAAGGTGACTATCGTGGGGAACCCTTCTTTGAGCGATGTTCGTACGATGATGATCGGTGTGAGAAATAATTCGAATGCAGCTAAGGATATAGTCGTTTGGGTGAATGAAATGCGTTTGACCGATTTTGACCAATCTGGTGGTTGGGCTGCCAAAGCAAATGTAAATCTCGGTTTGTCGGATATTGCTACGCTGAATATCGCGGGGCATGTAGAAACTGTCGGTTTTGGGGGGATAGACCAAAGCCTTACGGAACGTCGATTAGACGATTACTATCAGTATAATATAGCTACGATGGTCGAGTTAGGGCGTTTTTTGCCTGAAAAAGTCAAATTGAAAGCCCCGTTATTTTATTCGATTACCGAACAACGTACTTCTCCTAAATACAATCCGCTTGATCAAGATATCTTGTTGAAAGATGCTTTGGACAATGCGGGCAGTAAAGCCGAGCGTGACTCTATAAGTGATGCTTCGATAGAGAAATCGACTGTCGAGAGTTTCAGTTTGTCGGGAGTTTCTTTCGATATTAGGAGTAAGAATCCTATGCCCTATGACCCGGCTAATTTTTCTATCAGCTATTCTTATAATCGACAATCGAAACAAGACCCTACTACCGAATTTGAGAATACATACGATTATCGGGGTAGTTTCACTTATTCCTATACTCCTTTTATTAAACCTTTTGTCCCGTTGAAGGGATTAAAGAGTAAATCTAAGCATTTGAAATTTTTGAAGGAATGGGAATTTAATTATTTGCCTAATAATATTGCGTTTAATACCAATATGTCGCGATATTATTATGAACAGCAGATTCGCGATGTGAGTGGATCGGGAGGAATGGCATTGCCGACAAGTGTAAGTAAAAGTTTTTTATGGGATCGGCAGTTCTCGTTGACATGGAATCTCACCAAGTCGATAAACCTTTCGTTGCAAACGATGACGAACGCTCATATCGAGGAGCCGGTCGGTGTGGTGAATAAACAGCTTTTCCCAGATGAATACGAAGCATGGAAAGATACCGTGTTGACCAGTATCAAGAATTTGGGAACACCGTGGAATTATAATCAAACTTTCAATGCATCGTATACGGCTCCATTCAGCAAGATACCTGTTCTTGATTATTTGTCGTTTAATGCCAAGTATAACGCTACATACACTTGGGATAGAGGAGCCCAGATTTCAGAGGAAATAGATTTAGGTAACTCGGTGAATAATCAGGGGCAGTTGAGCTTTGACGGGCGTTTCAATTTTGAACAATTATACAATAAGTCGAAATATTTGCAGAAGATAAACAAACGTTTTTCTTCCAATAATAGGGCTGCGGCGGCGAAGAAAAATAGAAAATTCGAACGTACCATTTTGCTTCGGGAAGATACTACGGTTACTTTAAGGCATAATCTCAATAATAAGAAGGTAAAAGTTGTGGCAAGGGACGATGCCGGAAAGAAAGTGGCCCTGAGGACGAAAGTTCTCGATGCCAATAATGTGGTGATTCTCGATAAAGGAACCCAACGCTTGAATGTGATAATTACTCCTTCGAATAAGAATGAACGTAATTTCTGGAAAGAAGCAGCCGAGTATTCTTTACGGGGATTGATGATGGTAAGAAATGCGAGCGTGCGTTATCGTAAGACCAATACTACTTCGTTACCTCTGTTTTCCCCGAATGTAGGCGATGTATTCGGGCAATCGACTTCGTATGGCCCTATGGCTCCCGGCCTCGATTTCGCTTTTGGTTTTACTGATGAGAGCTATGTATATCGGGCAAAAGAACGTGGTTGGCTTTTATGTGATTCCACGCAGATAAGTCCGGCAGTTATCGGTCGTACCGAAGAGTTTAATTTCGAAATAGCGCTTGAACCTATCCGGGGCTTGAAAATAAACTTGACAGGAAATAGAACAGACACGCGTAGTTCTCAAATGCAATTTATGTTTGACGATATGCCGACTGTACGAGGCGGAAGCTATACCAAGACACATATTGCATTGAAGACTGCATTTAGGAGCAGTTCTGCAAAAGACGGATATTCGTCGCAAGCATTCGATGATTTTTTGAAAAATCGGGAAATAATAGCGGCTCGGTTAGAAGCGCATTACGGATCGTTGGGCAATTATCCGAATAAAGGTTTTATTGCCTCCACCGGTTTTGGAGATAAGCCCTATGATTCGGCTAACGGTGGTGTAAATCGTAGTTCTGCCGATGTAATGATACCTGCATTTATTGCTGCATATTCTGGCCGCGATGCCCGTAAAATCGATTTGTCTCCGTTCCCGGGATTGTCGGCTATATTGCCGAACTGGCGAATTACTTACGATGGTTTCATGCAAATACCGTTTATAAAGAAACACTTTAAAGCGTTTACTCTATCGCATGCTTACCAGTGTACCTATGCTGTGGGATCATTTACTTCGTTCCTTAATTGGGTGGAATCAGACGGGGATTTCGGTTTCGTTCGCGATGAACTTACGGGCAATCCCATACCCTCTTCTCCATTCGATATATCATCGGTAATGATAACCGAGAGGTTCGCTCCCCTTATCGGGTTAAAGGTGACACTGAAAAATAATGTTACGGGCAATATAGAATATAAAGATTCCCGCACGTTGACATTGAATTCGGCAGCCGGACAAATCGTAGAGGCGTCGACAACCGATTTTACAATCGGGGCCGGGTATAAGATCGCTAATTTTAATACGATTTTGAAATTGAAAGGGTCTCAAACAGGTGTTAGCAACGATTTGACGATCAATGCCGATTTTTCATTCCGCAAGAATCAGGCTCTCATTCGCCGTATCGAACAGAATTTTACTCAGGCAACTAGTGGAACTCGTACTACGATGTTGAAAGTGACGGCCAATTATGTATTGAGTAAACGTATTACGGTAGGGGCTTATTTCGACCATCAGATTAATACACCGTTAGTATCTTCTTCATCATATCCTATTACGAACAGCAATTATGGAATCTCGGTGAGATTATCGTTATTGAAATAAAAGGAATTTATATTTTAAGTTAAACAGGTCGTTTGTTTAAACTGTTTCTTCAATTATTCGTTTTTCTTAATTAAAGGAGGGATAGAGAAATTTTTGAGTCGGAGCTTAAACTCCTATCTTTGCAGTTGAGATGCTTCTCCGTAGTTTTATAAAACCCAAATAAATGTATTGAATAAATGAAACGACTGATTTTTATTCTTATGGCTTTGTTGTCTTATGGCATTTTGAGAGCCGAGACTTTGAAATCTCCTGACGGGAACATTGTATTAGATTTTGAATTGGACAATGGAGTACCGGTTTATAAAGTAGATTATAAAGGTCGGCCGGTTATTAAAGAGAGTAAATTGGGATTAGATTTGAAGTCGGGAAAAAATTTAACCGATGGATTTCGTTTGGCTGGTTCTGAGACATCGACTTTCGATGAAACATGGAAACCTGTTTGGGGAGAGGTAAAAGAGATTAGGAATCATTATAATGAATTGGAGGTAACATTGGAACAACCGTCGACCGATCGTCGTATGATTATTCGTTTCCGGGTATTTGACGATGGGGTAGGATTCCGATATGAATTTCCCGATCAGCCCAATTTGGATTATTTTGTGATTAAAGAAGAGAAGACGCAGTTTGCTATGGCGGGAGACCATACTGCTTTTTGGCTTCCGGGCGATTATGATACACAGGAGTATTCCACTGTGACGTCGAAATTGTCCGAAATCCGTGGATTGATGAATGAGGCTATTACACCGAATTCTTCTCAGACTCCATTCTCTCCTACGGGGGTACAAACGGCTTTAATGATGAAAACCGACGATGGCTTGTATATCAATTTACATGAAGCTGCATTGGTCGATTATTCTTGTATGTCGCTCGATTTGGACGACAAAAATATGATATTCGAGTCTCACCTTACACCCGATGCATTGGGGGATAAGGGATATATGCAAACTCCGGCGAAATCTCCGTGGCGCACGATTATTGTTAGTGACGATGCGCGTGATATTCTTGCATCCAAAATGACTCTTAATCTGAATGAACCGTGTGTCTATGAAGATACGAGTTGGATAAAACCGACGAAATATATAGGTGTATGGTGGGAAATGATAACCGGGAAAAGTACTTGGGCTTATACCGATTTGCCTCATGTGAAACTCGATTTGGTCGATTATTCTCGTTTGACGCCTAATGGACGTCATGCCGCTAATACCGAGCATGTAAAAGAATATATCGATTTTGCCGCAGAACATGGATTTGACGCTGTGCTGGTGGAAGGTTGGAACATAGGGTGGGAAGATTGGATAGGTAAGTCGAAAGACTATGTATTCGATTTTATCACACCGTATCCCGATTTCGATGTAGAAGAAATAGAGCGGTATGCCAAATCGAAGGGAGTGAAAATGATTATGCATCATGAGACCTCGGGCTCGGTTCGTAATTATGAACGGCACATGGAGAAAGCATATCAGTTTATGAACGATCATGGCTATGATGCCGTGAAGAGTGGATATGTAGGAGATATTATACCTCGTGGGGAACATCATTACGGACAATGGATGGTTAATCATTATCTCTATGCATTGACCGAAGCCGCCAAGCATAAGATTATGGTGAATGCCCATGAAGCTGTTCGTCCTACGGGTTTGAGCCGTACTTATCCCAATCTTATCGGTAACGAGTCGGCGAGAGGAACCGAGTATGAATCGTTCGGGGGCAATAATCCCGACCATACCACTATTTTGCCGTTTACACGACTTATCGGAGGCCCGATGGATTATACTCCCGGTATTTTCGAGACGGATATTTCTAAACTTAATCCCGATAACCACAGCTATGTTCGTTCTACTTTGGCTCGGCAACTGGCTTTATACGTGACCATGTATAGCCCTTTGCAGATGGCCGCCGATTTACCCGAAAATTATAATCGTTTCCTCGATGCTTTTCAGTTTATTAAAGATGTGCCTGTCGATTGGGCCGACAGCCGTTATTTGGAGGCAGAACCGGGAGATTATATTACGGTGGCACGCCGGGAAAAAGGTGGTAATAATTGGTATGTAGGTTCCACGGTCGATGAGAATGGGCATACGGCTCGTTTCTCCTTAGATTTCTTGGAGCCCGGGAAAAAGTATATTGCAACTATATATGCCGATGCTCCCGATGCCCATTATAAGGATAACCCGCAGGCTTATACGATTCGTAAATATATTGTGACGAACAAGACTCGTATCGTTCAGCCTTGTGCTCCGGGTGGAGGCTTTGCTATGAGTATCGAGGAGGCTACCGATCCAGCAGCTTTGAAAGGATTGAAAAACTATAAACCGTAGATTGCGGTATGATGAGAATAGTAGGGTAGGACTTATACAATAAGTCCTACCCTTTTTATATTAGTGTAACCGATTGCTGATGATGTTTTCGGAGTGGATATCGACAGATGAAAGATGGAAATCAGAGGAGACGTTCCCGCAAAGAATAAGCCTGAAATATTTATATGCCGGTCCTGTAAAAGGCATGGGTAATTGTCCTGCTACTTTTGATGCGCTCGATATTTCACAGATTTTGGAAAAGTTGCCTTCGGCATCATTGCCTCCCCAAAGAGAAAGCAAGAGCTTTCCTTCTGACATCGAGAGTCGCCAGAAAACTTCTCTCCATTTTTGGTACTCTTCACTTTGGAGAGTAATTGGGCGGGATACGAGTGCGATTGGGGTTATCTCTGCTGATTCTTTTTGTAAATCGTAAACTTTTCCCTCTGCGTCTTGGGCGAGTAGATGACTGGCATCATAGAATAGGGAAGAGTAATGTTGGCTTATGCGATACATGTAGAGAGAAGGAATATGGATAATGAGACTATATTTGAGATCGGGCCTGCAACATATCAATTCTTTTTCGATTGTATTGTAGGCGATGATACTTCCTTGAATAAATTGAGATAAAGTCGTTTGATCGGTGGTCGCAGGAATTAATGTAGAGTCTATGTCGTGGTGAGCGATTGGGCTATTGTTTTCGCAGGCGGTTTCGTCGAACGATAAGAGCTGTTGTATTTCGGAGCCTCGTATGATAAATAATCCTTTTGCCGTAGTAAACATAATCATATCTTCGAGCGGGACGATAGGGTTTTCCGGCAGTATGGGCTCTCGATTCAGTTGATGTTGTGCTCCGTAACATACGATTCCGTTTCCGTTTTGCAGAGCCCATATTCCTTCTTCTGTAAATACGTATAGGGGAAATTCACCGAACTGTCCTTCCGATAAAGCAGCTGTAATGGTCGCTATGCCTGTAATCTCTCCGTTCGAGATGGTGTAAGTTTGTTCGGACGGGAATATAAACGGGTTTTCGAGTTCCGAAACCCGCAGTATATTAGGCTGTGTGTAAGTGTCATTTTCGGACAAGGGTATATCGAGTGGGGTAGAGGCCGGCAGAGAATCGTTTTCCAATGAGATTGCAGAGAGCGTCTCGTTGAGATAATCGGCCCTATTTTCATATTCGGAGGCTGTCAGTAGAAAGCTCCCCTTGTATCGGGTATTCTCGCTTTTTACGACGATTTCCATTTTATAGGCGTTACTGTCGGGGTAAGAAATCAGAGGTGAAAGTTGATTGAAGAAATAGTTCGATTTCCCCTGCCAAACGACTTTGCATTCTCCTCTTTCGGTTTTGAGATAAGTGCAGATATAAGCATCGACAGTCTCGGCATTTTTGTTCCCCACGTTGAACAGACTGAGGGGAAATCCGGGAAAAAGTTTTTTCTTTAAGTTGGCTATGTGTAGTCTTTTGTTGTGTATATAGCTGACATGTGCTCCCGTAGAAAGCAGTGTCGTATTATCTGGCGAAAGAACTTCCTCGTGTACGAGTAAATCAGGCCGTATTTTATTTTCTATGGCGTACGATTCACCTTCCTTCCAGTCGCTCCAATCCTCTATGGTCGCTATTTTATAAAATAGAGAATCTTGTAAGTAGCGTTTCTTTATCTCTTTCAGGTCGAGAAAAGAGATGTCTCCTTTCAGTAGAAAAGAGAGCGTTTCGTTTTCTTCTGTACGTTCGATCGTAAATTTAAGGCCTTGTTGTTTTTGATCGGGTTCGAAGATCGTGGCTTCGGGAGAGACAAAAAAGTCTATACTTCTTACGATATCTTTCCAGTTGTCGAGATTGAATTGATGAATATAATATTTCAGGCTATAATTCCCGGCGATGATTTGTCCTTCATGAGAACCTAAGCAAAGATTGTTTGAATTTTTCAATCGTATGCTCATTTGATAGGGTTGTATGGGGGGTGGCAAAGAGACCATGACCGGAGCCGATGAAAAAATTCGGCTACCATCATATAAAGTGAGGGCATAACGTATGAGTATGGGTTGTATGAAATAGTGCCGTTTCCATGCTTTTTCTTGTAGCTGAAAGAATGCATTGTAGTAAGCATCGTTGTAATAATTGATGTCTTCGGTGTCGAGTCGGGTCGGATTGTTGTATCCATGTTGAAAGGTATATTCGCTTACGAAGTAGGCATCGGTATATTCTATATAAGGGAAAAATGAAATTTCAGGTATGTCGGGCTTTTCACCCAAAAAGATATATTTTCCCTCTTTATAAAGTAAATAGTATATACTTTCGGTACAGATGATTATGAGTGTGTTTCCTATGGATTGAATAGACAGAACTTGTAGGTCGTTTAGCTCGAACAACTGGCTTGATTCTTTTTGGATATTTCCGTTTTCTTTTTTTATCAGAGCCTCATAATACAAGGTATTTTCATTTTCCGTTATATGATGCTCTCCGTCGTAGCAGATATGAACATAGACGAGCCGATGGTTTTTCTTTTCCGGAGTGTATAGATATTCCGGTGTCCCGACAGGTTTGAGGCAGTTTGATTGATTTCGTAAATTGACAATAGCTGTGCAATCTCCCGGCTGTGCCGAGTTCGGTGGGGAATAACGGTTCATGCCGTTAAATGTAATTCTCGATTTCATAGAGCTGGTAATTTTTCGTAAAGGTACACCCGGTATGCGGCTCTATTTTGGCATGATGATATTCTTTGAAAAAGAGACTCCTTCCGAAGCTATTGATTGAATTTTTGAAAATAAAAATAGGAAGGAGTCTCCTGTTTCCCGCTTTGGGGAAACTGCGCAATTGCCCAAGTATAACCAATCACTTCATTTATTGCGCAAATTTGTTCTTCTACTATGGTTTTCAAGGTAAAAACAAGAGATATTGAATGAAAGTTCATTTTTGGAGCGATTATAAATTATATGTTTTTGAATGAGACTTTATTTTTAATCGAGATGTTTTATTGGGGAAATGATTATCTTCGCTTATAGAATGAGAAACTTTATGGACAGACTTAATTTTGCGGCCATAGATATTGGCTCGAATGCAGTGAGATTGCTTATCAAAGGTTTTTATCCGGGAGAGAGTGTATCGGATTTATCGAAAGTTTTTATTGTGCGTGTACCGCTGCGATTGGGACAAGATACCTTTACAAAAGGTCGTATTTCTACGGAGAAGACAGAAAAATTATTACGTCTCATGCATGCTTTTTCTCAGCTGATGCAGGTTTATAATGTCTTGTCTTATCGGGCTTGTGCTACGTCGGCTATGCGGGATTCTTCGAATGGAGCCGATATTGTCCGGTATATCTCGGAGAGAAGTGGAATAAATATCGAAATTATTAATGGTCTTGAAGAAGCACGTATCGTATATGACAGTCATATCGTGGACGAGCTGGAACAAGAGGGCGATTTTATCTATGTCGATGTTGGTGGCGGAAGTACCGAGATAAGTATAATTAGTGACCGTTCGTTACTCCAATCTCAATCTTATAATATAGGAACTGTACGTATTTTGAATAAAAAACTGAGCCGTAGTGAATTGTTCCGTATGTATAGGGATTTAAAGCGTTTGAAGGAAACGTATCGGCATATCTCTATTATCGGGTCGGGTGGTAATATCAATAAATTGCATCATTTGGCAGGAGTGTCTGCTCGGGAGCCATTGACTGTGGAGCGGCTTTTGACCCTGAGAAATGAATTGAATAGCTATTCGATCGTGGAACGTATCGACCGTTTTGCATTGAAACCCGACCGAGCCGACGTGATTGTACCTGCCGCCGATATTTATTTACAAATAGCGACGCATATAGGCGCACGAGAAATATGGGTTCCTACCATAGGAATCGTTGATGGTATTATTTATTCTCTTTGTTCCGATTACTTGAAAGAGAAAGAGAATTAAGACCTATTTCTTTTTCTCCCATTTGGGTAGCCCGTCTTTCTTTTGGATAAAATCGCGGATAAATATGGCTGTCTCTTCACTGCCCAATATAGAGGAATCGATAGAAAGGTCGTATGAAGAGGCTACTCCCCAACCCTTATCGGTATAAAAATTGTAATAAGAAGCTCTTAATTTATTTTTCTTTTCGGCGAGTTCGATAGCCTCTTTTCGAGTCATTCCTTGTGAGCGGCTGATGATTCTCTCGATTCTGTCTTCAAGGGGAGCATGTATAAATACATTGTAGCATCGTGGGTATTGTCTGAGAATATAATCGGCGCAACGTCCGACGATGACACACGATTGAGTTTCAGCTAAATGACGAATGACGTCGGATTGAAATTTGAAAATGTATTCGTTCGATAGGCCTCCGTCGCCCCATATTCCTCCTGCTCCTGTGAGCCAGTTTATTGAAAAAGAATTTAATAAAGCGCTTGGAGCCCGCTCGTCGGCTTTCTCGAAATACTCGGTGCTGAGTCCGCTCGATTTCGAAGCCTCGTTGATTAATTCTTTATCGTAATAAGCTATTCCGAATAAATCGGCCAAACGTTTTCCTATTTCTCGTCCTCCGCTTCCGAATTGACGGCCTATGGTAATGATGAGATTGTCATTCATGATGGTTGTAGATTCGATTATTCATAAGCAAACATACATCAAAAAAATATTAATTCCTATATCAAATATCTTTTTTTGTTTACAGAAGTTGTTTTTTAGGGTTTCTTGAACTGTTTTTGTGAAATATTTTGTTGCGAAGAAAGTTTTTATTTAATTTGTGTCATTCAAAAGAGGTCAGCTATGAATAATGATTTGAAAAAAATATTGAATAGTGATACTGATGGATTGCTCACCTACGAATATATTGCCAATCATATGGGCTCTTGTGATGAAGATATGCCCGTCCTAGCCGATAATATAATACGGGTAGATATGACGGGGCAGATTACGGTGAGTGCCGCATTATATTTGCACGCTACGGGAGCTGAGAAATATAGGGAAATTATTGACAAGCTCATCGCGGCTTCTTTGTCGAAAGATAGAGAACACAAATATATTGTCGATTTGTTGTCGGGGATTTGGGGTGAAGACTATAAGTTGCATGCAGAGGAGTTGAAGCAAGAAAGTGATAATTTCAGGCGTATTTATAAGCGTGTTTATGTGAACGATATAATTTAGTTTTTTGAGAAATAACAAAGCGGAGGCTTTCCCTCGTTAGGGAAAGCCTCCGCTTTGTTATGGAACTTGAAGTATCGTTGTTGTTATTTAGAATAGATATTGTCTGTTTTTTTGCAAAAATTGTTATTATTTGTATAAACATTCGTTTTTTATAAAAAAATAAGAGTGTTACGATAATATTTTTGTTGAAATA
>OMDR01000888.1_pt1 | contig 16785 bp, 9 predicted proteins | sample 1645251 | NCBI WGS metagenome assembly OMDR01 (sample SAMEA103958142, study PRJEB25191) | human gut metagenome | biome: human-associated habitat [ENVO:00009003]; feature: intestine environment [ENVO:2100002]; material: feces | place: Germany | collected 2013/2015 | reverse complement strand
CGATGCATCGCCAGAAAAGAAGCCCGCAGGATATTTATTTCATCAATTTCTTCCGGTGACACAATACCAACCGCCCAAGCAATCGCTTCTTTCTCTATTACCTCACGCAATGCATAACGTTGCTTTTCCGTCAGTTGTTTGGAATCATTCAACAGTTCATTTTTAAAATCTTTCGGAAGAATAACTGCAGCAGCATATACCGCTCCCGCCAAACATCCACGACCGGCCTCATCACATCCGGCTTCAATCAGATTCTCGTTCAAATAAGGTAATAACATATTTATCGCTTCTATTTTGATACAAAGGTAATTCAAATTAAAAAAGGAGACTTGTATTGTCTCCTTTTTCTTACTTTCCCTTCTGCTTTTTTAGAATAAACTCCAGGCCACAGTAAGTCCTGCCATCACAATGGCCACCATACTCATAAGTTTTATCAAAATATTCAAACTCGGACCGGAGGTATCTTTAAACGGATCACCTACTGTATCTCCTACTACGGTTGCTTTATGCACTTCACCGCCTTTTCCACCAAAGTTACCTTCTTCCACATATTTCTTTGCGTTATCCCATGCACCTCCGGCGTTAGCCATAAAGATAGCTAACACGAAACCACTGCTCAAACCACCAATCAGTAGGCCGAGTACGCCGGGAACGCCAAAGATAAATCCTGTAAGAATCGGAGCAATAATAGCAATCAAGGAAGGAATAACCATCTCACGCTGCGCACCCTTTGTCGATATTTCAACACAACGTTCGTAATCCGGCTCGGCTTCTCCGGTCAGAATACCCTTTATGTCACGAAACTGGCGACGCACTTCGTCAACCATGTGACCTGCCGCACGTCCTACTGCATTCATTGTCAAACCACAAAACAGGAAAGCCATCATTGAACCGAGGAACATGCCCGAAAGTACTTTTGGATTCATCAAGTGTACTTCGTAATAATCCATGAAGTCGATAAAAGTGGCATTTGCTACGTTGATAGAACTTCCATCTGCAAAAGTCAGATCTACATTACCAAGACGTGTCAGACCGATTCGGATTTCTTCAATATAAGAAGCCAGCAAAGCCAGACCTGTCAGCGCAGCGGAACCGATTGCAAAACCTTTTCCCGTGGCGGCAGTTGTGTTACCCAATGAATCGAGCGCATCAGTACGTTTGCGAACTTCAGCACCCAGGCCGGACATTTCCGCATTACCTCCCGCATTATCCGCAATCGGACCGTAAGCATCCGTTGCCAATGTGATACCTAAGGTAGAAAGCATACCAACAGCTGCAATACCGATACCATACAATCCCATGCCGACATTACCGAAATCACCTGCGGAAGCCAACAGATAGGAAGCAATGATACCAATCACTACCGCAACTACAGGAATAGCTGTAGAAAGCATACCCAAACCGATACCGGAAATAATGACAGTAGCAGGGCCAGTCTTACCGCTTTCACTTAGTTTCTGGGTAGGACGATAAGATTGAGAAGTATAATATTCCGTAGAACGTCCGATGATAATACCTACTACCAGTCCGACTACTACGGCACAAGAAATCCAAGTCCAGTTATCTAGTTGCAAAAGCCACAGGATTAAGAATGTAGCTGCAACAATAAGCACGGAACTAAGGTTTGTGCCGAAAGCCAATGAACCGAGCAAGTCTTTCATGGTCGCATTCTCTTTAGTACGGACAGCGAATATCCCTATAATAGAAAGGATAATGCCAACAGCTGCAATCAACATCGGAGCAATAACTGCCTTGAATTGCATCACTGTATCTGCCGAATGGATAAAAGCAGCAGCACCCAGTGCAGCTGTTGCCAGAATCGAGCCACAGTAAGATTCATATAAATCGGCTCCCATACCGGCCACGTCACCTACATTGTCACCTACATTATCGGCAATAGTAGCAGGATTACGAGGGTCATCTTCCGGAATTCCGGCTTCTACTTTACCTACCAAGTCGGCTCCAACATCGGCTGCCTTCGTATAGATACCACCACCTACACGGGCAAAGAGTGCTTGCGTAGAAGCACCCATACCGAAAGTCAGCATGGTAGTAGTAATCACACAGAGTTTATGAGTAGGTGTCAGCGCATCAGCAGGAATCACTGCATTCAACAACAGATACCAGAAAGATATATCGAGCAATCCCAGGCCAACTACAACTAATCCCATCACCGCGCCGCTTCGGAAAGCAATCCTCAACCCTGCATTCAGAGAATTACGGGCGGCATTAGCGGTACGAGCCGACGCATAAGTCGCCGTCTTCATCCCTAAAAATCCGGAAAGCCCGGAGAAAAATCCGCCTGTAAGAAAAGCAATGGGAACCCATGCGTTCTGTACATGAAAGCCATAGGCCATAATTGAAAACAAAATAACCAATCCCAAGAATACCCAACCTACTATTTTGTATTGCTGTTTCAGATAAGACATAGCTCCTTTGCGCACAGCAGCAGCTATCTTTATCATTTGGGGTGTACCTTCGCTCTCTTTCATCATTTGCTTATGAAAGTAATAAGCAAAGCAGAGGGCTAACACGGAAGCGACTGGAACCAGCCAGAAAAGAATGTTGTCCATAGGATCAATTTTTAAAGGGTTTACGGAGGCTAAAAGTATGGAAATCAAATGAAATAAGCAAGTAAAAAAGAAAGAATTTATAAAGCTGAATTATTCTATCTTTTAATCTCTTTAAACAAAATGGGCACACTGTAGTTATTTACTTCATTCCCTCATTTCTATACGGAAATGAACTAATTTCGAGCTTGTGCAGATTTATTTTTGATACCTAATGGGGTTATGGCTAATGATACATGAATTTATTCGTCTGACAGCTGTTTCTTTTTCGTCTGACAATTGTCAGACGAAAGAACAACAATTGCCAGACGAAAGTTCAACAACTGTCAGACGAATAAATCTATATATGATGAATATTAAATCATCGCATATTACCAATTAGATCTTAGAAGAACTAAGATTAGTTCATTCCAGTACCGAAAGGAGCTAAAACCTGTTCACCACCCCATGATAAAATAACGAATAATAGCCCATAGTTACTAATCCTCTGCCATTCTCTGCTTATTTTGTTGGGCAAACTCTGTAGGAGTAACTCCGAATTGCTTCTGAAATATTTTTGCGAAGTAAGAAGGCGACTGGAAACCTACTCTGTCAGAGATTTCGTTGATGCGCAATTCTCCCTCCTGCAATAGTTCTGCCGCACGTTTTAATCGGATGATACGGATAAAGTCGAGTGAAGAAAGATCGGTCAGCGCCTTAATCTTACGATGCAGGCTGGAGCGGGACATATTCATGGCTGCAGCCAATGCTTCCACATTATAATTGGCGTCGGAAAGATTCTCACGCACTTTGGCTATCAGTTGGGACATCAGTTGTTCATCAGCCCGTGACATCGCACCCCCTTGCGGAGTACAAGCTCCGTAAGTGATCTGATTAATAAACATCTCATGCGTACGATGGGATTCACGCTCACGCGCCAGTTCTGCCAATAATTGCTGCTCACGGATCTTTTGTACTTCCCGGCGGCGATAGGCGCGAAGAGTCAAGACAAAGCTGCCGGACACTACAATGATATAGATAAGGTAAGCCCACACTGTACGCCACCAAGGTGGAAGAATACGCACTAATAAAGTAGCTTCTTCCTGATTCCAGACACCATTATTATTACTGCCCCGCACACGGAACAGGTAGTCTCCCGGCGGGAGCTGGGCATAAGACGCTGTATGCACATCAGATGTATAATTCCAGTCATTATCTATCCCTTCCATTTTGTAGGCATAGCGATTTGCACCCGGTGAGGTATAACTTAAAGCAACAAAATCAAAGCTGACGTTAGAACGGTAAGGCAGTTGCACACCATCCGCCGTGAAAGGAGTTTCACGTCCCTGCACGTACATTCCGGTGATATAGACTGGAGGCACAAAAGTATTCGGGTGGACAATTTGTGGATTAAAAGAGACCAATCCATTGATAGTTCCCATCCAAATAGTACCATCAGAGGCAGCCAAGGCCGATTTATAGTTAAACTGGTTATCAGGTAACCCGTCATTTCGGTTGAAAACTTGCAGGCTGTCTGTTTCCGGATAAAGACAAACCAGTCCACGGTCTGTTCCGAACCAGATACGATGTTGCCGGTCTTCCACGACTTTATATGTTACGTTGTCCGGAAGCCCGTCCGCTTTGGTGTATGTCCTGAATCTTCCGGTTTCGGGGTTAAAACGCAACAATCCACCCCGGTCTGTAGAAAACCAGATAAAGCCTTTACTATCCTCCGAAATACCTGTCACTTCATTCGTTCCGATAGAAGTGCTGTCCCCCGGTATACATTTATAGCTGACCATCTGATCTGTCTGCGGATGATACCGGAATATTCCACTACCCATCGTTGCCACCCATACATTGCCGGATTTATCTTCGAGAATATCACGCATATAAGCATACCCGAATTGCTCCATTTTCTCAAAAGTCTGTCCTTTGTCGGCCGAACGGAAGATGTTCCAGCCATCACCCAACCAGATTGCTCCCCCACGATCGCGGTAAAGGGCAAACACGGAACCTTCACTGATACCAAGTTGTGCGGGATAGAACGTCTGAACCTGATCTTGAGGAACAATCAGGTCGATGCCCCCTTTAAAGTAACCTGCGCCAACCAAATCATCCGAAGCGAACAGGCTTAATACATTCTGACGGTCAGGCGACTGGGGAATTTTAGTGAAAGTCTGTGTTCCCGGATTCCAGTAGCAAACACCGCCATCCTGTGTACTAACCCACACCACTCCGTCTTTTCCTTCCGCCAATTCACTGATGCGTCGTCCGCTGACTGTACCGGGCGCTCCCGGAAGATAAACCGAAAAATCGAGCGTACGTACAGGCAGATAGCTGGCTCCTCCAAATTGCGTACAGATCCAGGTTCCCCCTTCACGATCACGATAAATCTTATCGACGATAGCATCTCCAAGCCCATACTTCCCTCCGGCATCGGCAGGAATATGTTGCACACTGTTGTGTTTCTCATTAATCACAGAAACGCCATTCTGCGTACCCACCCACAGCTCGTCTCCGAAGCAAACAGCGTAGCGGATAATTTTTCGATGTACTTCGGGCGCAGGGAATATACTCACTTCTCCAGTCTTTTTATTGAACCGTTTCAGTTCCTCTTCATGCACTCCGACAATCAGTTCATCGCCATAATCGCACAGAGTAAAGATGAAATCCCCTTTAAGTGCTTCTGTTGCATAGGGCACAAACTTATCCTGCTCCGGACTGTAACGGTAAATTCCCGCTCCATACGTACCCACCCAGACCGTACCTTCTTTATCTACACAGATAGACTGCGGAAAGTCCTTGCTTTTATCCTTACTGGGACAGGGAATATAGCGGAACAGTTTACCCGTCTCCACCTGATAGCGGAAAACTCCCTGATTCGGTGCATTCACCCAGATATTTCCTGAATGATCTGCCAGAATATCTTCAATCCAGTTGTATCTGATTTGCTCTCCGCTCTCTGTGCGGGCATCAAAGAACGAAAACTTCCCAGTAGCAAGCTCCTGAATATAAACACCATCATCCGTACCTACCCATAATTGACGGTGATTATCCTCAAAAAGAGCGGATATGACCTGATTGCCATGCTGCAAAGTTTCGTCATAGCAGTTATAAAGCTTCATCGACACGCCGTCATAACGATTAAGACCGTTGCGCGTACCCAGCCAGATAAAACCGTAACTATCTTGAATAATGGACTTGACATGACTGTTCGAAAGACCGCTTCCTCCATCTACACGGATAAAGTTATACTGTCCCGTCGCGGCAAAATCCGGAAGGAAAAAACAAATAGAAAGGAGAAAAAGCAGCAATTTCCTTTTCATACACAGATATTAGATAGCGACAAATATAGTTTTTTTTACGCTAAATGCATAGGAAGGATGAAACATTTGTTGCACGGATGGCAATAAATGTCGCACTGCAAAGGGCTATCGCACACTTGAAACATCTCTTGCACATCTTGACAAAAAAGAGTATAGCCACTTGTTTCTCCTCCTCCTATCTTTGCCTTCGTCAAAATGACACAACCGATGTGAACTTCCAAATCTTTAAATGAATACAAGTGATGAAAAAAGTAACCTTTAGTTGCCTTACTCTAGCAACCCTGTTGCAACTGATTCCTTCCAACGGGAATGCAGCGAACATTCAGGTGAACAAGAAAAAGACGAACCGAACCGAAATGAAGCAGGATACGATTCCTGCCAACTCTACTAAAAAAGAATCAGAAGAAGGCGAACGCAATGTGATGCTGAATGCTTCTGACGCCAACAAACCCCGCGAAATTCAAATCGGACTTCCCAGCGAGGACGTTAATGTCTATGAGAATGGACTTCCTGCCGTATATTCCTCTACCGTTCACAAACTTGCCGCTCATTGGCGTAGCGACAGCAGCCTGGGAGAAGTAGGACTTTTATCTCCTTCCGAATCGGCCATCACGACCGGTAATATTGCTTACTCCGTCAACTCATTCAGCAAACTGGGACAAAAGGATTTCCAAGGTATATTAAACTACCGCACCAATCATTTCGGTATGCAGAACTTCGACTTCAATGTTTCAGGAGCCATCAATAACCAATGGCTTTACACGGCAAGCATTTACCAGAACTTCGACCCGGGAAGTTTCGACCTGGAATTTACGAACTATGCAGACCGCACAGAGATTTATCATGCCGGCCTGACCCGTCTCTTCAACAACGGACGCGGCAAAATATCTTTGCTCTACAAACACTCCCGCAGTGAAAATCCGGCCAGCTATGCCAATGCAGCTCCTTTTATCTATGTCGGCGACGGCTCGGTTAAAGAGATAGACGGTTTCAAACTGGGAACAAATTCTTATGTTCCGCAGAACGGTTCTTTCCCATACATGGACGTAAGAGACGGAAAGATGAAAACATGGAATTTGGGCGATGGTTCTGAAAACCGTGCCAATGAGATTGCATTGATCTCCGATTATCGTTTCAGGAACGATCTGCTATGGAAATTCAATCTGAAATATATGGATGCTCCACGTGCCAACTATGTCGACTTCGGAGGCAGCACCATCAGCGAAGTAACCGCCAACGATGGTTTTACGCTATCAAACGGTGATCCGTATGAGGGACTGGCAGAAGGTCGCCGCACCTGGTTGCACGTAGGCAAAGTGAAAAACTTCCTAATCACTTCCGAGCTAAACAAGACCTTTGGCAACCATGATCTGCGTCTGGGAGTGAACGAATGGTATTACCATCTTGATTATTATTCCTCTTCTCTGCAATGGATGGCCACCGTACAGAACTATCCACAGTTGCTGACTTCCACAACTACAAGTTCCCTGGACCCTACTCTGACCGGTCAGCGCATACAGACATACGGGTACAACGAACTTAGTCCCGAATATACAAAGGGATATGAGAACAAACTCGCCCTTTACTTTACAGACAACTGGCAAGTAACTCCCCAATTCAATATCTATTATGGCGGACGCCTGGAATATTACCGGATGAGTGCCGATCAAATATCCGCTTCCCGTTTCCCGGGTTTCCGCATCGGCGACTTTACCACTTATAGCAAAGAGGAAGAAACAGGAAATATCATTGCCACACAACGCAGCATTCATCCCGCCAAAGTGGTAAAGGATAAACTGAACTATGCCGCCACGCTCCGCGCCACTTACAACGTAACCGGGCAATTCGGCCTGACTGCCGACGGAACAGTAGCCACCCGCTTCCCACGTATCAACGAATATGCCGGAACAGGTCCTACGGAAGAGCAATACAAACGTGTCACCATACCGTTAATCCGTGGCGGTTTGTTCTACAAGAACAAGTGGATCAACCTCACCTCTATGGTTACCTATATCTCTAAATCTAATAATATTGACCAGCAAAACCTGACGAAACCGGGAACGGAAGAAGGAAAGACCGTATTGCTTATTTATAATATCAAAACACTGGGATGGACCACATCTGCCGAAATCGACCCGTTCAAAGGTTTTCACCTGCACGCTCTGTTCACGTATCAGAAACCTGTTTACAAGAACTATAACGCAAGCGTCACATTCAACGATGGTTCGGAAATGTCTGTCAACGCCAATGGGATGATTGTAAAAGAGATTCCGCAGATTCTTGTCGAACTCGACCCAAGCTATAATATCACGAAGGACTTACGCCTTTGGCTTAGTTTCCGCTATTTCGGCAAGACTTACGCCAATCTCCAGGAAGCCCTCTATTTCAACGGTCGCTGGGAAACTTTCGGGGGGATCAACTGGAATGTAAACAAGCATCTTTCTTTAGGGGCAACAGTCATCAACTTCCTGAATCAGAAGGGGGCCAGCGGAACCATCAACGGTTCGGAACTGATTACCAAAGAAGAAGCTGCCCAGTATGCCGGCAACTATATGAGTGGAAATTATTTACGCCCATTTACCGTAGAATTTAGCGCAAGCATTAAATTCTAGTTCATTCCTGACGAATTATAATTATCTTTGCGGCATTCTATGCCCACAAACTAACTAATACCTAATTAATTATTAAAAAACCATGAAGAAACTTTTCGTATTACTTATGGCATTGTTTACCCTGGCGCAAGTGGACGCCCAGGAAAAGAACGTTATCCGCATCGCAACGGACAACACAGACTTAATTCTCCAAGTAGCTCCTAACGGACGACTCTATCAGGCTTATCTGGGCGATAAGTTACTGAACGAGAAAGACATCAACAACTTTTCTCCTTACGTAAAAGGAGGAAGTGACGGTAGCGTATCCACCCGAGGATGGGAAGTATATCCGGGCTCCGGCGCCGAAGATTATTTTGAACCGGCTGTAGCTATCACGCACAATGATGGAAACCCAAGTACGATTCTCCGCTATATATCCTCCGAGCAGAAGGCAGTGGCGGGCGGAACGGAAACGATCATTCAACTAAAAGATAATCAGTATCCGGTAGAAGTCACACTACATTACATCGCTTATCCGAAAGAAAACGTCATCAAGACGTGGAGCGAAATCAAACATGCTGAAAAGAAGCCTGTGACCTTATGGCGTTATGCTTCCACCATGCTTTATTTCTCCGGAAACGAATATTACCTGACAGAATTCAGTAGCGATTGGGCAAAAGAAGCACAAATGAGCACACAACCTCTGTTGTTCGGTAAAAAGGTGATCGACACCAAACTGGGAAGCCGTGCTGCCATGCACACCCACCCGTTCTTTGAGCTTGGTTTTGAACAACCGGCACAGGAAGCGCAGGGACGTGCCATGCTAGGTACTATCGGATGGACAGGAAACTTCCAGTTCACTTTCGAAGTGGACAACGTAGGTAACCTCCGTGTAATCCCCGCCATCAATCCTTATGCATCTGATTATGAACTGAAGCCGAATGAAGTGTTTACAACTCCTGAATTCATCTTTACTTTCAGCAACAACGGTACGGGCGAAGCCAGCCGCAACCTTCACGCATGGGCACGCAACTATCAGCTGAAAGACGGACAAGGCGACCGTATGACTTTATTAAACAACTGGGAAAATACTTACTTCAAATTCAATGAGGAACTGCTTGCCGAACTGATGAAGGAAGCTAAACATCTTGGTGTAGATATGTTCCTGCTGGATGACGGCTGGTTTGGCAACAAGCACCCACGCAACAGTGACAATGCCGGACTGGGTGACTGGGAAGTGATGAGATCCAAACTGCCGGGCGGTATTCCTGCCCTTGTACAGTCTGCCAAAGAAGCCGGAGTGAAATTTGGTATCTGGATTGAACCGGAAATGGTTAACCCTAAAAGTGAGTTGTTCGAAAAACATCCCGACTGGGCTATCCAACTGCCTAACCGCGAAACATATTATTACCGTAATCAGCTGGTACTCGATCTTAGCAATCCGAAAGTACAGGACTTTGTATATGGTGTAGTGGATAAGATCCTGACAGAGAATCCGGAAGTGGCTTTCTTTAAATGGGACTGTAACTCTCCAATTACAAATGTTTATTCTCCATATTTAAAAAATAAACAGGGACAGCTTTATATCGACCATGTACGTGGTATATACAATGTATTGAAACGTATCAAAGACAAATATCCAAACGTGCCAATGATGCTCTGCTCCGGCGGTGGCGCCCGTTGCGACTACGAAGCTCTGAAATATTACACAGAATTCTGGTGCAGCGACAACACAGACCCGATAGAACGTCTGTTTATCCAGTGGGGATTCTCACAAATCTTCCCGGCAAAAGCCATGTGTGCACACGTAACCAGCTGGAACAAGAACACAAGCGTGAAGTTCCGTACGGATGTGGCAAGTATGTGCAAACTGGGCTTTGACCTTGGACTGAAGGAACTGAATGCAGACGAACAGACTTACTGCCAGAATGCAGTTGCCAACTGGACGCGTCTGAAAAAAGTGATTCTGGACGGCGATCAATACAGATTGGTTTCTCCCTACGATGGCAATCACATGTCTCTCATGTATGCCTCACCGGATAAGAACAAAGCTGTGCTTTATACCTACGATATCCACCCACGTTTCGGTGAGAAACTGCTCCCAGTAAAACTTCAGGGACTGGATGCGAAGAAAATGTATAAGGTGAAAGAAATCAACCTGATGCCGAATTCCAAATCGAATCTGGCTGCCAATGAGAAAACTTATTCAGGAGATTATCTGATGAAAGTGGGAATCAATGCTTTCACAACAAATCAGGCTTTCAGCCGCGTAATTGAGCTGACTGCTGAATAAAAAGGAAGGAAATAATCGATAAAAAAGGGGGATTCGCTGTTATCAGCGTTTCCCCTTTCTTTTTACATACAATAATATTCAATTCATCTTCAATCGCAACAGCTGTTTCAATGGTTACAACTATTCTATTAGACGGAGGAAGTCTCTAAAAAAGTTGCAGCTACACCGTAACTTTTTACGATATAGCTGCATTAATGTTAAAGAGAGAGAATTTATATAATATAAGCATGGTCTCACGACCCTCCTGATATTCAATGAACATTTTGTTTCTTTACCTATTAGACGCACGAAAGCTCAAATCACTGCACTCGAGGCCCTCTTTTTTTAGTTAAAGAATAAAAAAAGCCGCTACTCCACAGGAATAGCAGCTCATATCTTTAAAACATCTTGCTGACACGTTCAATTCCTGCCACCAAAGTGTCTATTTCCGATTTGGTATTGTACATGGCAAACGAAGCACGTACAGTTCCTTCTATGCCAAGACGTTGCATGAGAGGTTGTGCACAATGATGCCCTGTTCTCACGGCAATACCTAGACGATCCAGCAACGTGCCGAGGTCGAAATGATGGATATCTCCCACCAGGAAAGAAATGACCGCTCCCCGTTCGGCTGCTTCACCGAATATACGTATATGGGGGATTTCTTTCAGACGTTGCAAAGCGTAAGTTGTCAGTTCATGCTCATGGGCGGCTATCTGTTCAATGCCATGTCCGTTCACATAATCAAGGGCTTTTGCCAGTCCGGTAGTTCCGATATAGTCGGGCGTACCGGCTTCAAACTTGAAAGGAAGTTCATTAAAAGTGGTCTTCTCGAAAGAGACATGCTGAATCATCTCTCCTCCTCCCTGATAAGGTGGAAGGCGATCTAACCATTCTTCTTTTCCGTAAAGCACTCCGACACCTGTCGGGCCATATATCTTATGGGCGGAGAATACCAGAAAATCGGCATCCAACTCCTGTACATCTACTTTCATGTGAGGAATAGACTGTGCAGCATCTATCAGGCAAGGCACACCATGCGCATGAGCTGTTGCGATCATCTCCTTCACCGGATTCACTGTACCCAGTACATTCGATACATGAACTACGCTGACTATTTTCGTACGTTCGGAAAATAGTTTTTCATATTCATCCAGCAGAAGTTCGCCTTTATCATTCATCGGGATGACTTTTATGGCAATTCCTTTACGGGCAGCCAACAGTTGCCAGGGAACGATGTTGCTATGATGTTCCATCACGGAAACAATCACTTCATCCCCTTCTTCCATAAACTCGTCGCCGAAGCTGGAAACAAGCAGGTTGATACTTTCTGTTGTTCCGCGTGTAAAGACAACTTCATTCGTGCTATGGGCATTGATAAACTCACGTACCGTTTCACGGGAAGCTTCATGCAGTTCCGTAGCTTGCTGGGAAAGATAATGTACGCCGCGATGCACATTGGCATTGACGGAATAATATTCATCCACCAACGCATCAACCACCAGACGGGGTTTCTGTGTTGTCGCACCGTTGTCGAAATAAACCAAAGGTTTACCGTAAACCGTACGGCTCAATATCGGAAAATCTTCACGTATCTTTTGAATATCCACGTTCATTATTTTTTAGTGGTTACTTACAAATGGCACAACCCTGACATCTATTCAACTCGCCACGGAAACGTTTCTCTACCAATAGATGCAAACGATCTTTCAGCGCTTCCAAACGAATGGTATCGATCACTTCGTTGACAAATGCGAACATCAACAGCAGACGGGCTTCTTTCTCTGCAATACCGCGCGAACGCATGTAGAATAATGCGCCTTCATCCAACTGGCCTACTGTTGCTCCATGCGAACATTTCACATCATCCGCATAAATCTCCAATTGAGGTTGTGTATACATTCTTGCATCACGCGTAGCACAAAGATTCCGGTTAGTCTGTTGGGAATTCGTATGTTGTGCATCGGGGCGCACGAGTACCAATCCGGCAAACGCACCTACCGACTGGTCGTCGAGCACATACTTGAACAGCTCATTGCTGGTACAGTTCGGTACGGCATGGTCAATACTTGTATGATTGTCTACGTGCTGGTTTTTATCGGCAATCGCCATACCACAAAGGTTTATTTCGGCTCCTTCTCCTGCCAGCAACACTTCGGTCGTGTTGCGGGTAGTACCATTATGCAAAGTCATTCCGTTGAGCAATACATTGCTGTTGGCCTCTTGCTTTACATACAGGTTACTGATACGAACTGTGCTTGTATGTGTTTCTTCCAGTTCATACATATCGAATACCGCATTCTCACCAGCAAATACTTCAATAACTTGTGTCGCCAGGAAGTTCACATTATCCATTGCATGGTCACAAATCAGCAAACGGGCTTGCGCGCCATCCTCCAGGATAATCAGTACGCGACGGTTCACCATAAAGTTAACATCTGCACGCAGGATATTTACCAACTGGATTGTTTTTTCCACCACCACATTCTTCGGCACATAAAAGACAACGCCATCTTGTGCAAAAGCGGTATTAAAAGCAGTCACACCATCTTTGGAGGTATCTGCCAGTTGACCGTAATATTTCTTCACCAATTCCGGGTGTTGCTCGGCCACTTCTTTCAGACTACCGAAAATCACACCTTCCGGCAGATTTCCTGTGGGAAGCGCTCTATTATAAAATGTGTCATTTACCACAAAATACAAGGAGGTACTCATATTCGGCACATCACACTTAAACACTTCATACGGATTGACCGGAATAGCCAAACGATTCAAGTTCAAACCGAAATCCGGTTCAAAGTACTTGCTCACATCCGTATATTTGTACTTCTCCATCTTACGGGTCGGAAATCCGAGTCGCTCAAAATCGGCAAATGCTGACGCACGAGGCGCATTCAGCACTTCGGCACTATGCTTACAGATCATCGCTTCCGTCTGTGAGAAAAGTTCTATATATTGTTGTTCAACCATCATCGTTTTATATTTGTCATTCTCCTACTTCTTTCTTGATCCAATCGTATCCTTTTTCTTCCAGTTCCAGAGCAAGTTCCGGTCCGGCAGTTTTTACGATACGACCTTTATAAAGGACATGCACAATATCAGGCTTGATATAATCGAGCAAACGTTGGTAGTGGGTAATAACGATTGTACTTGTTTCAGGAGTTTTCAGCTTGTTCACTCCTTCCGCAACAATACGGAGCGCATCAATATCCAAACCGGAGTCTGTCTCGTCGAGGATGCTCAAACGCGGTTCTAGCATAGCCATCTGGAAAATCTCGTTCCGTTTCTTCTCACCACCGGAAAAGCCTTCATTCACCGAACGGTTAGCCAGTTTATTATCCAACTCTACCACCGCACGTTTCTCACGCATCAGTTTCAGAAACTCACTGGCTGTCAGTGCAGGCAGACCTTTATATTTACGTTGCTCATTCACAGCAGCACGCATAAAGTTCACCATGCTCACACCCGGGATTTCCACCGGATACTGGAAACTAAGGAAGATTCCTTCATGGCTACGATCTTCGGGGCTCAACTCCAACAGATCCTTTCCATAAAAAGTGACCGAACCTTTTGTTACCTCAAAAGCCGGATTACCCACCAATACGGAGGAAAGCGTACTTTTACCGGAACCATTCGGTCCCATAATAGCGTGCACCTCACCGGGATTCACCGTCAGGTTAATACCTTTCAATATCTCTTTGCCATTAATGCTGGCATGCAGGTCTTTTATTTCTAACATGATTATATTTACGATTTTACGATTTACTATTAAAAAGTCAACATCACCCCACGCTTCCTTCCAATGAGATGGTAAGCAGCTTCTGTGCTTCTACCGCAAACTCCATCGGAAGTTTATTCAACACTTCCTTTGCATATCCGTTCACAATAAGTCCGATAGCATCTTCTGTCGGAATACCGCGCTGGTTGCAATAAAATATCTGGTCTTCACTAATCTTGCTTGTCGTAGCTTCATGTTCTACCACTGCCGTCTCATTGTGAATATCCATATACGGGAAGGTATGTGCACCACACTTATCTCCCAGCAACAGAGAGTCACACTGGCTATAATTACGGGCATTATCCGCTTTCTCGGCCACGCGTACCAACCCACGATAGGAGTTCTCACTATGTCCGGCAGAAATGCCTTTACTTACAATCGTACTACGAGTGTTCTTACCCAGATGAATCATCTTCGTTCCGGTATCTGCCTGCTGATAGTTGTTCGTTACAGCTACGGAATAGAATTCAGCGGTCGAGTTATCGCCCGTCAGGATACAGGAAGGATATTTCCAGGTGATTGCCGAACCGGTTTCCACTTGTGTCCAGGATAATTTACTGTCCACTCCTTTACAGTTACCGCGTTTAGTCACAAAGTTGTATACACCGCCCTTGCCTTCTGCATCTCCCGGATACCAGTTCTGAACGGTACTGTATTTTACCTCTGCACGGTCATGCACAATGATCTCAACGATAGCGGCATGCAGCTGATTTTCATCCCGCATCGGAGCCGTACATCCTTCCAGATAAGAAACATACGAATCATCATCCGCTACAATCAGCGTACGCTCAAACTGTCCCGTGTTACGGGCATTGATACGGAAATAAGTGGAAAGCTCCATCGGGCAACGTACTCCTTTCGGAATATACACGAAAGAGCCGTCAGAGAACACTGCGGAATTCAACGCTGCAAAGAAATTGTCCCGATAACCTACTACCGAGCCCATATATTTCTTCACCAAATCCGGATGCTCCCGCACGGCTTCACTGAACGAGCAGAATATAATTCCTTTCTCCATCAGCGTTTCCTTGAAGGTAGTCTTTACGGAAACAGAGTCCATAACGGCATCCACTGCCATTCCACTAAGAGCCATTTGCTCTTCCAAAGGAATTCCCAGTTTATTAAACGTCTTTATCAGTTCAGGATAGACTTCCTCCATGCTCTTCGGTCCTTCTTTCTTCTTTGTCGGATCGGCATAATAAGAAATCGCCTGATAATCAATTTCAGGGATACGGAGATGTGCCCAGGTAGGCATTTCCAGCGTCAGCCAATGGCGATACGCTTTCAGTCGAAACTCCAGCAACCACTCCGGTTCGTCCTTTTTCGATGAAATCAGACGAATGACATCTTCATTAAGTCCACGCTCAATGATGTCCGTATGCACCTCTGTGGTGAAACCGTATTTATATTTCTCCTCCGCAAATTTCCGGACAAACTCATTATCAGTCTTCTTTTCAAGTTCGTCTTTCTGATTGGGTTTCATTTTATTGGGTTCTTGTTGCATCTTTATCTTTATTCTCTAATATATATTGTTGCGTCATATTCTTCGCAGCAGGGAAAAAGATCCCCGCAAACGTTTCCATCGGATAATATAACAAAGATTCTTCCTTTTTTGTTGCACTAATTAACTTATTATCGCTGTCCACAAACTCTATCGCACCAATCACTACACTCGTTAACAACAGAAACTTAAGTGCTCCCAGCCCACTTCCTAACCAGCGATTCAGCCAGTTCAGCGAAATAGCCTGCATTGCTTTTGTCAATAGCGAGGCAATCAATACAAAGATCAATGGTACGGCAATCCAGATCATGATAAAAGCCAACACTTGCGCAACTGTCATTGAATCCGTCACCGTCGGGCAAAGCTTTTCCGCCAAAGAAGCATACAGAGCTTTCGCTGCCAACAGACCGACTATTAACCCCAAAATAGAAGCCAACTGACGAATGAAGCCTTTTACAAAACCTACAATCGCTCCGGCGCCTATTACAATAAGGATAATTATATCAATCGTTGCCACGTTTATTATGTTATAAGCTATAAACCAATAAGTCGTATATAAGCTGATTATAATGAGAAGGTGCCGAATGATAAAAAATAAGGTGGTAAGGTGGTGTTCTGCAAACAGTACCACATTACCACCTCTTTATCATATCATAACCTCTGCTATATTATAACATTATAATACACTTATAACCTTACTATATTTACAGCGTCTGTTTCACTTCTATTTCTTCGAATGTCTCGATCATATCGCCTACCTTCATG
>OMDR01000885.1_pt1 | contig 16803 bp, 19 predicted proteins | sample 1645251 | NCBI WGS metagenome assembly OMDR01 (sample SAMEA103958142, study PRJEB25191) | human gut metagenome | biome: human-associated habitat [ENVO:00009003]; feature: intestine environment [ENVO:2100002]; material: feces | place: Germany | collected 2013/2015 | reverse complement strand
CGGACATGAAATAGGTCTTAATGCCGACGTGCGGAACGCACTCGTCACGGTTCAGCCTGTGCCGCCAGAGCCCGGAATCATACCGGTCACTATAATATCCGTCATGGGAGTATCCCACTATGATATCCCCGGAATCAAGCGAACTGCCGATATCAGCGTCCACAAACTCCACCTCGCTGAGGCAGGTGAACTCCAGGAACAGCGTTATCGTTCCAGCGTTCGAAACGCCGTCAATGGACGGGAACGGAAATCCGTAGTCCGCTTCAAACTGGGCGGTGTCGATGATGTACGCAAGCGTGACAGCGCTCCGGTTGAACACTTTGGAATTGGTATCGTCTGCGATATCCTGCTCGTCCATATTCCAGACATCATACACATAAATGTCCTGAATACAGTCGCCGCAGTCCAGCAGATTTGCACGGACTGCGGTTTTCTCTTTCAGCGCCAGCGTAATTCCTTTTTCGGGAACTCCCATATCTTTTGAGCTGTAGGTGTACTGATGAAGCTCCGAAACCTCTCCGCACTGCGACAGTATTCCGTTGCTTCCGGGCGCAAGCTCGGAACTGCTCACGGGCAGGTCGAAGAACCCCTCAAAATACACGAACAGCGCTGTCTGCACCATTCCGTCAAGGGAAATAGTGCGCTCGTCCTGCGGGATTTCCGCTTCGTCAAGCGCCATTTCAATGGCAAGCTGGGACTGCTCGACGTATTGTTTCAGTTCCTCGTCAATTCCGAAAATGTCCTCCCAGATATCTGAACCTACCGTTTCCAGCGTTATAGAGAGCTTGTCAGAGGTGCGCTCCGTGAAGATTTTCACAGCTCCATCAATGCTCGCTCCCTCGATAATGGATTTGAGATTTGCCATGCGGAACAAGTCCAGATTTACCGCGCCGCGACCGTCAACCATGCCCTGCCATGCGCCGTTTAGGTAGTCCTGCGCGTCCTCGGCGGTTTCAGGAATATCGCCTACCGCCTGCTCAATCTGCGATTCAATATCCGGCGCCTGATTCTGCGTTACGGCAGTGAGATATTCGCGGCTCTGACGGATATTGTACATCGCAAGGAATTCCGGCAGGTACACCTCACCGCCGCCGATGCAGGTGTATTCCACGGTCTGTACGGAACCGTCCGGAGAGGTTACGACCAGCGTCTGGCGGTCAGCGGATTTATTGTCAACGGTTATCTCCTCGAAAGAGTAGCTGTACGCCGGCATTTGCTCCATCGCACGGTTGTAAAGGAACAGCTTTACCTCGTCTGGATAAGCGGTAATGCCGTCAATTCCGGTGTCGTCCGTGAAACGGATATTCCGGATATCCGAAAAGGAAAGCTCCGTTTCGTAACCGGAAATGAAGCTGTCAAAGGCTTCTTCCGTGGTTATTGAACGGAGTTTTTCTGCGTAATCCTGCATTATTTCCTGCGCCTGCCGGATCTCCTTTTCATCGTATAAAATCATGGAGCTGTTGTCGAAATTATTCGCGATAGTGGCTTTGGAGAGGTTCACGGAGAACTCCGGCATGAAGTCGTAGACCTCGCTTTTCACATCGGAATTTATCTCGCCCTCGATACCGCCGAAAACCTCGGAAATGCTGGTCCTGTAATAGTTCCAGTGGTTTCGCAGATCGTTGTCCTGCGCAATGCTGAGAAGTCCGCTTATCAGTCCGATGAACACAACGAAAATTAGCATTATCAGTCCCAGAGAGTAGAACAGGACATACAGTAAAGTTTTGCGGACTTTCTCGTTTCCCGCCAGTTCTGACGCTATTAAAATCAGTTTCGGATTTACTGCCATATAAACACACTTTCCTTATCTTCCGCCGCCGCGCCCGAACATTTCAAGGCGCTCATCGCTCAGCACGAACCGCACTTTTGCCGCCTGCCTGCCGACTTTCATCAGCGCCATTCCGCGCTGTCCGGAGGAAATCAGTTCGGTCTGGGAATCGTTCAAGTCGAACAGCTCTGCGGCTTCTTTCAGCGACTGTCCGTCCATTGAAAACAGCAGCTTGTAGGTCGGCAGGTCAAGCACCGACTGCCCGTAAAATTTGACTTCCGGGTCGAGAAAATCATTGGTTGACTGCGTTCCCACGACTATGCTTCCCTCGTATTTACGGGCGCGCTTTTCTGCATTTTTGAGGAACTCCAGCGACTGCGGACAGCGTGGGTCAATCATCGTCCAGCACTCGTCGGCTATCAGCATTATGCGCTCCTTGCGGTCGTGGGTTATCTGCTCCCAGCACCACGAAAGCACGTTGAAATACTGCGCCGCAAGCACCGTTCCGGACATCTGTATCAGGGATTTTGTATCCAGCACGATAAATCCGCTGGTGGGATTTATGGTCGTGTATCCGTTCCAGAGCAGGTGGTCTGCGCCGTTTGCGGCTCCCTCCAAGTAGGTTTTGAGGTCCGCGTAACACTCGGCGTTCCTGCCGCCGGACTCGGATTTGCAGGAAATGAGCTTATATAGGTCGCTTAAAATCGGGAAGCGCTCCGCTTTCATGCCGGAAACATCGGTTTCCCATGTGATCCCGAAAGAAAAATACAGCTCCACAAGCGACTGGTCGAGAATGGCTCTCAGACGGTCGTCCATCGAGGGTATGTACAGCCGGAAGAACGTCTGCAATGTCTTTAAATGCACTGCGAGGTCGCCTATGCTGTCCTTTTTCACCGGGTCGGAATTGTCGTCCACGTCAGGCGGGACAGGACGTATCTGAAGCGGATTTATCAGCCCTCCGCGCCCTCCGGCAACGTCTATCCATGAGCCTTCAAACAGCGGATTCAGGCACATATCCTTGTATTCGCCCTCCGGGTCAATGACGATTATCTTCGTGCCGCGGGCGTACTCCGAAGCGATTATGTGCTTTATCGCCGTGGATTTACCCGAGCCGGAGCCGCCTACTATCGTCATGTTGCTGTTAGGGCGCTGGCGGTTTCTTATCCACGGGTCGAGCAGTATCAGCCCATCGTTGGAATCCCGTCCAAGGTAAAAGCCGCCGCTGTCCGTGAAGCTCCCGCTTGCGAACGGAAAACCGCCGATGATGTCGCCGACAAGGTACTGCCGGGCGTTTTCCTCGCGGATTTCCGGAATCTGCGGATAGGTCGGCGAAAGGTGCTGGTAGGATTCTTTCTGCTGGTTCGCCATAATGCGTATCTTACAGCCTATGACGTTCGCAGTATTTTCAACGCGGGTGCAGCGATTGTTGAAATCCTCCTCGTCCCGGGACAGCACCATGATAGTGATATCCCACACGCCCATGCTTTCATTGCCGCTGTCCATGCGCTGGAGGGCGGTTTCCTGACTGAGCGCGGCTTTCTCGCACCTCATGCGCTCTTTCGGGTCTTTTGTGCTTGCCGCCTGCCCTCGGAACATTCGGATTTTCCGAGACAGGTCGTTTATCGCTTCGGCGTTGTTACGGGGTTCGTAATTTATCGTGACTATCGTTCCGGGAATGTTCGTCAGCTTCGACAGCCAGCCGTATTCAACCTCGGTCGGGAGCATGAAAATACCGTAGATCCGGCAGTAATTCTCGCCAAGCCGGAGCTTGTTCATGCCGAATTCAATTCCGACAGGCGTAATACTCGCCTGCAATGCGGCATTAACCGGAGCTTCGATTTCTGTTTTCTTTTTGACCATCGTGTTTCCTTTCGTTTACACAGCCAGAAGTGCAATGGCTTCGTCTATGTTCGTGCTTTCAATGTGGACGTAAGCTGGATTGTTCACCAGATTGCAGAGCCGGACTATCCCGCTGCGGTCGATGAGCTCCGCGCCTATTCCGCATTCGCTGAGCTTCTTTGCGATATCCTGCGCCGCTGAGGTGATTCTGCGCTCGTCCGCTTTCTGAATGCTGTCCCAAATCGCAATATAGTACACGCGCTCCGTGGTTTCGCCGGAAACAACCATGTTCGCAAGGTACCGCGCGTCGGACAGCAGGAGCTTTTTCCTGCCGCCGACCGCCTGTTCCGCAAGCTCGCTGTACTTCTGCAGAGATTTTGAGATATCCGCCGGACGGCTCACTCCGCTGAATTTATACGGCCGCCGAACCAGCGAAAGCGCCGCGGAAACCTGCCGGCAGAGCGCTTTCTGTTCCTGCCGACTCAGTAGTTCCAGACACACGCCGTCCACCTTGAGATAGGCGAAAATGTACCCGTCGTTGGTGTAAAGGCAGTTTTCACCGAGGTCGCGGGCATTCACGAATTCCTGTGCAGTTTCCTGCGCTTTGCGTTCACGCTCGGCGGATTCTTCCTCGCTCCGCTTGAAACTGCGGCGGTTCTCGCTTTTCCTGAACCACCAGAGGAACCCGCCGCAGAGTGCTAGAGTTACTAACGCTATTGCTATCTGCATTGTTTTTTCCTTTCATCAGAACTTCGCCTGCCACTGCGAACGGACGTCCAGAGACATCTCAATCGGCGACAGTTCCTCCCACGCAAATCGGTAGGGAATGCGTATCACCAGCGTTCCGGAAACCGCATATTTCTGCGACGAATCAGTATCCGACGGAGCAAGCGCCGCCGGCTCGACATTGAACCTCACCGACACGATTTCGCACTGCATTATCTCCCCAGCGTTCATTGCACGGCTGAGATAAGTGCGGATATATCGCTCATTTGCCTTACTGCTGTTCACCCAGCGAAATCCGTTGTATCGGTAGCTTGCGGCGTGGCTTTCGCGGATAGGCTGGTACATCTCGGAGTAATTCTCAACGCACATTGAAATTATAGAATCCTCGAACTTATCGCGCACCACGCCAGCCTGTGTACCTTTGGTGGGATTTTCAGCGCGATGTTCCGGAGATACTGTTTCTGTAATTCCGAGAAGCGTATCGCGAGGGTTTCCCAGTAAACCGAGGTGTCGTCGCCGCGTATCATCTGAATGAATCCGCGGCAGACCTCCGATAGATTCGTACTGCCGATACGCCCCTCAAACCGGGTTATTGCGGCTTCGTAGTTTCCAGTCCGCATATCCGCTATGGTTATCTCGATTTCCTCGTTGAGATACGGCGAGAAATTGTCCTTGTGGCGCTCCAGAATCGAGATAACGTCATGGGACATCTGAATTTCCTGGGATATTGCGTAGACAAAGCGCGGCAGGTCGAATTCGATCTGCTTTCGCTTTTCCTTTATGCAGGAATCGACTTTCTGCTTCTCCTGAAAATACATCAGCACCGCCAGCGCGATAACCAGCAGTCCGATTATCGGCAGGAAAAAGAAGAACGGCACGGACAGGAGCATTATTCCGGCTGAACGCACCAGCGCCCTCGCCGTGAACAGCTCCGGGGACATTGAGATATTCGCGATTTTAAGGCTGTCCGCAAGCTCCTTTTTCTTGAATTCGTTCAGCCGTATGAACCGTGAAACGAACAGCGAAATGTCGTTGTAGGTGTTCTTGAATCCGGCGGCGGTGGGGCGGTTCCTTGCGGCGACCGCCTTTATCGCTTTTGTAGTGCGGCTTGACGGAACTTTCAGCAAAATAAGCGCGAACTGATACAGCCCGGCGGCAAACAGTCCGCAGACCGCCGCCAGAGCCGCGTACAGCGCAATGTTATAAATACTCATATTCACCTCTTGTACTGGATAGGCTGGGTGTATTTGTACGCCAGAATCACCGTCACGATAACGACTACCGCCACAATGCAGTTCACGACCTGCCCGAATATCGTATCGAAAAGTACGCTGAACCAGTCGGCGTTGATGAAATACAATATAGGGTAGTTCGCAAGCAGAATGAACACCATCATTATGTGTTCGCGCCGGGGACTCATCAGCATATTGCGGAGTTCAGCGTTGACTATCCGGATATCCGAAAGCCGCGCAGTTATCGGCTGGAGCGTCTTTTTCAGCGTAACGTTGTCCTGACACTCGATAAGGCTGTCGCACCATTCGTGGAACACCTCGTTGTTTATTTCGCCTTTGAGCTGTTCAATGGCGAGCTTCACGTTGGAATTTATGAGCTTCGTCTGGGTGAGGAATTTCCGGAATGCCTGCTGTACCGGGGGATTTATGTAGTCTATGGACTGTTCCACGGCGTAGATTATATCGTCGTTGCTGACGTAATTCGTTGTGATTATCGACAGCGCCGTTTCAAGCTCCTCGGAAATCCTGCGGTTGTAATTAGCCAGAAGCATATTCACATACGCATACGGAAGCACCACGCATATACCCGAAAATAGAGGTATAAGGAGCAGATTCTGGAGCAGTGCCGCAAGCAGAAATCCGGCGCAGATTCCGATAAGCGAAACAGAGATCAGCAGTGAGAATTTGTTCTCGGAGTGGGTCGCGGTCAGGGCGCTGCGGACGTTCATCACAGCCTGCTGAAGCCGGCTCCTGCGGACTTTTCCCTGCGCCTTTGCGACAAGGTATTTAAGGCTCCTCTGCCGGGAAAGCAGTGACATTATGTCCTGCGTCATGACCTCCGGAGTAATTCCGAGAAGCACCACTATTCCGCCGGACATAAGCAGAGCGCCGAAAAGATATATCAGCCTGTCCATTATCTCACCTCCGAAAATCTGTCAAGCACGTCGTTGGGAACGCCGTTTTCGTGCATACGCTCCCGGAGTTCCTTTGAAATGGGGTTCACGCGGACGAAGCGCCCGTCTATCACGGTCTTTCCGTCAACAATGCGCTCGGAATCCACTCTGTACTTCCAGAGCGTTTTTGTGAACACCTTGCCCTTTTCATCACAGCCTAGGCACTCGGCGATCTCCATGATGTGGCGCTTGCCATCATCTAGTTTTTTAAGGAATACCGCCAGCGGGAACGCTTCGGTGACGAACGAAATCAGGGTGGGATACGGCGTTGAATGCTTCTGCATACACAGCGTTGCAAGTCTGGGATAGATACCCTGTACGCTGGAAGCGTGGGTCGTCGTGAGGACGGTGTGCCCGGTTCGCGCGGCTTCCTGGGCTTCCCATGCTTCTTCGTTCTTCATCTCGGCAACGCATATCGCGTCAGGGTGCATTGTAAGGCACTTTGTGAGCAGGTCCTGCATGGTTACACAGCGGGTGGGGTCGTCGCTTTCATAGGTTACAAGATGTACGACGTTGTTTATTTTCCTGCCATTTTCGTCACGCTTAACAAGGTCAAATTCGCGAACGGATTTTTCGATGGTGATAAGTCTGCGGTGATCCGGAATGTTGCTCATGATATCCGCCATAATTGTGGTTTTTCCGGAGCCTGTCGCGCCGGCATACACCTGAGAAATTCCGTGAACAAACGATATCGCGAGGAACTCGTAAATTTCCTCGGTGCACATTTCACTCTCGATGAACTGCTGTTTTGTTATCTTGCAGGGATTCACGATTCGTATGGAAACCGAAACTCCCACCTCGTCGCCCACTATTAGCGAATGTATAGCCGAAATTCGGATATTCTTGTCGAGGTAGCCAGTGACCAGCGGTCTGGAAGCATCGAAAACCAGCTTGTTATTATGGAGCATACGCCGCACCACGTCAACCGCGTGCTGTGCTGAAGAAAAATGCTCCGAATACTTGTACTGCTGACCTTTGGACGGGATTATCTGAATATCGTCCCAGGAATTTATGTTTATCTCCTCGATGTCCTTTCGGGCGAGAAGCGGCGTCAGGAACGAGTATTCCGCCATTTCAACGTAAAGTCGGTCTGCGGCTTCGGCGAGATTCATGTGCGGGACGTAGTAATTGTGGTCCTTCATGTACTGCTTGATGAGCTGGCGCATTGCGTCTTTCAGGTCGGAATCAAACAGCTTGTTGCCGCAGGCTTTGGACATATAGGACTGCGTTTCCCGGAGAAGCGCTTCAAATCCTATCATTATTTTCGCGACTTCCTTGACGTTTCCGGAATCCGCAACGACTATCTCGCCCTTTTCATGCTTGGCGGGCTTTTTTACGAGATTTCTGAACGGATTGTTCATGGTTCAGACCTCCTTTGTGACAAGCTCCGCGAGGGATTTTATCGTAGTATTGTAGGTGCGGTCGTCCACCGGCTTTGTCAGCAGGGTTCCCTGATTAAGGTACTCGGCGGCTTTCGGGCAGTAGGGTATCGTGCCGGAGATTCGCCCGAGCGCGTTTTTCATTGCGGCTTCGTCCTGCTTTATCGTGGAATTCAGCGACATGAGCCGGATAAAATCACGGTAATTGTACTGCTCCGACTGGAGGATAGGCTCCTGCGAACCGTCGAATACAAGCCCGCTGGTGTCGCAGGTGAGAAGCTCCACAACGTGCGTGGCGTTGATTACCGCCTTGGCAGTGAGCTTACTGTTCACGATGTCAGAGGTGCAGTCCACGATTATCTGCGCGCCCATCTGCTGGCGGAGCTGAATGAACAGGTCGTCCATTCTGTTCGGAGATACGACAGCGTAGGAATTGCCGTTTTCGCGGATATTGTAGGACAGTATCCCGATTTTGTCAGTCGCCATGAAGATATTTTTGAGAATCACGTCACGGTCGAAATCCACGGCGGAAAGCGCCTTTCCGAGCGAACCGCCGAACTTGCTCTCAAACGGCACGGCAATGGGCAGAAGCGGCTTTATGGTGCTTGTTCCGACTATCACGACATTGCTCCCCTTTGAAGCAATGCACCGTGCCAGCGAAAGTGCAGTCGTGGTTTTGTAGCTACCCGGACTGCCGTAAACCGCGATGATGTTGTTATCCATTGCTTTCCTCGCTTTCTGCCGTGGGTTCGGGTGTTTCTTCGGGTTCAGAGGTGCCGTCAGCTTCCGCCGTGGATATTTCTCCGGTGAGAAGTTCGAGCTGGGCTTTCAGGCATTCCGCCTTTAATTTCTCGTCGCCTCTGGTGACGAAAACCGCATGAAGCGAGGTGTTCTCGCATTCCGCAAGCCTTAGCGCCTGCGCCCTGTCCTGCAGGATTATCGTCACGGTCGCATAGAGGGACTGGTCGCCGCTGTCCTCATCGTCTGCGTTGACCTCGCCGTCACGGTAGGTGTCGTCCGAGCCTTTATCCGAGGTGGTCGCGAGAACCTCCACATACTGGAGTTCCTCGTAGATCTGCGCCTTGTCGTCCTCGTCAACGGAAACGATCTGGATAATATCTCCCTGCTGGAGCTTTCCGGAAAGTCCGTTCGCAAGCGACCTCACGGTGACTGACATTGCGGTTTCGTTCGGCTTGAGCTGGCGGAGCAGACTGTCCGAGGTGTCTATGGAATCCGACAGTTTCTTGTCCGTGAAGCTGTCCCCGGCGAACATTGCGGAAACTGTATACTTCCCGATTATCTCTTTGGGGTCGTTCTGCATATCTGCCGGGAGATTCAGCGTACCGACCTCCACGGCTTCCAGCATTGCGCCGGTTATCTGAACGCCCTGCGGAATGTCCTGCCTGAGCCGGATTATCTTGGTTTTGCTTGAAAGAATCGAATTGAAAAGCGGCGAAATTCCAAAGCATAACCCTATTGCCGCAGCGATCAGGATTATGCCGATAAGAGTACGGTTTTTCAGCATTGAAATGCCTCCATAAATATTGGTCACATCTAAAATCCTCCTTCACGGCTTTTAGATGTGACCTAGTATCATTGCCAAACCTGCGCCGCACAAAAACGGCGCAAGCGGCAGTCGTTTCTGATGTGTGATTTTTCCTGCGAGAACGGCGGCGGTCAGCGCGGCGGCAAGGGCGCAGTAAGCCGTGAACGCTCCCAGCGTCCACCCGAAAGCCGCACAGAGCTTTACATCTCCCATGCCGAATCCGTTCGTTATAATGCTGACCGCCGCCAGCGGGATAAGCAGTCCGAACAGTCCCAGAATGCGCTCCGGAAACGGAACTGTGCTGACGAACGGACTAGCGAGAATAAGAACCACCGGGGCGCAGTTGGATATCTCACGCCACTGTACGTCCTGCCGGGATATCCCGAAAAAGTAAACGCACAGCAGTGTGAATATCGTCAGCTCTGTTCCCACGGCGATTTGTAAACGTACCGAAAATTCTGCTGTGTGCGCCGGAATTTTATCATGTTTCCGATCTGCGTTACAACGGAAATTCGGGTGTACGGGTCCTTGCGGACCGCCATAATGCTTCCGGAAGCGCCTGTCATTATGCAGACGATGAGCGCGAGAAGCTGTCCGGAAAAGATGAGCAGGAGCGCTCCCAGCACCGCGGAAGCCGCGCCGCCTTTGAGGAACTGGCGAAGCTCCCGGCTCCCGAATCCGGGGAAATACTCCTGCTCCATTGTAAGTCCGTAGGGTATGATGATTTTGTCGTCCATGCGGTTCTCCTTAGTAACCAGAGCCGAAATAAAATATCAGCAGTTCTTTCAGCGGGAAAATGAGCTGTGCAATCACAAGCATTACCAGTGAATTTTTAATGCGCCTGCGGTAACGCACGGATTCTTCCTCCTCATGCGTCAGCCGGACGGCGCAGAAGATTATCCGCATGAGAAGCCCGGCGGAGATTATGCCCTGCATACATACGCTCAGCGTGTTTATCGTGTCCATATCCCACCTACTTTGCAATGATGTTCTTCGCCATTGAAGCGATGTGGACCGTCTGCGAAACGGTCGTTCCTATCCTGCCGTCGCCGGTGGTGGGTACGAGAAATTCACGCAGTATCTTGGGCATGGAAATTGCGGCTATCATGCAGGCGATTCCCCAGAAGATATTTGAAGCGGAAATGATGGTCGCGTTCAGCATAAGCGACAGCCCGATCTTGCAGAGCATTATCTGCACAATAGTGGTCACGAACGCCTTTACGAACTGGTTTATGTACGCCTGGAAAACTCCCTTGTCGTTGTCCAGAAGCCCCACGCAGGCAAGCGGGACACCTATCTGCATAACCATCATCTCAATGCCCCTCGCCATGAACGAGAAGTAAAGTATCAGCCAGCAGATAACGAAGATAAGCCCGGCAATCGCCGGAACTATTCCCATGCTGGTTATCGCAGTTACCCACTCGGTGGTCATGTCCGTGCCGCCGTTTATCTGGGAAATTATCGTGTTTGTTATCTCGCGGCAGATATCGACGAAAAGGCCGTACAGCCATTGAAATATCAGCGCCGTCCCGACCGCGCGGACGAAATTCGTGAGTAGCAGAAACGGGTCTGCGTCCGGGTCGCCGTCAGTCCAGAGAACGTAGATATCGAACGCTTTTTTCAGGAATTTGAGGATTATCAGGCTTATCCCGAAGCCGTATGAAACCGGCATGAGCAGGCTGAAAAACTCAACTCCGGTTATCATCGCAAGAGCAGCACCAGGATTGAAAACCACATCGTACAGCCCGACCAGCATTTCGTTTGAGAAAAACAGCGTGACGATTCCGGAAAGCACCGCCGTGATAAGGATTATAAGGATAATAGTCATTTGGCATTACCTTTCATCAGCACAAAAAGGGGCGCAGTCAGAACTGCACCCCCTTAGCGCTGAGATAAGCAGAATGTATCAGCCTGCGGCGTCGAACAGCTCGGTGACTTCGGTGTTTACTCTGGGCATGATGACCTCGTTGAAAAGCGCGACAAGTCCAGCCATGAGCAGAGCGCCGATAACAACGGCGATGATGATTTTTACCGCCGTGTCAACGTAGCCCTCGCCGGTGGTGTCGAGCGCCTTTGCCCTGAGTGCGAGAGCCTTCTCCCTTGCCGCCTCGCGGAGAGTGAGAGCCTTGAAAGTGAGCTTGTTTCTGATGTTCTTCATTGTGTTTCCTCCTGTTGTCAAAACATTTCGTTTGTGTAATCTTCGTCCTGTTCGGGCGGTTCGCTGTCGCGCTGGGAAGCGCTGTTCTGAAGCTCCGCGAGCTTCTGCTGATATGCGCCGATAACCACATTGGAAAGCTCGGCGCGGAGTTCCTTGCTGAGAGGGAACGCGGTATCGAAATACTTTGTGTTCCCCTCGGCGTCAACGCCTTTCTGGCTCGGCATATTGACAAAAATGCCCTTGGAGCCGTTCATCACGCTGATGTTACGAACTACAAAGGCATTGTCGAGAGTTATGCTTGCCGTAGCAAGGCGGTTGTTCTGTCCGGCGGTTATGCGGACAGACTTGGGATCGCAGGTTATTTTCATGTTGCTGACCTCCGTTTATCTGTGTCATTGAGTGAACAGTTTTCAGCCCGGAGGCTGTCCCGATGTGTATTCCATGCGGTTCTCCTTTACTGGTAATAGCCGACAAGCACGTTTATGAGCGCCGAAGCGACTACCGCGACTACGACTGATACAGCCGCAACTATCATGCGCTGTTTCCACTTCTTCTGGTCCATTTCCTCGGCGGCGCCGTGGCGCACCGCAAAGTACACGATGCAGGCTGTGCCGACCAGCGGAGCAACTACCAGCAGTATGTTGGAAATGTCGTTCAGCAGAGCTTTTGTGCCTGTCACCGCCTTTGAAGCGGCAAGTCCGCCCTCGGCGTTTGCCGCGACGGAAATCACCGCGGACGTTATTGCTGAAGTGAGCGCCGCGGCGGTATTTTTGAGTTTCTTCATCTGAGTTTCGCCTCCCTTCTGAAGTATGGTGGTTTATTGTCAAGCACTGACTCGGAGCGCCTTGGGACTGCCGCCGCAGGTGGCGCGGAGCTTTCCCTTAAAATCTCCTCCCAGGGCTTCCACAAAAGCTGTTCAGTGGACTTCCCGCCGCGTTCGGGACGGGCGTTTTCGTCAAGCTCGATAAGCCTTGTGTTATGCGCTTTATCGCCCATGCCGAGCATGGCGTTGAAAGTCCACTGTGAAATATCCGGCGAGTACATGACCGCCGGAGGGTCAGGCGACAGCACTATCTGATACGGGCGCTTGATTTTGGCAACCTCGTCCGGGTTGAGCAGACTGCGCTCTGAAAGCTGAATATTTGTCGAGCTGGACGGTGCGGCGTATTTCTGCGTGGAGCCGCCCAGAGAGTAGGTCGACGTGGTGTATTTCCCCATGCTCTTTGAAATTTCCTCGTTCGTGGAATTATCCTGCGAATGCAGATATATCCAGTAGTGGCAGTTGCCCTGGATTATCTTTGCGACCTCCTGTCCGTACACATCAATAAGCTGGTTGAAGTCCTGAATGAACAGGTTCCAGCGCACTCCGTAGCCGCCGGCGACGGTCATTTTCGTCTGGAATTTGTCGATAGCCGCAAAGTTTCCGAACTCATCGAGAATGAAATTCACCCGGTGCGGCAGACGGTTTCCGCGGGTTTTCGCATAGGAAACGAGCTGGTCGTACTGCTGGGCAACGATAAGCGTTACAATGGGGTAATAAGTGGCTTTCTGGTCTGGGAGAATAAAGAAAAGAGCCTGCTTAGGCTCCTTTCCTATGTCGTCAAGCGAGAACTCGCTTTCTCTTGTGAGGCTGTACATATCATTGGTGATAAACAGCCGCAGTGTAGTCAGCGCAGAGGTGAAGAACGAGCCGCCCATTTTATCCGGCGCAATTTTGGCGATTGCCATAAGGCTTTTTGCCGGGTGGCTGTCCGGGAGCTTCTGCATATATGTGTCAATGGGCATGACCTTGTTTACGGTCCTGCACATATTCGCAATGAAGCTGTACACGTTCGTGAGGTTCTGGTATTCCGGGCGGTTCTGATTATCGTAGACCACGCACATTACAGCCGCGGCAATTACGGCGCATTCGCCGTTGGTCCAGATAGGTTCTGAATGGTCGTTCTTCTCGACCAGAAAGGTTACGAAATCCCAGACGCAGTTCTGCGCGTCGTCGATTCTGTTCTCGTTCACGGCGTTGATTATTGACTGAAGCGGATTGTATCGGTCGGACTTTTTCGGCGTATTGAAGTCGATGACGTGGACTTTGTAACCAAGCGTTTCAAGAAAACTGTGCGTATAATGATACAGTTCTCCTTTTGGGTCGTTTGCGACAATGCCCTCTCCGGCTAGCGCAAGAGCGCATATCGACTGCAATACCAGACAGCGTGACTTACCACAGCGCGTTGCGCCGATAGTCAGCGTGTGGTAATCGTCCGTTATGCAGGGCAGGCGCTCCGTTCCGCGGGACATTTCTCTTGCAAGGACTATTCCGGCGCTGTTCGTGAGCGTCTGGTCTGCTTTTGGCGGATTGAATGCTTCTCCGTTTTCGATGGCTCTGTATCGGTTTTCACCGATTGAAACCAGCCGGGAAATAAGTGGGTCGGCAGGGGAAATTCTGATGTAGTCAAACGCTCTGCGCTTTATCTTATTCGACATGAACCATGCCGTTCCGTGCTGTCCCTGACCGCTTGGGACCGGGACAGAGATGTTATCCGTGACCTTGTATGTATCGGTCTGATACGTCCGTTCGGCGCAGACAAAATACACCACGCAGAGCAGTACCACCAGAGCCTCCAGCAGAAGATACAGCTTTCTCGGCTTTTCTCCGCCGAATACGCCGGAAAAGATTGTTGAGAAATCCGTCAAATCTGTTGAAATGCTTCCGGTCGTGAGGACATCGTTTAGCACGCTGGCAAACAGCAGGGCGGTTATGCTCCCGACCACAAAAATGAAAATGCAGACAGGTATTCGGTATGATATTTTCTTGCTCAATCGGTGCCTCCTTTCAAAGCCGTATGCCCTTTAGAGAATACAGCGAAACCGCGTCCAGCCGCCATTTATAAATAACAGCGCCGCCGTACATCTGACTGTAACCGGCGGCGGGATCATATTCATTCTGGCAGGAAACGGCGAGTATCAGCGCCAGAACGGCGGCTGACAGGAATTTCAGTTCTTCCATTACATACTCCATTGGTCGTCCGAAACAAGCCCATGTTCTTCGAGTGAAGCGTGATGTTCTATCTCGGTTTTGACCTGCGTGGACTGGCTCTGCACCTGCTCTCTGTCGCCGTTCACAAGACCGGAACGGAACAGCTTTGTTTCCGATTCGGACAGCCCCTCTACCTTGCGAATGGCGGCGGTGAGCATATCCAGAATTATCGGCGGCGAGTTTATCCGGAATCTGTCATTCTGGTCGGCGGATATATTCGCAAGATAATCTGCCGTTTCCGGGGTAATTGATTGCTGGTCTGTCAGGCGGTACTCGTTTGCAAGAACAGCCTTACAGCGCTCAATTCCGTATTCTTCGGCGGCTCTGGATATCAGCTCGGATAACTTTTCCGGATCGTCCGTGATTTCTGGCAGATTATCCGAAATGAACTTTGCGCATTCCGCCGTGTATTTGTCGCTTATTTCGTAGAAACGCTCGCTCTGCTGTTTCAGAAATGATATGGCGTTATTTGCGATAAGTCCCTCCTGCGAAAGCACCGCGGACTGCTCGTAATCCTTTGAAAGATGGAGATGTCCGCTTACGCGCTGGAGCAGGTCCGACGCGCCTTTTCCGGCTGGTTCGAGGTCGCGGCGGTCAGTGGTGTACTCAACGCCGAGCATGATATTAGTGCTTGACGGATATCTGCCGCACCGCTTGTAAAATTCTGAAACTGCCTCCAAGAGTGAAAGCCCGGAGGACATAGGCTCGGTGCCTGCATACCTGTTGTCTGCGTCAAAGCTGGCAACATAGAAGTCAAAATCGCAGTATTTTCCGTGGGTGGTCATGTGTGATTCCTTTCAAGGTTCAAATTCGTCATATTCATCGCCGCAGTTTTGAATCTGCTCCGAATTATCCGTATTCCGTAATTCATCTTCGATATCCTGTGGGAGAAACAGTTCACAGCCATTTCCGTTTAGCATAAGGTTGCATTCTGCCGCAATTCTAGAAAGCCAAATAAAGCTGTCTGTGCTTGTGTTGAGAGTTTTCCCAGACGCAAATTTCTGTGTGCCATTCGATGTGTTGAGGTAAATATCAAGAAAGATCCCATCGCTCCCGTCAAACGAAACAATGCTGTTAAAATCCAGCCAGTCTGCCGGAATGATATCTGATTCAGCTTCTGAGAGCTTGAAATAGTCATCTGGGATCATTCCAAGATATTCAAGGTGGTCTTTGAGCTGTTCAAATATCTCTTGCCTGCCTGCACGTCTGGCTGTATGACTGGTTTCGGGACTGCCTGGAACTGATTCGCACTTGTCGATTTCTATTGTTTCGAGCCTGTTATTTTCTGTGATTCCGTGTTTCATGTTCTTTTCTCCGCAAGCAATATAGGGCTGTTTGATGTCACATCTCCGGCTCGCATTCCTCAGATTCATCGGCAATGATATCGTAGGAATACACCGAATTTGCAAGTTCTTCCCCTTCTTCACTGCCGCCGTCCGGCAGGAATTCCTCGGTCTGCCAGCCGTTTTCGTATACGGCTTTTCCGCAGTTGTAGCCGTAATCTTCGTCAGCCCAGAGGTGTTCAAAGCAGATTTCCGGATTCATCTCTGCGAGCTTCTGAATTATTTCCTGCGGACGCGACCATGCCGTCAGGAATAGTATTTTGTTATCATCGCAGAAGCCGCCGTCATAGGAATTCCACTTTGTTCCCCAGTTCCGTATGCGCCATTCGTACCAGTCTGAACAGCCGTACTGCCTGATATTGTCAACGTAACGCCTGCCTAGTTGAATCAGGTCAGGCGTTATTTTTTTTACTCTGTCCGGATGGAGCCTGCCAACGGAGTTTGTTACCTTTTGCATAAGCTCCATATAGTCGTTAAAGGGTAGCTTTTCTATATCATCATACGATGGAGTATCGGGATTAACCACCCTCATATACGACACTATCGCATCATTGGTAACACTTCCGGAATCCATCTCCAGCGATTCCGGCATGGGAATAACCCTGTTGAAATCCACCGTTCCGGGCTTGTTGGGGAACTGTATCTTTCCGAGCATTTCGGATATCTTCTCCTGCGGCCCTGTGAACGCAAGTATATTGGTTACATGGTTTGGCATTGTGATTCCTTTCTACGGTTTTGTCGGCGCGATGTGCCAGTCGTCATAAACGCTGCCCTTAATGAATATCTGGTCTGTGAGCCTTACCGAAAGCTGACCAGCCGGACACCACA
>OMDR01000883.1_pt1 | contig 16858 bp, 19 predicted proteins | sample 1645251 | NCBI WGS metagenome assembly OMDR01 (sample SAMEA103958142, study PRJEB25191) | human gut metagenome | biome: human-associated habitat [ENVO:00009003]; feature: intestine environment [ENVO:2100002]; material: feces | place: Germany | collected 2013/2015 | reverse complement strand
TCAGTCAGGAACGTGTCGCACGGTTATCGTTGCCGTACCCCTCCATGAGGTTAATGCCGCCCCAAATGCCAAGTCCTGCGCCAAGCGCGATTACCAAAGTCTGCAATACGTCAACTGCGCTGTTGAAAAAATCCATATAAACCTCGCTTTCTGCCGCTAAAACGGCTCAAAAAATGTTGTTGGAAATAAAAATGCCGCCGTTTTTATTCGGCGGCTGCGTCCTCGTCGGACAAATCTATTTCGTATATGTCAAAGGGTTCGTCGGGCTTTACGATTGCCGGACGGGTGGACATATACCGTTCAACGTCAAAAGCGTTTTTCTTGTCGAAGTCGGAAAGGTATTTGTAGTTCGGGTGCTGCGTTATATCGTACTTATCGCTGAAAAAGGGGCGCACGCCGCGCAACTGCAAAATACATTTTCCTCCGTCCATAACTGCGATTTCGTCCTGTGTCATCAACTCCTTTCCCAATTTCTGATAATTGAGGCCATGAGAAACCTGCGTGCCGCGATTTTCGGAAGTGTTGAAACTGTCGATTGTTTCACGTCCCAAGTTCTCCGAAATATCCTTTGCATTTTTCCCGCGCCCTCCCAAAAACAAGGTGCTGTCGGCATTGTCAAGTATGATTTCTGCCGCGTCCTTGTAAATGGCTTTTAGCTGGCTCTGCGATTGCAGAATGATAGAAGCCGAGATTTCCCGGCTGCGGATTGTGGCAATCAATTTTTCAAACTGCGGGATTTGTCCAATGTTTGCAAACTCGTCTAACAGGCAGCGAACATGAACCGGCAGCTTGCCGCCGTATTCGTCGTCGGCCTTGTCGCACAAGAGATTAAATAACTGCGATTGCAGCATAGCGATAACAAAATTAAACGTGCTGTCCGTATCGCTCATAATCAAAAACAAAGCTGTTTTTCTGTCGCCTAACGTGTCAAGTTCTAATTCGTCGTAGGACATAAGATCGCGCAATTCCTTTATATCAAAAGGAGCGAGCCTCGCACCGCAAGAAATGAGGATTGATTTTGCGGTTTTGCCCGCCGCCAATTTATATTTTCGGTACTGCTTCACCGCGAAATGGTCGGGGTCGCGTTCTTCCAAGTCGGCAAACAGCAAATCGACGGGGCTTTGATATTCCTCGTCGTCCTCGCGGGCTTCGCTGGCGTTGATAAGTTCCAACAGGGTAATAAAGTTCATTTCCTCGGCGGGGGCTTCGTACCAGATGTAGCCCACCAACGCGCAATACAAAAGCCGTTCTGCCTTTACCCAAAAATCCTCCGCGCTTTTTTCTCCCTCACCTTTGGTATTCGCTATCAACGTATTTACCAGCTTCAAAATATCTTTCTCGCTGCGGATATACACAAAGGGGTTGTAGTGCATAGATTTTTTGAAGTTAATCGTATTCAGTACCTTAATGCGGTAGCCCGCCCGTTGCAGCAGCTTCCCGCACTCAATCAAAACCGTACCTTTCGGGTCGGTTAAGACGTAAGAGGAATGAAGCTGCATTAGATTAGGTTTGACAAAAAATCTTGTTTTTCCGCTGCCGCTGCCGCCGATCACGACGACGTTCTTATTTGTCAAGAGTAATCGTGCATTATTCTTGGCAGTTTTCAAAAAAAGTTTTCTGACGGCGTTAGGCCTTATTGGCCAGGACTTCTTTTCGGATCATGCGCTTCAGGCGATCGTCAATCGTGTCATGGCTCGTCTTGCTGAAACACACACCGACGATATACTCACAATTGCCGATTTTGATGTTGAACATCGGTTCAGCCTTACCGGCAATAGGAGCATGGACTCCGGTATGGATCATGTTAGTCATCGTTGCCTCCTTTCCCGACGAGATACAGTCGAAATGGGAAAAAGAAAAGCATGGGCAAGACACGCTTATCGCGCCTGCTCATGCTTCTTGGTGGTAGTAGGTTTCCGGGGTGTGTTCCTTTCCGGAGTGCGCTCCGGAGTACGGGTGAGCTGCTCATGCAGAGAGCGCTCTTCGCGGGTAAGTTCGGGCGTGCTCTTTTCCAGCCTGCGCTTGAGCTTTTTCATCTCGGTCAGGTTCGTCTTGATGGTCTCCAGTTCTGCGGTAGCTGCCGTATCTTCTTTCTGCATCCGGCGAAGCTCCGCGTCAAATTCATGCTCGGTAACTTCGAGCTGTCCGCCATGGTTCTTCATCAAGTAGCCATAAGCCCGCTTGTGGTCTTTCAACTCATCCTCATGCTCTTTGGCATAGCGGTCTTTTAGGGGCTTGAAGAATGTCCTGGAATACTTATCGAATACAGGTTTGGTTTCGGCATAGACAGCAGCCTTTTTCTTGATCTTGGCAATGGTTTTTCGACGAGTATCGTTTCGGCTGATGGTCTCGCTTGCAGCCTTGCTTCGAGATTCCAGTTCATCCAGCTTGGCAATCAGATCGGCAGCATAGTAAATACCGTGTGCCTCGCACCAAGTCTCGGTGTCCTTCACAAAGATCAGGTCTCTGGACATCCCTTTGATTCGTGCCTTGGCAGCCCAGCCTTCACGTTCATCATTTCTGGCATCGAAGTAGTCAACCAACATCTGATGAACAGAGGGTCCACGGGCTTGAAGGATTTCCTCTCGGAGTGCCTTTTCGTTATTGATCTCGTCGATCCATCCACGTACCATCTTGAGTCCCTTCTTCACGAAAGTAATCAGGGCGTTGTGCTTGCGGATCTCACGATTCATATCACCGAGGAAGGTGCGAATGCCGCGCCGTTCCATGGCGCTGGCTTCAGGGCCGAGGTGAACGGTCGGAACAAGGTCATTCTGCTGCCTTTCAAAGGATCGCATATCGACACGTTCCGGTCGGCCTGCTTGTTCAAGATACCAGTTCTGTTTAACCTCCCAGGCATGACGCCATTTTTCCAAATTGCCTTTGTCGTCCCAGTCGGTGGTCGGGACTTTTCGGCTCTTCCATTCGCCGCTCGGCAGGCGGATGCGCTGGCCGTCTTTGTCAAGGATGTATTCCTTTCGGCTCTTGGGCATCCACCTGCCGTTTTCGTCGATGGCGCGCATGGTGGTCAGAACATGGACATGGGGGTTATCACTGTCATCGTAATGATAGGCCAGATCAACACACATGCCCTTGGAAACGAATTGCTCCTGGCAGTATTGACGGACGAGTTCCAGATTATCCTCATAGGACAGTTCACGCGGCAGCGCCATAACAAAGCGTCTGGCATATTGGGCATTACGCTGGGGCTCATTCATTTCAGCTGAGTTCCACAGCCTTTCACGGCTCATGTACTCAGGAGGAGCATTGTCCGGGAGCATAATCTCTGTATGGATGATGCGCTCACTGCGCTTGGGGTAATAGCGGGTAACTTGCTCACGCTCGCTGTACAGCTTTTCGCCTGATTGATAGGCCGAGCTGGACACGGCAGAGTTGTGCTTGTGACCGCCACCAACGATCTTCAGATCGTAATGCGGACAGGGCATCGGCTCACCTCCATTTCACGGAAGCTGCCGATCACCGTCGTACCCCAGTCCAGCCCGCAGGCTGTACCCCAGGGTAGCCAATGAAATTGGCGAAGGGAGCCGTGCTCCCTTTTTCGGATTCGGCCCTCGTTAAGGGACGGAGCCGATGCTCTCCGCAGGAGCCTCCGGAGGACGCAACACACCGGAACCGGTGTATAGTTGCGCATTGACACGTGTCTCCTGGTTACTCCTCCGCGTCGCCCACGGTTGCCGCAGCCGCCTCATCCGACGTAGAAACGGGGCCACGCTTTTCAGCCAGCAGACGGTTCAGAGCCATCTGCACCTTGGGATCAGCGAATACGCCATCCAGGATACGGCGCACATCGTCCTCGTCCAGAATACCGGGTTCCTTCAGATAGGTCTCCAGCATACCGCCGAGGTTGCACAGGTGATGGGTACGGGCGTCACGCTTCAACTTCTGGCCTTCACGGTACAGAGCCTTGGCGTCATCTGCCAGCTTCTGGGCCTTCTTCGCGTTGGCCTCGATCCGGCGCTCGTACTCAAGGGTAGTCTTGTCTTTCATAAGGGTACCTCCATAGAATAGATTTGTATTTTGCTGGCCAGCAAAGGAAAAGGCACCGGCTGTTTGATCAGTCGATGCCCTCTGCTTTGATGGTCGGGTTGAGCAGGCGCTTGGCCTGTTCGGCAGCCGCCTTCTTGCGCTCCTCGCTGTAGGGTGCCAAGAACCGGACGGACAACCTGTCTTTGTCGATTTCGTACTCCACATAATCGGGGTACTTGCCTTTATCCAGGCGTTGACACAGATCAGGGTGCTTGGCAGCGAAGTCGGACAGCTTACGACGGAGAACAGGATCATAGGTCGTGATGTTCACACGGTCATTGCTCTGATTGTAGAGGATGACCGTTTCTTTCTCATATTTGCTCAGGGTGTAGGCCACGGCGAAGCCTCCTTTCTGAAAAATGGGCATAAAGAAAGCGACCGGCATTGATGATTATCAATACTGATCGCTTTCTGGTTAACTCCTGTTATTACAGCTTTAGGTATTCAACGATAGATGACGCGATGACTTCTGCTTTACTGCCGTCCTGTGTCATGAACAGCGTTCCACTTGCATTCTGCCAAATTACCTTGCCATCGAAGTGTGTGTTCTCGACCACATAACAATCTTTGGAAATCTCGTCATTGATCTCTCGCGCTTTTACTGTTTGATCTACCACATTGACCAGTTTGTTTGTACACACTCCAGTCAATTCATGACCATGGATTGTGGCTGCACCCAGTTCTGCAACATAGCTACGATACTCAGGTGCAAATTCGACTCCGAGTGCCTCTTCGGCAGAAGCAATTTCATCAGGTTCGGCAGGTTTGCGACCGAAGAAATCTTTTGCACATTTGAGTTTATCCGTCAGTTGGCTCACAGCAATCCACCTCCAAACATCTCAAGGTAATCGAGCCAGAAAAGTTCCTTTTCTACTGCGAAGATCTCACGATCTATCTCGCTTGCTGCGCTGCCAGTATTAAAGTGCAGTACGCTGAATATACCTTTGCCTCGATGCTGTGCTTCAGTCAGAATAGCAAGCGGAGAATCCGCTGCCTGTCCAATGTGATGCAGCTCATAAGGAACACCGCTCGGATCAAGTGGTGACAGACCTTTCAGAATACGCTCAGCATTCGTAAATCCGTCAGGATCAATAGCCGAAAGATCGACAAACTGAGTATATGCTAAAGTACCATTCATGTTAATTGCATCGAGGCCATAGCTCTGATAAAGGCCATACTCTTCCATGGAATGCATGTAACGAATGAAGTCCAGCGGCAAACCGGATTCACGTTGAATGGTGGCTGCTTGATTCATGGTCAGGCCATTCATAGTCGCCTCATGCAGAGCAAAACCTTCAGCAGCAGCACCGGTAATCGCACCGGTGATAGCACCCCATTTGTAGCCTTCACTGGCCCCCAATGCACCAGCCTTAAGGGCTTCATTCATGTCGCCAGTCTGAATGCCTGTCACGATTGCTGAAGAGACACCACCAAGCGCAGCACCAGACAGTGCACAAGTGGTACCAGTCTTTGCAGCAACAGCGAAAATCATGCTGATTGCAGGAGCACCAGCGCCAGCGGTTACAACGGAGACAGTCACACAAACCAGTATCACGCCAGTACCGATAGCAACATTACGGATCATTCGATCGTAAGTATCATCGTAACCTTGGAACTCTTCGACGACAGTCTCACCACCATCGCCAAGGGTGAAAACATAACGTGTTCCCTGAAACCGGGCATCCAAATCTGCCAACGAGTATCCGAAATAAACATTGGATTGAGAGTTGAATTCCAATTCGTCCAAATACTCCTGCGAAATGTACACTGTCTGCACATCACTGACGAAGTACTCATCGCTATCAAGGCTGCTCACCAGTTCCGAGTACAGAGTATCCCCGATGTACTCACGCAAGGCCGGATCGTTCATTCCTCGGAACGAAGGTTCCTCTGCAAAGCTGACATTTGCAAAGCAGAAGGTTGTGAGCATGGAAATGGTCAACAGCAGAGAAAGAAACCGCTTCATACAGGTCACCTCCAACATCACTTGCCGAACAGGCTCAAGCGGGTGTCAACATCCTGGAACTCAGCAAGGTCTCCCTTGTTACCGACAAAGATATGTTTCGTCATCTTCTCACCGGTTTCGGAGTTCTCAATCGTAATCTCATAGTAGCCAGTTCGGTTGAACTCGTCGCCGTCAGATGCAGGTGCATTGGCACGAACATCCAATCCGGTATAGCTCTGATTCATTGCATAACGGACTACGTCAACCTTCAAAGAATGAGAATTGGCCAGATCGATTCTGAAGCCCTCAGCAGTACGGGAGTAATCCTCAAGTTCAGCGCCGCTTGCGATGTCGAACATGTAGAACATTGCGCTACCATTCTTGACAGCAAACTTGAAATAGATACGGTAGTTGTTGGTGCTGCTGAATACGTGGGTCAGATTGCCATCATGGATCTCGTAGTCCAGAGCAACTTCATAGATGCCCTCTTCCTTCACTTCAACGCGAGTGTTAGCAACACCGGATTCTTTCGCAGACAGATAATCTAAATAAGCAATGGGAGTTCCATCAGAGTTACGGAAATCCGTATGCTTCATGAGAAGCGCACCGCGTCCCATATTCGTCTTGGAGAAACCAAGTGCCTGATCAAAGCCATCGGTGTCTTCCGCAATCTTCAGATCAGTGTTGCCATTGAGCGCATCGATGTCCATGTTGAGATCAAACCACAGAACAAGGTTGTCGCCAGGAGTCTTGATGAATGTCGGGTAGTTACCGCTTTCATCAACCTCGGTATAGCCACTCATCATAAAGCGACCAAGGTTCCAACCAAAGTGGGGATCATCACCACTGATAGCCTTTGATTCAGAATAACCCTTTGTACCGGCATTAACCACTGAACCATTGTTCTGCGTCAGCCATCTGTACTGAGTATGGGTCTTGTCAAAGCAAGCTCTAATCTGATCCATGGCATCACTGTACTGACTAATCTCAGAGAAGTACTTGATGGCGGTCTTATAATCGCCGGAATTTTTGGCTGCCATAGCAAGCTGGTAATAGCATTCCGGCAGATTGGTGTTGTAGTCAGCGGAAATCGTTACCTTCTGTTCCGTGATGTAGTCATGGTATGAAAGATACAGAGACACAGCTGTGATCAGATCGCCGCTTTCCTTGACGGAAGTGGCATAGGCAAACCAGTATTCAGCTGCTTTGGTAGCGTTATAAGTACCCAGCTGCTTGTAAAGCTCTATTGCTTTGTCATGCTCACCAGTGGTCAGATTTTGACGTGCAAGCTTATCAAAGCAATCCGGATAGTACACCGCATAGTCTGCGGGGATCTTGATCTTCTTTTCGGTTGCAAAATCGTTGTACCCCTGGAACAAAGTGATTGCAGAAGCATAATCACCATTGTTCATGACAGTGGCAGCATAGTCAAACCAATAAGTAGCCGCTTTAGCTGCGCTGTAATCGCCAAGAGTCTTGAAATACGAAATCGCCTTGTCATGATTTCCAGACGGAATACATTCAAGAGCGAGCTGGTTATAGCATTCCGGCATGTCTGTATCGTAATCTGCGACCAGCTTTAGGTTGTTTGATGTTGCGAAAGCAGAGTAGTCGTTAAACAAGGAAAGCGCAGTCGCATAATCCTTGCTTGTCATAGCAGACTTCGCATAATCATAGCGATATTGAGCGGACATTGAAACGCTGTTGTTGTAAGACCCCAGCGAATCGGCGATGTGATATGCATCAATGTAATTACCCTGCTCGGCAAGGATTACTGCACTTTGATACTGTCCATACGGGAAAGATGACCAATCTGCGGTCAGGCTGATCCACATTGCAGGACGGATGCCCTTCTTGTCACCCACACCGGCAGACTGAGGATCGAAATTATCATGGATAAACGAAGCCTGATCCTGCTTCTTGCCAACAGAACGGGTATACCAGTTGGATTCAGAGGCAAAGATGTTGGCCTTGGCACCCTGTGCATTGGCGTATTCAGTACCGACAACACGTGTGCTGGCAAGCATCTGCTTCACTTCAGTGTAGCTCAGAAGCCAAACCTTATCGGTTGTGTCGTTACCGCCTTTACCCTCCCACTTGTCGAGAACCGGCTGTTCAGACTGACCGTTAGAGATGGTGGTGCTCTGGATCACTGCGGCTTCGTCAGAGGTGAAAGCAGCAGTAAAGAAATCACTGTTGAGCCAGGTGCGGAGAGTTGAGGACTCCCAAGTGTTCTCACCCTTCTGAGTGCTATAGGGCTGGCAATCCAGCACGTAAAAGCTGATGACCAAAGCCTGGTCACCATCCACTTTCAGTACCGTCCACTCAATCGGCTCACTGCCATTGTTCTTGTTATTGTCCTGCTCATACTGGCCGAGGAAGATAGTGTCGCCAGCATGAATGTTCATGGTTGTTGTTTCTGCCATAGCAGAAATAGAGAAACCAGTCAAGGCGAGCATAACCGTCATCAGCATTGCAACAATCACAGAAATCCGGTTCCGCATGATTGATACCACCTTTCTTATCTCAAAGCGCATTGCGCCATAGTATCAAAGGAAATACGATTCAGATGATAGACAACTTACCACATTAAATTATAGCATAGATGTCAGAAAACCTCAATAATATACCATGCAAAACATGGTACCGAACAGTCCCATAATCATCCTTTAGTGAGCATTTGGCGTGAAATAACACCATAATTAGTCCGGATCGTTCATGACATCTAATCTTCATTGTAGTTTTTTCGTTTCTCTCTACCGAAAACTCCGATTATGTGCTATGATAATTAATGGGGTGGTATCGGTTTATTTCCTGCCACCTTTAATGTAACGCCAGGAGAAGCTTATGAGCAAGGTCAATCTGAATGCGGCCCCATGGAGAATGCATGAGTTCTTTGCCGGTACTGGACTAGTTGCCTATGGCCTGCAAGGTATGTTTGCTCCTGTATGGGCAAATGATATAAGCGAGCAGAAATTTGCTGTCTATGATGCCAATTTTGAGAGTGAACACTTTCACCTCAAAGACATCAAAGAGATAAAGGGTGCCTCTATACCAGAGGCCCATTTGTCATGGGCAAGTTTTCCTTGTCAAGATCTCTCTTTAGCTGGAAGTATGGGTGGTATCCATGCAACGCGAAGCGGCTTGGTTTGGGAATGGCTTCGCATTTTGGATGAATTGGAAATCAAGCCAAAGATGTTGCTGCTTGAGAATGTTTTGGGATTACTTGCAACAAACAATGGCGCAAACTATAAAGTCCTTCATGAAGCCTTGACTGAACGTGGATATAAATGCGGTGCCATGGTCATTAATGCTTCCGCTTTTATTCCACAGTCTCGTCCGAGAGTATTCGTCCTGTGTGTCAAATCAGACTGTGAGATTCCATCACATCTTATCGGGACAGGGCCTTGCTGGTTGCACAATAGCGCTGCAAAAAAAATTGGTAGCGAGCTTTCAGATTGGATTTGGTGGAATACTTCTACTCCGGACAAGCGGCAGATTAACCTTGAAGACATCGTGGAACAAGATGTCCCATTCGATAAAGATTATGTTCTTGATTTGCTACCAGAGAATCATAAACGGATTCTTGATGAAGCAGATGACTTAGTTGCGACTGGTTATAGACGAACCAGGAACGGAAAACAGCAGCTCGAAATGCGGGCTGATGGTATTGCTGGTTGTTTGCGAACGCCTGAAGGTGGCAGCAGTAAGCAGTTTGTAATTGTCAAGCATAATGGTGTTGCTCATGCAAGGTTGATGACCGTACGTGAGACCGCACGCTTGATGGGCGCACCTGATGACTTTGTTTTGCCAGGTTCTTACAACGATGGATATAAGGCAATGGGTGATGCTGTCGCAATGCCTGTTGCACATTTCTTAGGAGAACGCTTCTTGAAACCAATAGCGGAGGCGATTTATCATGACTGATGCGAAGAACCGACTTATCAAATATCAGGTTGAGAACAATATTCATTCAAAAGGCGCATTGTCTGTTGTTGTCCAGTTGACACGACTCATGAGAGAGAAGCCTTTTCCTCTCAATCCCGCAGATTTTCAAACTGGCAAGAAAGGTCAAGTGAAAGGCCTCGGAGGTGGAAATCTGAAAAAGATTCTGAGCGAGCATGGCATCAGCCAGATTCTTTCGTCTGAAGGCGGTCGAACCAGCCGCGGCAGTATGGAAATCATGATCAAATACGCTGAGTTTTTGAATGATTGGCACGATGATGAAGTTCTTGAAGGTCGCGATATTGATTTTGATGAGATTGAAGAATATTGGGCCAATGAAGTACGAGAGTTTTTCCGGAATCAACCCTTTATTCTTGAAGCGGATGCCTCCAAGACTATCTGCGCAAATCTAAACGACCTTTTCGCCCAGGCAAGAAAGCGCCAGAGTCAGAATCCCGGCACAGCATCTAGTTGCAGCTAAACTATCTATCATTCTCCCTCCGGATAGTTTTGAGATTCATGGTGCATCGGTTGCTGACTCCTCAACAGATCGCGCTGGCGACTTTGTGATTAAGGACACGATTATCCATTGCACCACTGCACCGGGAAATCCTTTGATGGAAAAGTGCCGTAACAACATAAAAGCTGACAAGCGTCCAGTTATCATCACAATTTACGAGCGTGTGCAGACAGCCTTGAACTTAGCTGCTGACTACGGTTTGGAGGGGCGTGTCGAAGTATGGGACATTCAACAGTTCCTGTCAGCAAATGTATATGAGCATAGTTTCTTTGATGAAAAACGCCGTAATGATACGCTTGCACGCATCGTAACCAACTACAATGCGATAATCGATGAAAAGGAAACTGATCCGAGTTTGAGAATTGAGTTTGATTCCAATACCGAAGCATAATATCCACCCCAAAGGAGCTGATCGCACTTGATCAGTTCCTCTTTTTGTTATCTTCAATCTAAATCAAATGCGAAGTCATAGTCCAGATCATCAGCAAGGTCATTCAACCGATCCATCTCGTCGACCAGCGCCTCGCTTGAATATATGCTGCCCCAGCAGTCCATCCAGCCATCATCTTTACCAAAGGCTGACCATCCTTCCTCCTGGAGCCGTTCTTCCTCTCGTTGATCGAGGAACATATCGATTGCCGGGTCTCGCCTCGGCGTTGTTGCCATGTACATCATCGTTTTTCCTTTCAAAATCATCGGTGCAGACCGTATGATTTCACCCTCCGAGTGGAGAGCTGAAAGGCAGTCCACCCAGAGGGTGATCGTTTATTCCATTCGTTGTAGACCGGACTTATTCAGCCCAAAGAATGATCGGGGCGGGGGCATCGGGATTATCGTCACCGAAGTAGATGCTGGCGATAATGTCAGCCACGATCTCGTCCATCAGTTCATCCAGCATCGCCTCACTGCAATCAGGCAACACCTGGTCAGGAGCGGGTTCAACGCTGACCTTGCGGACAGGCCCTTCAGTAGCCCAGTTAGCAGGATCATGACGACAGGCCTTTCTGGCAAGCAGCACAGCCTGGTCAGCGGTATCTGCCTCAACGGCAGTATCGTACACGCGGGACTGGCGCAGACGCACATTGAAGATCATATCAGTGAACCTCCTTACGGTGCATGGCGCGGGCCTTCTCCCTACGATGCATGGCACAGTCCACCTTGTACTCGCGACGGATAAGCTCGGCCCGATCGTAGATACTCTTCTCGTAGGGATGACTATTCAGCCACTGTTCAAAGGAGCCGCGGGGCAGACGAGACTTCTTGTATTCATGACGGACACGGAGGGCGCTTTTTACAGCAGCCTTCTTGGCGGGATGCCTATCCAGCCACTTTTCAAAAGAAACTTCGGGAATACGCTCGTCATCGTTTGAAATAACCTTGGAACCCTCGTCGATGGGTCCACAATCAGGTTCCGTAATGCCAGCCAGAATGCCACGGTGCAGACCGGAGAAAATGTACTTGTTTTCAGCCTTGCAGGTGGCATTATGGCTCACGCTGTTGTGGCGGATGTACTTTTCCTCAAAGGCAGGATCAGACAGCTGCGGGATGGGAGTCAGCTTCACACGCTCCTTGATGTACTGCTTCACCAGCTGGTCGATACGGATCAGATACTGACGGATATGACCGCTGGCAATGAGTTCAGCAACATCATCGGGATGGGCCATTTGGAGATACTTCAGATGGATAATGCCGTAGACGCCAGTGCGACGATCAGGCACAAGACCGGGGGCAGTGGGCACATAGCAGTTGCCCACCAGATAGTAGTTGATACCGTCAACAGTAATAGAATTACGCTTCATGGGTAAACCTCCTGATAAGTAAGTGAATTGATGATGTGGTGCGCAAAGTCACGTTGCACACCATATGGATTCCAGTATTTTGCTGGGGTTAGTCGTCCTCGTCCAGGTCTTCATCAGAATAGCCCAGCAACTTACGCCACTCGGCCATCTGCTTTTTACGACCATCATCTGCCTTGGGCGACAGCATCGTTTCCTCACAGAATGCCTTCATGTTCAGAAGCAGCTGTGCAACAGGGATGCCGTAGGTTTTCGCATCCTCAATGTTCTTCATGATTTCCTTAATGCAGTTGATGTACTCATGTTCAGCCATGCCATCCACAGGAATGACCCGGGTTGCAGCAGGCTTTTCGGATTCGTTAGAGTCCCAATGGTGATAACCATACTGGACTTCGGCAATCGCCTTGGCGGCTGCCTCTTCGGGCGTCGATGCAAAAACGCGTTCAGTACAATGGGCTTGAGTTTCGAGTCGGACCTCATACCACATACGCGGTACCTCCTTATTTCGTCGCAATAGAAAACCGCCTCCGAAGAAGCGGTTATGGGAAGACGATTGATTATTGGATTACCATGCCATGATCTTCATCAGCGGGCCAGACAGGTGGAGTACCAGTTCCAGCAGCCCCTTCACGATCAACGGCAGGAAGAGAATGACCAGTCCAGTGATTGCCGCCTGCCAGACCAGCCCTTCCTGGGCATGGGTGATCCAGCCGCACACGGCACCGAAGATGAATACGGTACCGACCAGATTGGTGATGATGGACGAAACCGCAGCGAAGACATTGCCAAGGACGTATACAATCCCGACAGCAAGAATAAAAGGAGAAACAAGAATCTTCGGAATCAGCTTCAGTACCTTCATAGCAATGTCCTCCTGCTTATCAGTTGAAAATCAATTCATCACGGATGATTTCGTCCGCTCTGGCAGCGATGCTGTTCATCATGCCGACCCAGGTCATCTGATCCTGCATCTTCAGATGCTCGGTAACACCTTCGGCCTGCGCCATCTGCTTGACGATAAGTTCATGCCGTTCACGGGCCTGCTCGTCCAGATCGGCAAGATGCTTGTGCAGATCCCCACCAAGGAGCAGCTTTGTATAGATGCCCGGACGATGTTCCTTCAGGTAGTCGGAACGCATCATGCCCCACTTGCCCAGGGGCCGGTGGTCTTCCAGTTCTGGATCGAGGAGTACCGGCAGGTAGTAGTCGCCATGCAGCACATAGTCCAGACCGTTATCATCATCATGGATGCGCCTGGGCAGAACATCCATCTTTTCAGTGATGGTGATCAGCCTAACTCCATTCCGTTGCGCCATCTCACCGAAGGTGTTGAAGACCTTATAGTCACGGGAGATTCTGGCCACATCCTTCACGATGACAGTATCGACCTCCTTCGCCCTAATGGCATTCCACAGGTCGTTGAGACCGGGACGTTCATAGTCAAAGGCAGAGTATCCGTCATCAGTGAAATGGCGAAGATTCGTGAAGTGGTTCTTGTGAGCGAAGGTCACAAGATCGTTCATCTGCTGGGTGATGTGTTCCGGATTTTTCGCGGCAGATCGGGCATACAGTGCGGTCATCTTGTTACTCATGGGGTGTTCTCCTTTCATCGTCGGTCATGTAGATGCGGCAACTTTCTGTGCCTGCCACCTTGCGACATTGTATTTGTGGGCATATTCACGCCTCCGCTGCATTACTGCTGCGGCTGCGGGATCGGTGTGAGCATTTTCCTTAAGCCGGTAGTAATAGGCCAGATTGGACTTGCGCCTTTTATCGGCTTTATCCGCCAGCTTTTCCGCAACGACCGGATCATGTTCGGCTTTAGCCTTTTGCCGTTCCATATAATCACGCTGCCTCTTGGTGTTCTTGGCACGAATCTCCGCGACCTGTGCAGCTGCTTCTTCATCACCGGCCTCCGCTCTGGCACGCAATTCGGCATACGCCTTCTTTCGATCTTGGGAGTGCTTTTTGCTGTGGAATCTCTGCTGTTCTTTACGGTGTGCTGCAAAGGCCGGGTCTTCTTCCATCCTTCGCTTTGCGGATGCAGCCTTTTGGGCGTTTTCCTCTGCTCGAATTGCCTTAGCCTGTTCGATTGCTTCCGGATCACCTTCGGCTGCTTTGCGGAGAATGTCGGTCTTGAACTGGCCGCCGCACTTCTGACGCTTGGTTGCCATAGCCTTTTCCAATCGCGCCTTTTTCCGTTCTTCAACATGAAGCGCGTAATCCGGATCATCATCCCGTGCCTTCTGCCGTTTGATCCTCTGCCTTTCGTTGGATTTCTCCCTCCGCTGTTCAAGGCGGGCAATCGCTTCGGGATCTCCTTCACTTGCTGCCTGACGCAATACCTTTTCACGCTCCTTCTTGTTGGCATTCTTCTTAACAGACCGCTTCTTTCGATCTGCTTCCTGCATTTCAGCCACATAGGCGAGATAATCTTCATCCGACATCTGTGCCTGTTTGCTTGCTGCCGAGGCAATATTGCCGAGGAAGGTGAAGTAGATGTCGATCTGCTGGCGCTTGTACTTCGTCTTAGGGGCAAGCGGTGCGTGAATCTCGATCCGGTCGATCAGTTCAAAGATCATCTCATCAGACAGGTTATCGAAGTCCTGATACTTGCGGATCAGAGCTGCAAAGCGCTTGGCATCTGCCTTGTGAAGTGTAAACTCCTGCTGCTTCTGCATCAGGGCATTCTTACGTTCTTCACAGCGGGCCTGCTCTTCATCGAATTCCTTGAGCATCCTCTCAAGCTGCCTGTCCGGGATCAGTCCCTTCAAGTTCTTCTCGTAGAGGTTCTTGACCAGCATGTCGATCTCCGCAATCCTGGCATCCAGCTTCTTCAGTTCGGCCATGTCCTGCTCGTTGGTCTGTGCATGCTGCCTGGCGTACTGGTCCTGCAATTCCCTGACAAAACCTCCGCAATCCTCCAGGACTTTACCGGCCACAGAGCGGATAGTCGTCTTGATCAGCTCTTCAAGTGCAGGGGTTTCCAGATAGTGAGAGCAGCATACCCGTCCATCCCGCTGGTGTGCACCGCACTGCCAGCTTGAAATATCTTCACCTCTACGGATTGAATGATGATGATACATGGTAGCCCCACAATCAGCACAGTAGAGTAAACCGTTCAGCCGATTGGCATAGGTTCCCGGCGGAGCAACAGTCGGCCTGCGTTTACGCTGGCGCTGTGCCTTTTCCCAGGTTTCTTGATCCACCAAAGGCTCATGTGCTTCGGGGAATACCAGCCATTGACTTTCCTCAGTTGCCACGCGCTTCTTGCTGCGGAAGCTCGGACGCATCGACTTGCCAAGCACCAGGGTACCGATATACTCCGGACGGCTCAGAATGTGCCGTACAGACTGAGGCTTCCAGTCATAGGGATCAGGAATGATGCCGCGATAGTTCTGCCTGCCGGTGGTCTGCTGGTCATAGGCCATGGGGATCAGCACCTTTTTTTCACTAAGGGTCGCTGCAATCTCATTGGGCGTCTTGCCGTCAGCAGCCATTTCAAAGATCGACCGTACCACCTTCGCAGCTTCTTCATCGATGCACAGGGTCTTGACACCGTCCTCCTTCCTCAGGATGAATCCGTAAGGAACGGAACCGGTGCAGCGTTCACCCTTTGCCATACGGCTCTGGAAGATTGCCTTGATCTTGCGGCTGGTATCCTTGGCATACCACTCGTTCATCACGTTGAGGAACGGGATGAAGTCATTACCGGAGGAAGGTTTGGTGCTGTCCACATCGTTGACCACAGCAATGAAGCGGATGCCCTTCTCAGGGAACAACATTTCTGTGAAGTAGCCGACTTGCAGATAGTCACGTCCGAAACGGCTCATGTCCTTGACGATGACCGCCCCGACATTGCCAGCCTCCACTTCAGCCATCATAGCCTTGAAGCCAGGGCGGTTGAAATTCGTACCAGTATAACCATCGTCCGTGAAATGCCGGATGTTGGTAAAACCTCGCTGTGTCGCATAGTCTTCGAGGAACCGTTTCTGAGACGAGATTTGTCAAGGCTATTTTCTCCTCGAAAACACAATTCCAAAATCATTATATGAATGAGTCAGTCCTTCACTTTCGGGACTGGCTCTTTTTTCATAAAAACTTATACAATCTTAGCTTCAATTGTAGGACGCTTTTCCCCACTTAATATTTTTTGCGGTATTCTAACTGCGCAAGAAAGAAATGGGGTGAACAATTATGAGCATTACAAACGCAGCAAGAAGATTTGAGCAGAGATTTGACGCAAAAGCGGAGCGCTTTATCTGGCATCATCCGCTGCTTGGTTTCTTCTTTATCTTTATTGGGATGCCGCTATTCGTTCTCCTCGGTGTCTGTATCAGCACCATTGTGATTGCTTTTCCAATGGCGTGGCTTTTTGGTTGGCTGTAATCTTTAGCTGTCCTTAAAGTCTGACTGGAATGTCTAACGCCATTTTTAGCGAAAAGGATATATCATATTTCAACAAAGGAGGATGAATTGTATGCAAATCTTGATTGCGATCATTGGATTATGCGCGGCAGCAATGCTGCTGTGGTATGTCTACATTTTGATGAAAGCCTGCAAAGAAAAAGTCAAGCCCCAAATAGGACTTGCTGCAAGAAAATT
>OMDR01000875.1_pt1 | contig 16991 bp, 13 predicted proteins | sample 1645251 | NCBI WGS metagenome assembly OMDR01 (sample SAMEA103958142, study PRJEB25191) | human gut metagenome | biome: human-associated habitat [ENVO:00009003]; feature: intestine environment [ENVO:2100002]; material: feces | place: Germany | collected 2013/2015 | reverse complement strand
CGGCGTCGGCCTGGTGCGGGATACCATCAGCCCGCTGCTGGGCGCGGCCCCTGACCCGGAACTGATCGATTACATTGAGAAAAAAGCCCTGAGTTACCCCGGTGTGCTGGGCATCCATGATTTGATGGTGCATGATTACGGGCCCGGCAGCAAGCTGGTCAGCTTCCATATTGAGCTTTCCGCCGACAGTGATGTGATGAAAAGCCATGACCTGATCGACTCTATCGAGCGGGATTTTCAGGTGCATGACCATCTGCTGGTCACGATCCACTTTGACCCTGTTGTGACGGATGACCCGCATATCAACGAACTGCGGAAATTCTTGAAAGAACAGCTGGCCGAGATTGCGCCGGAAGCGGATATCCATGACCTGCGCATTGTGCCCGGCCCTACCCATACCAATGTGATTTTTGATTGTGCCGTGCCCGCAGACTGGCTGGCCGCCAAGGATCACCGCGCCAACAAAATCCCGGCTGCTTTGCGCAAAGCGGTATCGGACCGCTGGCCGGACCATTTCTGCGTGATCCAGCTGGAACCGATTTATGCAAAACTGAAATAAAAACAAAATCAATACAGGAATACGAACAAAGGAGCAACTACCATGGATTACAATGCCGCCGCACTTGAAATGCATGCAAAATACCCCGGCAAGCTGACGGTCAACAGCCTGTTTGAAGTCAAAGACCGTGATGCCCTGTCCACTGCCTACACCCCCGGCGTTGCGGAGCCCTGCCGCCAGATCAAAGCAAACCCGGACGATGTGTATAAATACACCTTCAAGGGCCGCACCGTGGCAGTTGTCACAAACGGTACTGCTGTGCTGGGCCTGGGCAACATCGGCCCCGAAGCTGGTCTGCCGGTCATGGAAGGCAAGTGCGTTCTGTTTAAGGAGTTCGGCGGTGTCGATGCGTTCCCCATCTGCCTGAATGCTTCCACCCGCGAGAAAGTTATTGCCGCTGTCAAGGCCATCGCTCCGACTTTTGGCGGCATCAACCTGGAGGATATCCGCAGCCCGGAGTGCTTTGATATTGAAGCGGAGTTGGAGCGCGACCTGGATATCCCTGTATTCCATGACGACCAGCACGGCACCGCGATTATCGTGCTGGCCGGCGTGCTCAACGCCCTCAAGGTGGTTGGCAAGCGGCTGGAAGATGTCAAGATCGTGCAGAACGGCCCCGGCGCTGCCGGTACGGCCATCATCAAGATGCTGCAGGTTGCCGGTGCCAAAAACATTGTTGCCGTGGATGAACACGGTATCCTGTACCCCGGCCGCCCGGCGGGCCTTGCCGACCATAAGGAATGGCTGGCAACCGTGACCAACCCCGAACACCTGACCGGCACCCTGGCCGATGCCGTGCGCGGTGCAGATGTCTTTATCGGCACCTCCGTTGCCGGTGCGCTGACCACCGAGATGGCCGCCACCATGGCACCGGATGCCATTGTGTTCGCCATGGCCAACCCCAACCCGGAGATCATGCCCGATGCCGCCAAGGCAGCCGGTGTGCGGGTCATCGGCACCGGCCGCAGCGATTTCCCCAACCAGGTCAACAATGTTCTGGCGTTCCCCGGCATCTTCAAGGGCGCACTTTCCGTCCGCGCACGGGACATCAACCCCCAGATGAAGATGGCCGCCGCGAAGGCCATCGCCGGCCTGATCCCGGAAAACGAGCTGAACGAGGAAAACATTCTGCCCAAGGCCTTTGACCCGCGTGTGGCACCGGCTGTGGCTGACGCTGTGGCGCAAGCTGCACGGGAAAGCGGCGTGGCGCGGGTATGAGCATCCGGGAAGTAAACGCCGTCGCCATTACCGATGCGGTGGAAGAACTGTGCATCCGCGCCAACACCCAGCTGCCGCCGGATGTGAAGCAGGCGCTGGACGCCGCCCATGCCGCCGAACCCTGGCCGCTGGCTCGCCAGACGCTGGAACTGCTGCAGCAGAACCTTTGCGTTGCTGCAGAAAAAGACCTGCCGATCTGCCAGGATACCGGCATGGCCTGTGTGTTCATCGAGCTGGGCCAGGATGTGCATATCAACGGCAATCTGGACGAAGCTGTGAACGAGGGCGTGCGCCGCGGGTATGAGAAAGCCTACCTGCGCAAGTCCATCACCGCGGACCCCTTGCAGCGCGTGAACACGGGGGATAACACCCCGGCGTTTTTAACGGTACATCTTGTGCCGGGGAATGTCTGCAAAATTACCGTAGCCCCCAAGGGCGCAGGCAGCGAGAATATGAGCCGCCTGACCATGCTCAAACCTGCCGATGGCGTGCAGGGCGTAAAAGACTTTGTGATGGAAACCGTCAAGCAGGCGGGGGCCAACCCCTGCCCGCCCATTGTGCTGGGCATTGGCATTGGCGGCAGCTTTGATAAATGCGCAGCTCTGGCCAAAAAGGCACTGCTGCGCCCGCTGGACCAGCCCAACGCGGACCCCTATTATGCCGCGCTGGAAAAAGAGCTGTTGGATGCCATCAATGCAACCGGCTTTGGCCCGCAGGGCTTTGGCGGTGCAACCACCTGCCTGGGCGTCTGCATTGAACAGCTGCCCACCCATGTGGCCTGCCTGCCGGTGGCAGTCAACGTAAGCTGCCACGTTACCCGCCGCGCCAGCGCTGAGGTGTAAGGACTTTTTACGGGCATTGTTGTCCCTTCTTTGAAAAGAAGGAAGCAGAAACTTTGAGCAATATAGGAATAAACGGTGGAAAAGAACTGCGAAACAATGAAATATGGGCAACATCAACTGCGAAATGCGATGTGAGCTAAGCCACCAAAACCCAAAACAGGGGAAACAGCATCATAACATGCTGCCCCAAAGCAAGACACAAATTTTTAAGGAAGAGATCAAATTGGCAAACAAACCGCAAATTGATATCCCACTGGGGGAACCGGCTCAGCATAAACCGGGCAGTAAAATCGATATCTCCTTGGATGACGACCAGCCGCCCAAGCTGCAGCCGGACCCGGCACCGGGGCAGATTTTGCAAACTGAAATGGAAATTGTAAACCGCCACCATGAGGAAGTCAGGGAGCAGCACCGCCGCGCGCGTGTGCAGCAGGAAGGGTGATTTTTATATGCAGGTACGCTTAACAACGCCGCTTACACGGCAGGAGCTTGCCCCGCTGCACGCGGGGGATACCGTGCTGCTGACCGGCACCGTATATACCGCCCGCGATGCCGCCCACGCCCGTATGAACGAAGCGCTGGACCGTGGGGAACCGCTGCCGTTCGATATCAAAGGCGCGGCCATCTATTATGTCGGCCCCACACCGGAGCGCCCCGGCTGTGCCATTGGTGCGGCGGGTCCCACGACATCCGGCCGCATGGATAAGTTTACCCCGCGCCTGCTGGACCTGGGCCTTGCCTGTATGATCGGCAAGGGCAAGCGGGATGAAGCCGTAAAGGCCGCCGTTGTGCGCAACGGTGCTGTGTACCTGGCAGCCATTGGCGGGGCAGGTGCCCTGATGGCTGGCAGCGTAAAAAGCTGCGAGATCATCGCCTGGCCGGACCTTGGGTGCGAGGCTGTCCGCCGCCTGGAAGTGGTGGATATGCCCCTTACCGTTCTGCTGGACGCCCATGGCGGCGACCTATACCAGTCCGGCCCGCAGGCATACCTGCAAAGCCTGACCTGATACGAAACCTAATAAGACCCGTCTGCCTGCATTGACAAAAAGCGTGATACCTGCTAAAATACAAAGGTATTTTGAGCGGATATGGCGGAATTGGCAGACGCGCTGGTTTTAGGGTCCAGTGTCTACGACGTGCAGGTTCAAGTCCTGTTATCCGCACTGAATAATAAAAATCCGAACCTTTTCTCGACAGGGGAGAGGGTTCGGATTTTTGATTTTCTTCAACAATCAAAAATGAAGATACAAATGAGTGCTGCATCTCGATTTTTCTCTCGGGACGCGGCACTTTTTAACTCTTTTGGTCAGTGGCAGCTCCCGGTACAGCCGCCTTTGTCCTCGTGGCAGGAATGGGAGCCGCAGGCGTGCTCTGCTTCGTGGGCATGATGATTGCAGTGGGCGTTGGGGTCAAAAACAAGCCGACCAGCCAGATAATCTGCGGCAGCGGCATCCGCACTGCCGGAAATACCGCCAAACAGCTGGATGCCAGCCTGCGCAAGGGCGGCCTGGGCACCGGCACCAATCCCGCCGCATAAAACCACATTGACCTGATGCTGAACCAGGAAGCCTACCAGCGCACCATGGCCCTGCCCGTTGGTGGAAACAACCTCGCTGCTCAAAATCAGGCCGTTTTCTGCATAAGGATACCGTGATTGCCCGCATCCACGAAGCAGAAAAGCGGACCGCCTCTGCCTGAGCCCGCAGTGTGGTTTTGCCTCCTGCGAGATCGGCAACAAGCTGACCGGGCTGCAACAGTGGAACAAGCTCAAGCTGGTTAAAGAGATTGCGAAAACTGTCTGGGCAAATAAAATCAAGTAAAACGACATGACAATACGCCGGTGGCTGCCCAAAAAACGGAGCCGCCGGCCTTTGCTGTTTGCTGCATGTGAGGATACTTCACAAAAGCTGACGCAATCCAGCGTGAACACAGCAAAAATGCCGGACATTTGTTGCCTGCCGCGAGAAACAAATAGCAGATGCACCCAAGGAATCTGTGACAAAAAAGTGTAAATTTGGAAGCTTTGCAGGTTGAAAGCCACACAAGGATATGATAAAATAAACTACATAGTTAAAGGAACAAGATAAAACGAGCAGACGCTATAAAATGATAAAATACATTGCAGCGTCTGTAAAAAAGCAAGGATGTCAGGTGATTGAGGTTGAAAACGTTGAACCAGAAGATGGAATACTTACGGAACGGCGTGCGGTACTGCCTGTTGCTGATTTTGTTGGTGCTTGCCTTTGCAACAGGTGCCCATGCAGCACAGGATGATTACTATTATCCCAATTATGATGCATCGGCCAATGGATGTGTGGACTTGATGAATTACGTCAAGCGTGTTACCGTTACGGTCAATGGTGTGGACTATACCCTGAACCAGCTGGACCAGATGCGCCAGCAGGGAACCCCGCTGACCATGCAGGTTGGCGATACCATCTCCTTCAACGTGCTGTTCGGTTTGCAGGGCCGCGCTTATGACCCGAACGATGCCACACTGGTGGATGAGTCCAATTCGACCTATGTGACCTATACCCATGATACAACCATGCTGGATGGCACAACGGTGGCAGCAGGCAGCCAGGCAATCCTGGATGACTCCAGCCTGATGAAAGAAAACACCACCAAGGGCAACAGCTACCTGCGTATGGATATCGGCTGGCTGCTGGATGCCTGCCCCGGCAACTATAATATCGAGTATACGGATGGCAACGTCAGCTTCTATCAGGGCGGCGAAAACAACCGCTATCTGTATGTTTACTTCCCGCACGGCATCGGCAATGATACCTATGCTGAGAACGGCTACTTTACCATTACCACAACCCTTTCCCGCACGATGGACAGCATTACCATCCCGGTACCCAACTGTTTTTTTGGCTCTCGTACCAGCTGGATCGTGTACGTTATGGTCAAGGAACATGTGGAAAACAGTTACTCCGGCAACATCAGCAGCTATGGCCGCATCACGGTCAAGAAAAAGTGGATTACCGATGACAGCAACCACGGCCCGGCCAGAATTGTGCTGACCTATACCCAGGATGGCCAGCAACGCAGCGCCACCCGTACCATCACGGGGGATGACACCGCTTACTTTGATATCCGCCAGGGCATGACCAACTGCAACATCAGCGAGGATATGACCGGCCTGGATGGCTATGTTTCCACCATGACCACCAGCGATGACGGCAAAACCTTTACCTTTACCAACGCCAAGCGGCAAAAGCTGATCGTGAGCAAAAAGTCCGCCACCGGCAGTGATGAACTGCCCGGCGCAAAACTGGTGGTTTACAGCGTAGGCTCCGATGGCACCCAGAGCGAGATCGACAGCTGGAAGACCGAAAGCACTCCGCACGAGATGCAGCTTTCGCCCGGCAACTACCTGCTGCGCGAAACTTACGCTCCGGCAGGCTATGCCATGACCAGCGATATTACCTTTACCATCAATTCGGATTTTACCGTTGCCGTAACTTCCAAATCCGGCAAGCTGGATGGCCAGACATTGACTGTTATTGACCAGCCGCTGGAAGTCAAGCTTTCCAAGGTGGACCCCAACGGCAACTCTCTGGCAGGGGCTTCCATGACGCTGACGGATAAGAACACCGCCAAGCTGGTTCACAGCTGGGTTTCCGGTACAGAACCGGAAAAGCTGGTGATGACCGGCAACACCGGCGAGGTGCTGGTGGCAGGCCATACTTACATCATGCACGAGGAAAGCGCCCCAGAGGGCTATGCTCAGGCTGCGGATGTAGAGTTCTACTTTAACGGTGACGGCACCATCCCCAACTGTGGTTACCACCTGGTCAAGATGGTGGACCAGCCGAGCGCAACGCCGACACCGAGCAATCCTTCGGAGAACCCGGACAAAACGCCCAACCCGGATGGTGATCCGACCCCGGGTAACCCCGGCGACGACCTGAATATGCCGGGTAACGCAATACCCAATGACGATGGTGATACCCCCAAGATTAGCCCCACGGCCCCGCCGAATGTTCCGGCCTTTGCAAACGGTCAGTACGGTCTGCCCACCGGTGACAGCCCGGTGATGTGGATCTTCCTGGCGCTGGCCATTGTGTGCGTTGGCGCAGCAGTAGGTGTGACCGTGGTGCACAAAAAGAAAGAAAACGGCGATGATGCCTCGCATTCCGACAGGGGGTAAGCATGAGCAGACAAAATCCCTCTTATAGCGGGCAGCCCCGCCGCTCCACAGGCAGCAGTACCCACCACAAATCCAGCAGAAAGCAGTACACCATGTACCGTGAGCCGCCGGAGAAAGACCCCAAGCCGCACCGTCGGCGCAGTACGGATGGCGTAACGGCAGCGCAGCTTTCCAAGTTTATTGTACCGGCGCTGCTGGCTGCCGCGGTGGTGTTCCTGCTGTTGTTCTTCTGGCAGTGGACAAGCTACCAGAAAAGTGATGAAGAATACCAGACCCTGCGCACCCAGCTTGTCTGGATGGATACCAGCACCGGCGGCGATAACGCCCCGGCTTCCCGCCTGGACTTTACCGCGTTGAAAGAGCAGAACCCGGACGTTACCGCATGGCTCAGTGTGCCGGGGCTGGAACTTTCGCTGCCGGTGGTGCAGAACGAAGATTCCAACTATTACCTGCGCCGCAGCTTTTCCGGTGCAAGCAGCAACGATGGCTGTCTGATCCGCCCTTCGTGGGATTCCACCAGCTGGGCGGACGGTCTGTGCCATGTGATCCATGGCCACAACATCCATAACGGCGCCATGTTCGGCAAGCTGGATGCTTACCGCAAGCAGGATTTTTACAGCGCAAACCCAACGTTTACCCTGTACACGCCGGATGGCGACTACCAGTGCCGCATCTTCTCGGCACACGATGCCAAATCGGACGATCCGTGCTATGCGCTGGATTACAGTGAGGGTGAAGATTACGATGCCTTTTTGCGGTATCTGAAAGAACTTTCGCTGTATGATACCGGCGTGGATGTTCCCAGCGGCAGCCATATCCTGACGCTTTCCACCTGCCGCTCCGCCTATGCTTCCAACAACCAGCGCTTTGTGGTACACGCCATCATGGAACCCATCAACCACGCGCAGTAAGGTTGCGGGATAGTGAGACAAAAGCACCCGAAATGATAAGACAAATTTCTGGCAACACCGCACAATTCCCGCCTAGCGGCTTAAGCACCGCTCCGGCATCTGCGGCACGGCATCTGCGTTGCCAAAATGCTCGATAATGTCGGGTTGCGGTACCCGCATCGTGCTTCGGGGGCAAAAGCCCCTCGCACTCTGCGACCGCTGCCCCTGCTTCGGTTCGCTGTTTCCGCCACTGGCGGCGCTCACCTTTGCAGCATCCAGTATTATCTGCGCTTTTGGCTTGGCATCTGCCGCACCTCGCTCGCCGTATCGCCACTTAAAATTATGCGGTATTGCCTTAGATAACCGCCCGTCTGTTTGGAATATGACATTCCGGCAGGCGGGCGGTTATTTTGGTTTTGTATTTGTATAGTATGAAAAGAGGGCAGAAACCCTGCCCAATTTGTAGGGAACGGTCAAGACCGTTCCCTACAGATCAATAAAAAATATCATCTAAAACAACCAAGGCCCGTTGCATCCCAAAATCCTGTGCAACGGGCCTTGATCTTATTTTGTATGTAATACGAGATTAAAGTTTCTTCGGTTCCTTCTTTTCAAAGAAGGAATACAAACCCTCGTAAAAAATCACACTCTCACCATGTTGCGGGTGATCTCGGCCAGGGAATGCGCACCGCACATACTCATGGTGTCAGCCAGCTCACCGGCCAGCTTGTCCACATACACCTGAACACCCTCGGCACCGGCACCGTAAATGGCGTTCACAAAGGGGCGGGCAATCAATACGGCGTCTGCGCCAAGGGCCAACGCCTTAAATACATCCACACCCGTGCGGATGCCGCCATCTACCAGAATCTTGCAGCGGCCATTGACGGCCTCCGCAATTTCCGGCAGAACTTCTGCTGTGGCGGGCACCTGGTCCAGAACGCGCCCGCCGTGGTTGGAAATCACGATCGCCGAAGCACCGGCTTCCACCGCTTTCTGCGCGCCGCGTGCCGTCATGACGCCCTTGATGATAAACGGAACCTTGGCATCCGCAATAATGCCGCGCAGCTCCTCCACCGTTTTGCTGCCGGCGGGCGGGTTCAGGTTCTTCAAAAACGGCAGACCGGCGGCGTCAATGTCCATGGCAACGGCAAACGCGCCGGTGGCACGCACCAGGGCCATCTTTTCTGCAATCGTCCCGGCATCCCAAGGCTTTACGGTTGGAATGCCAAACCCGGCATTGGCTTTTACCGCCTTGCAGGCACCCACCATAACCGCGGGATTGGTGCCGTCACCGGTGAAAGCCAGGATCCCGGCATCGTGGCAGGCGGGAACCAGAATATCATTGTACTCCAGGTCGGTGTACTTGGTGCCGTAATGCAGCTGCATGGCACCCACCGGCCCGGCAAAAACCGGGATGCGGTAACTGTGGCCGAACATTTCCAGCGTGGTGTCCGGCTCACCCGATTCGCAAATGGTGTCCATGTTCACCCGCACGTTCTGCCATGCGCTGTAATTGCGGATGGCAACATCACCCACGCCCTTGGCACCGGGACCCGGCACCGTGTTGCGGCAGGCACGCCCATCACACACAGGGCACGCTTTGCAGGGCCCCATCTGGCCACGCGCTGCAGTAAGTACTTCGTTATACGTCATGGTCGTTTGCTCCTTTGTGGCGGCAAAAGCCGCAGTGTTTGCTCACTGCCATTGTAGCCTATTTGCCGCAAACCCGCAAGTGCATTTTGCCCGCCGCACAGGGGCTACCCAAATACCTGTTGGTGTGCTATGATATTAACATAACAAGGTTTAGCGCCAAATGCCCGTGCCTGCACGGAAAAATACTTATCCGTTGGGAAAGCCGAAAAAAGCAAAAAAATGGCCTGTTTTTGCAACGTGGCGGACTTTTTGAATTTCCGGTATCCCCAAAATGGATGTACAATAGAAAGGAATCGCTATGAAATTTTCAGAAATGAAGTACGAACGCCCGGACCTGGATAAGGTTCTGGCCCAGTGCGAAGAGTATGCCAAAAAGATGGCCGCTGCCCAGAGCGGCGAAGAACTGGTACAGCTTTACCGCGAAGAAAACGCCATGATGGCCCATTACCACACGGCATCCTGCCTGGCATCCATCCATTATACCCAGGATACCCGCGATGAATATTGGAGCGGGGAACAGGAATGGTTTGATGCAACCGGCCCGGCGGTCAGCAATGCAGCACGCAATGTTGCGGAGGCGATTCTTTCCAACCCGCACGCCAAAGCGCTGGAAGAAGCGTTCGGTACCCGCATTCTGCCCAGCCTGCGCAACCTGGTGCTGAGCATGGACGACCGGGTGATCGAACTGCAGAAAGAGGAAAATGCCCTGACCAGTGCTTACCAGAAATTGTACGGCGGTGCAATGGCGGAGCTGGACGGCAAACAGCTGACCATCCCGCAGCTGACGCTGTATAAGCAGAGCACTGACCCCGCCATGCGCCGTAAGGCTTACGAGGCGGAAGCCGTTTACTTTGACGCCCACCGCGCCGAGTTTGATGAGATCTATGATAAGATGGTCAAGAATCGCAACGAGCAGGCACGCATCCTGGGCTACAACGATTACAGCGAGCTGAGCTATATCCGCATGAACCGCATCGGTTACGGCCCGGCGGAGGTTGCCGCGTTCCGCCAGGAAGTGGTGGAGCAGGTGGTGCCCATGATCCAGAAGGCTCTGGCTCTGCGCAACAAGCGCACCGGCATTGAGAACCCCATGTTCTGGGACAGCACCATCAGCTTTGCGGACGGCAACCCCGTGCCGCACGGCAGCTATGACGAGCTGATGGCCGGTGCCCGCAAGATGTACCATGAGCTCAGCCCCGAAACGGCAGAGTTCATCGACTTCATGCAGGATAACGAGATGTTCGACGTTCTCAGCCGCCCCGGCAAAATGAGCGGCGGTTATGAGGAAATGCTGCCCGATTACAAGACCCCCTTCATCTTTGCCAACTGGAACGGCACGGCGGGGGATGTGGATGTGCTGACCCATGAAGCAGGGCATGCGCTGGAAGGCTACCTGGCTGCCCGCAGCCCCAAGAACATCCCCGAAGATATCCAGTGCCCCGGTATGGAGAGCGCCGAGATCCACTCCATGAGCATGGAGTTCCTGACCGCCCCGTGGCATCACCTCTTCTTTAAGGAGGATACGGATAAATACGAGCTGCTGCACGCCGAGGACAGCTTTATCTTCCTGCCATACGGCTGCATGGTGGATGAATTCCAGCACATTATGTATCAGCAGCCAGATCTTACGCCGGATGAACGCAATGCCGTCTGGCTGGAGCTGGAAAAGAAATACCGCCCCTGGAACAAGTTCGGCGACCTGCCGTTCTATGGCCGCGGCGCAGGCTGGCAGCGCCAGCTGCATATCTTTGAATGCCCGTTCTACTATATTGATTACTGCCTGGCAACCGCCATTGCCCTGCAGTTCTTTGTGGCCAGCCTGAAGGACCACAAGGACGCCTGGCAGCGCTATATGAAGCTGACCAACCTGGCCGGTATGGCAACCTATACCGAGCTGGCCGAAAGCGCCGGAATGAAAGCCCCCTTTACCAAGGGCAGCCTGACCGAGCTTTCCCGCGCGGTGGCGGATTGGATCGAGCAGCATCAGGTAAGCTAAAACAGAATAAGCATCACTTTTATGCCGCAGGCTGTGTGCCTGCGGCATTTTTGCTGCCATTTTTGAAGTAGTGGGAAAGAACCAGATAAAATATATTGACTGACATAATATTATATGATATATAATATATAGAACAAAATAATCCCGGCAGAGCCGCCGCCACACGCAGCGGCACTGCCGGGTTAATACAACAGGGAAGGGGGCACCCACATGAGCTTTACCACAGGCGCGGCGCTGCTGGATGCCGTGGTGCTGGCGGTCGTATCGCGCGAGGAAGAAGGTACTTATGGCTATAAGATCACCCAGGAGATCAAGCAGGCGCTGGAATTGAGCGAATCGACACTGTACCCGGTGCTGCGGCGGCTGCAAAAAGATGGCTGCCTGACCATTTACGATGAACCGTTCAATGGCCGCAACCGCCGCTATTACAAAATTACCCCGCTGGGGCGGCAGCAGCTGGCAGGCTACAAGGCAGAGTGGAAAGTTTACGCCGCCAACATTGACCATATTTTTGGGGAGGATGCAAAATGACAAGGCAGGAATATATGCAGCAGCTGGCAGCTCTGCTGGCCGCAATGCCGGAAGCCGAACGCCGGGATGCCCTGGATTATTACGAAGAATACTTTGATGCTGCAGGCCCCGAAAAAGAGGCCCAGACCATCCAGGAACTGGGCAGCCCCCAGAATGTGGCGGAAAAGATATGGGAGGGTACCGGGGCACAGTTCGGCACGCCGATGCCGGATAACAGCATGCCAGAACAGGGCAGCAGACGCAGAAAAAGCCCGGTGTGGATTGTGCTGGCTATCCTTGCAATTTTGATTGTTGTGCTGCTGGTGTTCATCGGCTCTTTCAAAATTGTGACAAAATATCAGTACAGCATTGCAGAGAGCGCAACGGCAGAAGAAGTTCCCCCGCAGGAAACCACCGGGGAAGCAACCGAAAATATGGACGAAAGCACGGATGAAAATACCGAAACAGCCATCACAAAGGAAAGTGCAAAAAGCGAAAGCACCAACCGGTTGGAAAGCAGCACGATGACGCTGGATGCAAAGCAGGCCCAAACGATGGTACTGGACCTGGACTGCGGTGAGGTTGCTTTTGTGCGCAGCAATGCAGCGGATGAGATAACACTCCGGTTTGAAAATTTCTATTCCGACTGGCTGGAGCGCACCTTGGACGAGAGTGGCTTTAGCGTGCGGTACAAAATACCCAAAGGCTATATTTCCGGCAGTGACCCCACGCCCACGCTGAGCATCGCCCTGCCGGAGATAGAACTGGAACAGATAGAGCTGAATCTGAACCTGGGCAGCGCCGACCTTGGTACACTGAAAGCCAAAAGCATACAGGCAGACCTTGCCCTCGGCAGCCTGTATGCGGATGAGCTGCAAACCGGGCAGCTGGATGCAACGCTTGCCCTGGGCAGTGCAGAGCTTGGCACCGTGCAGGCAGAGCGCGTGACGATCGAAAACGCCCAGGGCGATGTGACGATCAGCCGCCTGGTGTGGGCCAGCCAGGTGCAGGTAACCGACCAGCTGGGCAATATTGCCCTGACCCTGGGGGAAAAGGCAGACGGTTACAGCGTGCAGGCTGCATGCGGCCTGGGCAGCATTACGGTAAGCGGCGCCAAGCAGGCAAGCCCTTACAGCGCCAACAGCAAAGCAGCCAACGCTGTGATTCTGGATGCCGCACTGGGGGATATTACCCTGAACTTTGAGGAATGAGCGGGGAAAAGAGCATCACATGTGCGGCATGCCGGAACGCGTTTGGAGCCCGTTCCAAACGGCGGACGGGTGCCGATGTGCAAAATGTTTTGATTAGTCATACTCTTGCGCCTGGCCATGGTGCAGTTTATACAACTTTTGCCCCAAAGGCCAAAAAAAGATTTAATGCAACAAATTTTGCATATTGTACGCGAATGTGGTACAATAACCAATAAGCAAATCAGGCAACGAAAAGGGTAAAGGAGAATTGCGAAATGGCGTATTATTTTAGTGAACCGTCCCGTACCTTCGGCGAGTATCTGCTCGTCCCCGGCTATTCCTCTTCGGAGTGCATCCCCACGGCTGTCAGCCTCAAAACCCCGCTGGTCAAGTACCGCAAGGGCGAAGAAGCCTGCCCCCTGACCATGAACATCCCCATGGTTTCGGCTATCATGCAGTCCGTTTCCGGTGAAAAGCTCGCCATTGCCCTTGCCAAGCAGGGCGGCGTTTCTTTCATTTACGGCTCCCAGTCCGTTCAGTCCGAGGCTGATATGGTTCGCCGCGTCAAGGCTTACAAAAAGGGCTTTGTCACCTCTGACTCCAACCTGCCGCCGGAGGCTACCCTGGCTGATGTGTTGGACCTGAAAACCCGTACCGGCCATTCCACCGTTGCCATCACGGCTGACGGCACCCCCCACGGCAAGCTGCTGGGCATTGTGGCATCCCGTGACTACCGCCTGTCCCGCATGAGCACCGATCTGAAAGTGACTGAGTTCATGACCCCGCTGGACAAGCTGGTTACCGCACCGGCCAACACCAGCCTGCATGACTGCAACGATATCATCTGGGATAACAAGATCAACTCTCTGCCGCTGGTAGACGAGCAGGGCAACCTGCAGTATATGGTTTTCCGCAAAGATTATGATTCCCACAAGGAACATGCCAATGAGCTGCTGGATGCCAACAAGAGCTATGTTGTCGGCGCCGGCATCAATACCCGCGACTATGCCGAGCGCGTGCCCGCCCTGGTGGATGCCGGCGTGGATGTGCTCTGCATCGACTCTTCCGAAGGTTACAGCGAATGGCAGTCCCGTACCATCGCCTGGATCCGTGAGCATTACGGCGACAAGGTAAAGGTCGGTGCAGGCAACGTGGTGGACCGCGAGGGCTTCCTGTTCCTGGCAAAAGCCGGTGCAGACTTTGTCAAGATCGGCATTGGCGGCGGCTCCATCTGCATCACCCGCGAAACCAAGGGCATTGGCCGCGGCCAGGCAACCGCCGTTATCGAGGTTGCCAAAGCCCGCGATGAATACTATGAGCAGACCGGCATTTATATCCCCATCTGCTCCGATGGCGGCATTGTGCATGACTACCACATCACCCTGGCATTGGCAATGGGCGCTGACTTTGTTATGCTGGGCCGTTACTTTGCCCGCTTTGATGAATCCCCCACGAACAAGCTGCGCGTTGGCGGCAACTATGTGAAGGAATACTGGGGCGAAGGTTCCAACCGTGCCCGCAACTGGCAGCGCTATGACCTTGGCGGTGCCCAGAAGCTGAGCTTTGAGGAGGGCGTTGATTCTTACGTTCCGTATGCCGGCCCGCTGGCCGATGGCGTGCAGACCACGCTGTACAAGGTGCGTTCCACCATGTGCAACTGTGGTGCGCTGTCCATCCCGGAACTGCAGCAGAAAGCCCGCCTGACGGTCGTTTCTTCAACCTCCATTGTGGAAGGCGGCAGCCATGACGTTATCCTGAAAAACAACCCGAACAATGTTTAAGCTGTTCCGGGTTGGGGCACCACGGCCAGCAGAATTTGCGCTTGCAATCTGATAGGATTTGTGGTATTATAACCAACATGAGATGCAAAGGGGCAGCTACCAATACAGCTGCCCTTTTTTGCACTTTTGCGGGTTCAGGCGGTAACATTGTGCGTTTGAACCGCCTGGGGCCGGGGGCTCAGCCCCAAAACAATCAGGGACGCGGCAGAATGGCTGCGCCAATTAAGAGAGGGAAAGAATTATGAAAAAATTTGCCTGCGCTGCGCTGAGCACTGCACTGCTGGCCAGCATGCTGGCTGCCTGCGGCAGCTCCGCATCCACCACCCCAGCGGCTTCCTCCGCTGATACATCCTCCGATACCGGGGCATCTTCCACCGAAGCTGCCGCTTCCACCGGGGCTGCAGCAGATGGTTCGCTGCACGTTGCCATGAACACCGATATCCAGACGATGGATGTGCACAAGACCAACAACGACTACATGGTGCCGCTGAATATCTTTGACCGCCTGTTTGAGATCAAAACCAATGCGGACGGCTCCACCGAGCTGGAGAAGAGCCTGGTGGAAGACTACACCGTTTCGGACGACGGCCTGACCTATGATTTCACCCTGCGCAGCGGTGTTACTTTCTCTGACGGCACCCCGCTGACCGCCAACGATGTCAAGTATACCTTTACCCGTATGCTGGCCCTGCCGGACAGCGTGCAGACGGATTATGGCTCTGCCATTGCCGGTGCGGAAGCTGTGATGGATGGCACCGCCACCGACCTGGAAGGCATTCAGGTGATTGATGACACCCACTTTACCGTTACCCTGTCGGATCCGTTTGCCGGTTTCCTGTATGAGCTGGCAACCGCTTCCTGCTCCATCATGAGCGAGAAGAACGTGGAGGAAGCAGGCGACCAGTTTGGTATGGACTGCTCCAAGACCATCGGCTCTGGCCCGTATGTGGTCACCAGCTGGACCCGCGACAGCAGCATTGTGCTGGATGCCAACCCCAACTACTGGGGCGAAAAGCCCAGCGTGCAGCATGTGGAAATTTCCATCGTGCCGGATTCTTCCACCATGAGCATGATGTTCCAGAACGGTGAGCTGGATATCCTGGACTGCGATTACATTGACGCTGCCGTTGTCAACTCTACCTACAAGACTCAGTATGCCGATGATATCGTAACCTCCAACCGTCTGGGCACCACCTACATGGCTCTGAACGAGAATGTGGAGCCGCTGAACGATGTCAAGGTCCGCAAGGCCATCCAGATGGCCATTGACCGCCAGACCATCCTGGATACCGTGTATAACGGCGATGGCAGCCTGGTGGACGGCATTTACCCCAAAGGCCTGATCGGCTACACCGAGGACAACGAGGGTTGGCTGAAGTACGACCCCGAACAGGCCAAGAGCCTGCTGGCCGAAGCCGGTTACGCGGATGGCTTTACCATGGAGATTGCTGCCGATAACTCCAGCAGCGATTCCACTCTGCTGGTCATCCAGATCGTGCAGCAGTACCTGCAGCAGATCGGGATTAACGCCGAGATCAAGAGCTATGACCCCGCCAGCTGGCTGGATCTGCGCAAGAGCGGCGATATGGTCAGCTTTGTCAGCTCTTGGACGGCCGACTATAATGACCCGGATAACTTCATTTACACGTTCTTCGGTACCCCCGAAAAGAGCAATGTGCGCAGCCTGAACTACTTTAACACCGACGCTATGAGCCGTGTTGCTGCCGCCCGCGGCATTGTGGACGACACCGAACGCCTGACCGAGTACGCCGCGCTGGAAAAGCAGATCGTGGAAGAGGACGCTGCATGGGTACCCATGTTCAGCCGTTCCCACCTGTTTGTTAAGGGCGACCGGATCGCCTCCTTCACCCCGCACTGGGCCGGTTATAACGATACCCAGTATATCAACGTTACCTTGAAGTAATTTTTGGACAAAAAAAGTTACAAATAATGCAATGCAGGCTGCGACCACAGGTTGCAGCCTGCATTTTTTATGTTATAATTTTAATGCTTGTATATTTTACAGCATAAAAGTGTAAAAATATACAGCCGCTCAAACAGACTGTCCATAAGGTAAAACTGTATTCTGCCTGGCAGGGACCGTAAGGGCGCACATTGTGCGCCCACGAACCTGAAAACTTAGGGCAACACCGCACAATTCCCGCCTAGCGGCTTAAGCACCGCTCCGGCAGC
>OMDR01000871.1_pt1 | contig 17091 bp, 8 predicted proteins | sample 1645251 | NCBI WGS metagenome assembly OMDR01 (sample SAMEA103958142, study PRJEB25191) | human gut metagenome | biome: human-associated habitat [ENVO:00009003]; feature: intestine environment [ENVO:2100002]; material: feces | place: Germany | collected 2013/2015 | reverse complement strand
CATCGGCAGTAGTGAAAAGTACAGGTGTTAGTCTGTCTTTATTCAGGCAGACCAATCCTTCGGAAGTACCAGCCCAGATCTCTCCATTACTACTTTCCAATAAACTGTAAACGACATACCCGGGGAGGAGATTGTTTTGCTTTTTATAATTGATAAAATTGTCCGTTTGAGGATTGAGTACGGCCAGACCTTTATAAGTGCCGATCCATATCATTCCCTCTTTATCTTCCAGTAGGTAGCTGATCCAATCGTTCGGAAGACGGTTGATGCTCCAGTCATCGTTTTCGTTGCGGGTAGATTCGTAATAGGTGACATGTTGAGTTGGTAAATTGATTTTGTATAAGCCCGAACCATAAGTACCCACCCAGAGATTCTTGTTTTTGTCTTCAATGATGCAGGAAACTTTGGGCTTGCCTGCGTTAAGATTTCCTTGTAAAAGCGAGGTGGCATCTTGACATGTTCCGGTTTGTTTGTTCATCCGTGCCAGACCATCGAAGTAAGATCCTAGCCAAAGTTCCTGATTGGAATCTTCATAGAGACATAGGATAGTGCCGGGGACAGATTGGGGATTACCTGCCTGATGGGTGTAATGGCGTAATTGTTTTCCCTGATCGTTTATGGCATATAATCCGTCGTTATCCGTACCTATCCAGATTGTAGCTTGTTCATCTGTATGAATAGCCATAACACAGCTGGAACCAATGGTGTTGTTGTGTATTGATTTGTAGCCGTAGTAGTCGAACTTATTTGAAATGCCGGGCACTAGTATCAAACCTTTCTGAAAAATGCCCAGCCATAAATTGTGATCTTTATCTTCGATTAACGAGTGAACCTTGGATTTGGAGAAGTCAAAGGGACCCGCATTAATCTCACTGTCCACAATAATATCTTGTTGAGGCTGATATTCTTTTACTCCTTCACCGTCTGTTCCTATGATAAGTTTTCCACGGGTATCAATGATGAGAGTCCGGATATTCAAATTCATCCGGTTTTGGTAGAGGACAGGTTCGAAGTTTCCTTCCTGTCGGGATGATAGTCTGAAAAGACCTTTTGTCAAGGTTCCTACGAAAATTTGTCCGTGTGCATCCTCACAAATGGCAGAAACGTCATCACCTGCTATATGATAAGGTGCTTTATAGCTTTTAAGCTCTTTACTTTCCGGAGAATAACGGTAAAGTCCTTTTTCTTCTGTAGCAATCCATAAATTTTGCCGGGAATCTTCGAAAATGACATTCAGGTAGTTACTACCTATCCGGTCTGTCAGTTCGGTTTCGATATGGAAGGAGGCGGGATTGCTGTTCTTTTTTAGGGATATGGCGCCTTGTCCGGAAGTTGCTATCCAAAGATCTCCGTTTCGGCGTTCAATAATGGAAGTGATATGAGGATTCTTTCGTCCGTCTTTCCGAGAGATGAATAATTCGTGAAAGTTGTCTGTGGCGCGGTCATATCGCTGTAAGCCATTGATGCATCCGATCCAGAAATTACCGCGACTGTCTTCGAATAATGTCCGTACATAGTTGTTTTTCAAACTGGTGCTATCCGTAGCATTATGTCGATAGATCGAGAAACGTGTCCCGTCGAATTTATTAAGTCCGTTTTCGGTAGCTATCCAGATAAATCCTTTCCGGTCCTGATATACGGCATTGATCAGACTGTTGGAAAGTTCTTTGTCTGTTGAATAGAATTTGCCGGTCTGTGCTTTCATAATAGGAGTGCTTCCTATCAGGAAACAGTATATGGAAAAAAGGAATAGGATTTGTGCTTTCATACTCATTAATATAAGCAGGGTTTATTGGTGCTTTTTATATAGACAAAGATACTATATTAAATTAAAATAGCATTAGCTTTGTTACTTTTCCTTTTACTGATGTTACGTGCAAACCCTTTAGGAATGCTTCTGGGAGGGGTATGTAACGGGTGTGCAATAGCTTGTAACGTACATGTAACCGCCTGTCAATTGCTTGAAACAAAATCTCCACCTATGCTTGATATATTATCCATAAATTTGCATTAACCAAAAAAATGAATTGTCGGACACCTTAAAATAATAACTGCTTATGGAAACATGAATTCCTTACTCTATTCCTTATTATAAATAAGAAGAGAAAAACCTATAACTTGGATTAACCACTATCATTATTAATTAAAAAAATGATTTTATGGAAAGCACAAATCATTATTTTCGACCGTTAGGTCTTATCATTCTTTTCTGCCTCTTCCCTGTATGGGTATTGGCACAGACTGTTTCCGTGACGGGGATGGTCAAAGATGCATCGGGCGAACCGATTATCGGAGCCAGTGTAGTAGAAGCTGGCACTACCAATGGTATAGTTACCGATTTGGATGGTAATTTTAAGTTGAATGTATCAGCCAAAGGTAGCTTGAAGATTTCTTTTATCGGATATCAGACACAAACGATTCCTGTAGCCGGGAAAAAGCAGTTTGATATTACCCTCAAAGAAGATGCAAAAGTATTAGACGAAGTAGTTGTAGTTGGATATGGTCAGATGAAACGTAGTGACCTGACCGGTTCTGTTGTATCGGTCAACGATGAAGCCATTAAGAAATCTGTAGTGACTTCCGTTGACCAGGTACTGCAAGGACGTGCTGCTGGTGTGCAGGTACAGGCTAATAGCGGTATGCCCGGTGGTAGTTCTTCCATCCGTATTCGTGGTATCAACTCTTTGAATGCCTCCAATGAACCTATCTTTGTCATTGACGGTGTTATCATCGACGGTTCCACAGGTTCGGGAAGTGATAATGCACTGGCATCTATCAATCCTTCGGACATCGTCTCTATGGACGTATTAAAGGATGCTTCCGCCACTGCTATTTATGGTGCGCGAGCTGCAAACGGTGTGATTATGATTACTACCAAACGTGGACAGAAGGGTGAGGCGCAAATAACTTATGACGGATATATAGGATGGCAGGAAATGCCTAAAAAACTGGATATGCTGAATCTGCGTGAATATGCGGAGCATAAGAATGTTCGTTCAGGAAAAGACTATTCGGGAAATGATTGGGGAATAGTGAACAAGGATAATAACTTTGTTCGTCCGGATTTACTAGGTGAGGGTACAGACTGGCAGGATGAGATGTTCTCTAAAGCTATGATGACCAGTCATAATCTTTCTGTGACCGGAGGTACTGATAAAAGTAACTATGCATTGGGAGCAGGTTACCTCAATCAGGATGGTATTGCTGTTGGTTCAGGGTTCAGGCGTCTGAACTTACGAGGTAGTTTTGATGCCCAGGTGAAGAGCTATTTAAAAATGGGTATTAACTTTGCGTTTAGTAATTCCCGTCAGAAATTGACTGTATCTGACGAGTCGTTGATTAGAACTGCTTTATTGCAGAGTCCGAGTGTGGCTGTTCGTAATGCTGAAGGCACATTTGACGGACCGGATACGGACGAATGGGTACAAACGAATCCGGTGGGTCTTGCCATGATTAAGGATAACCGCAATGAGAAAATGGGTATTCGGGCAAACACCTATGCTGAAGCTACTATCATTGACGGACTGACGTTTAAAACGGAATTGTCTTTCGATTATGGGGTAACTAATACTTATAAATTTGATCCCTCATATACTTTTGGTGCGATTGAAAATACGGACCGTCAGGGGACTTTCTCCAAATCATATAATAAGTTCTGGAGTTGGAGAAATATCGTGAATTACATGAAAACTTTTGGAGTGCACAATGTGAATGCAATGATTGGTCAGGAAATGCAGGAGAGCAAATGGGAATATCTGATGGGAAGCCGTATGGGATATTTGTCCAATGCCGCAACCGACCTGACATTGGGAGATGCCGCAACAGCCAAGAATAATGGTAATAGTGGAGAAAGTTCGATTTTATCTTATTTCGGCCGTCTGTTCTATTCATACGATGACAAATATCTGTTGACATTTACTCTTCGTCGCGACGGTTCTTCCAAATTCTACAAAGATAATCGTTGGGGATGGTTCCCGTCGGCTGCTTTGGCTTGGAAGGTTTCCAATGAATCTTTTTTGAAAGACAACAATATTATTAATAATCTGAAATTGCGTTTAGGATGGGGTGTTGTAGGTAATCAGAATGTGCCTAATAATGCATATAAAGCCATTTATTCATCTGTTGCTACCGTTTGGGGAACAGGATTGCTGGCTGGCAATACTCCGAATCCCGAATTGAAATGGGAGTCTACTTATTCAAGTAATCTGGGACTTGATATTAATCTTTTCCAGAACAGGATTGAATTGATAGCCGATATTTATTATAAGAAAACAAATGATTTGTTGTTGCAAGTGCCTCTTCCTGCTTACGTGGGAACTTCAGGTCAGGGCTCTACTTCCGCACCCTGGAAGAATGTGGGTTCTTTGGAGAATAAAGGACTTGAGTTGACTTTAAATACAGTGAATATTGATAAAGGCGGATTTCAATGGAGAAGTAACGTGGTATTCTCTATGAACCGTAATAAAGTAAAATCGCTGGATACGGCAACCAGCCTGATAGATAAGAGTAATCAGACAGGCGAAACAATAACCGTACTGACACGTACATCAGTAGGAAACCCTATCGGACAGTTTTATGGTTATAAAGTGATTGGCCGCTTTGAAAAGGCTACTGACTTTTACTATAAAGATGCTTCCGGAGCAATTAAGCCGGTAGCATTGCCTGAAGGTATGTCGATTTCCAAGAATAGTATCTGGATTGGTGATTATATTTTTGAAGATGTAAACAAAGACGGTGTTATCAATGAACAGGATCGTACTTATATCGGTAATCCTGAACCGGACTTTACTTTCGGCTTCGGTAACTCTTTCTCTTATAAAGGCTTCGACTTGAGCATTAACCTGACCGGATCGGTGGGAAATGAAGTTGTAAACTGGGGGCGTCGTGAACTTGAAAATCCACGGGGCAATAATAATATCCTGAAATCGGCGTTGGATTATGCACAACTGGCTTTGATTGATCCGAATGGTCCGGATGATTATCGGAATATACAGATTGTAGGCGGTGACCCTTATGCTTGCCGTATGGCTATTGCCAAAGGGACAGATGATTCCAATTATCGTTTCAGTGACCGCTTTGTGGAAGATGGTTCTTTCCTGCGTATTCAGTCTATCTCTTTCGGCTATACGTTCCCGCGTAAATGGTTGGCACCGATTGGTATTCAGAATCTGAAACTTTATTGTAACCTGCAGAATGTATATACATTCACAAAATACAAAGGGATGGACCCGGAAATAGGTTCTGCCAATCAGGACGCTTTGCTTACAGGCTTTGATAACTATCGTTATCCTTCTCCGCGAATTTATACATTCGGTCTGAATTTAACCTTTTAATCATTTAAAGTGACTAAATATGAAAACAAGTAAATATATATACTCTTTCATGTTGGCTGTAGCTTTGGCGTTTGCAGGATGCAGTGACTTCCTCGATTCTGAAGATAACTCCAATATCGCAGGAGATAACTTTTATCAAACGGAAGATGATTTCCGGGCAGCAACAGCTCCTTTGTATAATAAGGTGTGGTTCGACTTTAACGATAAGTTCTATTATGGACTGGGTGATGGACGCGGATTCAACCTTTGTGCGACAACCTCTAATTATATCTATCCTTTTGCCGATTTGACCGAAACCGGATTGACGGGGCCGTTAGTTTCGGCTTGGGGCTCATTATACAATATAGTACAGCAAACTAATAAGATTATTAACGGGATCAAAGGTAACTCATCCAATAGCGAAGAAGTGAAGAACCCATATATTGCTGAAGCACGGTTCATGCGTGGAGTTGCTTATTCCTATCTGGCGATGTTATGGGGAAATGTTATTATAAATGAGGATACGGATGAACTGGTGGCTAATCCAATTGTCAATACTAGCCCGGTAAGTGATGTCTATGAATTTGCGATGCGTGACTTGGAATTTGCGGCAAAATATTTGCCGGAGGTTTCTTCTGCTGCCGGACGTGTCAATAAATACAGTGCCTTTGGCATGTTGTCGCGTGTTTATCTGACGTATGCCGGTTATAGTAGTAACCCTAATAGTGCGACCCGTAATCAGGACTATCTGGATTTGGCAAAGAAAGCGGCTTTAAAAGTGATAGAAAACAGAAATTTTGAACTGATGACTGATTATGCCGATTTGTTTATGATTGATAAAAATAACAACTCGGAAACACTGTTTGCTTTACAATGGGTTAGTAATGGTACGTATGGGGAATGTAATACGATACAGGACTATTTTGCTTGTGAGTCGGCTATTACCGGTAATGACCGTGCATGGGGCGGTTATGTTTTTGCACAACCGGACGTGATTTGGGAGTATGAAAAAGGAGATAAACGGCGTCAGCCGACTTGGATGGCTTATGGCGATCATTATCCTGAAATACAGAAAGCAAACGGAGGATATACTTGTGAGAAGAAAGCATCGGGTACTGTTTCCGGAATTTATTGTAAGAAATATGTTTGTGGTTCTAGCAAAGATAATGCGAAGATCACTTCCGGAAGTACTCCTATCAATACTTACATGTTGCGTCTGGCAGAAGTATATCTGATTTATGCAGAAGCTATATTGGGAAATAATCCTTCAACAGATGATGCCGATGCAATGGAATACTTTAACAAAGTGCGCAAGCGTGCCGGTTTGGAACCCCAAAATTCGATTACTTACGAAGATATTCGTCGTGAGCGTAGACTGGAACTTTGTCTGGAAGGACAGTATTGGTATGACTTGGTACGTAGAGCTTATTATAAACAACAGGAAGTACTCAATTATATCACCGGACAGGATAGGGGTACTGCTATTCCTGTAGTATGGGATGCGGATACACAGACTTTGAAGAGAGACGAGGATTCGGATGAAACGAAGCGTGCCATAGGTGACGTCGATTCCAGTATATTCCTTCTTCCTTATCCGGAATCGGAGACTGTGCAAAATCCTTTGTTGAAAGCGGATCCTATGCCTTATGCATTTAAGGAAGACAGAATAACCGATTTGTTTAACTAAAAACGAGAATACGAATGAAAAGCTTGATATATAAAAATAGTATGAAAGCATTTGGCTTATTGGTGAGTCTGCTCATCTGCTCTTGTTCATTTGTTTCGTGCGACGACGATGACGATAATGGCGGAAGTTCTGTGATGAACATAACAGGGATCTATCTGGAAGACGCGAAGTCGAATGTTCCTGACCGTTTGGTTGATTTTGCCCGTTTGGGACAACTGATCCGAATTGAAGGTGAAGGATTCAACGGATTGAAGAAAGTGTATATTAATGGATATAACTGTTATTTTAATCCGGTATTTGTTTCGAATAAATCTTTTCTGGTTAGTGTGAACAGTAAAGTTCCGACTACAGAAGCTGACGAGAATGTACGTAATACAATTCGTTTGGTAAAAGATGGCGGTGAATACGTTTATGATTTCCAGATTCGTGCTGCTGCACCGTCTATAACGAAAATCTCCAACTGTATGCCGAATATAGGTGAACCTATCATTGTTTATGGAAGTGGATTGACGGAAATAGCAAAAGTCGTTTTCCCCGGAAATGTGGTGGTGACAGAAGGTATTATTTCTGATCTTGACGGTGAATATTTTATGGTGGATATGCCTGCCGGAGTTTCTGAAGAGGGCGGTTCTATTTTCGTAGAAGGTTCGAATGGTGGTGCTTATTCTCCTGCCTATTTCAATTATAAGAAAGGCTTGTTGTTGAACTTCGATGGAGTGGGTGCACAAGGAGCATGGGGCGATTCTGAAAGTATGATTCAAACAACCGAACTGGAATCTGCTTCGATTGGTGAAGGTAATGTGTCGCAAGGTGCTTACTGTCGTTTGCCATTAGAAAGACAGTTGCCGGTGGCAGCAGCGAAGAATCGTTGTGCTGAAGTTTGGACAGCTGGTAATGGCACTGATCCTGACTGGTTGACGCTGGGTGTCCCTGCTGAAACTCCTGTTGCCGAATGTGCTATTCAGTTTGAAATTTATGTGCCCGAACCTTGGTCTGAATCCGGATTCCTGAAGATTTGTGGTCAGAACGGATTCAACGGTGGAGAATGGGAGAGAGACTGTTATAATTACGTACCGTGGCTTGTAGACGGAAAGATCGTTCCTTTCCAGACAACCGGTTGGCAGACTGTAACTGTTCCGTTCAGTGAATTCTACAAATCGAAAGCATCCAGCGGAGCTTGGACCACTTTTGCCGATGTGGCCGCTACCCGTGCATCTGCTTCTTATGCCAACTTCGGTTTCTATTTTGAGAACTCTGATATTACATTGGATAAGATCACAGGTGCGAGCTCGGATAAAGAAACAGAGTTTCTATCCAAAGCAACTTCCGTGAAGATTTATATTGATAACTGGCGTGTCGTACCTTTGACGAAGCCGGAATATTCCGATTTCCCGGACGAAGAAGAGGATGCAGAATAATAATGACTTTAAATTGAAAAGATTATGAAATACAGAAATATGCTTTCGTTTGTTGCCTTGTCGGTGCTGATATTGACATCGTGTGACGATAATAAGATGGAGTGGTATAAAGACCCTACACATGGAGCGGTTACTTCTTCCGAACTGCCTTTACAGCTGGCTGAAAAGATTTCCCGTTACAAGCCGTTGAAAGAATATTTATCCGATCCCAACTTTAAGTTGGGTATCGGAGTGGGGATGGATGAATATCTTGGTGACGAGACAACGACTACCATTGTGAATGAGAACTTTAATGATCTGACGATAGGATATGCCATGAAGCACGGTCCTATGGTCGATTCTAAAGGGAATTTGAAATTTGATAAGGTCGATCAGTTGTTTATAAAGACCATAGAAGCGGGTATCAGCATTTATGGGCACTGTCTGATTTGGCACACTAATCAGAATGCGAGTTATCTGAATAGTCTGATTGCACCGGAAGTTATTCCGGGGCCGGCGGGCAGTAATTTGTTGGATCTGTCGGGCATTGAAGATGGAACCTTTGATGGTTGGAATCGTAAAAATGGAAGTGATGCGATGTCCATTGTGGAAGGGGAAGGACTGACAGCTACTTCCAAAGCATTGAAATTTACAGTAGGATCTTCTGTAACGGCTGCTCATTCTGTGCAATTATATACTCCTGACATTTCAGCAGTAAGTGGGCATAATTATGAAATTTCATTTTTTGTCCGTTCGGATAATCCCGGTAAAGCCCGGTTGACTTTTGATGGGTTAGGAAATAATTATCCATATAAGGATTGGTATGCTACAGGTGGCAGTTGGACGGAAGCTTTTGAGACGACGTCTCAATGGCAGCAGGTGAAGATTACAGTGAATGATTTTGTTAGTACTACATTTCAGATTGCATTTGAATTTGGTTATTTGCCGGATGTGACTTATTATGTAGATAATATTGTTGTGACAGACAAAGATGCCGATCCTACTGTGGTTAATCTGATTTCTAACGGAGATTTTGAAAGCAAAGCTATTACTCCTTGGGGAGCTTGGAGTAGTGGAAAAGCCGCGATTTCGGAAGAAGGTGAAGGATATGGAAGTTCATATTCGATGAAGCTGACTAGTTCTGTTGACGGAGGGGCGGGCAATGCATATAAGGCACAGGCTGGATATGGCTTTGATACTCCTTTGGAAGTCGGCAAGACCTATGAGTTCTCTGCTATGATTAAAGCAAGTGTCTCAACTACTTTCCAAATTCAAATTCAGAACTCAACGAGTTATGCAGGTGAATGCTATGTAGATGGAAATGTGAGTACGACTTGGACAGAATTTAAGAAAGAATTTACAGTGTCTAAAGAGGATATGAATCGATTCTGTATCAATTTCGGAGTTAGTGCAGGCGATTATTATATAGATAATATCGTATTGTCGGAGAAAGTGGTGGAGACACGTGCAGTCACTCGCGCTTCCGGTCCTACTATCATTGAGAAGACCGACGAAGAAAAAGCCGAGATTATCAGAGATGCTATGGAAGACTGGATTTCAAAGATGGTTACCCATTGCAAACCTTATGTTCATGCATGGGACGTAGTCAATGAACCAATGGATGACGGAAAAACATCAGACATTAAGACTGGTAAAGGCAAAACTGATCTGGCTTCTGATGAATTCTACTGGCAAGATTATTTCCTGACTCCGAAAGACTATGCAGTAGAAGCTTTCAAACTTGCCCGTCAGTATGGAAATCCGGATGATAAACTATTCATCAATGATTATAATCTGGAATATAACCTCAATAAGTGTGACGGTCTGATTAAATATGTGGAATACATCGAAAGCAAAGGGGCCACAGTGGATGGTATTGGTACACAAATGCATATTGCTATTGATTCCAATAAAGACAATATTGCTCAAATGTTCCAGAAACTGGGTGCTACCGGCAAGTTGATTAAAGTATCCGAGTTGGATATTAAGGTTAACACCTCGTCGCCTACTACTGAAAATCTGGCACAACAGGCAGAAATGTATCAGTATGTTATTGATATGTACAAGAAGTATATTCCGGTGGATAAACAATATGGTATTACCATCTGGGGAGTATCGGACAATGAAAAAGAACATGTGAATTGGATACCGAATGACGCTCCGAACCTTTGGGATGCTAATTATGCACGTAAACATGCTTATAAGGGAGTGGCCGATGGTTTGGCTGGTAAAGATGTCAGCGGAGACTTTACCGGAGATTTGGAATAAATGATTTTATAACGATTAAAGAAGGGGAGAGTGAGGGTTACAGTAGTTGTTATTATCTTGGAGTGGATCAAATGAATAACAATAACTACTGTAATCCGCTCGTTCTAAAACTTTCCCTTTCCTCTTGTTTATCGGTGGTTTCAGCTTGAATGTAACATTGCAACAAGTTTTTGTAACATACGTAAACGATGATGTAACAAGCGAGTAATGATTTGAATCAGAATTTCTGGGTAAGTGGGAAGAAACTTCCTAAGTTTGCAAAGTGGAATCCCGATGGATTTCTTCTCTTGCTAAATTATCATGAAATAAAGACATATAAAAGAAAAGACAGAATGAATAAGTATTGGTTTTATAAGGTAGGGTTAGTAGTTGTGTTCCTTTGCTTCGCCTTGTTGGGTGGAGCAAAGGTTAAACTTCCGACTCTTGTTTCCGACGGAATGGTACTTCAGCGTGGGGAACCTGTCAATATCTGGGGAACGGCTGATCCTGATGAAACCGTTGATATAACTTTCCTGAAAAAGAAATATAAGACTGTTGCTGATGTACAAGGTAACTGGAAAGTGACTTTGCCTATATTGAAAGCTGGCGGACCTTATACGATGGCCATTAATGATATCGAATTAAAGGATATTCTTATTGGTGATGTTTGGGTATGTTCGGGACAGTCGAATATGGAATTGCCTGTTTCACGGGTTACAGATCGTTTTCGCGATGAAATATCTACGGACAGTAACTATCCGATGGTACGCTATATAAAAACACCTCTGCTCTATAATTTTCATGCTCCGCAGGCAGATATTTCGGGAATTTCCTGGCAAGCGATGACTCCTGAAAATGTGATGCCTTTCTCTGCTTTGGCCTATTTCTTCGCTAAAGATGTCTATCAAAAGACAAAGGTTCCGGTAGGAATCATAAATTCCAGTGTCGGAGGTTCACCGGTAGAAGCGTGGATCAGTGAGGAAGGGTTGAAGCCTTTTCCATACTATTTGAATGAAAAGCGTATCTATGAATCGGACGACTTGGTGGAATCGATGAAAAAAGAGGAGAGGAAGAAAAGTCATGCTTGGAATGTGGCGTTGTGTCAGGGAGACAAAGGGATGCATGAGGCTACCCCTTGGTATGCTGCCGATTATGATGATAGCAATTGGACAGAAACAGATTTGTTTACTTCCGGCTGGGCAACAAACGGACTGAATACCGTCAATGGCTCCCACTGGTTCCGTAAAGACTTTCAGGTGTCTGCACAACAGGCGGGAGAGAAAGCGACTCTTCGTTTGGGATGTATCGTAGATGCAGATTCGGTCTATGTAAATGGCACATTTGTGGGGACTGTCTCTTATCAGTATCCTCCCCGTATCTACACCATTCCTGCCGGATTGTTGAAAGCCGGAAAAAATACAATAACCATACGCCTTTTCAGTTATGGCGGTCGTCCTCAATTTGTAAAGGAAAAGCCTTATAAAATCCTTTTCGGAAAAGGTCAGCCGGAAAAAGGAGAATCGGAGATCAATTTGGAGGGGAGTTGGAAATATCATCTCGGTGCTCCTATGCCCGCTGCTCCGGGACAAACGGCTTTTCATTATAAACCCACAGGACTGTATAATGCAATGATTGCTCCTTTGCTGAACTATACGGTATCCGGTGTCATCTGGTATCAGGGAGAATCGAATGTCTCACGCAGAAATGAGTATAAAGACTTGTTGACGGCTATGATTAGCGATTGGAGACAACGATGGAATAAGTCGGATATGCCTTTCTATATCATTGAGCTGGCGGATTTCCTTTCACCCACAGATAAAGGAGGACGCACTGCCTGGGCGGAATTCCGGAAAGCGCAGGCGGAAGTAGCCGATACAAATAAAAATGTTACTCTGATTAAAAATAGTGATTTAGGAGAATGGAATGATATTCATCCATTGGATAAAAAGACGCTAGGGCAACGAGTGGCAGCAGCTATCTTGATAGAAATGAATACGAAAAACAGAAAATGACCAATTTATCTATTTTATGGAGAATACAATAAAGACCAATGAAGCGAAAGGTTTCTATAAACTCTCTTGGCTTCAACGTATAGGATTCGGTTCCGGTGATTTGGCGCAAAACCTTATTTACCAGACCGTATGTATGTATCTGCTGATTTTTTATACCAATGTATATGGACTTAAACCGGAAGTGGCAGCCGTGATGTTTCTTATTGTCAGGATAGTGGATGTCCTTTGGGATCCTCTGGTGGGTGCTTTCGTCGATAAACACAATCCTAAACTAGGTAAATACCGTTCATATCTTATTTGGGGAGGAATTCCGCTGACTGGTTTTGCTATTCTTTGTTTTTGGAACGGCTTTTCGGGTTCACTGTTCTATGCCTATTTCACTTACGTTGGATTATCCATGTGTTATACACTGATTAATGTGCCTTATGGAGCACTGAATGCGTCACTTACCCGCGATACGAATGAAATCACGGTGTTGACGTCAGTGCGTATGTTTCTTGCCAATTTGGGTGGTTTGGCTGTGGCATACGGTATTCCGATACTGGTGAAGGTGTTGTCTCCCGATGGTAAAATCAATACTACTGCATCTGCTAACGCATGGTTTATTACGATGACTATTTATGCTGTTATCGGATTGGCGTTATTGATGTTCTGCTTTAGCCAGACGAAGGAGCGTGTGGTTATGGATCAGGAGGAGACATCTAAAGTAAAAGTGTCCGACTTGTGGGTAGAATTTTGTAGAAATAAACCTTTGCGTATTTTGGCGTTCTTTTTCATTACTGCTTTTGCAATGATGGCGATTGGTAATTCTGCCGGTTCATATTATATGATTTATAATGTACGTGCACCGGAGATGTTACCTTATTTCATGGCCTTGGGCTCGATACCCGCATTCATTTTCATGCCGATGGTACCTGCCATTAAACGTGCCATTGGAAAAAAGCAAATGTTTTATGTATTCCTTTCAGTCGCTATATTGGGTATGGCATTGCTGTATATTATTTCTGTGGTTCCGGTACTCAAAACGCAGATATGGTTGGTCTTTGTGGCGCAGTTCATAAAATCGACGGGAGTCATTATTGCGACAGGGTATATGTGGGCTTTGGTTCCCGAAGTAATTTCGTATGGCGAATATACTCATGGTAAACGTATTTCGGGTATAGTCAATGCTTTGACTGGTATTTTCTATAAAGCGGGAATGGCTCTTGGAGGAGTTGTACCGGGACTTGTTATGGCTTTTGTCGGATTCGACCAGACAAATGAAGTGTCACAATCACCTTTTGCCGAACAGGGAATACTGTGGCTCGTAGCCGTTATTCCGGCGTTGTTGCTTTTGGTCGCTATGTTCATTATTTCTAAATATGAATTGGAAGATAATGTGATTGACAATATAAATGAGGAGATAGAATCGCGCTGTAAAAAAGGCGAATAGATAAGATAGTAGAATGTTTATTACTCAAAAATATAACGTATGAAACTCAAACGAATAATTCTGTTGTTATTGACAGTGATGTTTTCTTTTTCTTATGGAGAAGTTTTTGCGAAAGATGGAAATTCGCTGAAAAAGGCTTTGAAAAACAAGTTTTTGATTGGCGTGTCAGTGAACACACATCAAAGTTCCGGTAAGGATGTCGCAGCTGTTGAAATTGTAAAGAAGAATTTTAATTCCATCGTGGCGGAAAACTGCATGAAGTCTTCTGTCATTCATCCGAAAGAAAATAAGTATAATTTTGCGCAGGCAGATGAATTTGTCAGTTTTGGTGAGAGCAATCAAATGGCTATCATTGGTCACTGCCTGATTTGGCATTCACAATTGGCTCCTTGGTTTTGCGTAGATAAGGACGGGAATAATGTTTCTCCGGAAGTCCTGAAGAAACGGATGAAAGACCATATCACTACCATCGTGAAACGCTATAAAGGCCGTATCAAAGGCTGGGATGTAGTAAATGAAGCGATTGAAGATAATGGAGCATATCGCAAGACAAAGTTTTATGAGATTCTGGGGGAAGAATATATCCCATTGGCTTTCCAATATGCACACGAGGCCGATCCGGATGCCGAACTTTACTACAATGACTACTCAATGGCCCAACCGGGGAGAAGAGAAGCCGTCGTGAAAATGGTGAACGATTTGAAAAAACGTGGAATCCGTATTGATGCCATAGGTATGCAAGGACACATCGGCATGGACTACCCGAAAATCAGTGAATTTGAGAAGAGTATGCTGGCCTTTGCCGGAACAGGAGTGAAGATAATGATAACAGAACTGGATTTGACGGTGATACCATCACCGAATCCCAATGTAGGTGCAGAAGTTTCCGCTTCCTTTGAATATAAGAAAGAGATGAATCCTTATCCGGATGGATTACCGGAAGAGGTATCGAAAGCATGGACTGAAAGAATGAATGACTTTTTCCGTCTGTTCCTGAAACATCATAACCTCATCACCAGGGTTACTCTTTGGGGAGTAGCCGATCAGAACTCTTGGCGTAATGACTGGCCGATGAGAGGCACGGATTATCCGTTACTTTTTGATCGCAATTATCAGTCGAAGCCGGTAGTCGACCTGATTATCAAAGAGGCTGAAAAAACAAAATAAGTTTCTAACAGAAAAACCGAAAAAGCATGAAAACAGAAAAAAGATATTTAGTTCCCGGTGATTATATGGCTGACCCTGCCGTACATGTATTTGATGGCAAACTGTATATTTATCCCTCGCACGATTGGGAAAGTGGTATTGCTGAAAATGATAATGGCGATCATTTCAATATGAAAGATTATCACGTGTATTCTATGGATGATGTGATGAACGGTGAAATAAAAGATCATGGAGTGGTGCTTTCCACAGAGGATATTCCTTGGGCGGGCCGTCAACTATGGGATTGTGATGTGGTTTGTAAAGATGGTAAGTACTATATGTATTTTCCATTGAAAGATCAGAATGATATATTTCGTATCGGGGTAGCTGTGAGTGATAAACCTTATGGTCCTTTTATACCGGAAGCTAATCCGATGAAGGGAAGTTACAGCATCGATCCGGCTGTATGGGATGACGGAGATGGTAACTATTATATGTATTTCGGTGGATTGTGGGGTGGACAACTTCAACGTTACCGTAATAATAAAGCCTTGGAATCTGCCATTTTTCCGGAAGGAGAGGAGGAGGCAATCCCGTCGCGTGTTGCTCGTTTGAGTGAAGACATGATGGAGTTTGCCGAAGAACCCCGTGCAGTGGTAATTCTGGATGAAGACGGTAAGCCATTGACAGCAGGGGATACGGAACGCCGTTTCTTCGAAGCTTCGTGGATGCATAAATATAATGGTAAATACTATTTTTCCTATTCTACGGGAGACACTCATTTGCTCTGCTATGCAACAGGTGATAACCCTTATGGTCCGTTTACTTATCAGGGAGTCATTCTGACTCCGGTGGTAGGATGGACTACTCACCATGCTATTGTAGAGTTTAAAGGTAAGTGGTATCTGTTTCATCACGATTGTGTACCATCAGAGGGAAAGACTTGGCTCCGTAGCTTGAAAGTCTGTGAACTTCAGTATGATGCAGACGGGCGAATCATTACTATCGAGGGAAAAGATGAATAATAGGATACATTAAAACAACCGCCTCTATTTGAAAAACATACCTACTTTTACCAGAATATTAGGTAATAGGGATTTTTCAGGTAGAGGCGGTTATTATTAACTATGAATGCTTAATTTACTTATGCTATCATACTGTAAATTAATTGTGATAACATACTTTGTACTATGAGAAATATATTTGCATTGACATTCACTTTGTTTTTTTGCTTTTCTTCTATTTGGGCAGAAGATGGAAGTGCCTTGTGGCTTCGTTATGCATCGGGAGCGAAAGCGGAAATTACCAGCAAGAAACAATCACCTACATTACGTATTGCGGTTTCCGAATTACAGAACTTCTGGCAGGGAGGAATCCCGGTTACTTTGGAGGTCCGGAACAATAAAGAACTTCGTGCACTTGGAAATGAGGGATATACGATTCAGACCTCCAAAGGTGGCAGTCAAATAACGATAGCTTCTTCCGGTGAACAAGGAGTACTTTATGGAACGTATCATTTACTCCGTCTGCAAGCTACCGGACAACTACCGGAATCAGCTTTGCAATCCCTCAATATCTCCGAACGACCTGATTATCGAATTCGTATCCTGAATCATTGGGATAACTTGGATGGTACAATCGAACGCGGATATGCCGGACATTCACTTTGGAAATGGGACGAACTTCCGTCTGTTGTCTCTCCCCGTTATGAAGCCTACGCTCGTGCCAATGCTTCTATCGGCATTAATGCCACTGTAATAAACAATGTCAATGCAAGTCCTAAGATACTATCTAATGATTATTTGCAGAAAGTCAAAGTCTTGGCCGACGTTTTCCGCCCTTATGGCTTGAAAATATA
>OMDR01000855.1_pt1 | contig 17369 bp, 17 predicted proteins | sample 1645251 | NCBI WGS metagenome assembly OMDR01 (sample SAMEA103958142, study PRJEB25191) | human gut metagenome | biome: human-associated habitat [ENVO:00009003]; feature: intestine environment [ENVO:2100002]; material: feces | place: Germany | collected 2013/2015 | reverse complement strand
CAGCTGGAAGCCCTTGCCCGCCTCGGTTTCCACGGCGTAGTAGCTGCCGCTTTCCAGCGGCACATACACGCGGCCGTCCGTTCCGGTGGTGACGGTTTCCACCAGACCGCCATCGCTGACACGGCGGACCTCGAAGGTGGTGTTGGGGATGCGCTGGGTTTTGTCCGCCGCATTGACCTTGATGAGCTCCACGCCGCCGATGGGGGCGTTATAAAAGTACAAGAACTGCGTATCGTCGGGGGTGACTACAACGGTTTGAGTGCGGGTATTTTCGTCGATGGTGTAACCGGAGATGGATTTTTCCTCTGTTACCACCAGTGTGCCGGTGACGCCCTTGAGAATGATCTGCCCGTTTTCGTCGGTATAGTACAGACCGTTGGAGCTGATTTTTCCGTTTTCGTCGGGGACGAACTCGCCGGTAGCCGTAGTGATCTTGAAGGTAACGCCCTCCAGCGGCGTCTTGCGGTCCAGAGAGGACAGCTTGTTGATAATAAGCGCTCCCTGACGCTTGTTCCAGAAGGTCAGCCGCTGGGGAGACTGGCTCTGGTCGATCTTGATGCTTTGCGGCGTCCCGTCCAGCACGAAACCGTCCACAGATTTGACCTCTTTTGCGGTAACAGTCATGCCGTCGGTCAGACCCTCAATGACGATCTGGCCTGCAGCGTCGGTGGTATAGTAGCCGTTGTTGGGGCCGACTACCGCGCCGGAGGAGTCCGTCACAAGGAACTGTACCCCGGCAAGCGGTTCATTTTTCGTGCCGGAAATGTATTTCTGGAGAATCAACGTTGTAGTGGGTTTGTTGTAAAAGGTCAGTGTCTGCGTGTCGTTGGGGTTGACGACCACCGTCTGTGTGCGGGTCGCTTCGTCAATGGTGAACCCCGAAATCGTCTTAGTTTCCGTTGCTACCACGGTGCCGACGACGCTGAAGATGCGAATTTCACCGGATTTATTGGTGTAATAAATGCCGTTGCTGGACAGTTCGCCGTTGGCGTCCGGGACAAAGCTGCCATCCGCGTAGGTGATCTTAAACTCTACGCCCTCCAGCGGCTCCCCGTTGGGGCCGGAGCTGACCTTGCGGATGATGAGATTTCCGGCAGGCTGGTTCAGAAACTGCAAATGCGCCGTTTCGCCGCTCTTGATGAGTGCGTGCTGGGGGCTGTCATCCAGCAGGTAGCCCGTTTTTGCCCGGACTTCACGGGCGATGACCGTCATGCCGGGTTCCAGACCATCCACCAAAATTTCGCCCGCGGCATTGGTGGTGAAGCGGCCGTTGTCATTGCCGAGATAATGGCCGCTGCTGTCGGTCAAAAGGAACTCTACGCCGGAGAGCGGTTCGTGCTTGCTGTCATCGCTCAGCTTTGTAATGAGCAAACTTCCCAGCGGGGCATTGCCGAAGCGGAGCGTCACCACATCTTGCTCCTCGCCGGAGATCCACACCGTCTGGGGTTCGCGGTCGATGATGTGATTTCCGTCGCTTTCGAGTTCCTGACAGACATAAGTGCCTTTTTTAAGGTTTGTCACGGTGAATGCCCCGTTGGGGCCGGTCACATAAGTCCCGATGACCGTACCGCCTGTTCCGCTGGTATTGCCGCTGAGATATCTCAGTTCAAAGCGGCAGCCCTCCAAGCCCTTTCCGGTCTTTGCGTCATATTTGTACACAACGAGGGCGCTCAGCGGCACATTGTCCACCATTACGGTCTTGGAGGTGTTTGCTTCCAGATAGAACTCGGTGACCCCGCTGCCCTGAATGCCGAAGCCCTTGGGAGCGGACTCCTCCACCAGTTTGTACCAGCCACGGTTTACATCGGTGATGGTGATTTTACCGTCGGAGGCCGTTGTGAACACACCGAGGTCGTTGATCTCGCCGGTGGTGGTATTGTCCGAGCCGTAATAGATATGGAACTTGGCGTTGGCAAGATAATCTCCGGTGATGCTGTTGCGCTTCAGGATCGTCAGGGAGGGTTTGACCGCGTTGAAGAAGGTCACCGTGCGGGTGCAGCCTGCTTCCAGATAGACCTCCTGGGGGATCTCAGAGAGAATGACATGGGAAGGCACATTTTTCTCCGTGACCTTGTAGCTGCCCACAGGGATATTCGCCAAGAAGATGCGCCCTGCGCTGTCTGTGGTGGCGCTGGTGGAGTAGCTGCCGTCGATCTGTTCAATGAGATAAGTGACGCCCTCGATAGGCTCTCCGGTGGCAATATTTTTCTTCAAAATTTCGAGTCCCGGCTTTTCATAGTCAACGAAGATGACTTCGGAGGTCTTGCCGGGGCGCAGCGCCACGGTCTGCTCCGTATTGCTCACGATGTACGGCTCTGGTACGGATTCCTCACGCACGACATAGACACCGGCAGGAATGGCCGAGAGCGTTGCGGAGCCATCTGTACCTGTGGTGATGGAGGTGTAATAGCTGCCGGTCACGGATTTGATGGACAGCACCGTGCCGGGGATCGGCGCACCGGTCTGCGCATCGGTCTTGATGATCTGCATGCTGGGCAGTTCGTAGTTTGTAGCGGTGACGGTATACTGCTTGTCTCCATCGGTCGTATCCACATAGACGCTGATGGGGGTGGAGTCTGCACAGTACCCTGCCGGCGCTTCGGTTTCCACGAAGGACCACAATCCTTCGGTGACGTCCTTTACCTCGATCATACCGCCATTTTGGGTCACATCGCTGCCGACGATCTGACCGTCACGGTAAATATTGAATTTTGCACCGTCCAGCCCGCGGGTCGTTCCGGCAGCCACCTTTCGCAAGGTAATGTCCGCATCTCCCGCGGGAGGAGCCGGCTCGTCCTGTATCGGCGCCTCGCTCACGCGCAGCTTGCGCGGGCCGTAATAGTTGAAGAAGGACTGGTTCTTGCGGTTGCTCGAAAGTGCGAATACCGCCCACTTTGCACTGTTGTCCTCCACGATAACCGCCACTCTGCCCTGTGCGGCATATTCCTCGATCTGACGCTGAAATGCCGCATCCTCCTGCGCTTTCTGCGCGAGCATCCAGTCGATGAGGCTCAGATACATCTCGTAGGTATCGGCGTTGGCATAGCCGCCCGCGTCACCGTCTCCGCCGGGTTCTCCTTTATAGCTCTGATGGTCCCACACATAGGTTTGGACCGCCATAAAGAGCTGGCCTACATTGGATGCCTTGCTGTCGTTGATGTAGGTCATGAGCCACTTGACATTGGCAAGCGTCGCGGCATCCATCTCGCCAAGGCCGCTGTTGGCAACAGCGGTTTTGAGAACGGTGTCGGCGTCTGCATTGGTAGCCGAAGTGTAGGTATAGGAATCAAAGAATGACTGCGTGGCGTTGTGGTAGCCGAGTCCGCTGTCAAGGCAGTACAGCAGCCGACCGGTCGCCATGGGCGGGCGATAGCTGTACGGTGTGCCGTTGGCGAGCAGTCGAGTACTCCAATAGGCTTGATCCTTTGTGATCGTGATGCCTTTGCCTGTGCCGGATGCGGCAAGGGCAGAGGTCGGCAGCATCGTCAACAGCGTCATAATGACAAGGAGCGCTGACACGATCCTTGCTTTCCATGTTTTCAAGATTGTTTCCTCCTGTCTGAATTTAGAAACGAAGAAGCAGACCGATCGGTCTGCTTCAGATTGATGTTATGTAGGTTTATTTCCCTGCCGGAGTATCTATCCAGCCTACGGTATAACCGTCCCACAGGAAGAGCTGGACGCAGTACCAGCATTCGTCGCCGTTGTCGTTGACTCCCCTGGCAAGTCCCACACCGATCTCAGCATAGTTCTGATTGAGGAGGTTTTTCTGATGGCCGTCTGAGAGGTTCCACGACCACACGGCGACCTCGGATACGGTTTTGCCCTGCGTCGCCCAATCCGCGATGCAATGGATATTCTCTCCTACATAGGGGCAATCCGTGACGGTGGTATTTTTCCGTCCATCCGGCCTGGTGTGGGAGTAGACGCCGCTGGCAGCCATTTCCTCTGCCCGTACCTGCGCCGCCTGCATGAGCTTGTCGTTGACACGCAGCGCGGCAACACCATTTCCTTTGCGCAGAGCATTGGTCCGATCCACGATGTCCTGCTTCATGGCGTCTGCATCATCGGCAGACGTCGTGATCTCCTGCTGTGAAACAGAGTCGGCAGCTTCATCTTTTGCCGGTGCTTCGCCGGTGTAGGGCTTGCCTGTCTCGATTTGGACGGTTTTGGTATTGGCGTCCCAATAGACATTGAAGCCGACAGCCTTTCCGATGTCGCGCAGCTGCATGAAATTGTTATCGTGGATCGTATAGGCTTCGATCTGTGCTTCCTGTCCATCCACAAAAATACGGTTGGCGGAAAGCGTTGCCTTCAGCGATTCCACCGCCTGCGCTGCTGGTGCGCTCAGTGCCAGTCCGAGGACTGTGCCGCAGAGGACGAGACCGACATTCTTCATTCGTTTCATGGTGTAGCCTCCTTCATAATGTTTTGGTACGCACACCATATCACAAGTATGGCGAAGAAGTCGAACAGAACATTTTCGGCAAAAGGGAGAACATCATGCTTCCGCGGCAATAACGCACCAGCGTTGATCCCGCTGGTTGCGGACGCAGGTATAGAGCGTGAGCATATTCTCACCGGAATCCGCAAGACCGCTGCGGTCTGTCTCGCTGACCTTGAAGACATCCGTTACCTTATAGGTGCGCGTCCCCAATTTGGTGGTCAGTTTGATCCTGTCCCCAATGTCCAGCGTGTGGAGCTGCCCGAAGTAGCTGTTGGCGCCGCGGTTATGGGCGGCGAGGCAGACATTGCCCTCCCAGATAGAGGTGTCCTCAAAATGCCCAACGCCCTTGGCGAGCGTCTTGCTGTCCGTTCCCTGATAGATCCTCACATTCAAATCCAGCGCGGGGATCTCCAGTCTGCCAAGGGAGCTGTTTTTGTAGTAGAGGTCGTTCGTCACCTCCGTGAACAGCACAGAGGGCTGATAGCTGCCGCCGCTCACCGTGCTGCCAGGGGTGACGCCGCCGGAGGCACCGCCGCCAATGACCGAACCGGATGCGGGCATACCACCCGGCGCGAGGTTCGGCGTGAGATATTCGCCCGTATTTAGGGCATTCATGCTCTCTGAGCCAAAGGCGGGCGGAATGAGCGCAGCGTTCTTGCTGGCGTCGGTATTCTTCATAGCCCCGCCATCTGCCGTGTGGACGGTCCCAACGGAAGTGGATCTGCCGAAGTCATAATCGTCCGGCGCGTCGATGGTGTACTCCAGTGCAGATGTACTGACAGCAAGTGCGGCCATCAGGCTGATGGCAAAGGCAAAAACAAAGAGTTTTTTCATTCGCCGTCATCCTCCTCTCCAGCCGCCGCTTCCTTTCTGCGCTTCCAGAACAACGCACCGCCAACGCCAGCTCCAGCCGCGGCGACAATGCCGAACGGCACGAGTACATAGCTCCAGCGTAATGCTGCCGCATTCCCTGCGGGCAGGATCGGCTGGATGGGTTCGCCTTCGAAGATAGCGACATAGCGAACACGGTCGAGGGCAATATGGCTCACCGTACCGGTGTAGTCAGCTGTGACGGTGTAGCCCTTGATGTAGCTGCTGGTCGTGCTGCCGGTATAGGTCGCAATGGCGGTATAGCGGTCCACCACGGCATAACCGTCCATATTGGCGGTGTTGTCCGTCTGCCATTGGATACCCGTGAGCGCCAGAGTCTTGCCGTTCTCCTCAATAGATTTGGGGAGGTACTGCGTGTCCTGCTCTGCGAGGTTCGGGTAGCTGCGTTTGGCGGAGATCTCCTTCGTGGTGCTGCCATAGCCGGACGGTTCGATCTGCACGGTATCAAGTCGGAGCGTCAGGATCCCGATGAGGCCATCGTCCGTGATGAATTCCTTTTCCTGCGGCAAGATCGCCAACACGGATTCCATATCTTTCTTGGCACTCTGGAGCGAAACGGTCTCCGTGTGCTCGCGGCTCTCCTCCTGCGGCAACTCCTGCCGGAGCAGCTCCACCAGAGTGTAGTGGTAGCCATCCCTCTCGAAGTCCGAGCGGGCGATGCCCTTGGGGTCTGCCTCCGGCGTCAGGTCATAGATCTTTTTCAGTTCCGTCTTATCCTCGCTGCACTGAACAGAGGTCGGATAGCAGACCTCCGGCAGCTCCGCAGCATGGGCCGAGGGCATCAGCGCCATGAGCAGCGTCAGGGAGATGAGAAGAAATAGGCAGCGCGCGAACCATGCGTTCGCCGCGCAGCCTGTCATGCGGTTTGATTTCATCGTAAAATTCGCTCCTTCTGTTATAATGTCATGCCGGTCATTTCCGGCTCATCCTGCCGGGGAGCGGTCAGCTCCGTCAGCTTTGTCCTTGCCCATTCGGGCAGAAATTGATCATCCAGTATGCCGATGAATTCGTTACGGTTCCAACGAGTCATCTCGCCATCGCCCAGGCAGGTACAGCGCACCGAGCGTCCGATGGCGTGCGGATTGCAGCCGAAGCCATCGTGGGCGTACCAGAGTTGGTTTTCTTTGCTCCAGCAGGATTCTTTGAGCGTGTCGGGGCTGAGTACCAACACCTTGCCGGTAAAGTCCTGCTCGGTCCTGTCGCCGCTGCAATGCTCCGCGCCGAACAGGTCCAGTCTTTGAAACGCTGCACGGTAGAGAGCAATAAAGCCATCCAGCACGGCGGGATGGCTCCGGACAACGAAATCACTATTGTGGTTGAGGTCTGTTGGAACGTAGATGTTTTCTGCCCAGCGTTTGTTGGTGGGGCTGAAGCGTCCATCCCACTTGAGTTCGTGCAGCGTGTTGGCGAGTACCCATGCTGTGCGCTTGTAGCCGTATTCTGCCAGCACGGGCTGGATGCATTTCTCTTTCAGGTTCATTCCATCGAAGTTCTGACGGATCGTCTCCTCGATGGCGTTGCGGCAGGCGATGTTCGCCTTATGGCTCTCCCGCCAGAGCGCCAGTTCATTTCTTTTATTCGCTTCGGCCGCTGAATATGGGTAGAGATAGGTCTCATTCATGCTCTAACTCCTCCTTCAGCAGAAGGAATAAGCCCGCCAGAGAAACACCGGCTTCTATCAGACGAATCCGATCCTCCGAGCTCAGGGCGGACATGATCTTATAGGTCGCTGTCTCCTCGGAGGGCGTGAGAACGACTTCACCATTTCTGGCTTTGCTGCAAATATTGTCGGCGTCATCCGGGTCGATACCGGCTTCGGCCAACACGCAAGGCATAACCGATAGGCTGTCCCAGCATTTCTCTTCCCAATAACAGCCATCACATTCATCTCCCACCGTGCCGCCGGCCGCGATGCTCGCCTTCGCCAGTTCGTTGAGCAGGACAGCGTTCAGAGCGGTGAGCATCTGGTGTGTCCGCAACATTTCCGAGGGTGAGATGTCCTCCGGCAGAAGGACGGAGCTGCCCGCCTCCACGCAGAGGAACAGCTTTCGCGCATTGTCCAGCTTGGAGAGCTTGAGACTGGCTGCGGGGATATGAATGCCCTTACTGTCGTTTTCGTGCGGAAGGTCAAAAATCAAATACGCCATTTTATTTTCTCCTCGTAATTCTTTTGATGGGTCGGATAGGCCGATGGACGATCTTCAGCTCCAGATCGTTTGCCTGCTCGTCAAAGAGCGTTGTCTGGCGCGCCATATACGGTTCGGGATCATAATTGGTGATGATGAGCTCACCAAAGGACGAGCCTTTTTTCTGCGCCATCGGGTTATTGCGGCGAAAGGCCAGAATGTAAAAGTCCTGATAGAGCTTTCGGATGAACGGACAGTCGTTGTACGAGAGCACGACATAGCCCTCACAGCCGGACACCACCTGCCAGAGCCGAACGTGGAAGCGCTTCGCATTACGGATACTGCTGGATGCCCGGTACATTCTCTCCGTGTTGACATAGGGTGGATCACAGTAGAGCAGGCCGCCTACGCGGTCCCGCTCCCTGATAAACCGCAAGGCGTTCTTGTTCTCCAGCGGCACGTTCTTTAGGCGTCTGGATACGGCCGGAAAGCGTCCAAGGAATCGTTCCACATCCACGCCTTTCACGCCGTAGGACTTGATCGTTCCGCTGAAGCTCCCGCGAATGGCGAGGTAATACGCTGCCGCGCGTTTGACGTTGAAGAGCCGCAGCCGCTCGTCAAAGATGGGCCGCAGCTCCCTCTCCTGCTCTTCAGTGAAGCAGGAACGGTCCCCGAGGCATTTGATCTCTTCCGCGATGTTTCGGTAATAGACGTCCTTGTGCATCAGAAAATCACGGTAATATTCAAATGTCGCGCGGGACTGAATGGGCAGGAACTCCAGTTCCCGCATCAGCACATTGGTGCGTTCTTTGACGCAGGAAAAGAAGTTGACCAGATCGGCATCCAAGTCATTGTAGATGTCCAAGCGGTTTGGGTCCGGTGGCAGGGCCAGCAGCACAGCGGCGCTTCCGCTGAACGGCTCTCCGTACTGGTCAAGCTTTGGCGGGAAGATAGAAATGATACAGGCAGCGTATCTTTCCTTGTTTCCCACCCATGTGATCGGCGGCTTAACCATACGGCTCCCCCTCACGCTCACCGAAGTATTCCAGCGCCTGCTCCAGTCCATGGATCGCAGCCTCCAGTCCGCTGGACATCGCCTTGAGCTGCCGGATCGTTGCGTAGACTTCGCCCGCGGTGACGGCATAGAAATAGCCGCCGCGGTCGCTGCCGACAGGGATTCCCTTGCGCCGCAGGCGGTTGACGAGCTTTCGCAGGTCCGTGCCGTTGATGCCGAGTACCTGCTCCAGCTCCGCACCGCTCACGCGGTACTTCCTTCCGGCGCAGGCGCCCTTGAGGTATGCTCTTAGTTTTTCTTCGCGCATTTTTCTCCTTTCCGAGCCGCAGTCCCGAAAAGGGTATAAAAAGAGAGGGCCGTATGCCCTTTCGGGAATACGGCCCTCGTTGTGTATATTCCTATCCGCTCAATAGAAGCGGGATAAGACGGGTTTTATTGGATCGTCAGGATTGCCGGTCACAGCTCCTTTGGGTAGAGCAGACGCTTCATTCGCTGCGTCCGTTCTGGTGGACGGAGCGGGAGGATCGGCGCGCCTTGGCAAACGCTGTTCTGAAGACGCGGGCTATGCTGCAAAGCGGCCAGCCATAGAGCAAAAAAGAATGACCCCTGACTGCGTTGTAGCTCTACGGCAGTCAAGGGTCATGGATGGAACTTGGGCTCTACCATCTGTGATTACCTCCGTTTTCTATTGAGTTTTCAGAGTTAGGTGTACATTGGACTCAGCCTTCCTTTCTGTACTTTTAAGATACCAGAAATCGGCTTTCATTACAATCCGCCGTTTATACGAATTCCTGGCAGGGCGGATTATGCAGCCTTCCGATTTTGTGGCTTGCTGCCTGATTTTCATTGACGCGGTACTCTCGGTTCTGCTATACTGTAAGTGTTGTGGGGCTAAAAAGCGGTGCGAACTGCACCGCTTTTTTGTTTCGGTCGTACTCGCATCCTCTTTGGGGGTTCATCCCATGCCGCGGAGGGGAATTCAGGATATTCCACCTATAATTTTGACCATTTCCGTTCCTATAGAACGATTATCGTCCTGTGCGCTCCTGTGAAATAATGTGGCTCTTCCATATACTAAAAGGACGGGAACCGTTCAAATAGGAGAGCGCTGTATGGATCAGATCGCATTAGGAAAACGAATCAAAGCTGCTCGCGAGCGCGCCGGTATGACGCAGGATGGCCTTGCCGCTGCCGTGGATTACAGCGTAGACCACATGAGCGTGGTTGAGCGCGGAGTCAAAGCACCAAAGCTGGATAAGCTGGTCGCCATTGCCAATGTACTCAAGGTTGGAACGGACGAGCTGCTTCAGGATAATTTGGATGCGGCAACGCTGCTTCACGCCACAGAGCTCTCCGAGCGATTGAAAGCCCTGTCCCCAGAAGGGCAGCGCAAGGTGATGAATGTGCTGGACACTTTGATCGACGAATTGCGGTAACACCGGTGCAGAGGTTTGCTTTTTAGCAAACCTCTGTTTTTTCGACTGCGTTCGACACTTTTCCCTAAAACTCCTATGCTATTGTAGTTCTAAAAGAACGATACCCGTTCTAAAAAGCAATAAGAGTGATACCATGAAGAAAAAGAAGATCAATGCCGATGCTGCTCTGCTGGAGGTTGCCCGCAGGCATCACACTACCGTGGAAGAGGTGCGAAAAGAGATCCGGCTTGCCATGATTGCCGCGATGTGCAATCCTGACCCTGCCGTACAGAAGAGATGGCGCGAGATACCTCACACCGGTGATACGATCACGCCGGAAGATCTCATTACATACATTGCAAAGCAGGGCCTGCCACAATGATCTTACGCTTTGGTCATGACGGGGACCTGACGGGATTACATTATCTGCATTTCCATCGACGGTTTCTGTGCGGCAGCCGGATACTGCACATAATCACTGCCGATGAACACGCCGGGGCGCTCGTCCTCATAGCGGCAGCCCAGCGCATCCAGATCCATGTATTCGTACAGCTCCTCCGGGACGGTAGTCTCATTGGCGAGGTAGTACCTGCCCAGCGCGGCGTAGCTGTTGACGCCCTTGAGGATCGTGTAATCACGCAGATGCTCCGGTGACTCCCTGAAAATCTCCGCAGCCTCCGCCTCGCCCTTTTGCAGGACCATGGCGGAGAGGATCGTTTTCTCCTCATTGCTCAATATACACGGCTCACATGGGGGTGTATCAAATTGCTCCCGCGACATGCAAGGTAAAGATATTTCATTTTCATTTTGTAACCGCTTATTATTCATTACATAGTCATCTCCGGTTCCTGTATTTGCTGAACGGGTGTCAGCATGGGTTGGTAGTCTGCGCGGTGCAGCAGGCCGTAGGATGTGAGGGCGGCGTTGTCCGCATGGATGACTGTCTCGCCGTAGTTGAAGAGGTTCACATACGGGATCAGCCGAACGGCTTCTTCACGGTTCATGATGAAGCAGAGCTGGTCCAGCGCCGCCTCCTGCGGTGAGCTGAGGTTCGGCATGAGGATGTAATCGGCCAGATGCTCCGTTAGGAGCATCGCCGTTTCGATGTCCTGCACCTCGAACTGCTCCAGCAGAGCCTTCAGCTTTGGCACCTCGGATCTCGGAATGTCCCGCACGGCCTTGGTGAAGGCATTCAATTCCTCCAGCTCCATGGGCAGGTCGGTGAATTCCGCCGCATAGGGGATGATCCCGTCATAATCAATGACTGTGACGCCTTCCCAGCCCTCCACACCGAGCTGTTCCTGTGCGTCCAGCAGCTCCGCCTCTGCTGCGGGAAGATCCAGCGTCACCGTGCGGTCATCACCAATGTCGGGATGCAATCCAAGCATCAGGCGAAAAAGGTAATCCGGCTTCTGAGGCAGACCTTTTTGGCAAGGCGGAGCGGTACGCAGGTTACGGCTTTGCACCACATAATCATTTCCGGTGTAGACACCCCCTTCCTCTATACGCATCTTTTTGCCGAGCTTGGCAAAGTCCAGCATTTCGAACAGCTCATTCGGAAGACCGTTGACCTCCGGTACAAAGTCGTTTTCCGCATAGAATCGACCAAGCTGCGCATCGTCTGTTACATCGGCCACATGGCAGCAGTCTGCGGAAACTGACAGATCCCGCATATCCTGCACAGTGAGAATGCCCGCGTTTTCCCAGCGCTTTCTCTCCACCGCGATTTGGAGGAGGCCGTTGAAGCCAATTTGCTGGAGTTCATCCAGCTCGGATAAGTGGGCAGCGAGGTTGTTCAGTTCCATGAGGGTGATATCCAACCCCGATAAATGGGGCGCAAGACAGCTGAAATCGTAGTAATCTTCGATTTCCACGTACAGCTCTTCGCCATCCTTCAGCCGCACCTTTTCTATTGCGTCCCACAGCTCCCACGGGGAGGCGGGCAGCTCCAGCTTTGCATAGGCTGCGCTATACGGCGTATCGTTTTTAGCGAGATACACACGCAGTATTTTCTTACCCAAGGGTCATTCCTCCCATCTCCTGTTTCTGTTCATAGCAGGCGGGGTCCGCGCCGGGGACGCCCCAGCCGAACATGGAGCCCGTTTTCATAGCTTTTTCCTGCGCGGGGGTAACGCCAAACCGCTCGTTGTTATAGTCCGCTATCTCACGGTTATGCGCTGGATCGTTCGTGTTCCAATCACTGGGGTAGTAGCCGCTCTCGCCGCGCTTGATGCAGATGAGCTCACCGGTGCCGGGGAGGGTGGAGAAGCACAGCTCTGGCAGTCCATCCGCCAGCTTGGGAGCGAATAATTCCTGCTCCGTCTGGATGCTCCACTCGTCCGAGTTCCAAAGGTGGACATACAATTTACCGCCGTCATCCACGGAAATCTCCCGCTGCTCAAAGCCCTCGCCCCAGCCGTCCGATGCCTGTCCGGTGAGGTATTCCTTTAAGTTTTCCAGTTCCGTGTCCGATAATTCCCCGGCGACACGGCATTCCGCCACGCCCCAGAGCTGCCGGTCACGCACCTCCACGGTGAAGACGGCGGAGCGTACCTTGCGGTCAACGCTGTCGGCTTCATCATACCAGTGCATGAGACCCCGCTCCGCCTCCTCCGGCATCCGGTTTTTCGCCAGTGCCGCCATGATCTGATCCTGATAGCCCCGCAGCTCACTGCCCTCCAGCAATGTGCTGCAATCATCGAATTCGCCGTACTCGTTCCGCTCGTAGAGATCGGCGGTCAGGGGCATATACAGCTTGAGGGTGGTCAGCGTGGGCGGCAGTACGGTGAAGCTGTCCTCGCCGGGGGCGAGCGGCAGTGTGCGGCCATTATCCCACTTCATGAAAATTTGACCCTCATCGTCCACAAAGTCTACCTCACCCTCGGTGCCGGGAAGAATGGGCGCGTAGGGATCGTCCATAGCGTTCAGTCGAATGCGGGTGCCGGGCGGATACTGCTCCCGAATGAAATTCACCATTTTTCTGTCCATCATCGTTTCCTCCATGTTTTGCTCTCTGTCGTAAAACTCCAGCTCGTAGATCACGCCGCGATCTTGTTTTCGGGAATCCTTCACCTTGACCGTCGTACCATCAAAGATGTAATTGCCGGCTTTCCCAAAATCGGTGTAGAAGCCCTTGCCGTGGTTGCAGGTTGAGAAGGGATGCTCCGGCTGATCCTTGATCTTGGAATAGAAGCCCACCGTCTGCACCGTGGTCACCACACGGGTCAGCCCCACCATATCCGCGTGATTGGCGTGGCTGACGGTCTTAAACTCCACACCGGGCCGTATGAACCGCTTCAGCTCGGCAAGGCTCTTGAAAGCGACCGGCTCTCGCTGCTTTTTTGAAGCGTCCATTACATTCCTCCGAAGGTCATGCCCTGCTCGGACCGAGGCTCGTGATCCTCCTGCCGGCAAGGGGCTTCCTCGCCGTAGAAGTCGAAGATCATGTCATCCACCTGCTTGCGGACAGCGGGATCGTCGGTCAGCACCTCGTAGCGGAAGCCTGTGGTGGGGCGATACGGAAGCTCCTCCCGCACACACTTGAGAAATGCTTCGGCATCGGTAAACTCCTGTGCATCTCCATTGGCATAGGTGACGCGGCCCACCAGAGGATTGTCCCGCGCCATGTTCTGCCGCTGGACATTGAGATCATAGGCCGTACAGTAGCAGTTATAATCGCCCGGAGACGGATTGCAGCGCAGGCAGTAGCGGTAATGCTCGGTTTCCACGATGTAGCCGTAGTTCTGTGTCCAGCCGCCGCTGATTTTCCCGCCGTGTTCATAGCAGAAACGCTCCATAGCGAAGCGGTTTTTCAGCACACTCTCCCGCAGCGTGTCCACGACCTCCTGTAGCTCCAGCTTGAATGCGGGGCTGTTCAGCTCCTCCGGGCCGCGGGGCCACCATGTATGCCAGAACTCGTTGCCGTTGCGCCCGAAGTCCATGCGGACATGGCCAACGGTACCCAGCCGCTTATCTTCTTCGGGGTGCGGGGTATAAAATAAGCCCGCCTCCTCCGGGCGGGCAGGTCGGATATGAAATTTCATATTCTCCGCGGGATAGGGGATCTGATGCGCCTCGCAGAACTCACGGAGCGTCATGTCGCCTTCATCGAGAAAACCGAGTTCATCCCGCACATCCAGCCATCCGGACTTAGGCATCGCCAGCTTTTCCGGCATCAGCACCGAGCCTGCGTGGTTGACCACAACATTTTCTTCCATGTAGCACAGCTCACCGGGATCATCGTCAGAGCCGCGAATGTCATAGCAGTACCAGCCCTTCGGCACGGTATCACGGGCAATACGCCCGTTGGTGAAGAGCGCGGGCTTACCAAATACTTCAAGGTGCTGGAATTTCTCTGTTCTTGCGTTTACAGCCATTTGGTGTTCCTTCCTTCCATTTTTGGTAACGGCAAACATACTACACATCTGCCGCAAAGTCTACTGAAACATTTGCTGGCCCTGTGTCTGCTCCGGGAAGGGCGGGTCCAAGCGCCGCAGCAGGCCGAACTCTGTTTTTGTCACGCAGTCGTTTTCCATGCAGTCCTGACCGTATTTCTCAAAATCCATGTAGCCGTCCAGCTCATAGATGGCTTCATCATCCAGCCCCAGCGTTTCCTGCAATCGCTGCTGACCGTAACCGTAGGCATCCTCCGTGATGCGTTGATAGTTGTCCAGATTTCGCAGGAGTTCACAGGCACGGTGCAGGGTATCCGGCTTCTCTGCCTCCAGCACGGCGGCGTAGGTCAGAAGCATCCCATCCTTCTGCCAGATGTCCTCCAAGGCTTCGGCAAAATCGTTGTAATCCTCCACGGCGGGGCAATCCGTATCACGGATCAGCTCCCCGATGTAAGGCACCTTGAAGCGAATATCGCAGAGCATGGCATCCGCGAAAACATCAATATCGAGGTAAGCCTTCACCGCGTCCATGTAGTCCTCGTCAGCGGGGAGGACAAGTGTGTAGTCCGGTTTTCCATCGACACGCAACGTCATGCGGAGCATTTCATCCCTGCTCTCATCCCGCCAAGGCTCTGCCGGCGAAAGATAGCTGCGGTCGATCCCCATATCCGGCGTCAGCAAGCTGCGGGCGTTAGGAACAAAGGCACTGCACCGAGCATCCTTTTGAACACAACTTGTTTTTTGGTCTCGCTCAGAATCTGCGGTGCCGTCATCGGCGCATTGGGAGCAACTGTGTTCGTGACATCGGTGGTAACGATGCGGTACAGCCGGGTGCTTGACGAACATATATCCGATATTCTATACTAGAAGAAAACCTTAAGGATACCAAATATAGATTGATAAGGATGGAATAAAAAGCATGGAGAAATTGATCTTTTCGCTGGTTTTGCTATTGACTACAAAAATCATTTATCTGATCACAGGAAGAAACCGACGGCAGATAGCGCGTATCCCCAAAGGGATGGCAATCTTATGCCAGCCGCCAGGAAAACGGTATGTCGCTTATGCAGTAGGCGTATTCCAACTTCTTTTTGTTGCCTTTTTCCTCGTACTTTACATAAAAGACGGCGCACCTGCAGAAGCGCGGCTGATGTGGAGCCTGCTCGTCATAACCTCAATCTTGAGCTGCATGCTTCTGATTTTCAGCGGGAATGTGGCAGGTCGGGACTGCGTTTATTTTAACAGCAGGGAAGTCCGGATTGAAAAGCCCTTTCGCAAGTCCAGAACCTTTCAGTGGGAGGAAATCCGAAAAGTAGATGGTAACTTTGACAATGCAGTCAACTTATATCTTCTGGATGGAACCAAGGTTCTTACCGCAAGGCTCGGAATGGTAAATTATGATGTATTTTGCGATATGATCAAGAAAACATGCCCAGAAAAGATTGCCAGCTACTATCGTTCCCATATGTACGAAGAATCGCAAAAATGTATTCTGCGCTATGGCTCCGAGTATTATCTTCTGGCAGCTATGGGCATCGGCATTCTCCTGATTTATATGGCAACTCTGGTGCCCGCAGCAGCGGAGAACAGCATCATACAGCAGTTTCTGCAGGGTGATTTCTCCCAGAGGTTCGCGCTTTTGTTTGCACCTGTCTGCGGAGTCATCAGTATCGTGTTCCTGGTTGTGATGCTCAATACAAATATCCGGTATTCACAGGAAAAAATGACCATCAAATATCCACTGCACAGAAAACGTGAACTTTACTGGAGAAACATCCAAAGAATCGAAATGGCTGCAGTGAAAAAAACGGAAAAAGCGGAATGGATGAAGCTGCGGCTGTACACACGGGAAGGTACTTACAAAATCAGTTTCAAATTCCTGACACATGGAAAAGATGAATTTTTATCCATGCTTTTCAAGATGATTCAAAAATATGGAATTTCCTGTATGCAAACAGATAAATAAACAGAGTTAAGACGGAGATCGGAGCGACTAAGCGAAAGAAAATCCGTACTGTGGACTTCTGCGACACACTGGCGGCAATTCTTAAGACAGCCAAAGCCGAACAGCACAAAACTGCTTCCGATACGGAGAACTGTACAGCCTCAACTATTACAGTGAGGTTAAAGAAAAAGACCGTACTTATTACGAGGTGTACAGTCTGCCGAGAACGGAAGAAGTCCCTGAGGGATATATTGCCAGATAAAATAAATGCACTTTGGGAATAGATTCTTTTGTTAGTTATATGACGAACAGTACATAAGCCTTGAGGTTTAAGGAGACAGAATGGTATATTGTGATTTCAGTAATAGTTTATATAAACAAAAGATACGATTATCGGAGATGCAGATTATTTTACAGCGTTAAATGATGTTGAAAAATATGCTCTCGATTCAAAGAAAGATAGCGTTTTAGTTAAGGGACTTTCATTAAGTGAATTGGAAAGTTTAAGGGGATAAACATTTCAATCAAATTGAAATTTGCGAAGGAAGTGCAATGATAGAATTAAATTCTAAGATTAAGAATGCTCTAATTAAAATTGGCTTTATTGAGCGATATGAAGAATTATCTAATAAATTTAATGCTAAAAGAACACCTTCAAGTAATCGTTTGGCTTATATTGATAGTGAAGAGGTCATGGAGACAATTCAAGATTTAGGCTATTCTCCGGTGTTTGATGTAAAAGAAAAATTTTATAAAATCAAGGAAGAACAAATTGGAAAGATTACTTTGGAAGTTCATATTATTCTGAGATATGGAATGGTAGATTTAGTTTGGATAGTCAGAGAAAATGGAGAATTGCTTCTTGGGGCTCCTTGGGGAACATATTCAAGGAGACTTATTGATAATAATTACAGGATAAAAAAACCTATCATAGGAACATATGAGGATTTAGAAGAAATTTTGAAAATTACTTTTAAAATGTATGAAGACTTTAAGAGTACATTAACTGGTAATTAGCTTATTTAGCCATTCTGGCAAAAGATTAAAACTAGAAGGATATAAACAAGCATCATTAGCTGTATTTTATGTCAAATTATATAAATATATGATTTGTATATGAGGATAGAGAACAATGA